>Ga0105238_10001360_pt1 | contig 24548 bp, 17 predicted proteins | sample KBSC34metaG_FD_81526 | JGI IMG/M metagenome (GOLD analysis project Ga0105238, IMG submission 81526) | Corn rhizosphere microbial communities from Kellogg Biological Station, Michigan, USA - KBS C3-4 metaG | ecosystem: Host-associated > Plants > Roots > Rhizosphere > Soil | place: Michigan, USA...
AGGAACAGAAAATTGGCGAATTCACGACAAAACTTGAGGCACTCGCCAAGTCGCTGCCTCCCGTGACACGAGCACCTGGCATGATGCGGGCGATTGCGCATCGTACGACACATGTCCATGTGCTCGTGTCACGGGAGGCAGCGACTTGGCGAGTGCCTCAAGTTTTGTCGTGAATTCGCCAATTTTCTGTTCCTGAAACTTGTCACTGTAGGCCGCAGGCGCCCGCTTGAGAAAATAGATCAACACGCGTTCTTGCTGGTCGTCAGTTCGTTGAGCCGCCGGGATCTTGAGGATATTCAAACCTTCAAGCTGCCCTTCGCCCAGATTCTGGCCCCACTGCAAGCCGAGCAACTCCAGCTCACGATCCCACGTGAAATCCTCATTCGGATGCGTTTCGGCGTACAAGACTCGCCGTTCCCAGTCGGCTTGTAGCTCGGGCAGAACTGTTGCCAGTGGAGCCAGTAACTCATCACGCTTTCGCAAGTAGTGCGGCTTTGCACGTGTCCATGATTCTCGCTCCGCCGCCAGCGGAGCATCGAAGTTCACTTCGTCGGCATCGTTGAAGAAGGCGTAAAACTGATAGAACTCGCGCTGCGAAATCGAGTCGAACTTGTGATCGTGGCATTCCGCACAGCCGATCGTGAGGGCCAGCCAGGTCGTCGCCACCGAGGTCGTCCGATCGATCACCTGCTTCACGCGAAACTCTTCCAGGTCCGCGCCACCTTCGCGATTGCTGAGCGTATTGCGCAGAAATCCGGTGCCCATGCGTTGAGTTATTGTCGCGTCGGGCAAAAGGTCGCCGGCCAATTGTTCGATCGTGAATTGATCAAACGGCAGATCACGGTTCAGAGCGTCGACAACCCATTGTCGATACCGCCACGCCACAGGCCGGATGAAGTCTTGCAGATATCCGTCGCTGTCCCCGTAGTGAGCCAGATCGAGCCACCATCGGCCCCAGCGTTCGCCGAAGTGTTCCGAGCCCAACAGGCGATCAACAACTCGTTCGAATGCGTCAGAACGACCATCGTTGACAAAGGCATCGACCTCCAGTGGTGTGGGAGGCAGGCCGGTCAGATCGAACGTCACGCGACGAATCAGCGTCGTTCGATCGGCTTCTGGGGACGGTAAGATTTCTTCTGTCGCCAGCTTCGCACGAATAAACCGATCGATTTCCTTCGGCACTTCAGGCACGACCGGGGGCGCGATCGCTTGTGGCGGAATGAGGGACCAGTGAGGTTCATACTCGGCGCCTTGTTCCAGCCATCTTCGCAACGTTTGTTGTTGATCGGCCGTCAGATGTTTGCCCGCCTTCGAGGGCGGCATGCGCGTCGCCGGATCGTCAGTTGTGATTCGCAGCCACAGTTCGCTGCGGTTAACGTCGCCCGGAACAACCGCTGTCGCACCCGATTCGAGTTTCGCTGTCGCACCGTCACGTTGATCCAGCCGCAGCCCCGCTTCGCGATGGCTGTTCTCGAAACCATGACAGGTCAGACAGTTGTTCGCCAGGATCGGCAGCACATCGCGATTAAAACGAACTCGTTCATCAGCACCGGTGACATTCGCAGTGCACAGCCCGAGCAGCGTCACAACAATCATCTGCCGGGTCGAATGATCGAAGTGCCAGTTGATGATCTGAACTCCTGCTTCACTGTGTGCTGTGGTGCGAGAACTGGCTCAGGCGAGACATCTTTCTTTCGGTGTTTCTTTATTCCCGTGTGCCCCATCTGGCTCGGCCAGTGTCTTCAATTCTCAATGCCTTGCTCTGCTGCTCAACAATTCCTGATCCTGCAGGAGTAACGAACTTCGAAGATTCGGGGGCTTCCCGATGACGGGAGCGCCCCGGCCACCCGGCGAGTCGATCAATCACTCGCTGCCACACAAAACAGATGCTTTTCACCACGGAACAGAATGCGATTCAAGGCCGGAACCGGCGAGCTGATTACCGATTCTGCCAAGTCATTTTCCGAGAGCAGTTCAAACTTATCCCCGGAGACGCTCGCGACAAACACCATTCCATCTTCACGCGGTGCAAACAGCTTGTCACCAGCGATCAAGGGTGACGCGTAGTAGTTCGTCCGATGTTTGGGAAAGGCTCCCTCCCAGATCGTGTTCCCTGTCGCAGGATCAATGCTCGCCACTTCACCTCGGTCACGGACCAGTATGACCTGGCCCTTGTAAACCACAGGCGTCGGAACGAACGTCCCCAAGTCTTCGCGCTTCCAGACATGATTGGTCTGGGTGACGTCCCCAGTACCCGTCAGACGAACCCCATACAGACGCGGGATCCCTCGATCGTTACGACCGTAAGCGATCACTGCCACATCACCGACAATGACGGGCGTGGCAATCGCCGGCCAAAGCTTGTTGCCACCGGGATTGAAGTCACCACAGGACCAGACGACCTGACCGTCGCTGGCATTGTGAATCGTCAGGTGCTCGGCGCCCCAGACCAGAATCGATTCTTTGCCCTGGTACGGCATCACCACGGGCGTCGCATAACCATGATCGCATTCGGTCGGTGTCGAATAATTGCGGGCGACTTTCCAAGCGATTTGACCAGTCACTTTGTCAAATGCTGCCAGCCACGATTCGCCTTGGTGCATCCGTGCCATGATGACATGCTTGTCGGTCAACACGGGCGACGCGCCGTGGTCCCAGTACAATGTGTCCTTCCCGAAACGTTCCACGAGGTCGGTCTGCCAGCGCACTTTGCCGTCGAGTTCTACAGCCGCAAATGTACCGCTCTTAAAGTAGACGAACACGCCATTACCATCAGTGACCGGTGAGGCATTGCATCCGGACCCATTACGATGCTTTCCAGGGTTCTCGCGATTAAAAGCACTTCGCCATTTTTCGGCACCGTGCGAGTCGTAGCACAACAGGGCATCGTTGCCGTCGACAGGAGCAGTGACGTAAATCAACCCATTCAGAATGATGGGAGTGGAACAACCCTTGCCGGGAAGTTCGGTGCGCCACAGGAACTTCTCGGCCCCGAAGCTGACCGGGTAGTTTCCCTGTTCAACACTGCCGTGCCCCAATGGACCGCGCCACGATCGCCAATCCGGCATGTCTGCTGCCATGACCAACCGGGCTGAAATCAGCACTAACCCGAACGCAGCCACCACAGTTCTGTGAATCATCGTCACAATCCTTGAAATCAGGTGCGCAGCAAAGGAGGCACAGGAGTATACAACGATCCTTCGCGGTGTGTCATGCGCCAGTGCTCGTTCCGGAAAGGAGGATGGGAAACGTCTTCGTCATGAGCCAATCTTCGACGGCATCAAATTGTGAATCGCGGTACGGAATGCGACGGGATGGTTGAGTCACGTTCCATCTCTTGCGGTGCCATTGTCGAAAAGTGCTATCATCTGCTTCATGCCGACCCCTCCGCCTGCCGTTGTTGCTACGTATACAAAATTGCTCGAACGAGCGATCGTGAACCTGCGGATGCGTCTTCGCTGCGACGAAGACGTTTCGCTGGAGGAAGTCCACGATATTCTGGACGCATTGCACAACGTGCCGATCATGCTGCAGAATTACGGAGGCTGGAATATTGAAGAGAACATCGACTGGTATTTGGCGCACTACGATGGCAAATGGGTTGACCAACCCGGCTCAGAACGGCGTGACTCGCTGATCGAAACCCTGATGCGCATTCGGGCCGGTGAGTATCCGAACCCGTGCGACGATGAATCCCAAGGCGCCTAGGTCGCAGACGTGATCGTCCTCATAGAGGCGAGGAATGTCGAACGGTCATCTAATGTGCCATTCGTGAATACCTCCATCATCCTACTGCTTGTTCATGAGAAAGTATGAGTCGAACGCAGGCGATTCGACATTTGTGCGGCCAACAAGGCCGGCCAAATACTGGTTGAATGAGTGAGCAAAACTGAGGCAGGACTCACCCGCCAGAGTGATCGGATCTTCCGATCCACACCGCCACCAGCCCCATTCGTTGCAGCGATTGACCATCAGAGAATCGCCGTTCGATGCCGTGAATACTAACAACGACGGATTCCAGCGGTCGGTCAATTCAAAGTCACCGAAAGATCCATGGACGTATTCGTCTGTGATCAAGAGCGGTTTAGAATTTATCCGTGACCACTGCCCGCCCTGCGGCGGGTACGATTCGCGGAATCCGTGAAGAAAGGCGGAGACGTGACAGACCTCGCGAAAGGAGACGCGTTCATTTTCTGGCAGAGCATTCAGATAATCATCCGGGTCACGCAGTTCCTTAAGGAAGAAACTCGCCGCGTCGAGACGTTGATTCGACGCACAACGACAGTGTAGTTCTGACCCACAGGCCACGATGGCGACGGGAACAAACTGCGCCAGTTGGCACGCGATCAGTTTGGACGCTTCGTCGGTCGTCTTCTGTGAGCTGATGCGCTCAGACCAGGCCTGCGTCGGATTTTCGATCAGAGTGCCGAACCACTTGGGCATTTCAATTCCCAAGTCGAACAAGATCTGGTATTCGTCCAGAGGAATCTCATAAACCCTGTCATATCCGTCTTCCAATATTTCCGGAGCGATCCACACTTCGTATGGGTCCAACGCTGAATCGTCCATCCTGTTCTCATCTACTGCTGGACCGTGTCGAGACTATACGAAGAGCTTCAGCAACGGGTCGCCATCGTGAGCCACTTTGAATGGGCGGCCCGACTTGGAGTAGAACTCCTTCTTCAGTGGCAGTCCCAACGCATGAGCGATCGTCGCGTTGAAATCGGAAATGGTCACGGGGTCTTCGTCTGGGGTGACGCCATCCTTGTCTGACGAACCATAGAAGCGGCCGCCTTTGATTCCACCACCCGCAAAGACGCCCGAAAAGACTCCGGGGTGATGGTCGCGCCCGGCATTCGCGTTGATGTGGGGACTGCGTCCGAATTCCGTACCCAGGACGACCAGTGTTTTGTCGAACAGCCCTTTCGCTTTTAGATCGTGGATCAAAACCGACATCGCGCGATCCAGAGTGCCGGCGCGGCCAGGCAGCTTATCATTTTGGTAAAGCTCGGTGTGCATGTCCCACCCGCCGAGCCCGATTTCAATATAGCGGACATTGTGTTCGACCAGCCTTCGAGCCAACAGACAGCCTTGTCCGAATTGATCGCGGCCGTACTTGTCGCGTACATCGGCCTTTTCCTGGTTCAGGTCGAATGCCTTCAATTCGTCGCTGTGAATCAATTGATTTGCCTGGCGATAGAATTCGGTATAGGCGTCGACCTGTTTTTGCGGGTACTTCTTGCGGAAGTCATGGTCGAATTTGTTGATCAGGTCCATCCGCTTGTCGAAGCTGGCATCGGTCAGATACTTGGGAGTGACCGTGTTCTGCAGACCGACATTGGGATCACCCACCGGGACGGGTGTGAACGCTGGTTCCAGGAAGCCCGCTCCAGGGTGCCGCGCTTCGCTGCCGATGATCACATTATCCGGCAATGTTCTGTTTTGGCGTCCCTTGATGCTGAGAGCCCATGCTCCCATGCCTGGATGTCGAATCGACGCGATCTCTTTGTAGCTCGTTCTCAGCAGGTAGCGGCCGCCTTCGTGATCTCCGGTTTCAGTGTGCAGTGAACGGACGACCGCCAGGTCGCTGGCGATTTTCGCGAGCTGAGGCAACGTCTGTCCGAACTGCATGCCCGCGATGTTCGTCGAGATCCCTTTCGTCTCACCTTGCGTTTCCCGTCCGGGTTTCAGGTCAAACGTATCGAGGTGCGTCATCGCGCCGTTCATGTACAGAAAGATCACATGTTTGGCGGTGCCTGCCTGCCCTTCGGTCGACTGTTTGGGTTTGTCATCTTTCTTCGGCTCCTTTTTGTCCGGCTTCGTGTCGGCGGCCGACAGCAACGCATCCGGCAGGATGGTGACGCCCAGCAGAGTTTTGGCGGCGTATTCCAGCAGCGTTCGACGCGACACGTCATTCTGGAATTCTGTGGACATGGTTCGAGTCTCTTCGTTACTGGATAAACAGGAATTCGCGTGTGTTGACCAGTGCCCAAATAATGTTTCCATAGCCCGCGTCACCGTGGACCTTGACCTCGCCCGCTGCCGTTTGACGTTCTTCTTTGGACGGTCGGCGCGCCAGGATTGATTGAAACACGACATCGACTCGAGCATCGATTGATTTCTCGGCCGTGACGTTTTTGTACATCACCGAATTGGGCTCGAGCAGCATGTGCGTAATCGGCCCGTTAAACATCTGCAGCACTTGTGGCACCGTGCCGTCGACCGACGAAGCTTCGATCGATTCTCGATCCGATTGACCGAACTGACGCAAGAAATGACCAGGCGGACGCGGTGACGGAAGCTCTGACGCTCGGACCAGCAACATTCCTTTATAGACGTGATCCTTGTCGCGGGCCTCACGAGTCTTCTTCAGTTCGGCCGAACGCAATTCCTTGTCGCGATCGTAAAGCTGGTTGGCCGTCGCCTTGGCCAAGTCGATGTTCATCAGCTTCGATTCGACGATCGCCGGCTCGGCCTGGTAGTCCTCGGGCTTGAAGGCCGCCATTGTGATGAAACTGTCCCACACTTGCTCGGCCGACATCCGGCGCAGTACTGGGCCGGGAAAATGATATTCGTCACCCGGAGTGATCTCGGCGCGAGTCGCTTCGCGCTGATAGGTCTTGGTGTTGTAAATGATCCGCAGGTACTGCTTCATGTCGAATTTTAATCGGATCATTTCTGCCGTCAGCAGATTCATCAGCTCAGGATTTTCGGGTTTGCTGTCATCCTTGATGTCATCGATCGGTTCAATCTGTCCCGCCCCGAACACCTTCTTCCATAGCCGGTTCGCAATGGTCTTGGCGAAGCGAGGGTTCTGAGGTGACGTCAACCATTTGGCAAACACAATTCGTGGTGGTTCGTCCTTTTCGAACTTGGCGGGCGGATCGAAGATCGCTTTCGGTGTCACGGGCTGTTTGGGTTTGTCGTCGTCATACCGGTAGTCGTGGGGTAATACCAGCTTGTTGGGACGGTCGTGGACCTCGGCCAGGTTGCCGACGAGCAATCGATTGTATTTGCCGCCTCCATCGTACTTGGGATCGACCTTCTTCAGTTCGTCCTTCAGCTTGTTGACAACATTTCCGCCCCCAAACTTCTTGTCACCTCCGCTGCGGCGAGTCGCCGTTCCCGCGGTGAACGCGGCCATCTGGTAGAACTCTTTCTGAGTCCAATGGTCGAACGGATGATTGTGACATTGAGCACAGCCGATCTGCGTCCCCAGGAAGATGCGGACCGTATTGTTCATCGCATCGAGCGGCATTCCCGCATCGCGCATGATGTAACCGACGGCAGGATCGTCCCAGACTTTCCCCTCCGCGGTCAGCATCTCATACACGAACCGATCGTAGGCCTTGTTCGTTTCAAGCGATTCCTTGACCCATTCACAGTAAGGTTTGCCAGGGACGTTATTCGTCAGCTGGCCGTCCTTCAGACGCAGGATGTCGGACCAGTAGTTGTAGTAGTTGCTGGCGTACCCTTCCTGACTGAGTAGCATGTCGATCAGCTTGGATCGCTTTTGAGCGTCCGAGTTCGACATGAACTGCCGGACCTGTTTGAGCGTGGGGATCGTGCCGACAATATCCAGGTAGATCCGCCTGACGAATTGCTCGTCGTTTGTCAGGTCATTGGGGGTGACGCTGTACTTGGCATAGTTTGCCTCAACCAACGCATCGATTTTCGCTGCAGTGGCGACCGCATCCTGACGAGTACCAGGATCGATCATCGCGACACGCGTCTTGCGCACCGGTACATGCACCGGTGGTTCCGGCTTCTTCTGCGTTTTCGGATTTGCGTTCTTGGTCGTAGGAACCTGCGCCAGGGTATTCGAGACCTGTGAGGCGAGACCACACGCCAGGACGAAGAGGATCAGAACAGACCCACCGCGCTTCATCTTTCGAATCTTTCGATCGGATTCGTGGATTGGAGTCAGAGACTGACAGCAAAATTGTACGCGATTTTGCCCGATGCCAAGCTAAGGCGGCGGACTCTTAATGTGTTTTCAGCAATTCCAGGCAGATCTGTACCAAAAAATCCGCCGTAGGGTGACGACAAGCCGTCCTCGGCGCAGTCCCACCATCTTCAACCGACACGGTTTGTTCATCCTCCGTGCATGGACAGCATGTCTTCCACTGTCATAACGGGTCAACGTAGATGGTCACGACGTCCCAGGCGGCTTGTCCCATCCTGCCGCAATACTAGAATCGCCACACCAGTCCACTCCGTCCCACATCGCGCGAACGACTTCCCTATTCGCAACCCATCATGCGACGCGGATAATGCCCGCCCTTGGCGGGCGGTGGCCTTGCGAAATGGGGGGGGAGTTTTTACTTTGCGGGGTCGCTGGTTGTTTGGCTGGTGGTGCGTTTATTCCGTTCTGTGATCATCTCTCTCAAGGATGCTGCTATGGCCAAGGCGAAGTCGGCCAAATCGAGTGTTGAGGCCAACGGGGCTGGATCTGGCGAGCGTCAGATGCTCGACAATACCCTCGGTCAAATCGAGAAAGCGTTCGGCAAGGGCTCGATCATGAAGCTCTCCGAAAACACGGCCATGACCGTGTCGGGGATCGGGACAGGAGCACTATCGCTGGACCTGGCATTGGGTGGGATGGGCTTCCCTCGCGGACGAATTATCGAAGTCTACGGGCCGGAATCGAGCGGTAAAACGACTTTGGCGCTGCATGCCGTCGCGAACGCTCAGAAAGAAGGCGGTGTCGCGGCGTTTATCGATGCCGAACACGCCTTGGACCCGGCCTGGGCCAAGCGTTTGGGCGTCAATCTGGAAGAATTGCTGGTCAGCCAGCCGAGTTCCGGTGAAGAGGCACTGCAGATTGCCGAAATGCTCATTAAATCGAACGCAGTCGACATCATCGTGATCGACTCGGTGGCTGCACTGGTGCCTCGAGCAGAACTGGAAGGAGATATCGGCGATTCGCATGTCGGCCTGCAAGCTCGAATGATGAGTCAGGCGATGCGCAAGCTGACCGGCTGTATCGCAAAAGCCAAAACGACGGTGATCTTCATCAACCAGATCCGCGAAAAGATCGGCGTGATGTTCGGTTCACCGGAAACGACGCCGGGCGGTCGAGCCTTGAAATTCTACAGCTCGTGCCGCGTCGACGTTCGCAAGCTCGCTGTTCTCAAAGACGGCGAAGATATGATCGGCATCCGGATGAAGGTCAAGATCGTCAAGAATAAAGTGGCCCCCCCGTTCCGCGTCGCCGAGTTCGATATGTTGGGCTCGCGAGGGATCAGTCTGGAAGGCGACGTGTTGGATTTGGCCGCCTTGTACAATGTCGTGGAACGCAGCGGAAGCTGGTACATCTATGGCGGCACCAAACTGGGGCAAGGCCGCGAAAAGTCCAGAACCTACCTGGAAGAACACCCAGAAGTCGTCGAAGAACTGCGCGAAAAAGTGAAAGCCGCCTTCTTTTCCGGCGACCAAAAAATCGCCAGCGGCAGCGACTAGCCACCGCAGGTGGTTCATGCGCGTCGCATCATGGGTTAAAGGTAGGGATGTCTCTCGCGCGATGTTGGTTTGATGGGACAGTGAAAGGCGGTAGGAACACCTGCTTGATCGCTCTTTGCATGTGGGTGCCCGGGGCGCTCCCGTCTTCAGGAAGCCCCCGAATCCTGCGTTCGAATCAGCCATCGATAACTGTAATATAACCACACAAGCAGAGCCTGAATTGCGGCATGGGAGGCCTTCATTGCAGACCGGGGCTTCCCGAAGACGGGAGCGCCCCGGCCAACCAAGTGCCGCTCAATGTCCACCCGACAACTAACAATTGACTGCCGACAACGGAAGAAAACGCTGATATGAAATATCGACGGTTTGGACGGACGAACTGGCAGGTCAGTGATGTCGGTTATGGTATGTGGGGCATGGCCGGCTGGACTGGTTCCGACCTGGAGGAAGTCCATCGCGCGCTGCGGCGTTCGGTCGAATTGGGATGCAACTTCTTTGACACCGCATGGGGCTATGGGGCGGGTAAGAGTGAGGGAATACTCGGTGAACTCGTGCGCAGTTTTCCCGATAAAAAACTGTACACGGCGACCAAAATTCCTCCCAAGAATTTTAAGTGGCCCAGTCGGCGCGAGTTCTCACTCGATGATTGCTTTCCGCCTGATCATATTGAGCAGTACGTCGCTGACAGCCTGAAGAATTCGGGTTTGCTGGCGTTCGATCTGATGCAGCTCCATACCTGGGAAGATTCGTGGCTGACGGATGATCGCTGGTATCACAAGCTAAGTGATCTGAAGTCGCAGGGGTTATTCCACGCGATCGGAATCAGTCAGAATCGATGGGAACCGTGGAACGGAATCAAAGCGGTCGAGAGCGGTCTGATCGATTGTGTGCAGGTGATCTACAATATTTTTGACCAGAACCCGCAGGATGAATTGTTCCCGGCGTGCCGCAAGCATGACGTCGCCGTGATTGCTCGAGTGCCCTTCGATGAAGGAACGCTTACCGGCACATTGACCAAATCGTCGAAGTGGGACGAAGGCGATTGGCGCAACAGCTATTTTGTGCCCGAAAATCTGAGCGCGAGTGTCGACCGGGCAGAGGCGCTGCGGCCGATCGTGCCGCCTTCAATGACCATGGCCGAGATGGCGCTGCGATTCTCATTGTCCGAGCCTACGGTGTCGACGGTCATTCCAGGAATGCGGTCAATCAAGAATGTGAATGCCAACATGGCGGCCAGCGACGCCGGGTCGTTGCCGCAAGAGTTATTGGACAAGTTGGCGGCCCATCGCTGGGTACGTCAGCCGACGGAATGGTCTCAGTGATCCCAATACGGTTTCAGAGACCGCGTTCGGGCATTACGACGGACGTGTCGTCGTGTCGGCCTGATCCCTCTGTGAAGGCTTCCGTGTTCTCGAACAACGCACGCAAGGCCTGTTGAACGTCGCTCGCCTGGTGACTGCGCAGAGTTTGCGTGATGCCTGCGACACCGAATTCAGCGGTTTTGTGAGGGGCGTGTTCGGGGAATGCCTCCTGCAATCCGTCAGTATAGAACAGCAGTCGATACTTGTCGGGTAACTGATACGTAAAGGTGTCGTAGTCCAGATCAGGATAGATCGCCAGTGGCAGGCCGGCAGCAGTGTCGGCTTCCAGGGGACGAATCTCGCCCGTGAGCATGTCTTGCACCAGCGTAATGGGATGTCCGGCCGACGACCATTGTAATTGGTTTGTGTCGAGCGACAGCAGTCCGTAACACAAAGTGATGAAGCCACCCTCTTCGGTAACGACCGAATGCTGGCACAACTGATTATTGATTTCGGCAACGAAGGCGGCGGTGTTCTGATAGCGGCGAGAGCGAATCATGCGGACCAGAGTATGCATGACCATGATGCACATGGCGGCTTTCATGCCGTGACTGGATGCGTCACCCACCAGTAACACGATGTAGTTGTCGTCGAGGTGGAACACGTCGTAATAGTCGCCACCCGCCTTGGTGACGGCTTTGCCACCTGCGACACGAATCTGAGATGGCTCGTATCGGGCAGCGATGGCACAACCGGGCGGAGCTTCGATCTGGGCGGGGATCATCGATTCCTGCAGCTTGCGAACCGCCTGTACTTCTTCGCGCAGCTTGGCGGCCAATTGCTGATCGCGCAGGGCTCGAACGGCATCAACGGCGCTTTCCAGAACGGCCAGCAACATAAACAGATAGTCACCTTGATCGTCTCGAATGGCATACGCGGTCATTCCATGGGCCATGAAGCGAACGACTTTGTAGACCTCATCGGACCGACAGGCTCCCACGATCGGCAAATCGGGTTGCCGTTGCCGGATCTGCTGAAAGGTCTCAAAACCGATCTCAATGTCAGGCAATGTGACCGACAGGAAGACGACATCCCACACCTCCGAATGGTTCAGTCTGGCCAACAGTTCGTCGGGACCCAAGGTGACGATGGCTTCGTGATCGCCGACTGCCAGATACATCGAGATCAGATCGGCCTGCTTGGAATCGTCCCAGCCCACGAGAATGCGCATGACAGGCCCCTCGTCAGACGAAATCGGCAGCGCGGAAATATCGGCGAGTGCACAGAAAAGGTGTCAGGGTGCGTCGGCATAAGCCGGAGAAAGGTCGCGAATGCAAGAGTCGTACAAGGTAAGGCCCAGCCAGCCACCTTGGCCCCGAGTGATGCGTTGTGCCGGGAGACTGGCAGGGCAGCACAGAAAAGGTGTCAGGAACCATTGTTGTTCGTTTTTGGTCTTCCACGAGGTCGAATCGTTGATTCAAGGCTCAATTGGCGGACCATTTTCTCCGACCAGTTCTCATCGCCGAAGGGATTGCCGCGTGTGACGCTTCGCCGCAACGCGGTCAATTCCGCCTCCGTCTCGACCGCGTTCACATGCTCAATCCAGCCTGGCGATCGACGAATTGGCCAGGGTGACAAGAGAGCTTCTGACGCCTTGGAACGCTGGCTCCAGTGCCACAGGCTGCTCCACCGCCAGTCTTCCGCACGCAGCACAAGACTCGCTCGAAGCGCGTTTCGCTCCACATACCGGCAAACGGTCAGAAAATGCTCGTCGCCCTGGACTGGAAACGACTTGAACCGCCCCTGGTAAACGTGCCCCGTCCCCGCACTGTCGCGATGCGCATGCCAGCGCTGAGTATGCGTCAGACTGAGCCAGCCCACAAACCGCGACAACTCACCATCTTCGTGGGGTTGCAAAACCAGGTGCCAGTGATTGGGCATCAGACAAAACGCGAGGACCTCCGTCCCCGTGCGTTCCACAGCCGCCATGAGGATCCGTTCGAACGCTTCGTAGTCGGCGTCATCATCAAAGATCCTCATCCGGCCGTTTGCACGGTTCAAGACATGGTAGATCAAACCACCATCCGCAGCTCGTTTGGCGCGTCCCATGCCCTTCTTTTACCCCAATTCGGCCGACTTGGCAACAGATTGGTTCCTGACACCTTTTCTTGGCTCGAATTGCCGAATGTTGTGCGCCGTGAAAGGCTGAGAAGAAGAGCACTGGCAGAGCAAAGTGGCACACGGAGAAACAAAACGCATTGTCGACCGGCGACCGGCGGAAAGAGCGAAAGGCACGACTTTGTCGCAGACTCCAAAGACGTGGCACACCGTGGTTAGGTGGCATACCCTGGCACAGCGTCGAAGTACGTGCTCATCGTGAACACGTACTTGAACACCTATATCGTCTTAGCCAGAAATTGGTTACGGCGAGGAGCCGTCAGGAATACATCGCGTTCATCGATTTGCGCGTTTTTGAGACTGCCCGGCCGCACACAAAAAAGTCGAAACACACGAATTTGTCGAGGACAACGACGTAGCCACCCATGACATCAGTTGCAGAGGGCAATTTGGGTACGCGTTCAGGATGAGCACGTACTTGAGCAACAACTTTGAGCACCAATTACTGTCTGGCTGGCAAAGGGTTGCGTCATTTCGCGAGTTGGTGATCATGATGCTCGTTGGTTTTTGTGAGTTCTCGAACTCAATGCTGGCAAGACACGACTTTGTCGAGGACAACGACGCGGCACCCAGCACTTCCGATGCAGTGCGAACTCAGGGTACGCGTTCAAGATGAGCACGTACTTGAACACGAACTTTGAGCACATATAACTCCATTTCCAGATGGTTGTTGCGGCGATTCAGGAGTTCGAAATCATGGTGTTTTCCGAGCACAGAGCTTACGCAAACGCTTTTCCCAGAATTCCAAAAATTCGCAAAGTGTGTGTTGCACTCGGCATGCACCCGAAGCAGTGTGGATTGGATGAAACGTGTTGACACGTTTCGGCAGTTTCTGCCATACCTCGTTTGCAAAATTGGGTTCCAGGCGCTCTCCCGGGGCGAGTTAAATGATCGGTGCGCGAGCACTTGTCGACTCACTTGTCTCGCATCAGCGAATTGGAGCTATCGCAGACCTTGGCGGAGCCAACAGTTTGCGTTGAATGACGACGGAACAGGCTTGTGCTCAAGTCTGCAATTGCAGGGACGCAATCATGAGTTGGCGAATCGCGCTGGTGTTGGGGATCGGACTGGGACTGACAGGCTCGCAACTGGGTGCTCAGACGTCGGGTAAGGCACCGCTGACGATCCCTGTTCTGCAGAAGCGGCTGAGTAGTGCCCAGAATGCCAGTGATCTTCCGGACAACGTGAAGACCAAGGTTGTTCAATACCTGCAAGAGTCGATCGAGCGACTCGAGATTGCCGCTGAGAACACCGAAAAGGCCGACAAGTTTGAGCGTCGGCTGGCTGTGATCTCGGACGCTTTGCAGACGGCTGAAAACAAGTTGGCCGATATTCCTACGGCACCCGATCCGTCGATCGCGGATGTCAGCGAGATCGATGAGCTTAGTCGTCTGGTTGAAACGCGCCAGAAGCAGCTTGACGATGCTGACGCGGGTCTGCGGAAACAGATTGCCAACCTGGATGACGAAGCGGCGCAGCGTCGTACTCGTCCTGAAGAGTTAATGAACGAGCTATCGGAAGTCGAAGACCGACTGCGTGAGATCGAGGATGAACTGGAGGGATTGGCGACTAGCGGTGAAGCGCGCGACCTGATGCAAGCACACCAGACCTTCTTGCTGGCCCGCCGTCAGCGTGCGGAAGCCGAACGACGCGCTCTTCAAGCGGAAGCAGCCTGGTTCCAGTCGTCTCAATCAGCCGACCTGTTGCAGGCGCAGCGAGAATATGCAGCGAAAGATCTGACGCTGAAGATGGCTGAATTGGATCTACTCGAGAAGGAGCTTGGCAAACGACGCGGAGACGAAGCCGATCAGCGAGTGCATCTGGCTGAGGGAGTTGTGGCGAAGGTTAATCCTGCGTTGAAGCCGCTCGCAGAAGAGAATCTCGGGCTTGCGAAGGAACAACGCGAACTGGCTTCCAAATTGCGCGAGGTCGAGCAGAAGCACGAAACGACGACGACCGCGCTGGCAGAATTGACGAAAGAGTTTGAACGAACCCAAAAAATGGTCACCGATGTCGGACTGACCGATTCGATCGGCCTGCTGCTCAGACAACAACGAGCCAAATTGCTGGATCGGCGAGCGATGCGATCAACGATGACGCGTCGAAACGATTCCGTTCGAGAAACGCGGATGCGACTGTTTCAGATCGATTCTGATCGGGCGGCGCTCATCGATCTGGATGCCGCGATCCTGAAAAAAGGAGATGAACTGTCGCTGAGTAAGGATCGCAAAACGCTGACGACGGGATTGCGCTCATTGCTGATGGACCAGCGCCAACTCTACAAGGGACTGGAAGCAGACTATGCGCGGTACTTTAAGCTGCTCGTCGAAATGGACATCGTCGATCGCCGGATGCTCGACCTGACGACGAAGTATGCCGATTACGTTGACGAGCGAGTGCTTTGGATTCGAACCGGTTCAATGTTTGGTCGCGAACACTTTGCACGTGTCGTTCCCTATCTCACGTGGATCTCGGATCCCAAGTTGTGGAAAATTGTGCTCGGGGCAACTGAGCACAACATGCGGCGGCAGCCGCTGCCCTGGATTCTCGCAGGGCTATTATTGATGACCTGGTTGGGAATCAGGCCGTTCTTGAAACGGTACATTCAACAACAGGGAGTCACGGCCGCAGAACCAACGTGCCGGTACTTGTGGCCAACTCTGACGACGCTGTTTGCTTCGTCGATCGTTGCCAGTGGCTGGCCGTTATTGATCGCGTTTATCGGCTGGCGTCTAGATTCGAGTGTTTCGATCGACCCGTTCGTGCATGCGGTCGCTGCGGGACTGTACCGCGCCGCGACCTTTGCATTTCCACTCGAGTTCTTGCGAATCGTCTTCCGTCGCGGGGCCTTGGCCGATCGACATTTTGAATGGCCATCAAAGACGGTGACTGCCTGGCGCTACAACGTGAGCTGGTTCCTGCCGATTGGCGTGCTGCTGATCGGCCTGGTGGGACTTGTGGAAGGAACATCAGACGAGCATCGGTTGGACACTTTGGGGCGACTGTCGTTTCTCGCGTTCGCCGGATTGTCGGCGATCTTCAGCCATTTCGCGTTTCGACGCGTTAAAGGCACCGCTGGCGAATATGTTCCTGAGGCAGAGCAGGATGTCTGGTCGGATCGCTTCTGGCGGTTCGCTCCGTTTCTCGCCGTCACGGTGCCGACAGGTCTACTGTTGCTAGGGTGGTCAGGGTATTTCTATACCGCCTTGCAGTTGACCTGGCGAATGCAGCGAACGGCTTGGCTGGCCGTGGGGTTGCTCATGGTAAGGGCATCGATTCGTCGCTGGATCGCTCTCGAGCGTCGGCGCATGGCGGTGCTACAGGATGAAGAACTGCAGTCGATCACTGAAGCGAGTCGCGAACCGGGAACGACTCACAATCCATTCCTGTTCCCACGTTGGAACTGGCCCGAATTTCGGTTGAACCTGACGCAGATCGTGACACAGATGCGTCGATTGCTAGATACCGGTTTGATGACAGTGGCCGCCGTGGGGCTGTTCTTCGTGTGGGCGGATGTCACTCCGGCGTTAAATATTCTGGATCGTTTTACACTGTGGCAGACTACGATTGTGCAATCGGTTCCTTCGAAGGAGGCAGTGCCCGTAACAGATGGAGCCCCACACGAGACCGAAGTCACCATGATCCGCAAGATGAAGCCGGTGACGGCGGCGGATCTGGGGTTGGCAATGGTCGTGCTGGCGATCGCGATCATCGCCGGACGTAATATTCCTGGTCTGGTGGAAGTGATTCTGCTCGAGCACTTATCGGTCGATGCGGGGACCCGGTTTGCAGTGACGTGCCTGGTGCGGTACGTCATCTTTACGGCCGGAACCTGTTGTGCGTTTGCTCAAATAAATATCGGCTGGAGCAACGTTCAATGGCTGGTGGCAGCGGCTTCGGTGGGATTGGGATTCGGCTTACAGGAGATCTTCTGCAACTTTGTCTCCGGGATCATCCTGTTGTTTGAACGTCCGATGCGCGTCGGTGACGTAATTACGGTAGGAGATACGACCGGTACAGTGTCGCGTATCCGGTTCCGGGCGACGACGATCGTGGATGGTGACCGGAAAGAACTGGTCGTCCCGAATAAAGAATTCATTACCGGCAAACTGTTGAACTGGACGCTCAGCGATCGAGTCAATCGCGTCGGTGTGAAAGTGGTCGTCGGCAGCAATAACGATCCGCAACGAGTTCGCCGGCTTCTACTGGAGATTGCGTCTCAGCATCCCCAATTGTTGAGAGACCCGGCTCCTTCGGCGAACTTGGAAGACATGAATGGGGGTCTGACGTTCATGGTGCGAGCATTCCTGCCGTCGCTCGATGCACGCTCGAGTGCGATCAATGAATTGTACGCGTCGATTCATAACCGCCTTCGAGCGGAAGGAGTCGAGTTTCCGCGACAGACTCAGGAGGTCTATGTGCGAATGGATCCCGCGGAGAATGGCTTGGCCACCCCCCCTGCTCCGCATCAGCCGCCAACCGGTTCGCCCTTCAAACCGACGCCTCCCGATTTTGGCAGCGCGTTTCGCCGGGCATGACGAGACAATGAAGCATCCGGTAGACTTCGCTTGTGACAATCTCACGATGATGTGGTCATTGCTTTTTCCGGAATACCCGGTATGACACTCTCCTCTCTCCAAAGGGTTCTGCTGTTCGTCTTGACGATTTCGATTGGATCCCGTTGCGAAGGACAGGCGTCTGTCTCCGACGAATCCGCTGCCGCTACAAAAATCCGATGGTTGGGTGGCGTACTGATTCGCGCCCGCCTGTCAGACGAATACTCGATTGTCGGCGTGAATTTGAAACATAGCAGTCGAATGGCGGAGCATCATCTGGCGGTGCTGAGGGATCTGCCGGAACTAAGAGAAGTCAGCATAAACCAGTGCAGTCTAACTGCCATGGGGATGGCCAGTCTTGGAGAACTCAACGGGCTGAAATGTCTGACTTTAGTTCATTGCGCGATCACCGATGACGCGCTCGTTGAGCTTGGGAAGATGGTTCAACTGTCGAGTCTCGGTCTCACCTCGATCGAGTTCACCGATACGACCATAGAAAGTCTGGCGAGTCTTAAGGATTTGATGACTTTAAAACTCATTGATTGCGATCTGCGGCCGCACGATATCCGAAGACTCTCGGGGTTGTCGAAATTGGTGTCCGTTGAGATTCACGGCTCACCCATTTCTGTGGACGATGCACGATCGCTTGCGTTAATGCAATCGCTGACGAGATTAGATTTATCGGAACGGATCTCTCGAACGCCGCGCTCAAGGAACTCTGCCGACTGGAATCGCTCGAATCTCTCGATCTGACACGAACGTGGGTAACCGACGCAGGGATGTCAGCCATTTCTCAGCTTAAGTCACTGACAAGCTTAAACTTGACGCAGACTAATCTCACCGATGTTGGAGTGAAGGAATTGCGTCGCTGTGACAAATTGACGGATTTGAGACTAAGTGGCGGACTCATCACGGATGTTGGCATTGCGGAAATCGCGTTGTTGTCAAAACTCCGAAATCTGGAGTTGCGGGATGTTTCCATCACTGACAATGGGTTGAAATCGCTGGTCGCCTGCGATTCGCTGAAGTTGCTCCGATTGCTTAACACGCCCGTCACACGTGACGGATTGGCGATTATTCGATCTCGCAAGAATCTGAACTTCATCAACAATATGGGGTGGATGTTGCTGAAAAGTGAATTGGCTGAGCGAGCAAACCTGGAGTCCATTCAGTGTCGATAGTTTTTCATCCGTCGGAAGACGATTGTTGATCAATGCTGTATCGACGGCCAGTTCAGGAATTGCCGAAGGAATCGACGGTTACGTCTAGGGGCTCTGGAATTCAGGTCAACCGATTCAAGCTTGACTTCACATCGAGCAAGTCGGATGATCGCGAACTATTAGATATCTGATTCGTGTTGCTGCGGCACGGTCATTTCACACGGCGAATTCGGACAGGAACGCGACATGTCAACGGGTCAGCGACGGATAGATCTAGAGGAAATTGATGGCGTGACGATTGCCAAGTTTGTGGACAAAAAAATCCTGGACGAGGCAAACATTCAGGCAATCGGTGCCAATCTGTTTGCGCTGATCGACGAAGATGGCCGCCGTAAGATCATCCTCGACTTCAGTCAGGTCGAATACCTTTCCAGCGCCGCGCTCGGCAAGTTGATCACCATGGACAAGAAGGCCAAAGCGGCAAAAGCCAAGCTGCGACTGTGCTCCATTCGTCCTGAAATCTATGAAGTGTTCGAGATCACTCGGCTCAACAAGATTTTCGATATCAAGGGGACGCAAGAAGAAGCTCTGGAAGGTTTTTAATCCGCGGTCTGTGATTCGTCGTCGTTCACAGGGCTGGCCTACAAAGTGTCGGCCCTCGTGGCAGGTGTGAGACGGATGCCGATACTCTGAATTTGCTCTTCTGTCTATCGCTAGCCTGACTGCGATGTTCGATTTCTGCGTTCGCTGATTTGCCTCCGTCTCTCGTTGTTTGTTTGAGTTTCCTGACGTGAATTCACCAAACGATCAATTCGAGGTTTTGATTCCGAGCGATTACGAATCGGGTCAGGCGGTTGTCGAACGGATTATGGCAGCGGTCGACCATGCGGGCTTTGCATCGCGCGATGTGTTTGGAATTCGGCTGTCCGTCGATGAAGCAGTCGTCAACGCCATCAAGCATGGGAACAAGCTGAACCCTCAAAAGTCGGTGCGGATCGATTTTCGATTGCACCCTCAAGGCGTTCGAATCGAGGTCGAAGACGAAGGCCCCGGCTTCAGTCCAGAAGACGTGCCTGATCCGACTTCCGATGAGAATCTGGAGCGCCCTTGTGGTCGCGGTTTGATGCTGATGCGTCAATTCATGACTCGCATCGAATACAATCCGAAAGGCAACCTGGTGGTGCTGGAAAAGCTGCATTAAGCGCGTCCAAATTGAGCCGTGTTCTGATGATCGCTGGCCGCGATCGAAAGTCGATATGACCAAACGTGTCCGGACGACTCGCCGCCTGGAAGTGTGGCTGAAGGAGACCTCGGTCCCATTGTTCGTCTTGAACGCTCAACGCCGCCTGGTGTTCTACAACACGGGGTGTGAACGACTCACCGGCTGGGAGCCAGCGGATGTTTTAGGTCAGGTCTGCGATTTTGTGACCGAGGCTGACAGCGGTCAATCGGTGGCGATCCTCGCGAACCTGGCTGCGCCGGCCGATGTCTGGAACGGGCGGACGGCTTCGGTTCCCGCATCCGTAGCGGCTCGCAATGGTGATCCGGTGTCATGTGTGATTCAGTTTTTCCCATTGAGCGACGGTGAGCAAAAGGTGCAGGCCGTATTGGGAGTCATTCAACCGTTGATGACTCAAACGCCGACTGCGACAGTCTCTGAGCGGCTGCATGCTGAATTGGCGAAGTTGCGACAATCGATCCGCCAACAATTCAGCAACAGTTCGATGGTGGCCAAAAGTGCGGCGATGAGGCGCGTGCTGGGACAACTGCAAACGGCTCAACAGGCCACGTTGCCAGTCTTGTTTGTGGGCGAAACAGGGACGGGTCGCGAACAGATGGCCCGACTGATTCATGACGCGGGCGAGTACCCCAATCGGGCGTTTGTACCGCTCGACTGCCAGAAGCTTTCGGCAGATCATCTGGAAGCCGCATTGTTGCGCCTGTCGGATGCCGAGCATGCAGGGCCATCGCAGCCGGGGACGATCCACCTGAAACATGTCGACCTGCTGCCACGCGACCTCCAGCAACTGATACTCAAATTGATCGATAAAAAATCGAGACAGCCGCTACGTTTCCTGGCATCTTCGACGCGGCGATTGGAATCGTTGCTTGAAGCGGACGAAATCCTGAACGACTTCTATTTCGCATTAACGGCTCTTGTGATCGACGTGCCGGCATTGCGGGATCGAATGGATGATCTGGAACCGCTGGCACAGTTCTTTCTGGAAGAGATGAATCGAGGCGATCAACGCCAGATCAACGGGTTTGACTCAGAAGTCTGGCAGCAGTTCCAACGATACAATTGGCCGGGCAACGTCGACGAGTTGCGAGCAGTCGTGATTGAAGCGCGCAATGCTTGCGACGGTTCACTGATTGAAACTGGCCATCTGCCATTTCGTTTTCGAGCCGGAGTCGATGGTCAGGCCGTTGGTCCGACGGTTCGTAAACGGACTGTTCCGCTCGATCCGCTGCTACTTCAAGTCGAACGCGAACAGATCGAAATTGCGTTGACGGAAGCGAAACAGAATAAGGCGAAGGCGGCCGAGTTGTTGGGAATCACCCGGCCGCGGCTTTACCGTCGTATGGAATTGCTGGGAATTATAGACAACGAAGAACTGGATGCGGACCAATCGGCACAGTAACGACGCCGGTTCCATATATTGAGGGAGAATGCCGGATGGCAACGCTGGGTGTGAATATCGATCATGTGGCAACCGTGCGTCAGGCGCGTCGTACGATTGAACCTGATCCCGTTTGGGCGGCTGCACTGGCGGAATTGGGGGGAGCCGACGTGATTACGGTCCATCTGCGGGAAGATCGCCGTCATATTCAAGATCGCGATGTCCGCGTCTTAAAGCAGACGGTACAAGTGAAGCTGAATCTCGAAATGGCGGCCGAACAGGCCATCACCGATTTCGCTTTGGAGATCAGGCCTCAACAGGCCACACTTGTGCCTGAAAAAAGGCAAGAGGTGACCACCGAAGGTGGACTAGACGTCGTCGGCAATCTTGATCGCGTGCGTCGCTGTGTTGACCAATTGCACGCAGCGGGAATCGTGGTCAGTCTGTTTATTGACCCCAGCGAGCCGCAGATTGAAGCGACCAAGTTATTAGGATGTGCTGCGGTCGAATTACACACGGGACGTTATGCCGACGCCCCAACACCGATTGAGCAAGCACACGAGTTACAGCAATTGATTCGTGCAGGAGCGTTTGCTCGTCAATTAGGTCTGCAATTGAATATGGGGCATGGGCTCACTTATCGCAACGTTCAACCCGTCGCGGCGATTCCCGATGCCGAAGAATTGAATATCGGTCACAGCATCGTCGCGCGAGCGGTGATGGTGGGGTTCGCGCAGGCAACACGCGAGATGCGCGAATTGATCCGCCTGGCATCGACACGCTGAGCCTCGCTGAATCCAGGAGGAATGTGATTCATCTGACCGAGATCAGAAATCGAACCAATTTCTAAATCGGCTGAAAGCCCAACTGTCGGACACAACCGACCGAACCATCCGCAAGCTTGTGTTCACGACAATCCAGTTCGAATCAGCGACTGTTGAGCCACGGTAGGCTTCAACCTGGAATTGATAGGTCTGGAAGTTCGATAAGCCATTGATCGATGCGGTGGTCGCGCCGACCGACAGGGTACCCAACAGATAGCGATGAAGTCCGTCCGAGTAAAAGACCCGATATCCTTGTGCCCCCGCGACGGGATTCCACGTCAGTTGTACGGATGACGCCGATAGGATTCGACCGGTGACAACGGGTGCCGCCAGTTGCACCGATGGCATCGTGACGCTGACGGTTTTCGAATCGGCCGCTGACGTGCTGTTGAATGCCTCCACGAAGAATGAATACGTCAGGCCGGCGGACATGCTGTTGAGCTGCACCGACGTGGCCGACGCGTTCAGCGACCCCAGCAATATTGATTGCGTCCCGGACACCTGGTAGATGCGATACCTTTGGGCACCTGTCACTACTGACCAAGTCAACTGAGCTATCGTGGACGACGAAGCCGTGATCGCGACGTTTTGTGGTGCTGCCAGACCGGCTGTGACGGAGATTGACGTGGATGTCGCACCCGTCAACGATGTGTCGGTGGCTCGCAATGTGTATCTGCCCGCTGTTCCCAGCACCAGGTTCTTAAAGGTCGCGATTCCATTAACCGTAGCCACAGAAGTTGTGCTTCCGGTCGAGAATAATCCGGGGCCACTGGCCACACCGATCGTCACGGTCGAGTTGTTACCAGTGACGATGTTGCCGTACTGGTCCTCAACCGCGACCGAGACGGAACCGAGCGTTTGATTAACTTTTCCCGTCGATGGTACCTGTTGGAGGACGAGCTTCGAAGCGACTGCGGGACTGATCGTCAGCGAGTGTGTGGCGGACGCGGTCATACCACTGTCCGCGGCACTCAGCGTATACGTTCCCGCCACGGTCAGTGTGAGGTTATTGAAAGTTGCGATCCCGTTGACCGCCTGAACGCTCAGCGTACTGCCGTTGGTGAAGCCACCGGCACCGCTGCCGACCGATATCGTCACGGTGGAATTGTTGCCCGTCAGGATCTGCCCCACAGAGTTTTCGACGGCGACGGTCACGGATGATCTCAGGATTTGTCCGGCGACACCCGTCGAAGGCGACTGTTGGAATACCAGCTTGTTGGATGTTGATGTCGCGCCATCCATGCCCGGAACCAGCACATTGACGATCGGGCTTCCCAAGCCGGTTACCAGATCGTAACCAGCCGTCGCGGCGAATCCGTTGCTGCCGCTGGTAATGTCATGAAACGCAGACGGAGTGGTTTGATCCAGCTTGTAGAGCATGGGCAGCGTCTGAGTCGCTCCATCGAGCGTCGTCAGTCCGTTTTGCACGCGACTTTGATCGATGATCGAAATCAACGCTCCCCAAGCTGGCGCGGACAGACTGGTGCCGCCGATTTGAGACCAGGGTGTCGACGATCCGTTACTAAAACTGTCGTAAACGGGGACGCCCGTGTTTGGGTCGGCATCAAAGGCAACATCAGGGATCGTGCGATTTGTCGTCGACTGAGTGACGACTCCCTTTTGGTAGGCGGGTTGAGCTTCGTACTGACTGATACCGCCACCGCTGCCTGACCAGGCCGATTCAGCTTGGTAGGCTCCGGATGATGTGAGCCGCAACGTTGTGCCGCCCGCGGCCAGAACATTGGGCGAGTATGCAGGAAAGCCGCCAGGTTCTCCGTCGTCACCGGTCGACGCGACGAAGGTGATTCCCTGATGTCCGGCGGGCGTTTTGAAGGCCGAGTCGTACACGTTTTCGCCCGAGAATTCTCCCCCGCCCCAGCTCATCGAAACCACCGAGACGTTGGGGATCGAGGCGGCCGTCTTCACGGCGGCCATCAGGTCGGACATGTTAGCGCTGTTTGCTTCGACCAGTACGATCCTGGCGCCCGGTGCCAAGGCATGTGCCCACTCAACATCCAGCGCCTCTTCGACTTCCCAATCACTTTGCTTATTGATGCTGGGGTCAGTCGGAGGAAGACTTGTCGTGCTGCCCGTCTGTGACATCACGGTGAAACTCGGTGGATCGGCAAGTCCGAAGGCGGCGTCGAAAGCTTTTAAATCGCTTTGAATCGTGGGTGCGTTGTAGGCATCGACGATGGCGATCGTCTGCCCCGTGCCGTTGGCCCCACTCGAGAATGAAACCTGATTAAAACTGTACGCCGTCTGCAACTGATTGGGTGAGTATCCCGTCGGTCCTGCAGTGACCAGTGGATGTTCGACCTGGATTGTGGACACCGCGACGGGGGCGGCGGACAACATCCGGCGGGGGGCGAGCGACTCGATTTGAACGGCAATATTGGTATCGCCGATACATTCGAAGCGGGAGTTCTTACGCGCACGATTCAGC
>Ga0105238_10001363_pt1 | contig 24527 bp, 16 predicted proteins | sample KBSC34metaG_FD_81526 | JGI IMG/M metagenome (GOLD analysis project Ga0105238, IMG submission 81526) | Corn rhizosphere microbial communities from Kellogg Biological Station, Michigan, USA - KBS C3-4 metaG | ecosystem: Host-associated > Plants > Roots > Rhizosphere > Soil | place: Michigan, USA...
CGTTCGGGAAGAAGTGCTGAACCTGCTGGGCCACGGCGTCGAAGGCGCTGGCGAAGGTTCGTCCGAACGCGCTGGCAGCGGCCAGGCTGGCCCTGCTGGCAAGACACCCAAAAGCAAGACTCCGGCACTCGACAGCTTTGGTCGCGACCTGACGGAACTGGCTCGCCAGTCGAAACTGGATCCGGTGATCGGTCGCGAGAACGAAATTGAACGCGTGATCCAGATTCTGTGCCGTCGCCAGAAGAACAACCCAGTGCTGCTGGGTGAAGCGGGCGTCGGCAAGACCGCCATCGTCGAAGGGTTCGCCCAGATGGTGGTCAACGGCGAAGTTCCCGAATTGCTGCGTGACAAGCGCATCGTGGTGCTCGACCTGGCCATGATGGTGGCCGGGACCAAGTATCGCGGCCAGTTCGAAGAACGCATCAAAGCCGTGATGAACGAAGTGAAACGTGCCAAGAACACGATTCTGTTCATCGACGAATTGCACACACTGGTGGGTGCTGGTGGTGCTGAAGGTGCCATCGACGCTTCGAACGTCCTGAAGCCGGCCCTGAGTCGTGGCGAAATCCAATGTATCGGTGCCACGACTTTGGACGAGTATCGCAAGTACATCGAAAAGGACTCGGCACTGGAACGACGATTCCAGATGGTCATGGTCGAACCGCCATCGGCATCGCAGACGATCGAGATCCTGAAGGGATTGCGCGATCGTTACGAGCAACATCACCGAGTGCAAATCACCGACGATGCGCTGGCCAAGGCTGTCGAACTGTCGACACGCTACATCCCGTCACGATGCCTGCCTGACAAGGCGATCGACGTGATCGACGAATCGGGTGCGCGTGTCCGATTGAAATCGATGGTGCGCCCGCCAGATCTGAAAGAAATCGAAGAAGAAGTGGCTCGCTTGAATTCCGCCAAGGAAGAAGCGGTCGCCAACCAGGACTTCGAAAAGGCCGCCTCGTTAAGAGATCAGGCGGACAAGCTGAAGAAGAAAAAAGAGAACATCAACAAGGATTGGCGAGAAAAATCGAAAGAGAAGGAAGGCGTTGTCGACGCCGAGGTGATTGCCGAAGTCGTCGCCAAGATGACCGGTATTCCGCTGACGCGATTGTCGAGTGAAGATGCGGTTCGTCTGCTGCGAATGGAAGAAGAACTGCATCGTCGCGTGGTCAGTCAGAATGAAGCGATCAAGCAGGTCGCCAAGTGCGTTCGGCGTAGCCGTAGCGGTTTGAAAGACCCAAAACGTCCGACTGGCGTATTCCTGTTTGCCGGTCCTACGGGGGTCGGTAAAACATTGACCGCCAAGACGCTGGCCGAGTTCATGTTCGGTGACCAGGACGCGCTCATTCAGATCGACATGAGCGAGTACATGGAAAAGCACAACGTCAGTCGTTTGATCGGTGCTCCTCCTGGGTACGTCGGCTTCGAAGAAGGCGGTCAATTGACCGAAAAGATTCGGCGTCGTCCCTATGCGGTCGTGTTGCTCGATGAAATCGAAAAGGCCCATCCAGACGTCTTCAACATGCTGTTGCAAATCATGGAAGAAGGCCATTTGACCGACAGCTTTGGCCGTAAGGTCGACTTCAAGAACACCATCGTGATCATGACGACGAATGCGGGGGCACTGGCGATCAATAACGAATTCGGTTTCGCTCCGAAGGATTCCGACACCAACTACGACCGCATGAAAGAACGGTTGCAGCACGAACTGGAACGCGAGTTCAAGCCCGAGTTCCTGGGTCGTCTGGACGAAATCGTCGTGTTCCGCTCGCTGACGGAAGAAAACCTGAAGCAGATCGTCGAGATCGAATTGGCCAAGGTTCGCGAACGGCTGGGCGAAAAAGGTCTGGCTCTGGTGCTGACCGACGAAGCCAAGCAGTTCATTATCGAAAAAGGCAATGCGACCGAGTACGGGGCTCGCCCGTTGCGTCGTGCGGTCGAGACCTACATCGAAGATCCACTGTCAGAAAACCTGCTGCAAGGATTGTTCGAAGGGTCGAACACCATTACGGTTAAGACGAAGGAAGTTGGTGATATGAAACAACTTGACTTCGAAGCATCGAGTCAGGAAGCCGCTGTGAATACGGAACTGGTTGAAGCGAAAGCCGAGTAAATCTCGGCGTTCAGCAACTCGAATGACGAAAACAGCCCGATCGATTGATCGGGCTGTTTTCTTTAGTGCACCTTGCATCGAAACTCGGATTTGACGGTTTCGATTTCGCTTGCGGGCCGCTTGGTTTAGATTGGATGCGCTGTCGACAGCCGCTTATGATGCGAATTGGACGCAAATCGACCAATATCTCAGGTCGCCCTCAGTCTGTGTCCCGCAGCAAAGCAAGAAAGCCGTGGGGATTACGATTGCTCAAGGTCATTCCTTGTCGCCCCGCAACGCGGCTTCCCCAATCTGCCCTGTGTAGTTAGAATCCCGCGCATCGGCAGGGAGCAAATGTTCAAGGAGATCTCTGTCACCGTCGATGGTTTGGTGGAACCTTCAGTGACAGACACCAAGATCGGCTCGTTTTTTGCGAATCGCGAAGACCATCGGATTTGCAGCATGAGTCGATCGACGAATAAAGGAGTCTATCGTGTTCTTTCGGAAGCTCGCCACACTCTTGATTTGCCTCTCAGGACTTGCGGTCAGTTCGGCGTATGCCCAATCTGAATCCCGCATTCGAGTGGCCGCTCCCAGTATTGACGCTGCACAAAGCCGCCTGAAAGACATCATCGAGCTTAGCCCGACTCCGGTGTTGAAACGGCAGTGGAAGAAACTGAAAGAGGATGTGCTCGACGCCTTCACACAAGGTGTTGATGCGACGCGTCCTGTCGGACTGGACATTGTTTTCCGGAAGGACGCAATGTCACATATCGCCCGAATTCCCATTGATCTGTTCGACGATTCCAAGAAAGGTGGATTCCTTCAGGGGATTCAGGGTATGGGATACACCACCAAGGAACTGGCGAAGGGCGAACTGTACGAAGTCCAGGAGAAGAGGCGGCCCGCGTTCTTTCTGCGTTACGACGCAAAAACCAAATATGTGTGGCTCGCGACGACCAAGTCAGACATCCCGAATCCACTGCCAAACCCGATCAAAGATCTCGAATCACTGCTGGAACTCAAGAAAGATATCGTTGCCCAGATCAAGAACGACGCCGAGGGCACTGCGAAACGGCGTGAGAACTTCGAGGGATTGCGAAAAGAATTTGAAGCATTGATCAAATTGCGCCGCAACGAGGATAAGAATGCCTTCGAAATGCGAAAGCTTGCTCTGACACAGCAACTGGACGAAGCCGAACGATTCCTGGTCGAATCGGAAGAGATGCTGGTCCATTGGAAGACGGAGCCGATGGCGACCAAGGCACGCGGCGAATTGTCGCTGACGGCGTTACCCAATACCGATCTGGAAAAGAGCCTGCACGAGTTCGCGGTTAAGCCGAGCTATTTTGCAAATGTCGTTTTGCACAAAGAACCGCTGGCAGTGGGTCGCGTGACATTCCCGCTGGATCAGGTTCGTTCGAAGCACGTCAAGGAATTCTTCAAGCTGGTTCGCCCGACGCTTGAGGCAGAAATCGACAAGCGGGAAGGCAAGTCCGAATCCGAAAAGGCGGCGGCCAAGGAAGCGTCCAACAAATTCCTGGATATGCTCGACGCCGGTGTCGCCTTGGGTGTGGTCGATGCCTTCGCCGACGCACACGCCGTCTCGGCGGGTAAGAATGTGCTGGTGAGCGGGATCCGTGCCACGGACGGAAAAGCGGCTGACGAATTGATCAAGCTGCTGCCGAAGATGCATTCCGAATGGCAAGTTAAGGCGGATGCGCAAGAGCACGGGGGGGTCAACATTCATGAACTGACCGTGCCAAAGTCACGGATGGAATCGTTCCAGAAAGTCTTTCCTGGTGAATCGCTGATCTATGTCGGCACCAGCAAGGAAGCGGTCTGGGTCGCGGCTGGAACCGAAGCGGTGAAGCACTTGACAGAAGCGATCGATCAAGTGGCCAAGCCCGCTCCGGAAAAGGCCGATCCGGTAGTGGTGAGCTATCAGATTCAACTCGCTAAACTGGTGACGCTGATGGAGATCGTGGAAAAAGAAAACCCGATCGGCAATGTGGCACCAACGAAAGAGCAAAAACAGCGGCAGAAAGAGATCGAGCGCTTCCGCAATCTGGCCCAACAGGCAATGGGAGGTTGTGCTTCGCTGATGCACGGCGAATTGAGGCGGACCGATAACAAGATCGAAGGCTTTATCGAAATGAACAATTGCGTGCTGACGTTCATCGGGTCGGTCATCGCCGACAAGGTGAAAGAAGTTCTGCAATAGTCGATCGATGAGACCGTCGATGGCGTGCGTAACGACGCCGGACCGCTGAATGACGAAGGATAGACCTCTGTGGCGCAGTCGGGCGGGTTGTACAGCGATCTGAAGATCTTATGGCATATGGCCGTCACCGGCGGCCGAGGTCGCACTCACGAAGAGCGACTCGAAAACTTCTATTCAGGCCAGGCGGCCGGTTACGATGCATTTCGTAAGCGGCTGCTGCACGGTCGCGAAGAGATGTTCGCATCGCTGCCTTCGGTGCCCAACGGCATCTGGGTCGATCTGGGTGCAGGCACAGGTGAAAACGCCGAAAACTGGGGGCCACGCCTGTCCGAGTTTTCACAGGCGTACCTGGTGGATCTGTCCTCATCACTGCTGAAGATTGCGGACCAGCGAATCGAAACACGCGGTTGGAAAAACGTCAAGACGGTTCACACCGACGCGACGCAATTCGTCCCTGCCGAAGGCGACGCTGATATCGTCACGTGCTCGTACTCGTTGACGATGATCCCCGATTGGTTCCTGGCCATTGATCAGGCGCTGAAGATTCTGAAACCGGGTGGGACAATTGGAATCGTCGACTTTTTCGTGGCGCGCAAGTGGCCGGCCGAAGGGCTGAAAAAGCATGGCTGGTCGACGCGGACGATGTGGCAGGCCTGGTTCGCGAACGACAATGTCTTTCTGAACCCGGATCACATTCCGTATCTGCAGAGTCGCTTCGAAACCGTGTCGCTCGATCAAAGCCGTGGCAAGGTTCCTTACATGCCGTTCGTCCGGGCTCCGTATTACCGGTTTGTCGGACGCAAGCCTCTATAAATGCCTGGCGACGAGCCGGAGGCATTTTTCATCCGTGTGCCACTGGCGTGCGTCTTCGCTCGCCAGTGTCTTCTGATTTGAATGTTGAATACATCCAAGACAGGAGGGGCGCGGCATTTCGACTTCTATCGACATTCGAAATCTATGGGTTTCCTTGGAAACTGTGGCATCCATAGCGGATAGACGGTGAAGACACTGGCGAGCGAAGACGCACGCCAGTGCCACCCGACGCATTTTCTCTTCCACTTTCGGTGTGCCAGTGTCTGCGGCCTTTCCGAACACCACTCGTACTGTCACATCCATCACAGACCAGCACACCATCGCATTGCCTCAATGCCGGTGCCGATCGTGAAAGATCTTTAATCGTTCGGACTATCAGCCGACTCGGAATCGCCAGAAGGCACTGGCATAGCCAGTGCCACACCAAAGCAAGACCAAGGCGATGCAAGCTAGGCCGTCCGTTTGTAAAACGGCAGAGTCACGACCTCAGCCGCCTCGCGTTTGCCGCGGATATCAACTTCTACGGCCGAGCCAACGTGCGCATGCGAAGCCGGGACGTACGCCATCGCGATCGATTGCTCAAGCGTTGGTGAGAACGTCCCCGAAGTGACTTCACCGACGTGATCGGCACCGACGTACACTTCGCTGTGTTCGCGTGCGATCCGTCGTGAACCGAGCTTCAAACCGACTCGGACCGGACGATTCGGTGTCTCCTTGATTTTGACGAGCGAACTGCGACCGATGAAGTCGGGCTTATCGAGTTTCACGGCGAACCCCAATCCTGCGGTCAACGGATCGACATTTTCGTTCAGCTCGTGTCCGTACAACGGCATGGCAGCTTCCAACCGAAGCGTATCGCGGCACCCCAGCCCGCACGGCTTCAATCCGGCCGCCTGACCACGGGCGGCGATGTCGTTCCAGACGGCCAATGCGTTTTCGTTCGGCAGGATTAGTTCGAAGCCATCTTCGCCTGTGTAGCCTGTGCGACTGACAAAGGCCGACACACCAGCGACTGTGACCGGCTTGCCCGAATAGTACTTCATCGATGCCAGGTCGATCCCGACGATCTGATTGACCAGAGGCAGTGCCTGCGGCCCCTGTACGGCGATCATTGATGTTTGCAACGTGTGATCCTGGAATTGGACGTCACCGCTCAGATGGGTCTTGATCCAGGCGACGATCTTCTCACGATTACTCGCATTGACCACCAAGCCGAACGAGGTCGCAGTGTTTCGATTCACCAGAATGTCATCCAGGATCCCGCCTGCGTCGTTACAGACCAGCCCATAGCGGACTTGTCCGTCGATCAGGTTGTCGACGCGACACGTCAGCAATCGATTCAGCAACGCTTCCGCACCTGTGCCGTCGAATGACAGCCGACCCATGTGCGAGATGTCGAACAAGCCGACTGCGCGGCGGACCGCGTGATGTTCTTCGACGATGCCGCTGTATTGGACGGGCATTTCCCACCCGCCGAATTCAACCATGCGGCCCCCATGCGAGGTGTGCCAATCAAACAGGGGTGTACGCTGCAACGACATGCCGTCATCCTTTGATCAAGACTCGTCAAACTGCCTGTTCAGTCACCGATGCTCTCTCGTTCAACACAGCACGCGCGACAATCGAGACCATTGGGTTCGTGTGCCGGTTTGCGTTTCTCAACAGGCTTCGAAAGCAGTGCGTTCGGTTTCTCGCTGCGGACCCACAGTGTACTCTTTCCAGCGACTTCGACGAGCATGCCGCCATGAATCTCTCGGGAGCCGTACATTGGACACACAAACACATTCCGCTTTGTTGACGCCGCAGAACGTCTTCACATCTGTACCTTTGATTGCGTTGTCGCGCTGGATGGGCATGTTGGCCTGCGCGATGGGGTGCATTATTGGCCGGACGACCTTCGCCGAGTCACCCAAGACGAATGTCATTTTGATCGTCATCGATGATCTCGGTTGGGCGGACCTGGGATGCTATGGCAGCAAATTCCACAAGACGCCGAACCTCGATCGTTTGGCCAGCCAGGGCGTCCGGTTTACTCAGGCGTATGCGGCAGCTCCGATTGGTTTACCCACTCGCGCTGCGATCTTGACGGGTCGCTATCCACAACGGCAAAAGTTGACCGCGTCGTACGCCGTCGACGCGAACGAGCAATTGCGTCGACTGTCGCCTGCCGAAGTCTCACGCGAATTGCCCCTGTCTGAAGTCACCATTGCAGAAGTTCTGAAGGGGGCCGGATACGCCACGGCGTGTATCGGAAAATGGAACCTGGGTGGAGCGGGCTTCGGACCGCGACAGCAGGGTTTTGAGATCAGCATTGCGGGTGAAGCGATTGGAACGAAGTACGACTTTGCTCCGTATGTCGATCCTGACGGAAAGCCGATTCCCGGCCTGGAACAGTCACCGAAAGGCGAATTCCTGACTGATCGGTTGGGAGCAGAAGCCGAAAAGTTCATCACCGAACATCGCTCGGAACCGTTCTTTCTGTTCATGCCTCAATTCGCGGTTCACATGCCGTCTGAAGCGAAGCCGGACCTTGTTGCGGCTTATGGACCAATGCCCACAGAGCCGCGTGGCGGTCAAATCAATCCCGTCGTCGCAGCGCTGATCCAAAGTATGGACGAATCGATTGGCCGTATCATGCGGACACTCGACGAACAGAAGCTGGCAGACCGCACGTTGATCATCTTCACGTCCGACAACGGTGGCGTCTGCAACGGGAACGGTCAGGTCATCGCGTCGACGTCAAACGCGCCGCTGCGCGATGGCATGGGGCACCTGTATGAAGGTGGATTGCGAGTTCCCCTGCTCGTGCGTTGGCCGGGCATTGCAAAACCTGGCACGACGAATGACGAAGTCGTTTCGTGCCTCGATTTTTTCCCGACGATTGTCGACGCCTGTGCGCCAACCGCGGCCTCCAAACCTGCCGCACCGGTCGACGGTATCAATCTCGCGCCGGTATTAACCGAAGGAGCCAAGCCGGCACGTCAGGCCTTGTTCTGGCACTTCCCGCACTACAACGTCAATGCCGGGGCACGACCAGGTGCAGCGATCCGTGTCGGGGACTGGAAGCTGATCGAATTCTACGACCATGATCGCCGCGAGTTGTTCAACATCACGAAAGAAAACAGTGAATCGAATAACCTGGCCGAACAGCATTCCGAGATCGTGCAGGATCTCGCGAAGCAACTGGCCGAGTGGCGCGCTTCCGTCGGGGCGGCGCTCCCAAAATTGAATCCGAACTACACGCCGAACCCTCAGCAAGCGGATGGTTCAGTGATGATACATTCCAGTACCGCGGACGTGTCGGGCGTCATGCTGCGGTACGAACCGTTGCCGCACAAGGACACGCTGGGCTACTGGGTTCGTCCTGAAGACTGGGCCAGTTTTGAATTCACGATCAATCGCCCCGGCAAATTTCACCTGGTTCCGCACGTCGGCTGTGGAACCAATGGAGGCAGCCTGGTTCACTTCGAAGTGGCAGGTCAAACGCTGCCATTGACGGTACCTGGGACCGGACACTTCCAGAATTTTGTTCCGCAAGATCTGGGCATCGTGACGCTCGAAAAGGCCGGCCGCTACACATTGAGCGTGAAGCCACAGCGCAAAGAAGGCGTGGCCGTGATGGATATCCGCCGTATCGAATTGAAGCCGCTCGCCGTCGCTGAAATGTTGCCTGAACTACACCTGTTGGAGCCGTTCTGGCGATCGAGAACTGTCTTTCGCGAAAGCGTGCTGTGTCTGCAGGAACAGAACGCACCTGTGGCAACCGGAAAGCTATTGTTTCCCGCCACAAAGATTCTGGCCGTTCATTCGGCGGACGGAAAACAGGTCTTCGAGGTCGACACGGATTTTATCGTGACCGACGATCACCAACAGATTCAGCTCAAACCGGGTTCCAAGGTTCCGTTCCTCAAATCGACCGACTTGTTCATGCCGAAAGGCACGCGGCCTGTCTGGACGGGGGGCGCTCAACCTGCTGTTCCGTGCGCTCTGCCGCACAAGGCGGGTGATCCCGAGACGCATGTCTTATTCGACAACGGACACTGGTTTCACGATCAACAGATCGAAGTGACCTACGAACGTGAACCTGTTGACTGGTCCGGCGCCGTGCCTCAGTTCGACGCGAAGGCGTTGCCCAAAACACTCGAACGACTTCGCGCCAAACAAAAACTGACGATCGGGGTCAGCGGTGACAGCATTACCTATGGACTGAATGCTTCAGGGTTGGTCGGCGCGGCACCCTTCATGCCAATTTATCCCGAACTGGTGGCGGCACAGTTGCGAGCGAAGTATGGCGGCGACGTCACACTCGTCAATCGCGCCGTCGGTGGCTGGGCAGTCCCGAATGGGCTGGCCGACCTGGATCAATTGTTGGTCTCGCAGCCCGACGTGTTCATCATCGCTTACGGTATGAACGATGTCGGTCGTCGCAATCCCGATGCGTATCGAGACGGGATTCAGCAGATGTTGACGCGCATCTTTGCGGCGCGACCTGACGCAGAAGTCATTCTGGTTGCGACCATGTTGGGGAATGATCAGTGGACTCACACACCGCGTGATATGTTTCCCAAGTATCGCGATGCTCTATTGTCTCTACAGAAACCCGGTGTCGCCGTGGCCGATTTGACCTCTCTATGGACCGAGATGCTCAAACGCAAACGCGACAGCGACCTGACCGGCAACGGAGTGAATCATCCCAGCGACTTCGGCCATCGGGTCTATGCGTCAGCCCTGCTGTCGTTGCTGGTCGAGCCGAAGAAGTAGGCAATCACGATGGCCTTGCCGACGTAGCGTGGTGACAAGACTGTCCTCGGGCGCAGTCCCACCATGTCCAGTCCTCTGTACGCACTTCGACGCCGTCATCGTGAAAGCGATTTCCTTGAGCCAACGAAGTCGGTCGGCCCATCGACTTTGCGGCTCAGCAGGAGCTTCGCCCTCCCTTTGGAGCAATAACGGTGCGCTCATTAAGCGTATTCGGAACCGATTTGACCGGGTTGCCTGGCGAAATCGTTTACATCCCGGAAGCGGCATGAACATAATGCAGTGGTCTCAACTCAATTCATCATCCAGACAATTCTCGCACGCTGATTTCCACTGCCGGAATCCTGTTTCTTCGTGGTGAGTCAGCATGCCGACGTTGTTTGCTGCGTCGCGTTCTGGCAGGTTGGATTGAGAACGACGGGTCACAGAGATTTTGTGAATCAGGAATGCATCATGGCGGACAACCGTGCCGGATCGGGAAGCAGCAACGAACTGGATCAGACGTTCATTCCTGATCAGGATCCCACCGAGAAGGCTGCCGCAGACAAGTCGGCCGGAACCGCGCACGACTTGGACGCGACGCATGTTCCTGACGTGACCGCGACGGCGCCTCAGCCGTCACCGAAGAAGGAAACCAGCAAGGCGCCGGCGCCCGCCAGCACTGCTACTCCGGAACAGAAGAAGTCGAGTTCTCAGCTTGGCAAATACAAACTGCTCAAGAAGCTGGGACAGGGCGGCATGGGCGAAGTCTATCTGGCGGAAGACATCAACCTCGGTCGAAAAGCGGCCATCAAAGTCTTGTCCAAAGCACTTGCAGGCAAGGATGACTTTGTCACGCGGTTTTACAAAGAGGCGCGCGCCATGGCGCGCGTCACGCACGACAACGCAGTCAGCGTGTTCGATGTCGATCAGGATCGCGGCATCCACTACGTCGCGATGGAATTCGTCGACGGCAAGAGCATGCAGAAATGGATGGACTCCCAAAAGTCGTTGTCGGTCGGAGACGCGTTGCACGTCGTACTGCGGTGTGCCGAGGCACTGCAATTCGCGCACAGCCAGAATCTGATTCACCGCGATATCAAGCCCGACAACATCATGCTGACCAGTCGAGGCAAGGTGAAAGTCGCTGACTTCGGCCTGGCCAAAGCGACGGACGAAGACCTTTCAATGACGGCCAGCGGCACCGGCCTGGGAACTCCGTACTACATGGCTCCCGAACAGGCGCGGAATGCCAAGCACGTTGACGGTCGGGCTGATGTGTATGCGCTGGGGGTGACGTTGTATTACTTCGTCACGGGCAAGCTGCCCTTCTCGGGTGAGTCGGCGTTGGACGTCATCATGGCCAAAGAGAAAGGCCGTTACGAATCGCCTCGAAAATTGAATCCGCAGGTCACCGATCGGCTCGATTTGACGATCGCCAAGATGATCGAAAAAGACGCCGATCGGCGGTTCAAGGACTGCGGCGAGGTGATCCAGATGCTGTCATCGCTGGGGCTCGAAAGCCCGTCGCTCAGCTTTATTGATGCTCCCGATAAAGTCGTCCAGATTTCGTCCGCTGGTTCGCAGACCGGTCGGCCGACTCAACGACCGGGGGAGACGGCGCGCGCATCGGGGCTGGCAGCAGTCAGAACGTCCGCCGATGATGCGGCGGCGCAGGCCAGTCGTCAGTCTCCCGCCCCTGCCAACGAGGCATGGATTGTCCAATACAAAACTCCGCAGGGAAAAGACACGATTGCGAAGATGACGACGACGCAGGTTCTCGCGGCACTCAAAAATGGCCTGATCGACAACCGCGCGAAGCTGAAGAAGAACGCCAACGACTCGTACGCTCCGATCGGGTTCTTCACAGAATTCGAACGAGCGATCGAAGGTCGCAATATTAAGGAGAAGGCCGAACATAAGAGTGCCGGCTTGAAATCCGAATTCGACAAGCTCGGACGCCAGTACGATCGCCGCGGCTGGACGCGCTGGTTCAAGGGGATGATATCAAACACCGCCGGATTCATCAGCTTTTTGATCTGGATCGGCGTTGTCTTCGGGGGGCTGGCAGCCGTGTACTACTTCCGCGCCCAGATCTGGGACACCGTCGCCGGTTTCCTCAATTCACGAAAGTGACGCCGCAAGCCGAATAAGTTGGGCGTGCCACTTGTTGTTTTTTTAGGACAACCAGTGCTCATGCAGAGGCCACTGGCGAGCGAGGGGCAAGCCAGCGGCACCCGATTTGACCTCACCGCATTGACAATGCACTGGTTGTCCGCGGACGGCCAACCAGTGGCACGATGCGCACGAAAAAAGCCCGGCAGGGATCTGCCGGGCGTCATTCCGTATTCCGTCGAGTTCGGGATCGCAATCCCAACTCAGAGACCGTACTTCTGACGGCGGATTTTTCGTCGTTTGATTTTCCAGCGACGATCTCGCTTCTGCTTGGTGGTCAGTTTTACCTGTTTCATGTCACTCGCCCTTGGGATAGTCAGTTTCGTAATGGCCGCCGGGGCCGGTCAATCGGGCTCAAAAGAATAGCAACATCACCCTGGAACGGGAAGTCTCGATCTCCGGACTCCTTGTTCTGGTAGAATCCTGGCCGGGAGATCGTTGGTGAAATCGCAAGAGGCGGATCTTGAACAATAATGACGCACGAAGAATCTGCAAACGCCGCAATTCGAAGGATTCGCAGAATGGTCACATTATTGCGTCGCGGAGTAATTACACCTGCTGAGACCGCCGGAATCACTCTGGATACGCTGGCGTCTGAACAGGCATATCAAAGTGTTCCTGAAGTTGCAGAAATGCTGCCGGCTGAGGTACATGAACAGTTGAAACCCCGCGTGGAAGACATCCTCAAGCCGAACGCCAGCCTACGCACCTTTGATGGCCTTCGTTTTCCGACGGAGGAAGCGAAAGCGAAATACGATCGGCAGATCCACTCACAATTTGTTCGGATTGCCGTGTCGCTTCGCGAATGCTGGCAGCGCATGAACCCTCAAAGCATACCGCCTGTCACGCGTGTTTGAAGACAATGGATTCGGGGACTTCTCGAAGACGAGAGCGCCCCGGCCACCCAAGAGTTTTGGCGATGCTTGCGCGCGAGCGACTACCTATTTTGAACCCATCGTGCGACGCGAACACCGCCGACCCGCGGCCGGGTCGGGGTTAGCGGACGCGGGCTTTGAAGGTTACGACGCCGCCGGTCTTGCCGGGTAGCGGTTCTTCCATTTCCCAGATCAGGATTTGGCTGCCTTCGCCGTTGTCCTGCAGCACCAGGTTACCCTTGCGGTCGGACGTGGCGCTGTCGTCGATGTACTGCAATCGAGGTGTCAGGTTGTCGACAATGCGAATGTGGTGCACTTCGCGTCCGCCCAGGTTGTCGTAGCGAATCGTAAATTCGATCTCGTCACCAGGCTGAGCGGTTTTCTTGTCGGCCAGTTTGATGATCCGCAGGTTTTCCGCCTCTTCGCGTTCGTCATCGATGCCTGTGACGACCGCGGTTGACTGTTGGAAGACGCCTTCCAGTGCCATATCGGCCTTGGCCGTGATGACCGGGTTCTGCTCACGCGTCCAGACGAAAGCAGCTTGGAGGCCATAGTCCAGTCGAGCCGTGTCGGCATCGTCGAACTTGCCTGTTCGGACAAATCCCAACGCCTGATAGATGTTCAACAGTTTGTCGTGGACCGATGGCGATCGCAGTTGCGAAACCGTTCCCTGCACTGCTCCTGTATCCAATCCACCAGCTCGCGAACGAACGGCGACTCGTCCGGTCATCTCGCGTTTCACGCTGTTGGATGCTTTCAAGCGCGAATGCATGCCGCCGGTCGAGGCCAATTGGCCCACCCCTGCCACTTCGTTGGTCGAATGTTCTTCGTGAGGCCGGCTGACAGTACGAACCGAAGCGAATCGCGGCGCGTAGATGCACACCTTGTTCGAAGGCTTCATCTGTTCGAAGCCGGCGCGGTTGGTGAATTCAAGCACCGTGTCTTCGGTGTCCAGTCCCAATCGAGAGGCACTGTCATAGTGAACGGGCCAATCGCGATCGCCGCCGTCACACAGATATTCGTCATTGAATTTCTCGGGCGATGGAACGTTGCAGGCGTCGCACGCCATCATGCCTGGCGCCATCGGATTGGGACCGGCTGCGGGCCAGCGTGGATCGGGCGGACAAGCTTGAATGTTGCTTTGTACCGGTGGGCACCATTGTTCCGCTGGCTGCATGGCACTTGCGGTCTGGATCGCACCAGTCGAGCCCGCGGCCTCCCAATGGCTGACTGTCTGAATTGCAGAATCGCGATGCACGCGTGTCACACCGGCCGAGGGATCGGCAAACTGCAATTGCTGAATCTCGGATTCCTGAGTCTTGCGCGCCGACTTGATGCCCGGCTTCTTTGCGGACTCGGATTTTGATGTCTCGGTATAGATTGCCTGGACCGAACGATCAGAAGATTTGTCTGCCTTGCCGGCGAGCGACATCGAAGCGCAGCCGACGTGAGTCAGTGCCAGGCCGAGGGTTCCCACAACCAGAACTGCTTTTGCAATTGGAAACGAGATCGACGTCATCCTGACCATCCTCTATTCACTATTCACGACGTTTGAACCAAGACCAGGTTCAATCCGCTGGCATAACTTCTATCGCTGTGCAATCCGCTTAGTGGATTTGGAACCCAGGCTGACAACCCCTGCCTGGGCCGATCCGTTGGCCGGTTTACCGCTTCGACGTACTTGCTGTGTCGATGACGAGGCCGGTTGGGCGATTCGAATCGGTCCGCCCGGTCCAAAAAAGGCCGGTTCAGGTTGATTCGGATCGGGGGTGCGTCCACCCATTCGTACGATCGCCATAGGTCGTCCCAGCGAATCGGCTTCAGCAATCACGTTCTGGCTGGGTTCGATCGTCTTAACGCGAATTGGTGCGTCGAGTGTCGTCGTGGGGACTCGATTCGGTTGTTCGAGGTAAACGACTTTCGTGACCAGACGCCCCTGAGCGGCCCATTCGAACTCTTCGGCAGTGAATTCGAAGACGACGGGAAACTCTTCTGCTTTGCCCGTCGGTGGATGCAGTCGATCGATCACTTCGATCGACGGGTAGAAGTCGACACCGGGAAACTCGGGCAGGTCGCTGACCTTCAAACGGTACATCCGTCCCACCAGCAAACTGGCCTGAGCGGGCGCGGGCAGGTCAACGCGTCTATCTGTGAATCCTTCGTAGAATGTCACCATACCCGTCGTCGGCACTGTCACGCGGATCGGTTGCAGATAGTCCGGAGTCGTCTTGCCGACCTTTTTGGCCCACTGAGCGTAAGTGCCGGGCGGCGTCATTTGATTGAGCGGAAACTGGCGTCCGTCCAGCGAGGGCATCTGCTGAGCGTGGGCCTGACCGGTCGCCAGTACAGCGGCGACGACAGACAGCCCAAGAACCAACGAGATCCGTTTCACGATGAATTGCCTTTGGAAGGTTGGCGAACCGCCGGGAAATGTGGAAGCGTCGGAACGACGTGAACTTACGGAAGGAACTCAGCCCGTATGCAACAAGGCATCCGGGCTGAGTGATTTAGCAGGTCGCAAGCGGATTACTGTTGGCCTGGTGGGCAGTACTGGCCTTGGCCAGCACCATTCCAGCGGGGATTCGACAGTTCATCAGCTCGATGCACAGGGTGCTTTTCCTTGTACTGGATGTAGCGAACAGGTTCCGGCAGGCTGAGGCCAGGATCGTGTTGCACATCGACCAACACTCTGCCTGATGGCTCTGGAATGTTCATCCGTGTTTGATTGCGGACAGTGAATTCTTTGAGTCCAGCAGGACCACCCAGTGGCAGGTGTGGTGGGCCAGCCAGTCCGATTGGCGTACCGGTGATTGGCATGCCCCAGGCTTCCATGTTCATGCCCGCGATCGGGGCACCGGGGAATCCGGATCCGGCCATCATCATGGCGTTAGGAATTCCAGGACCATTCGGGTTGCCAGCCGGTCCGATCGGCATCGGCGGGACGATTTCGCCGCGTTCGCCGTCAACCTGGTAGGCGACTTGATCGACATCACCATCATAGTTGCCAGCGGTCTTGGCACCGGGGGCACCTGGCATTTCCAGATCCATGTTACCGATTCGCATCACGGCCATGATCGTGCCGCGCTTGTCGGCTTCCTGGATTGGATCGACACCGGGATCGAGGCGAGTCGAGACCAGGGTTTCGACGTTGGCAATCGCCAGTTCCTGGAATCGTGCATCCGGCAGGTAGATCACTTTGGTGACGAAGTTATTGGCTTCGACTTGATCCAGATCTTCCTGGCTCAACTCCATCGGCACACTGTTGTGCGACAGATAGGCGTCCGTGTTCGGATGAGCGGGATAGACTTGCAACGTCGGATACAGCGTCACGCCGTCACGTCCGGGGATGCCACTCAGCTTTAGGCGGTAGGTGGCACCCTGCAGGAAGTTGTACCGAGCGGGCGAGACCAGTTGATTCTCGGCATAACCGGTGGGAATCTGCCAGCCGACATGCATTCCGTCTGGTCCGACGAAACGAATCTGAGTGCTGGTCGGTGCGAACGTGCGAGGCAATCCGCCCGCGCCCGGCCCACCTGCGCCCCCCATCATCGCCAGGACGCCGGGCCCAGGTCCGTCGACCATCGGTCCAGGTCGCATCATCATGGCGGCCGGAGGAGCATGAAATTCCCCCTTCACTCCGCCGCTATGAGCGAGGCCACCCAGATTCGGACCGCCAAGTCCGGCACTTTGGGCGGGGCGTTGATGACCATCCATGGCGCAACCGACGCACACGACGACGGCCGTGCCCAATGCGAGAAAGTACAGCTTCATTGCGATCCCTCTCGGAACAGGCGGCGAAACAGGTTCGGCATCGTCAGGGTGGGCGTTTTGTCCACCAATTGGTGCTTCGTCCGTCGCCGGCCTTGTCGAATCCCTTCTGACTTGCCTTGTGACACGATTTTCCGTCGACCTACGCGGCCATTTCCGGGTACAATCCGGCATTATTCGATTTCGGAACGTAAGTACCGAGATCGTTCCCGATTGGCCCAGCGTGGCACCTTGGTCTGCTCATCTCTTTTCGGAAGGAACTGCGTTGCATCTTTGGCAAATCCGGCATATTCCGAATCGTCAGCAAACTTTACTCAGGTTGACGTTCGCCGCAGCGGCATTTGCTGCAATCGCCGTATCTCTTTTCGCATCAAGCTATTTCGTGACTGCAAAGGCGGCAGATGAAGCTCCGGCGAAGGCCGATGCCGAAAAACAGCCCTCAGCGGCCGAAGAATTTCTGCAGAAGGTTCGGCAGGAACTACCGAAGCATCAGTCGATTAAGGCCGAAATGGTGCAATTGGTCGCAATTGGTGACCAGAAGTTCAAAATCAATGGCGAGTACCTGTCTGCCGGAAAAAAACTGCGACTCAATTACTCGGTCAGCCCCGAACAAGGGGTCAAGGGCGAGATGCTGGAAGTTTGCGACGGTAAAGAATTGTGGACCATGCTGACACTTCCCGATACGCAACCGAGCAAACGAGTGACCCGCCGCAACGTCAAGCAGATTCTGGAAGCGGCGATCATCGCCGAGCAAAATAAGAAGACCGAAGACACAGTCAGCGTCGAACTGGGGCTGGGCGGACTGACAGCGTTGTTCGCGTCCCTCGATCGCACCATGGACTTCGATGGGATCAAAGAGGATGAGGTGGAAGGAACACCCAGAACCATCATCCAGGGCCGCTGGAAAAAAGACCGGTTTCAGAAGTTTGCCAAGGACAAAGACAACAATCTGCCGCTGTTCATCCCGGACATGGTCCGGATCTACGTCAACACTCGGACAATGTTTCCCGAAAAGATCCTGTACCTGAAACAGCAGCCCCAAAAGAAGACTTTCAAGGCGCTGGTCAGCATCGAATTCCATCACGTTGAATTCGATGGCCCGGTCGATGATGACGCCTTCGCATTCAGTTTTCCGGATGAAATCGTGCCCGAAGACGTCACCAGGCAATACCTCGAACGGATGACCAATCCGGGGCCGACAGCACCAGCCTCAAAGCCCTGATCGACTGAAATCAGGCGAAGGACGCCAGGCCATAGTCGCCAGGCGTCTTGCACGACCGTAATCGAGTTGCTGCGGCACATTCAAAGCAATGGTCTGAATCAGCCAGTGCTTTGAAGAAAGAGCATTGAGCAGAAAGAGAAGACGGTACAGCCATTAACGACCATACTGCTTACGATGCCATTCTGGTCGTCTCGTTCGGCGGCCCAGAAAAACGGGAGGATGTCATCCCGTTTCTGGAAAATGTATTGCGCGGCAAGCCTGTCCCTCGCGAACGCATGCTGGAAGTCGCCGAACATTACTATCACTTCGATGGCGTCAGCCCGATCAACGAACAGGCCCGTCAATTGATTTCCGTATTGCGAGCGGAAATGGACAATGCCGGCATCGATTTGCCGATCTACTGGGGCAATCGCAACTGGTACCCGTTGTTGCCTGACACCTTGCGGCAGATGGAACGTGACGGGATCAAACGGGCGCTCGCATTTTTTACTTCGGCGTACAGTTCCTATTCCGGCTGCCGTCAGTATCGCGAGAACATTATTGCCGCCCGCGAAGAAGTGGGGCCGGCGGCCCCTCAAATCGACAAGCTGCGTGTCTTTTACAATCACCCCGGATTCATCGCGGCGAATGTCGACCGAATCGGAGTGGCGATCGAGCAACTGCCAATCGACGCCAGGTCCAGTCTCCGAATTGCCTTCACGGCGCACAGCATTCCATTGTCGATGTCGAACAATTGCAACTATGTCAAACAGCTTGAAGAGTCGTGTCGGCTGGTGGCCGAAGCCCTGCAATTGTCGAAAGAACAGTGGCAACTGGTCTATCAGAGCCGCAGCGGACGCCCCGGCGATCCCTGGCTGGAGCCGGATATCGGTGTTCACATTCGCACGTTGGCGAAACAAGGCGTGCCGTCGCTTGTGATCGCACCGATCGGCTTCATTTCCGATCATATGGAAGTGCTGTTCGATCTGGACGAGGAAGCACGTGCGATTTGCGATGAGCATGGAATGATGATGGTGCGTGCGGGAAGTGCCGGGACACATCCCGCCTTTATCGCCTGCATTCGCGAACTGATCGAAGAACGAATTGGTCGACGCACCGAGCGTCGCGCGATCGGACAATTCGGTCCCAGCCACGACGTGTGTCCCGCGGACTGCTGTCAGTACGCAGTCCGTCCGCCAGCGGGGCGACCTGAATCGAGCAGCACAGGACGACCGGCAGCACACGGAGGTCAATAAAATGGAAGTCACGGGCGCTTTTCAGGTGCCACTGCGCTCAACGCCACAGTGACATCCAACCCGGCTTGCAAGCGTTGATAAGGCACCACGGGATTGAATGCACCGATTCGATTGGTGTTCTGCATCACCGAACTGGATCTCGGCGGGGCTGAACGAGCGCTGACGCAACTGGTGCTTGGTCTGGATCGCACGCAGTGGGAACCGCATGTCATCAGCCTGGGGCCGCGGGGACATTTTGCCGACGCACTTGAGGCGGCCAGTGTTCCCGTCGTCTGTCTGAATGCCACCAGCGTCAGCCATTTGCCTGGAACGTTGATACGCTTGCGACGTGAGTTGAAGCGCATCCGACCTTTACTTGTCCAGACCTTCTTGTTTCACGCCAACATTCTGGGCCGGGTTGCGGCACGATGGGCACGGGTTCCGCATGTCGTGTCGGGATTGCGCGTCGCGGATCGACGCAGTCCCTGGTACGGACGCATCGATCGCTGGACCAACCGCTGGGTCGACATGAATGTCTGCGTCAGTCAGGGGGTCGCTGACTATGCCGCGAAGTACGAAGGTCTGCACACTGAAAAGCTGATCGTGATTCCAAACGCCGTCGACCTGAATCGATTTGCGCAGGCGTCACCGGCTTCGTTAGCGGAATTTGGAATCCCTGCAGACAGCCGAGTATTGATCTCGATTGGCCGACTGGATCGACAAAAAGGGATCGATGTTTTACTGAACGCCGTCGCACTGATTCAGTACGAGAAGGACGACCTGCATTTTCTGATCGTCGGTGATGGTCCCTGCAGGGCATCGCTGCACGAATTGGCACGACAATTGAATATTGTCAATCGAGTTCACTTCGCGGGTCGACGCGATGACGTTCCAGCACTGTTGGCGGCGTCGACTGCGCTGGTGCTGCCTTCCCGGTGGGAGGGAATGGCGAATGTCGTGCTGGAGGCGATGGCATCCGGTAAGACTGTCATTGCCACCAAGGTCGAGGGAATTGAAGAACTTGTTCAGCCGGAACTCACTGGATTGGTTGTTCCGATCGAGCGTCCTGACGAACTGGCGAAGGCCATTCAGACGCTGGTGAACGACCCGCAGTTCGTGAATGAGGCTGGTGTGAAGTCACAACAGATTATTTATGAACACTTTACGTCCGATCGAGTCGCTGACGCCTACGTCGATTTATATAGACGAATTCTCGAATTGGACTGAGAACTTCGGCCGTTAAACCGCCGATTCAAGCCGTGTTCTCATTTTTCACAAAATCGTAAGTACCATGCCAGTCATAGACCTATGGCTGTTGCCGTACATCGATCTTGATTTGTGCGATCTTTCTCGCTTGAAGAACAAAAAAGCCTTGGTACATTTGGGCCGCAGTGGGGAGAAATGGGGAAGAGTGGTGATGAATGGCACTGACGGGGACATACCTCCGAACGCTGGATGACAAGCGTCGTCTGGCTGTGCCAAAGCGATTAAAAGACGACTTCGCCGAAGAACATCTCGATAGCCTGATCATTGCTCCAGGCACAGAAAAATCATTAGTTGTGTATTCGCCAAAAGGGTTCGACCGGATCGCAGCCCGTTTGTCGTCAGCACCCGAACACCAGCGATACGTGCGCTTGTTTTACTCGTCGGCCGAACGAATGGAATTCGACAGCCAGAGTCGTGTTCGCATTCCCGATCGACTTGCCGAATATGCAGGATTGGAACGGGATGTCTATTTGTTAGGCGTCCAGGATCACGCCGAATTGTGGGGGAAGGAAGCGTGGGACGCTTTCACATCCACCAACAATCCTCAGTTTGATCAATTGGCTCTCGGTGCGATGTCATAGGAAAGGTGTCCAAGTGCGTTTCCGCTGGCAACCGGGCTTTGCGGAGCGGTCGGAGATGATGCCGGCCAAGGAAGGATGTGACGGGGAGCGCGGCAGCATCCCGTCACGAGTCATTCGCCCACTCCTGGCGTAGCCGCCGGGTGGAATGGATTCCGCCCGCGGCGAATGACCTCTTTCTGATTCGGCTGCGGGATCGACGGACCATGCTGATCGGGATTTTCGCCGATAGTCACGACCATCTGGATAACATCCGCCGCGCGGTTGACGTCTTTAATTCGTCTGGATGTGAACTCGTCGTGTTCGCGGGTGATCTGGTTTCGTCATTCGCAGTTCCACCATTACGCCGGTTGAACTGTGATGTCATCGCGTGTTTTGGTGACAACGAAGGGAACAAGCCGGGTGTCACCGCAGGCATGCGCATCGTCGGAACGATCGGCGAACCTCCCTTCTGTTTCAAAACCAGGGACGGGAAAAAGGTTTTGCTGATGCACATGGAACGCACGCTACGCGGCCTGGAAGGTGAGTTCGATATCGCAGTCTATGCGCATTCTCACAAACCAAGCATCACGCGTGACGAACAGGGGCGACTCTATATCAATCCCGGTGAAACCAGCGGCTGGTCTCACGGACGGCCATCGGTCGCACTGCTCGACACAGAAACCATGCAGGCCAGCATCGTCTATTTGACAGCCGGGCAGGCCACGAGTTTCGCTTCAGAGTCTGAAACGTATCCGGAAGCGGACGACGCCCCTGACGGCTCGCCGTTCTGACGAAGTTCAACGCGAAGCACAGCCTGCGAATCGAGGCCTCCATCCCGTCAGGCCAAGCGCGGGCATCACCTCACGCTGGACGTTCTTCATGTTCGGTCGGATTGACACCATCGCCTGTCGGTAATGGGATCGCCCCTGCTGCCGGCTTGCCATGTCCCGCCTTGATATACGCCGCACGTTGATGCGCGTAGTCAGCCGAACTCGATAGCTCACCTTCGGTGGCACCCTGACCTTGTGACTCGGCGAAATATCGCTTCAGGTACGACACACACCAGCCGCAGCCAGTCCCTGCCCCACCGCACTCACTCACCTGGCTGGCACGACGAGGCCGATGCACGCGGATGTAATTCAGGATCTTCCGCTTGGTGACGTGAAAGCAGTAACAAATCGTATCGTCGAGTTCCATGTGCACTCCATCGCTCGCGGGCATATGACCGTTCAAGATTCATCGTGCAATCTCAGTCATCTCTCCAGCGTCATGTTACAGCGCGGTCACTCGCACGAATATCGATGAGTGATGAAGTCGCATGCCAAGCGACATGAAATCATTCTTTTGATTCATTCTTACAAAAGCACATTTTCCAGGATAAAGACGGATTGACCCAATAGAAATAAGCTTCTATGTTCCGCCCGTTCTTGACAGAACGCTGTGTGACCCGGCCGCGGGTTCGACGGGATTCGCGATTGAGTCGGGTTCAGATAGGTATACGGCTCGCGCGATGTCGGGTGATACGGCGATCACTGTGATGAACGAGGGCCAATTCCAATCGACTGAATTTTCTTCGGTCACCTGCATCGAGTCACTGACGATTCATCACCACTTAACTCAATTCGACTGACCAGCAAACCTCTCCGCTCGTTTCAACCCCATGGATGAACGGAATCTGGTACCGAAGCATGGATGCATCGGTCCTGATCACGAAGAGCGGTTGCGGGACGACCTCGCAAGGATGTGAAGCGTCCCGTTGATATCGACGAGTCCGATCGCCCCGGAAGCAACTGATGTCCTTCGCCCCCCTTGGACCGGTTGCTTCCGGGCTTTTTCGTTTTACGGCCGAGTGCTCGTTGACTCACGACGTCGCATCAGAAATGTTGCATCCTGATCGTCACGGCTTTCGGTCGACATTCGCGGGCGCTGCCTGGACTGCGGCTTTTTTGGGAGGGGGATAGACCGCGTCGTGGATTTTGGCGTACGCCGCGTACAGAGCCACAACCGAGATCGAGATGCACGCGAACCACAAGACGATGTCGATGAATATAGATGGAACCATGCGGCGGTCCAGCTTGCGATATCGGAATACGAGAGCGGCACCTGAAATGATCGGTAGCGTGAGTGCTTGGCCTACGCCTCCCACGACCACCATCCAAGAGGGTTCACCAAAGGCGAAAAAAAGAGCCATCGCAACGACGGGAATGAACAGTGAGATCCAGTGGATGACGCGGGCACGCTGATGCGCGACTTTGTATCGCATTGCGCCGGATAGACTGAGAAAATCCGCCACCAGACGAGCATTTCCTGCTGACGACAAGTAGAGCGTCTTGAACAGTACGGTGCCGGCGCCAATCAGAAATGCAATTCTTGTCCACTGTCCAAACGGCCCAATGAACATTTCCGACAACGTCCGAATCATCTCCGTATTGGCTGGAATTAGCTTCTGTGGATGCAAAACTGTCGCGCCCATGAAATAGAACGCCACTGTCGAAACGGTGAAGACAACCATGCTCACCCAGGCATCCAGATACATCACGCGGATCCACCCATGTGCTCGCCGCGCCCAGGCGTCGCTGCCATCATTCCGACCGACGTAGCGCGCGTATCCTTTTTCCAAACACCAATATGGATAATAAAACAACTCGGCCGCACCGACGCCCGTGATTCCGAAGGCACCAAACGCTTTGGCGATACCGTCGGGCGGAACGCTGAACATCAATCCTTTGCCAACCTGGTCCCACGGAATCGGGAAAGGTGTCGCAGGTAACGCGCAAGTGGCCGTGACAGTCACCAACGTCAATCTCACAACCAGAAACGTTGTGATTGTCTCGATTCGTTTGTAGCTGCCACTCCACAACAACACGATCGCAACCAGGCACGTAAAAATGGCCCAGGGATATTCAGGCCGTTTACGAACCCTGTCACCCACAAATCCCAACACGCCCGACTCAGATTTCGTCGCCGAGTTCGTATTTCCTGTGGAGTCGGCGTTCGCTGACGGAGGGGATGATAAGCTCTCCGCGATTGATGTACTGACTCGAGGAAACGCCAGATTCAGAGACTGACCAACAGTCCCCGTCATTGCTCCCAACTGAAAGATGGTGGTCAGCATCATGAACAACCACCACCAGACAATCCACTGCGCGCCGAGTCTCGGTCCTTTTAATTCATTGAGCGCACCTAAAGTTGGCTTGCCCGAAGAGATCGCATACCGCCCCAATTCCGTCTGAACAAAGACCTTGATCACACAGCTGAACAGGATGAGCCATAGAAATGCAAATCCGAACTCTGCTCCCAACGACGTTGTCAGCAGCAGTTCACCAGACCCGACGATCGTTCCAGCCAGAATGATTCCTGGACCGATCTTGCGCAAAGCCTCCCACAGCGATGAAGGCGGTTCCTGAATACCATCCGCCGGCAGTGCGTACGGATCATATTCCGCATCTTCTTCAATCATGGGGAGTGCTTTCGTAGTTTGTCGTTCAGGTAGAACTTCACATTCTCCAACCCCAAAGCCACAAAGCAAGGCAGGCGCGGGCTGCACCGACTCGCGTCGCGAGATGGGTTCAGAATAG
>Ga0105238_10001364_pt1 | contig 24505 bp, 28 predicted proteins | sample KBSC34metaG_FD_81526 | JGI IMG/M metagenome (GOLD analysis project Ga0105238, IMG submission 81526) | Corn rhizosphere microbial communities from Kellogg Biological Station, Michigan, USA - KBS C3-4 metaG | ecosystem: Host-associated > Plants > Roots > Rhizosphere > Soil | place: Michigan, USA...
TAGCGACGAACCCTACGATGCAGCCCATCGCTATCATGAGCACCGGCTCGGCGAGGCTCGATAACCTCCTGGTCTGCTCTTCCACCTCGCTTGCGTAATACCCGGCGAGGTATTCGAGGTTCTCGACAAGCGATCCGCTCGACTCGCCCACCTCTACCATCTGGACCACGAGGTCCGGGAAGAGTCCTCGATTAGTGCGCAGTCTCAAAGCCAGGTCTGTGCCCGTCTCTATCGCTTCCGCGAGCGCGACGAGCTCCCCTTGGTACCGTTCGCTTGTGACCACGTTTGCAGCGCGTACGAGCGCTTCCCTGAGCGGCATGCCGCTCTTCAAGAGGAGTGCGAGTATCCGGGCGAGCGTGGAGAGCGCGTATGCGTGAAGCAGCGGCCCTATAAGTGGTACATATCCGAGCAGCATCTCGGTCTGTATACGCACCTGAGAGTAGCGTTTGTTTGCGACGAAGAATGCGAAGCTTGCCGCAGCAAGCACAGCGAACGTGAGGAGTCCCCAGTGCGTGAGATAGTTGTTCACTGCAAGCACGATGCGGGTAGAAAGCGGGAGGGTCACCTGGAGCCCCTCGAAGACCGGCAATATCTTGGGAAAGATGAACAGAATGAGTCCTGCGGTAAGCGCGACAGTCGCACAGGCGATAAGTGCCGGATATATAAGCGCGCCGAGTACTTTCCCGCGCAGCGCACTTCCTTTGTAGAGCTCTTCCGCTGCGTACGCGAGGTTCTCCGATAATGAACCGCTCGCTTCACCCACGGATATGACGGCGATACTGAAGGTGCTCACGAGTCGAGCGGCCTTAAGGCTTTCAGCGAGAAGCTGCCCCGCTTCTACTCGTTCCACCACATCCCTGATCGCGCGCTTGTCGCGCGCTCCGCTCGCCTGCGTGCCTAGGAGCGTAAGCGCATCGGTGAGCGGCATGCCGGCCCGCATGAGGAATGAGAGCCGCTTTATGAAGAATGCTTCTTCGCGTTTATTCATGGGTCGCGCGGAGCACTTCTTCTTGCGTGGTGATACCAGCTTCGACCTTCTGCATGCCGTCTTCAAATAGGGTGACCATGCCCTCTTCCTCCGCGATGGCCCGCAGCTCCTGCGCTGCGGCCTTGCGCACGAGCGCTTCGCGCAAGCGGTCGGAAACGGTGAGTACTTCCTGTATCGCCACCCGGCCCTCGTAACCCTCTTTTGAAATACGTCGCACGAGCCGCTGCGCTATCACAAGCTCGAGCGTACTCGCCACCAGATACGGCTCGACCTGCATGTCGAGAAGGCGCGGAAGCGCGGTGACTGCGTCGTTCGTATGTAGGGTGGAGAGCACGAGGTGACCCGTGAGCGCGGTGTTGATGGCGACTGCGGCGGTCTCCGTGTCTCGTATCTCGCCTACCATCATCACGTCCGGATCCTGGCGCAGCAGCGCGCGCAGGCCCGCGGGGAATGTGAGGCCCGTACGATGGTTCACCTGGATCTGGCGTATGCCCTGCATGGCGTACTCGATGGGGTCTTCGATAGTGACGATGAGGCGCTCGGGCGTTTTGAGCATCTCGATGAGTGTATAGAGCGTGGTGGTCTTCCCGGAACCTGTGGGCCCCGTCGCAAGTATCATGCCGCCCGATTTGGCGAGTGCTTTAGAAATCTTGTCGACCGCATTATCTGTGAATCCGAGCGAACCGAGCGTAAACGACTCGTGCGCAGCGGTAAGGAGCCGGAGCACCGCATTCTCTCCGTGGTAGGTGGGCATCACCGATACGCGCACATCGACCCACCTGCCGTCACCGAAGGTATAGCGGAAGCGGCCGTCCTGCGCAGCGTTGTGCTCGTCGGTGCGGAGGTTGGCGAGGATCTTCACGCGTGCGATCACTTCCGTGTGGGTATGCGGCGGGAGCGTGTGGCGGTCGATGAGTATGCCGTCGACTCGCATGCGCACGCAGACCCCTTCCGGTGCGGGATCAAGGTGCAGGTCAGACGCACGCAATTGATGCGCTTCTTCGATAAGCATCGAGACGAGCGAGACGATGGATACGCTTCGCTCGCCTTGCCGCGTGACCGGTGCGAGCGGTGGCATGGGCGTATGAGAAGCATAACAAGAACGCGCCCGGCATTTCTGCCGGGCGCGTTCCATCTGTGGAGAATGGCTGTAGAGATCGTGCTAGTTAGCTGCTGCCACCTCGGTGGTGGTCGCCGCCGGGGTGACCCCGCCATCGGCCACCATCTTCGCAAGCTGCGCCTGCGTCGACGGGACGTCCGAGAGCTTCATGAATCCGACCACCTTGACCGTGACGTCGTGACAGACGCCAAGGACGCGGCTCGGGTTCATCGGGATACCGCCATTGTTGATGGTGTCGTTCTGGTTGAGGAGCACGTCCACGCGCTTCGTAAAGCGAGCGTTCATGCTGTCACCGATGACGCGGTACCCGATAAGGGGTTCGACGGCGTTGAACCCGCAGTCTGCCGAATCGACGCCCGGGACGCGCTCTATAGCGACCACGGTGCCGAACGGAAGGTCAGCGGCCATGTCTACCGAGCGGGCCGCGATGACGTCGGGGTTAGAGCGGAGACCGCTCGCCGTCGTCATCGGGTCACCATCCGTCTGTCCTACCACGGCGTTATACGAGGTAAGCGTAACGGAGTAACTCGGAAGCACCGGAGCCACGGGGGCCGCCGGGGCAGACGCCGCCTGGGCGCCTGACATAATGAAAAATCCAGCCACGAGAGCTGAAGCAATAAGGGTTGACATAGCACGAAACCAAATGGCTTCGTATTCACCATATTAACACATACTCTGTCAATAGTCAATGGTTTTGTATGCCCCATCTTGGATACAGGGGTCCAAAATATGGCCTAGAATAAGGGTATTTTTGTCTTCAAGCCAAGCTCATTTTGACCATTTTTACCGGCTAGACCGTTTCTTATGCCCCGCTACGTTGAGGATTATGCCCACCGCGGCGAGGGCTGCGAGCAAGGCGGTGCCTCCGTGGCTCACAAACGGGAGCGGGAGGCCGGTCAGAGGCAGTACGCCGAGCATGGCCCCTATGTTGAGGAAGGCAGAAAGCACGATCATGAGGGTCAGACCCGTCGCGATATAGGCTCCGGCCAGGGTCCCAGCCTCCGAAGCGATCTTGAGCCCGCGCGCGGCGAACGCCACGAACACCAGGAGGAGTATCACCCCGCCCACGAACCCGAATTCCTCGCCGTAGACCGCGAAAACAGAGTCGTCCGTGGCTTCCGGCAGATAATTGAACTTCTCCACGCTCTGGCCGAATCCCCTGCCGAGGATGCCCCCCGAGCCGATGGCGATAAGCGACTGCTGGATCTGGTAGCCCGAGGTAAGCGCATTATCGGCTGGGTGCATGAAGGTCTCCACGCGCTGGAGGAGGTACGGGCGCATGAGGATAAGGAGCCCGGCTCCGACCACGGCAATGAGGACCAAAAGGCCGATGTCCCGCCAGGGGGCCCCGGCCAGAAGATACAAAGCCACGCAGGTGATAGAGAGGATGATGGCTGTCGAGGTATTGGGCTGGAGCAGGAGAAGGGCGACCGGTATGCCCACGATGGCCACGAACGGCACGAGCCCCGAGCGCCAGTTGGTCACCCGATTCTTCGCGTACGCCAGGTACCCGCCGAACATGAGGATGGTGGCGATTTTCAGGAACTCGGCCGGCTGGAAGGTCGCAACCCCCAGGTTGAGCCAGCGGGAAGCGCCGTTCGTGTGCACTCCTACCCCCGGCATGAACACGAGCACCGTAAGAAACAGCATAAACAGGTAGAACGGCATCGTGCCCTTGGCTATCCACTGCACGGGTACGGAGCGCAGGACGAAAAGCGCGATGAGGCCCGGGATGAGTCCGAGCGCGAGCTGAGTCTCCGCGATGTGGACGACCGATGCGTTCTGGCGCGCGAGGAGTCCGAGCGACGCGGAGAAGAATATCGCGAGGCCACCGAGCACGAGCACGGCCACGATGGCCACAAACACGCGATCTCCGAGGAGCTTCATGGTTCTATTTTACACGAACAAAATGGACAAGCCCGGTCTCAGGAGCGCTCAGGCCGCTAGGCCGATTTCAACTCCTTCGCACGGGCTTGTCCATTTTGCTATTTCAAGAGCGCGAGGGAGAGGCCGAAGGCGCCAGCGATAATGGTGATGATCCAGTAGCGCATGGTCACCTTGTAGGGCGGCCAGCCAATAGCCTCGAAGTGGTGGTGTACCGGCGCCACACGGAACAATTTGCGTTTGAATACGACTTTCCAGAACACCTGGAGCACGCTCGAGAGCACGGTGGCCGTGAGCGGGAGCGCGAGTATGGGGAGCACGAACACCCCCACCCCGTCGCCGAGGGTGTCTGCGGAGAACGCGGTCACGGTGAGCGCGAGCGTAAGCGCCATGGTGCCCGTTTCAGATAAGTAGAAGCGTGCGGGTGGGATATTGAACCAGAGGAATGCGAGCACGGCGCCAGAAACCGCGGCCGAGAACGCTGCGAGCGCTACCTGGTCCTGGGTGAATGCGATGCCCGCGTATGCCATGAACACGATGCCGAACACGCCGCCCGCGAGCCCGTCGATGCCGTCGATGATGCCGCCCGCGTACACGAAGAGCGCGACCAGGATGAAGAACGGTATGAAAAGCGGTCCGAGCGCGAGCGGCGTGGAGAATGGGATGCCGATAGAGTCCACCGCGAGCTTGGCGTAGAACCACCAGCCGCAGAACCCGGCGATGGCCGCTACGATGATGAGCCGGGTGCGCAGCGGAAGCCCGCCCACCGACTGTGTCACTTCGAGGATGTCATCCACGAGTCCCACGAGCGCGCCGAGCCCGAGCGCGAACAGCGGGAGCCACGTCTGACTCCGGGCGATGAAGTCGAGTGTAGAGAATGGTTCGCCGAAGAGGTTCCCGAGCGTCCATAGCCCGAGCGCAGTGATGATGATCGATACCCAGATCAGTATGCCGCCCATCCGGGGAGTTGAGACCTCACGCTCCTTGTGGAGCTCATCGAAGATGGGGGTGCCACCACCACCGATACCCTTCCCCTTCCCTGCGCGTTTCTTCCACGCTTTGTATTTGAAAAGGTAGTGGGTCAGCACCGGTGCGATGGCGATTCCTATCGCGAATGCGACGACGGCGGGGATGAGCACACGTGCAGCATCGACGATCATGATCCGTAGGGGCCCTTGGTGCCGGCGAAGTGCGCGAGCGTCGCATTCACGAGCGCGTTCACATCGGTGAAGCGCGCCTCTTCGGTGGAACCGAGCACCACGACCGCGACAGGATGGTTGATACCAGCGTCGATCACGATAGCGAGGTTGCCGCCTGCGAGGTCGGTGTACCCCGTCTTAGAGAGGAGCAGGCCCGGGAAGTGCTCCACGTCGATGTCGGTGTTGGAGAGCGTGTGCTCAGCGCCCTCAAGCGAGGTGACGGTGACGGAAGGCAGCGTGGTCGCGTGCGCGATATCGGGCGCGGCGGTAAGGAGCTCTCCCGCGAGCCGGGCCACGTCGCGCGCGGAACCGTATCCGCCGGAGAGGGTCTCGCTCTCATCAAGGCCCGTGCCGTTGACCGCGTATGTCTGGGAAAGATGCGCGGCTGCGGCTGCGTTCTTGAGGAGGAGCTCGGTGCTCTGCGCCATATGGTTCTGCGCAGCGATGGCGATAGCCTCTGCCGCGTCGTTACTCGAAGACACGAGCGCGAATCGCGCGAGGTCCTCGAACTTGAATGTTTCTCCGTCGGCGAGACCGTAGTCGCCGTCCATGGCGAGCGCTTCGGGCGTGATGGTCACCGGCGTCGTAGAAGAGAGAGCGGAGAGCGCTGCGTAGGTGGTGAGGAGCTTCGTGAGCGATGCGAGCGGGAGTTGCGCATCGGCGTTGCGTTCGAAAATGGGCTGGCCAGTAGAGAGGTCGAGTACGATGGCGGCCTTGCCCCGGAGTGGGATGTGTGCGAACGGGTCCGGAGCGGTCGAGGTCGCCACCGTGACGGACGCTGGTGCCGGAGCGGGCTTTGGATAGAAGAACACGAAGCCGCCGAGCACGATGACGCACAGCGAGAGTGCGATTCCTATCTCCTGGCGCTCTTTGATGGCGTCGGTCATGGTACGAAAGCTAGGCATCTGGTTCACTTGCCGCGATTGCCTTCTCTGCTTCTTTAGAAAGCTCAGCGAAGCGCGGGAGACTCTCGCGCTTATCCACGCCGAGGTGAGCGAGCGCATCGGTCGTCGCGCGGTAGCGGTACCGGCGCTTGTCGGACGGGTCTTCCACGCGCTCCACGAGCCCGCGCAACATCAGGGAGCGGATGGTCTGTGCAGAATTGACGCCGCGGATCCAATCCACTTCGCCGCGTGTTGCGCCATCCTGGTAGAGGACGATAGAGAGCGCTTCGAGCCCGGCCTTGCCGAGATCCTTGGTGAGTTCACCTTCCCGCAACTTCTTTACCACGTCCGCGGCTTCAGGCGCGGTGCGCAGCTCAAGCTCGTTCTCAGTCTGGATAAGCGCGACGCCGCTCCCCTGGAGCTTGGTCCCCATCTCGGCCGCGAGTGCAGTGACATCCGCTTCTGATACGCCGAGCAGCTGCGCAAGCTTCTTCTTGGTCATCGGTTCGCCTCCTGCAAAAAGAAGCGCATGGAGTTCTGCAGCCTTGGTAAGCGCCATATCAGGCTATTTTACCCTGCCCCGCCCTCTCGGGCTACCCTTTTAAACCTTGGCTTATATACATATTGACAATAAAGAAAATTAATGCTATTAAAAATATGTAGAAAGCGCACTCAACGGAGGTCCCTAATGCGCAAGTTGATCATTGGCCTTATCGCAACAACGGCAATCTTGTCGGCAGTCCCGGCTCAAGCAGGCCCCCTGTCATTCGTCATCGGCTACGGTCTCGGCACGATGGGGAATCATGCTTCCGCTGCAATCGCGGCAAACGGCGACGTCTTTTACGAGATGCCGCATGCCGCCGAACGTGTGAAGGATCCGCTCGCCATCCAAATGACGACGGTCCAGACCTACAGCGACAGCGACATGACGCTCGGCCAGGAATATCGCAAAAACGTTCCTGACAACGGCAACTACAGCTTGCTCCAGGTCCTTGTGCGGCCGTGCCCCGACGGCGCCTGCACATACAGGTCCTTCATCTACACCAGGTGGAGCAATCTCCGTCCCGCGCAGAACCTGCCTGTTGCAAAAAAATAACCGAACCGTTTCGGTCAACGTCGAGAGAACCCCGAGATAATATCAACGGGTTCTTTTCTTTTAGTATCTCGGGACAGATGAGGTAGTGTTAGTGATCTTGATGTCTCCAAAGTTGTCGCCTTGGTCGGCGTCGACATGGCCCATTTTGACGAGTTCGAGGAGTGCGAGGAACGAGACGATCACTTCCACGCGCTCCTTCGCTTCGCCCGAGAAATCCTTGAAAGAGAGTGTGAGCGCGCGCTGCACGCGGCTGAGGAGGTTATCCATCATCTCCTCGATGCTGACGGTGGGCTTCACCCGCACCTCCGGGAGGTTCTCAATTTTCTCAAGCGCGGCGAGCGCAGCCGCGAGCGCCTTAGAAAGCGCGTCCGTGGCCATGTCCTTGCTCGGTGCGAACTCGATCTGCGGCGCCTTCTCCCCTGCCGGCAGCATCACCGAGCGGCCGAATATCTTCCCGAGTTCGCGGGCTGCTTCGCGTGTCTTCTCGTAGAGCGCAAGCCGACGCTCGAGGTCCGCGATGCTGCCCTCTTCTTCTTCCGAAAGCTCGAGCTCGGGGATGAGCGACTTTGATTTGATGAGCAGCAGCGTGGCTGCGACCGCGATGAAGTTGGTCGCGTCTTCCATCGGGAAGTCTGCCTGCGACTTCACGTGCTGGATGAATTCGTCGGTCACGCTCGCGAGTGCGATGTCGCTTACGAGCAGCTTACGCTTTTCTATGAGTTCTATGAGGAGCTCGAACGGGCCTTCGTACGCGGCGGTACGGACGGTGTAGTTGGTACGCGGAGCGATGCCTATGTCCATTGCTCTATGAATCGTACCAGAAGTCTGACCGGTGCTCCGGCTGCGCCTTGTGCCAGCTCGTCCCCCGGTGCTGCAGTCATTCTCGAAGCTATATCAAGGTGCGCCCACGGGCAGTCGAGTTCCTTCGCAAACTGCCAGAGAAACATCGCGCCGTTGATCACGCCACCGTAGCGGCTCGTGGACCCACCGGGCACATTCTTTACATCGCCGAAGGTACCCTTCACTGCGTCTTCGTATTCATCCCAGAGTGGGAGCCGCCATACGTAATCACCCGACTCCTCACCGACTTTTTCCAGCGTCTGTGCAAGCGCATCGTCGCGCGTGAGAAGCCCTGATGCCTGGAGCCCGAGTGCAATAAGTACTGCGCCCGTAAGCGTAGCTACGTCTATAACGACCGCCGGCTTAAAGCGCTTGGCATAGGTGAGCGCGTCGGCGAGCACGATGCGTCCCTCGGCATCGGTGTCGAGCACCTCGATAGTTTTACCCGAAAGCGACTTCAATATGTCGCCAGGGCGATACGCATCTGCACCAGGCATATTTTCTGCTGACGGTATGAGTGCGATCACATGCTTCTTAATTTTGAGTCGCGCGGCTGCTGCAACCGCGTATATGACTGCTGCTGCGCCCGACATATCCATATGCATTTCATAGATGCTCGCAGAGGGCTTGAGGTTGAGGCCTCCTGAGTCAAAGGTGATGCCCTTTCCTGCAAGGACGATCGGTGCTGCGGAGGACCCCTTGTACTCCATCACGGTGAATGTGGGACCATGGGGCGACCCTTTACCGACACCAACGAGCGCCCCCATACCCATCTTCTCAAGCTGGGCCCGGTTGAAGGTCTGTACGGACACCGGAAGGCCCTTTACGGCCGCTTTTGCGGCCTTGGCGAGGCCCTGGGGGGTCATGTCCCCTCCTGGGGTGTTGGAGAGCTCGCGGGTGGCATTTACCGCTTGAGCCACGATTTCCCCGCGCTTCGCGGCGCCCTCGATAGAGGGCGAAGAAGCCCCGCATAGGAGGATTTCAGAGAGCTCTGGCCAGCCGTCTTTCGGCTTGGTCTTGTATGAAATGAACTCATGGTTCGCCATCACGAAGCTCTCTGCGGCTGCGCGCGAGACCCATTCCGCGGTCGTGGCTTTGGAAAGATGTTTGAAAAGCTCCGGCGTACGGTCGAATTGTATGACGATCTTTTTCGCTTTGAACTGCTTCGCCGCGCGCACGATGGAGCGGCACAGCGTGATGAATCGGCGTGCGTTCATGTCTTCGGGCTTTCCCATGCCAAGCTCGATCATGGTGAATGAACCTTCGCGCACGAGGCGCTTCACTCCCTTGTCCTCCTCGACGAACCGGATGCGCACGTATTCCTTCGGCGCGTCGTTGATGGTCTTCTTCGAGAAGGTCAATTTCATGATTTCTGTTCTTGATTATCTTCTGACAAGAGCATGTCGATGCGGTGCATGTCGCGCGGGAAGAGCGTCGCTTCGCGGATGTTCTTGAGGCCCAGTATCTGCATGGTCATGCGTTCTGCGCCGAGTGCGAACCCGCCTTCAGGAGGTGCGCCGTACTTGAATGCTTCGAGGAACATGGAGACTTTCTCCGGGTCCATATTCCACTCGCGCACATGCTCCATGAGCTGGTCGTACTTATTGATGCGGCGGCCGCCCGAGAGCCACTCGACGCCGCGGCACAAAAGGTCCATGCCCTCGTTGAACTCGGGCTGCTCAGGGTTCGGGTACACATAGAACGGCTTCTGGCGCGTGGGGTAGCCGTACACATACACGAAGTCTGAGCCGGTCTCATTCTTCACGAGCTCGCAGAGCGCGCGCTCCTGTTCTGGGTTGAGGTCCTTGTCTGCGGGCACACCGAGCTTCTCGAATGCCTCGGTGAGTGAGAACGTCGGCGTCTCCTTGATCATGACCGGCAGTTCAGCGCCGAGGAAAGCGAGCTCTGCTGCGCAGCGCTTCCCTACCTCGCTCAGGATGTACCGCACGGTCTCTTCCGACATGTCGCGCACATCGCGCCACGACTGGATGAAGCCGAACTCGGCGTCGAGGGAGACGACTTCCGTGAGGTGGCGTGTCGTCGCGCTCGGCTCCGCGCGGAAGATCTTATTGACCGAGAAGACGCGCTCGAATGCGGTCATCACGATCTGCTTGTAGAGCTGCGGCGACTGGGTGAGGTACGCTTTTTTGTCGAAGTAGTTGACCTGGAACACCTCGGCGCCGCCTTCTGCCGTGGCCGGAGTGATGGCCGGCGCCTGGAACTCGAAGAAGTCCTGGCTCTTCAAGTACTCGCGGAACGAGTCGATGATGACTGCCTGCACCTTGAAGATGGCCTGGAGGCGGGGGTGGCGCAGAAGGAGCGCGCGGTTATCGAGCTGCGTGGTGAGGTCGAATTCGAAGGCGCTCGCCGACATATCGAATGGGAGCGAGGCCGCTGCGGCCAGTATCTCGATGCGCTTCACTTCAAGCTCGATATCGCCATTCTGCTTACCCGCCTGGATGTTCTTGGCCGGGCGCTCGTTCACGATGCCTTCGACCGAGACTACGTACTCGCCGCGGGTCTCTTTCGCATTCTCCATCGCTTCTGAGTTAGGGAGTACGACGCCCTGGACCTTCCCCGAGCGGTCGCGGAAATCAAAAAAGACCATCTTGCCCTGGTCGCGGCGGACGTCTATCCACCCTTGGATGAGCACGGTCTTGCCCACCTTCCCCGAAAGTTCTCCTATAAGTGTGCGTGGTAGTGATGCGTCTGGCTCCTGCATATAAGCTATAAAATACCACGTCCCGCACCAGTTTTCCTGGTCCGGGACGCTTTACGCTGCTGCTGTCAGTCTTCCTCAGGCTCCCCACTGTAGTAGATGATGGTGAGTCTGTATGAGCCGCTGGTCTCTTGAAGCATAGAGTGGCTGATCGGTCTGACCTTTGCCGCTCGACGCTTAAACCAGGCGGCCGCTGCCTCTTCGGCCTCTGCAGGTGTCTGTTCAGAGAAGGACTTGATGCAATTCATCACTAAACCTCGTTCAAGTTCTCGTTAATTATGGCACATATAAAATAGAATGCAACGCCCTATGCGACACCTACTGCACGGCGCACTTCTTTCATTTTTGCCTCGGAGACTTCGCGCGCTTTGGCGCCGCCCTTCTCGAGCACTGCAGTGACATCGGCATCGGTAATAGAAGCGCGCTTCTCGCGCATCGGTGCAAGGTAGGCGTCGAGATCGTCGATGAGGGCTTCCTTCAAGTCCTTGTACTTCCCCTTCTTTTCTTCGTAGAGCGCAGTAAGCTCGCTCTCGTTTTTCACAAGTTTATGAATAGCGTAGACGTTCTCCGGTCGGTCGCCAGATGAATCGGTGACGATACCCATCACTGCCTTCGCAATGTCTTCGCGCGAGCCGAAAAGCGGGACAGTATTGCCGTAGCTCTTGCTCATTTTCTTACCGTCGGTACCGGGCACGACGCCGACTCCGGGAAGTATCGCTTCCTTCGGCTCCTTGAAGAGCTTTGCGAATGCATTATTAAACTTGCTTGCTGCCTCACGCGCGTACTCGATGTGCTGGCGCTGGTCTTCTCCGACCGGGACGACGTCCGTGTCATAGAGCAGAATATCTGCTGCCATGAGCATCGGATACGTGAAAAGGCCTGCGTTCGCCTCGAGTCCCTTCGCGACTTTGTCTTTGTAAGCGTGGCCAAGCTCAAGGAACGGCACGGTGACGAGGCAGTCGAATATCCACGCGAGCTCCGTGTGCGCCGGCACGGTGGACTGCTTGAAGAGCACTACCTTCTCGGGGTCGACTCCGGCCGCGAGATAATCCTTCACCGCGGAAATGGTGTTGGCGCGCAGCGCTGCGGGGTCTCGGAGCGACGTGAGCGCGTGGTAGTCCACCACCATGAGGTAGCTCTGGAAGTTCTGGTACGCATCCACGAAGGGCTTGAGTGCCCCGAAATAGTTGCCGATATGGAGGTCTCCGGAGGGCTGGAGCCCCGTGAGCATCACCTGCTTGTCTGTCATGGAATCACGATAACACAAAAGCGCCGCTCCCTGAGACAGGTAAGCGGCGCTAGCGCAGGCGATAGCCGGATCAGGAGAACTCGACGCTCTTCGTGAAGTGTGCGGCCGTTGGCGCCGACGAGTCGGTCCAGACATTCCCGTCCACGACGATGATCGTCGTACGCTCTTCGGACTGCAAGAGGAAGTGCTTGACCAGCATCTTCTCGACCGCCGAGAGCTCCTCCTCCGTGGAAGTATCGACGAACGTCTCGATCCAGCGCTTGAGCTGGTCCACCGCTTGGCGGCTGCACTCCAGCGTCGCGTCGTAGCTCGCCTTGGCGGAAGTCCCGACACATCCGCTCACCTCGGTGCTGACGATGAGGATGAGCCGAGACGCCTTTTCCGTGGCCGTGTTCTGCGCATGGCGGAGCGAATACTTCGCCATGTACTGCACGAGCTCGCGATACTTCTTCCCGTAGTTCTTGAATCCGTATTCGGTGCTGTCATCGTAGATGCTGAAGGACCAGGCAGGTCCGAGGCGGTCGCAGACGACGATGCTTGAGAGGTCGATTTCCGGACCGCGCAGCTGCGCAAAGGACCGGAGTCTTCCGCGCACTTCCGTGCCGAGTAGGTTCGATCGCATGTTCTCTATACTCCTTGATGTGACAGATCTCTTTATGACCGTTATAGCATTAAAATATACCAAAGTCAAATCACCACCCGAATGGATAAAAGAAACGGCGCAGACCGGAAGGGTCTGCGCGCGTCTTCGATAGGGTTAGCCGAGTGATCACGGAAGTGAGATCTCGGTGAGCGTTACCGGGCATTCGTGCATGCCGGCTTCGTCGCTGTCGTTGGTGAGGATGGTTTTGTCACCCACCGACATACCGATGAACGTCTTGGTGTGATCGCTGTCCGACACGGTGTGCTCCAGCTTTTGACCGTCGCGACCGTGCTTGTTCCCTTCGTCGTGAACCGTGAGCATAATCTTGTGCCCGGGTTCGACCGTATTGTTTTGATTGGGCCTCATTGGCCGCCTCCCTAAAGGGCAAAACCGAAACAAACCCCATGTCTGCTCGGTCCCGAGAGCTTACAACTATTTACGCTGCGCGCAAGTTACGCAGCGGCGGTAAGCACGAGGGACGCGGCGTAGGCGTCGAAGTTGGGGAAAGTGTTGCCGCCCGATACCATCTCTACGAAATAGACCGTGTGCCCCACGAGTATCGCGCGGGCGCGCAGGTAGTAGGTGCTCGATTTGAGCGAGTAGTCTTCCGATGCGTAATTGCCGTACGTGCCCGCAGCAGTCTTCACCGCGGTGCCGTTCACGCTCGTGGCTGATGCTGACACTACGCGGTCGAGGAACTGGGAGGCGTTCGAGACATCGGTGGAGTCTGGGAACGTCTCCACGCTCACGGCGTAGTAGTCGCCGTTCACGTCCTTTGCGGCGTACTCCGTGTACGGCACGGCTTCGAGCGTGGTCGAGGCCGGGAACGAGCCGTTCGATTGCGAGGGATAATTCGGGAACTTGATCTGGAAGTGCTCGATAGGCGCATTGAATACCGTCCATGCTGAGACGTCCGACCCAGGATTCGTCTTCACGACTTCGAGCCCCAAGTAATTGCGGCCGTACGTGAAAATGAGTCCCAGGATGACGGCAAGTATGGCGAGGCCGCCCACGATGGCGAGTGCGCGGATGGGCGTGCTTGGGTGCGACATATTCATTGGTGCGCCGGGGAGGATTCGAACCTCCGTAGGCCGAAGCCGACAGGTTTACAGCCTGTTGTAATTGACCACTCTACCACCGACGCAATAGCGGGATTTTAGCAGAAACCAGCCCTATTTCAAAACGAGCACCAGCACCTCGCGCTTCCCCTTGCGCACGAGCGCGACGCCCTCCGGGAGGTCGTGCATGAAGAGCTTCTGATCAGGATTCGGCACCGGGAAGCCGGAAAGCGTGATCCCCTTCTGCTCGATAAGTCGGCGCGCTTCGGATTTGCTTGATACGAGCCCGCCCGCGGTGAGCGCGTCCACGAGTGGGTAACCCTCCGTAAGTTGCGCTTTGGTAATTGCAAACGACGGCGCTTCTGCGAGCGCTGCCTGACGCTCGAGCTTGGAGAGCTCGTGGAATGGGCGACCGCCGAAGAGCGCATCCGTAGCTGCCGCCGCTTCTGCAGCCGCCGCAGGGCCATGGATGAGGCTCGTCACCTGGCTCGCGAGCGTCTCCTGCGCTTCGCGCGCGCCTGGGTTCGCGCGGTGTTCTTCCATGAGCCGCTCGATGTCGGCAACCGGCATCGGCGTGTACACCTTGAGGTATTGCTCGATGTTCTCATCCGGAAGATTGATCCAGAACTGGTAGAACTGGAATGGAGAAGTCTTATCTGGGTCGAGCCACACCGCGTTTCCTTCTGATTTCCCGAATTTACGGCCGGTGGAATCCGTGACGAGCGGTACCGTGAGCGCGAACGATTCCTTTCCATATTTACGGATGAGGTCGACGCCGGAAAGGATATTGGTCCACTGGTCGGAGGCGCCAATCTGCAGGTCGCAGCCGTAATTTTTGTTGAGTTCGAGGAAGTCGTAGCCCTGAAGCAGCGAGTAGGTGAACTCGGTGTATGAAATGCTCTCGTTCGGGTCGTCGAGCCGCTTCTTGATGAGGTCGCGCTTCACGAGGTCGTTCACGGTGAAGTGCTTCCCGATGTCGCGCAGGAACGGGATGAGCTTCACCTTGGTCAGCCAGTCGGCATTATCCACCATGCGGAACGACACGCGGCCGATCACGGCTTTGAGTTGACGCTGGAGCGCTTTGGTATTCGCGCGGATGGTCTTCTCATCGAGGAGGACGCGCTCGCCCTTTTCCTTGGGGTCGCCGATCATGCCGGTGCCGCCACCGACGAGGAAGATGAGCTTGTGCCCTGCGGCGCCGAGCCGCTTCATAAGGAGTATCGGCACCAAGTGCCCCACATGGAGCGAATCGGCGGTCGGGTCGATGCCGAGGTATACCGTGCGCGGCGTCGCGAGTATCGTCTCCGCCGGAGCGGACTCGTGCTCGATAAGCCCGCGGGCCTTCAATTCTTCTGCGAGGTTTTCCATGCTTGTAGCGAGTATAGCAGAGCTAGTGACTCTTTTTCCTCCCAGTGAAAAAGAGGAATCCGGCCAAGGGGGCTATGAACCACCAGAAGAATAAGTACGACGGGTCGAACGCCGCGGCAAGCGGCGCCGGGTAGTCGTAGAGTCCGCCCAGGGAGAGCGCGTGGTGCGCGAGCGCGAGGACGAACCCTGCGGTAAGCGTGGCGAGTACGAGCTGCGCCGTCATCGAGAGGCTGATGAAGTCGGATGCAGAAACCTTGCGGATGATGAGGTACGGGATGATGACCGCGATGATGTAGAGGATGATAGAGACACCCGCGACGTATCCTGGCGCAGTGCCGACTCCCTTCTGTATCACTTCCCGATATGGGAACACAGAGAAGATGGCGTACCCCACATAGAGCGCCATCACGAGTGAGACGAACGGGCCCTTGCCGATGCGGTAGCAGAATAGGAAGAGGAAGAGCGCGAGCACGATGAGCGCGATAAAGTTCCCCACCACGGCCCACACCTCAAACACGCCGGAGGTCGCCGACTGCTGGACCGCCGTAAGTGAATTCAGATCCATATTCCCAGTATAGCTCGCCCTCGGGGCCGGCTAGAGTCCTTCGGACTTGAGATCCTCGATGGCCTTCTTAGCCTTGCTCGAGAGTTTCTTCGGGAGCGTGGCAGTCACGTGGATGAGGAGGTCGCCCTTACCGCCCTCGAGCGGGACGCCCTTGCCGCGCACGCGCAGGACTTCCTCGGCGCGCGTGAGCACGGGTACGCTTACCTCGACTGATTTCCCATCGACGAGCTCGATGGTGACTTTGGAACCGAGCAGTGCGTCGGTGAGCTTCACCGGAAGGTTCATCACGAGGTTCGCGCCTTCCTTGCGGAATACTGCGTGCGGCTTCACATGCACTTTCACATAGAGGTCGCCCGGCACGCCGCCCTTTATCGCCTCTCCCTGCTGCGGGAGGCGGATCATCTCGCCGTTATCGATGCCCGCAGGGATGACGAGGTGTATCTCCTCTTCTTTCTTCATCACGCCGCGACCGCTACAGGTCTCGCACTTTTCCTTCGGGACCTTGCCGCTGCCATCGCATGTGGGGCACGTGCGTGCGCTCGTGACCTGGCCGAATATGGAGTTGCGTGCTTCGTGCACCTTGCCTGAACCATTGCAGGTAGTACATGTATTCATCTCGGTGCCGGGCTTTGCTCCCGAGCCTTTGCAGGTGTCGCACTCCGCGACCTTCGCGATGAGCACATCGCGTTCGCCACCGAGGACTGCTTCCTTGAACGATACTTCTATATCTATAGAGATGTCGCGACCGCGGCGCACGCGTGTGCGGCTCGCCCTGCTGCCGAAGATGTCGCCGAAGCCCTCGAAGAGGTCGCCCATGTCGAACTCTGCGCCCTGGCTGAAGCCCTGGAATCCGCTGAAGTCGAATCCGCCGAAGGGATTGCCCTGGCCGCCCCCTGCCTGGTTGCCGGCAAATGCTTGGCCGTAGGTGTCGTACTCGCGGCGCTTCTTGTCGTCGCCGAGGATGGAATACGCTTCCGTGATTTCCTTGAACTTCGCTTCGTCTCCCGTGCCCTTGTCGGGATGGAATTTGTGCGCGAGCTTACGGAACGCCTTCTTGATGTCGTCTTTGGTCGCTTTCTTGTCGACGCCCAGGATGGAGTAGTAGTCCTTTGCCATATCCGGCGATTATACGCTTACGCGCGCGCACATGCAAAATAAATACGAAAAGGCCACTTCATGTGTAGAAGTGGCCTATCGCCCGAAAGAACAAGTCTCGGATTTACCGCCAGCAGCGGCCGTGCCACATGCGATAGCAGCGGTGTGGAGCGTACCATGCGTGCGGCGGGACGTGGTGGTACACGCGGTACCAGTAGTCATGCGCAGGTACCTGCACGATAACCACCGTCGGCGCCTGGTACGTCGGCTGCTCTGTGAACTCCAGCACGTGCGGCCGGGCTGCTGCTTGGGGATGTGTCTTGTGCAGACACCCGCTGCGCACCGCGACGATCTCGTCCACGGTCGTGGCTTCCCCAGACGCGACTGCGTCGACGGCCGCATGGTCGCAGCGGATGATGGATGCCAGTACCTCATGGTAGTCGGCATCGCTCGGCTGCAGGATACTCCCGTCGGGGCGACGCAGTTCGGGGCCGTACTGATGCACGTATGCATCAGCTGCCTGCGCGGCGAGCTTGAACTGCGACGGCGAGAGCGTGCGCTGCGCATACTGGAACGTCGTCTCTGCAGTTGCCGCAGAGGCGAAGAGAACCGCAGCAGCGGCAATGGCGGAAATCAGTTTCATCTTTTCAAACTCCCTCTCTTAGGCCAAGCGGCCGTTTCTTCGTAGTATATATTACATGAAATAGTGGCAAATGTCAATAGTGGGCCGGTATGCAAAAAGGCGACCGTATATTTACGTGTCGCCTTTGGATGCTGCTTTTGCCGCAGCCTCGTTCTTTCTGAGATGCAGGTAGAGGATGATGCAGAACAGGAACGTGCAGCTGAGGATGCATGCGCCCGCAATCCTGAGCACGGCGAACCCGAAAGTTTGGGTACCGCCGAACATGCCCGCCACCTGCACGATCACACCCAGCAGCTGCAACAGAGCAGCCATAAGGATGTTTTTCGCGGTGTGCTTCCTGCTCGCGATGAACCGGTCGAGCCAGGCATTAACCGTAGTAACGAACTTCATAGGGATATCCCCCGTTAGATTTCATATACAAGCATACACCATATACGACTATCTGTCAAGACCCACTGGCATGCGGGCCCACTTCTTTGACTTACTCCCCTTTTCTCGTAGAGTGGCCCCAGACAATCAGGTCTAACGCCAGCTAGGAGGTGTCCATGGCGAGGTTACGAAATGACTACTGGATGGGGATGGCGCCTGCCGTTCTCGATGCGTTCGTCGCGTGCAACGACGAACCGGATGCGGGCTACGGGGATGACGTGTTCACCGCGCAAGCGGTGCAGCACATCAAGAATCTGATCGGCGATCAGAACGTGGAAGTGCATCTGGTCCCGAGCTGCACGCACGCTAACGCGCTCGTGCCGATACAGGCGCTCGGCCCGTGCGGAGCGCTGCTCTCGCCCGAGACCGGCCACATCAACGTGCACGAGGCCGCAGCGCTTGAAGCAGCCGGTCACAAGATCATCACGATCGCGACTGTGAACGGCAAGCTCACGTCGGAACTCATCCGCAAGAAGTGCGCATCCTACTCCGGGCCCCATATGGCGGTCCCGAAGATGGTGTACGTCTCGAACTCTACGGAGCTCGGGACGGTGTACTCGCGCAAGGAACTCCTCGATATCCGCCACGTATGCGACGAGGAAAACCTTCTCCTCTATCTGGATGGTGCGCGGCTCGGCCAGGCGGTCGCGACGGGGCTTATCGACTTCCCCGATATTGCCGACTGCTGTGATGCCTTCACTATCGGGTGCACCAAGAACGGTGCTAAGGATGGAGAAGCAATCGTGCTGGTGAATGCGGCGCTGCGTCCCAACTTCCGTAATCTGATGAAGCAGCGCGGTGCGATGCTCGCCAAGGGCAAGTTCCTCGGCGCGCAGCTCATCGCACTCTTCGAGGACGGCATGTACCTCTCGCTCGCACGGGAGGCGCAGAACGCGGCGCACGCGCTCCGCGAGGGCATACAGAGCCTCGGGTACTCGTTCTCGGTGGACTCACCGACGAACCAGCTCTTCCCGGTCTTCCCTGTCCATCTGGTCGAGGAGCTCATGAAGCACCATGACTTCTATGAATGGGGCGAGCCGGTGGGCGGCAGTCGTACGGTCCGGCTCGTGACGTCGTGGAAGACGACTCCCGAAGACGTGGAGTCGTTCCTCGCCGACGTGCGTAGGATCGGACAATAGTTCAAAACGGCACGGGCCTCTCGCTGAGTATCGCGAGGGGCCCGGTTTTGTATATAAAGGTTGAGCGGCGCGTCCTCTTTCGAGTCCGCGCCGCATTCTGCTTTGCCATCAGTCCTCCTGCGCTTCGTAGCGCTGTTTGACGGCGGCGAAGTCCGGGTCGCCCGGCAGGACGATTGCCTTCACATGCTCTGCAGGCCAGCCGCCCATCGAAGCCTTTCCGGCGACTTCCCCGATCGTCTGGATGCATTTATTGTCGTCTGGGTCGACGCCTTCGTAGGTCACCACTTTGGTGATGAGACAGACGTAGTCTGGCGAGCCGGTTTTGACGTCGGCCATGATGACATAGCCGCCGATGCATTTGGCGTCTTCATTCGCACAGCGCGCGAGCGCAGCGAGCCCCCGCTTGAGCTCGGGCGACTGGGGCGTTGTTGCCGCCCGATAGAGCCCGATGCTGCCGATAACCCCGAGAGCAAGCGCGATGCCGATACCGTACCCGGTCTTCATAGAACATCTCCATCCTTGCCGGATAATCCGGAACAAGGTTCGAGATTGTTTTAGCTCATATTTGCCTCATTGTCAAATCAGAAGACCCGCCGTGAGGCGGGTCTTGCTGGGAGAGATAAACTATTTCTCGGTCGCTTCGGCGTCGATGGGGCCGTTTGCCTCTGGTGGCGGAGTACCGCCTCCCTGCTGCTGTTGGTCCTTCATCATCGCCTCGCCTATCTTGGAGAGCGATGTGGAAAGCGCCTCGGTCGCAGCCTTGGTCTTCTCCAAATCATCCGCATCCTTCACCGCCTTGAGGTCGGCGATCTTGGTCTGCACTTCTGCGACCACTTCTGCACCGGCCTTCTCGCCGTTATCCTTCACCGCCTTCTCTGCAGCGTAGATCATCTGGTCGGCCATATTGCGCGCATCCACGAGTCCCTTGCGCTTCTCGTCTTCTGCCGCGTTCGCCTCCGCATCCTTCTGCATGCGGTCGATGTCTTCCTTGCTGAGGCCCGTCGAGCCCTCGATGCGGATGGACTGCTCCTTGCTCGTGGTCTTCTCCTTCGCCTTCACGGTGAGGATGCCGTTAGAGTCCACGTCGAAGGTCACTTCCACCTGCGGCATGCCGCGCGGTGCCGGCGGGATGCCGTCGAGCATGAACTTGCCGAGCGACTTGTTATCGGCGCTCATCGCGCGCTCACCCTGCGTCACGTGGATCTCTACGGATGGCTGGTTGTCTGCTGCCGTCGAGAACACCTGCGAGCGGCTCGTCGGGATGGCAGTGTTGCGCTCGATGAGCTTCGTCGCGACGCCGCCCATGGTCTCGATAGAGAGCGAAAGCGGGATGACGTCCACGAGCAGGATGTCCTTCACATCGCCCTGGAGGATGCCGGCCTGGAGCGCGGCGCCGAGCGCCACGACTTCGTCTGGGTTCACGGTGAGGTTCGGCTTCTTGCCGAAGTACGCCTCCACGGCTGCCTGGATCATCGGCATGCGGGTCTGACCGCCGACGAGTATTACCTCGTTGATATCAGCGACCTTGAATGGCGACGCCTCCAGCGCGCGCTTGGTGATGGCGATAGCGCGGTCCACGAACTCGCGTGAGAGCTCTTCGAGCTGCGCGCGCGTCATCTTGATAAGCAGGTGCTGCGGGCCCGCATCGGTCGAGGTGATGAACGGGATGTTCACTTCCGTCTCCATGGCGGTGGAGAGCTCGATCTTCGCCTTCTCGGCTGCTTCATCGAGGCGCTGGCGCGCGAGCGCATCCCCGCGCACATCTACTCCCGACTGCTTCTTAAATTCATCCGCGAGCCAGTTGATGATCTTCTGGTCGAGGTCCTTACCGCCCAAGTGCGCGTCGCCATCGGTCGAGCGGACTTCCACTACGTCGTCCCCCACTTCGAGGATGGAGATGTCGAACGTACCACCGCCGAAGTCGAACACCGCGATCTTCTCTTCCTTCTTCTTGTTGAAACCGTATGCGAGCGCCGCTGCCGTCGGCTCGTTGATGATGCGCTTCACGTCAAGGCCCGCGATCTTGCCCGCGTCCTTGGTCGCATTCCTCTGTGCGTCGTTAAAGTATGCCGGGACGGTGATGACCGCTTCGGTGATCTTCTCGCCGAGCTTGGCTTCTGCGTCTGCCTTCAACTTCGACAGAATCATCGCAGACACCTCTTCCGGGGTGTACCACTTGTCTCCCATCTTCGCCTCGATGCCGCCGCTTGCGGACTTACGCATCTCAAATGGCACCGCTTCCTTGTCTTTCTGCACCGCTGGCTCGTCGAAGGAGTGGCCTATGAAGCGCTTGATCTGGTAGATGGTGTTGGTCGGATTGGTGACCGATTGGCGCTTCGCCAAAGTGCCGACGATGCGCTCGCCGTTCTTGCCCACCGCGACGATGGACGGCGTGGTGCGCTGCCCTTCTGCATTCTCCAGCACGCGCGGCTCGCCGCCTTCGACGATCGCCATCGCGGAGTTGGTCGTACCGAGGTCAATTCCAAGAATCTTTGCCATAGTGAAAGTCGTTTAGTCGTTTAATATTTGAAAGCAAACAGTATTTTACAAAACTCTACTCGTAGTGCGCAACCCGCACCTTCGCCGGGCGGATGACGCGCTCGCCCTGCTTCCACCCCCTCTCTAATACCGCAGTGATCGTGTCATCTTTCGCCTGATCGTCCGTCGCGTCCTGACCGTAGGCTTCGTGGAGGTTCGGGTCGAATGCCTCGCCCACTTCCCCGACCGCTGAGAGCCCGAGGCTGCCGAATGCGCTCTCGAGCTGCTTCACGATAGCTGCAAAGCCATCAGGGATATCGCCGTGCTCTTTGGCCCGCTCGATGGCGTCGTAGGCTGGGAGGAGCGCTTCAACTGCCTTGGTCACTCCTGCCTCCTTTGCGCCCTTCGCGTCTGCCTCGGAGCGCTTGAGCAGGTTCACGTAGTCGGCCTTGGCGCGCTGCCAGCCGTCGAGGTTCGCCTTCGCTTCCGCCCGGGCCTCGGCGAGCTCGTCTTTGGCCTTCTTCACCTTCGTCTCGGCGCGGTCGTCTATATCCGCAATGTCGTCGTCCCCCGCCATCTGCCTGCGGCGGTCCTCACCCGCTTCCGGGTCTACTTCAAATTCATCGTTCTCGTCTCCTCTTGGCATATTTTCATTATGCCGAAAACATTCCTACTAGTCAAAAACGGTCTGGACCCCGAAGGAATCCAGACCGTCTTGTGCGTCAGGCCGCTCCCACGACACTGAGCAGCCCGCCGAAGTAGAACCCGGCGACCGTAAGCCGCTCATAGGGGCCGAGGCGACCGGGCGGATCCTTCTTGCGGATCATCCCGATGGCGCCGACGATCCCCATCACCAGAAGCGCGCGGCCCACGGCAGCGATGCGTCCCTGCCAGCTCTCCTCGAGCACGAGGATCTGCGAGCCGAGCAGGACGCATCCCCAGATGAAAAGAACATGGAACGCGTTCAGAGAGGTAAAATCCTTCGCACTTTTCCAACTGTCAGGATGGAACACGAGCGAGAACGCCGTGAAGCCGATACCCATGAGCACGAGGCTCACGTCGGCAACGTCATTAAGAGCAGTATGCATGAGAGCACCTCAAGATCTGAGTTCCCTGGCACTATGCCAAAGAAGAGCTAAGGGGTCAAAAATAGAAAAAGGGACCGATGCGTGGCGCGGTGATGCGCATCGGTCCCCATGGGTCAGGAGGAACTCCCGCTTCTTTGTCGCCATGCACGCAACTCCTCAGTGCGTCACGGCGGTGAAGTCGGGCTAGCGCTGAGCGCACTCCCTTCCCAAACTGTTACTGTCGCTACCCTATCACGCGAACTGCTGCGCCATAAGGATGAAACCGCACAAGAGCGCCGCGGCGATGCCGATGCGCGCGAGACGGCTGCGTCTCGCTCTGATTTCTTCGAGTTCCTTGGCGGACGCTGCGTGAGACCGGGCTTGTGGTCCGTTGATCCGTATGGCGCCGGCCAAGTAATCCTCCCGGGCATACGCCCAGTGTCGCTTGAGCCAGCACACGCCCGCGAGCGCGAGCAGTGCGAGCTCCACGAGGTGGAGTAGTAAGCTCATTCTGCTAGCGCCTCCCAGCGCGTATTCAGCCGTGTGTACTTTCCTGCCGGTACCCTAGCACGCCCTACTCCCCGCCTCAATCTCGGCAGAGTTTCCTACTCAGTCATGACTCTCAAGCAAAAAGCATCTGTGGATACGGAAGTCTGTGAGAATGGAAGTCGAAGTGCTATACTGTGAATGAAAAGCTCCTTAAAACCTGCCACTTTACCTGGTATTCAGTACGGAGCAACCCTCTTAGGGCTGATGCCAGCTACTGTTTAAGTCCGGCGCCCAAAGGCTACATTGCAAGATTACCCACGCGGTGAGACGGGGACAACACACCAATCGCTAGAAGCCGCGTGTTAATGGGATTATGACGGCATGACTGGTACGGGAAGACGAGGATGCCTGCCAAATGAGGTTATCTAAGGGAGCGAGCGGAAGCTACGCTCTGACGGTGGAAAGTGGCAGGTTTTAGAGAGTTTCTTCACTACGGCAGAGTGACTATTTATTTGAATAGTTATCTTTTTTATACAAGCGCAAAAACAAAGCCCCTTCCGGGGCTTGTGTTTTAGCGTTTGCTCCACTGCTTGCGCTTGCGGGCTTTGACGAGGCCCGGCTTCTTGCGCTCCTTGGCGCGCGGGTCGCGCTTGAGGAACCCAGCCTTCTTGAGGGTGGTGCGGGTGCCGGAGTTGATCTCCACGGCTGCGCGGGCGATGCCCATGCGCACGGCGTCTGCCTGAGCGGACTTGCCGCCTCCCTTCACTTTCGCGGATACCGCGTAGGTGTCGGCGAGCTCTGCAAGCGCGAGGGCCTCCTCCGCGACGAGCGCGCGCTCTGCGGTGTGGAAGTAGTCCTTCGCCGGCATGCCGTTCACCGTCACGCTCGCCTTCGCCGCCTTCTCGAGGCGTACGCTCGCGATCGCGGTCTTCCTGCGCCCTACTGCTGCAATGTATTTGTTGTCGGCCATAATAAGTATTAGTCCTGAATGGTGAGGCGCTTCATGCGCTCCTTGCGGAGCTTGTTGCGCGGGATCATGCCGTCCACGGTCTTGCGGAGCACTTCAGCCACGCCCTTCTTCTGCATGAGCTCCTTCATGGTCATCTCGCGGAGTCCGCCCGGGAATCCGGTGTAGCGCGTGTAGACCTTGTCCGCCGCGCGCTTGGTGCTGATGGACATCTTGGAAGCGTTCGTCACGACGACTTCGATATCCGGCACCATGTTGCGTACGAAGTCAGCCGACTTCTTGCCCTGGAGCGTCTGCGCTGCGTCGGAAGCCACGCGTCCGAGCGTGCGTCCTGCTGCATCGATAGTGAAGATTTTCTTTGCCATATGATTAGACGAAAGCGATGTAGGCGAGCTTGCGCGCGTCGTTCGCTCCGCGGAGCGTGCGCTTCACGATGCGGGTGTATCCCCCAGCGCGGGTAGCGTAGCGCGGACCGATAGCCGTGAAGAGCTTCTTGGTAGCGGCAGCATCATGGAGGCGCGCGGTGACGAGGCGGCGGTTAGCCACGGTGTCTGCCTTCGCGCGGGTCACGAGCTTCTCTACGAA
>Ga0105238_10001365_pt1 | contig 24486 bp, 20 predicted proteins | sample KBSC34metaG_FD_81526 | JGI IMG/M metagenome (GOLD analysis project Ga0105238, IMG submission 81526) | Corn rhizosphere microbial communities from Kellogg Biological Station, Michigan, USA - KBS C3-4 metaG | ecosystem: Host-associated > Plants > Roots > Rhizosphere > Soil | place: Michigan, USA...
CCGATTCCGACTCCCTTGACGGTCGGAGGGTTCCGACCTGCCGTAACGCTAGATCACTTTCTCGGAGATTTAACTCACGAGTGGATAATCCAGGGAGCCCCGGCCTTTAGGCCATTTGCTCTTTTGAGCCTCGGAGCGGCCCGCATGTCTACTCCGGCGGCAAGCACCACCAGATTCGTCTTTGGGATCGGAACAGGACTCAAAGTATTTCCCAAACGGAATTGGGGGTTCCGATTCCAGGTGGAGTATTTGCCGATGGTAATGCACGCCGACCTTCAGCAGGTAGTCTGCACGGCGGGCTGTATCGTCGTGGTCGGAGGCGGTGTCATGAATCAGTTTGAAGTCACCATCGGTCCGACCTTCAGATTCTGATCCCCTGGGACCGTAGATTGTCAGCAGCCGTGGTCGTTGCAGTGTTGAATGAACGCTTCGAAGGCCACTTCCTTAGCCGCTACGGCAATGCGTAACTCCTGGTCTAGGACCCTGACCGATTCTAACCTAGCTGCTGTTACAGCATCATGAAACCTGCCCGCGCACGCGACAATCGCGTCCAGACTCCGTGCCAATTCGGTCTTTAGGCGCTCTCGTTCCAAACACTCCACGGAGGAAGAGTAGCATCTGGTTAATATGACTTCATACGTCCAATCAGGCCATTACCGTCATTAATTAGTACTGGGCGCACCTGCGGCGAATGGCGTTACTTCGCTCACTTTCCGTTCAACTTCAGGATCTCCATTGTGTAATTCGCTTCCGATTCACTTGTAGTTCGCCCCTGAGTCAGGACGACCAGATTCGCCTCCAGGCCGTGCGCTCGCAGCCAGCCCTGGCTATAGGCCCTCCAATCCTTCGGTGGTTCTGCTTCATGGATCGCCTGAACACCGAAGGAGAATTGCAAATGCCGGCAACTCGCTTCATTCGAACTGACCGCTATGATCCATGTAGGCAGCCTGAACCGCGCGATGCTGCGCGCTGTCTTGCCGCTGTGGGTCCGGGCAAACACGAAAGCGCGCGGTGCATACTCCAGGACCGTCTCTACCGCCAGGTCAATGAGTCGTTCGGTAGGCACTTTATCTCTGAGATCGATGCCCGCGAACATTTCCTTAGCACTAATGGGCGAAAGATAGGATTCCGTAGCTGTCGCGATTCGTGACAGCATGGCTACGGCATCCACTGGATAGTTGCCAATTGCCGATTCACCGGAGAGCATCACACAGTCGGTGCCGTCAAGAATCGCGTTAGCCACGTCGGTCGCTTCGGCACGCGTGGGACGACGGTTGGAAATCATCGATTCTAGCATCTGGGTCGCTGTAATTACGGGTTTGGCCATTCTGTTCGACAAGCGCACTACCTGCTTCTGCACGGCCGCGATTTGCTCAATCGGGAGCTCCACGCCCAGATCGCCCCGGGCGATCATGATGCCGTCCGCCGCACGTACAATTTCCTCGATAGCCTTGAGTGCGCGCGAGCGTTCAACCTTGGCAACGATGAAGGGGTGGCAGCCCAGGGAAGCCGCGGCCTCGCGTACCGCCTCGATGTCCGCCGCACTCTCCACGAATGACTGGCTGATTGCATCCACCCCATTTTCTAAAGCGAATTTCAGACACTCATAATCGTGTTCGGTAAAAGCGCTGATTCCGAGATCAATATCCGGAAGGTTGAGGCCTTTCTTAGAGCGCAGTTCTCCACCTACAATCACGCAGCAGTGGACATCCTTTCCGACGGTTCGGCGTACTTCGAGGTGAATTAGGCCGTCATTCAGAAAGAGGGCATCCCCGGGTTTCACCCTCTTCGCGAGGCGATCGAAGTTGGTAGAAACACCTGCCTCATCGCCATCGGTGTTGCCAGCTGTGAGGGTAAAGTCGCCCCCGGCCTTCAAATGGATCGGCTCCTGTTTCAGGTGGCCGATACGCATTTTAGGTCCGGGAAGATCGGCCATAATCGTGAGGCGGCGTCCCGTTGCGCGTTCAGCGGCACGCAGGCTATCGATGACGCTCCGATGGCCGGCGAAATCTCCGTGCGAAAAGTTTAGCCGCGCCACATTCATGCCGGCCTTCAACATTTGTTCCATTACTGCCGGGGAATTGGAGGCAGGTCCGATCGTACACACGATCTTCGTTTTGTGGGGTGGCAGTCTCATTTAGGACCGTGCTCCTGCTTCCGTCGCTTGTCTCTGGTGGAGGGAACCAACCTGCGAGATGGTGCGATGTAAAGGCGGATCTAAAGTATTTGCAAGAAAAAAAACAACCGCACGGTCATGAAGGACATCATTCGGGTGGGCTTAGAAACGAACCAACGAAGTGTTTTAGGACCGCCTGCAACCGAGCAAGGTCCAGCGTTGGATGGAATGGAAGGATGAGTCTTCGTGTTCCAAGACGACGAGCGGCCGGTCCTGTACTTGCTTACGAGCCACTGGGTAACGATAGCGGGAGCCTTGCTCGTCACGGTAGCAGGCTGCTCGTGGATACTCGCCTTACCAAGTCACATTCGGGGACAGGCCGCCGACCCCTATATCGGAATTCTGCTCTTTATACTTCTGCCAATTGTCTTCGCCCTGGGCCTGGTTCTGATGCCGATCGGGATGTGGTTATCCCGGCGTTCCCTTCGGTTGGGTCAGCAAGCCCTCTCAAGAAAAACCTCGTTGAGGCGGTTGGCAGTGTTCCTAGTCGGTGCCACAATTCTCAACGTTGTAATTATGTCGCAGTTCACCTATAACGCCATCACGCACATGGAGGGAACGCAGTTCTGCGGGCAAACCTGCCATGTCATGAAGCCGGAGTTTACAGCCCATCGGATCTCGCCGCACGCCGCCGTTCTCTGTGTTCAGTGTCATGTGACGCCGGGTGCACAAGGCTGGCTGGAAAGCAAAATGGCCGGCACACGTCAGTTGAAAGAGGTCCTCTTCAATACGTTTCCGCGGCCGATTCACTCAGCGATCGAGGCGAATCGGCTTGTCGCGTCGTCCGAAACCTGCGAAAAATGCCATTGGCCACAAAAGTCGGGGGGCGCGAAGCTCCGAGTAATCTCTGAATACGCGGACGACGAAGCAAATACTCTTGCGCAAACAGTAATGATGATGCCGGTCGGCGGGGATGGAACCGGGGGTATTCATGGAGCCCACTTGGGGCGTGGAATATCCATTCGCTACGGATCTACGGATTCAACGCGTCAGACCCTCCCTTGGATTCAGTACCGAAACTCGAGTAGAAACGAAGTTCGAGAGTACGTCGCCGCAGATATGGGGCACGGCGACGCCGCAAAACTACAGTACTACGACATGCAGTGCGTGGATTGTCATAATCGACCCGCGCATACGTTCCAGCTTCCAGAGCGAGCCGTTAACCAGGCCATGGCGCTCGGCCAGATTCCGGCGACTCTGCCTTTTATCAAAAGAACAAGCGTAGAGGTCTTGCGAAGTGAGTACAAAACGAGCGAAGAGGCAGCACAGAAGATCCCGTTGGCAATCCAGGACTATTACCGGCGCTCACATTCCGACATTTATCAATCGCGTTCCGCCGACATTGAACAGGCCGCCAAGGCTCTTCTGAATCTTTACAACGAAAATGTGTTTCCCGAACTTAAGGTCGGCTGGGGCACGTATGCCAACAATCTGGGCCACACCGATTTTCCGGGCTGCTTCCGCTGCCATGACGAGGCCCATATCTCTTGGGACCAAAAAGCAATTACCCAAAACTGCAACACGTGTCACGAGCTTATCGCGGTCTCAGAGGTTTCACCCGGGATTCTAAGCACGTTAGGCCTTCAGGATAGAATCGCTAATCTCCAAACACGCTGACGTAATTCTGATGTCGAGGAGACCAACACGAAATCGCGAAAAGGGGAACGTTATGAGAAAGATGATGTGGTGGCTTTCGCTGATTTTCAGCGCGGTGAGTGTGGCGATGGCCGCGGGAAACGCGACAACCGGTAAGGCTGCTTACGACAAGGCGTGCAAGAGCTGTCACGGCGCTGACGGGACACCAAACGCCGCGATCGCCAAAGCGATGAAGGTCCAGATGCTGCCTTTAGGCGATCCGGAGGTTCAGAAATTGTCCGACGAAGACTTGAAGTCCATCACCACCGGCGGAAAGGGAAAGATGAAGGCGATCAAGAGCGTTAGCGGCAAAGCAGCCGACGATGTGGTCGCCTACATGCGCACTTTCAAGAAATAGCTCTATAGAGAAGGCCATGACGTTCAGATCGGTTACACGAGCCGCGGCAGCACTAGGGGGCGTTGCGCTTGTGCTAGCGGGCGCCTCAGTAGTCCCTTTCACTACAAACCAGAAAGCGTTCTATGCCGACGCGGGCTGGGTTGCGTTTGTGCGTCCGGGCCTTGTGATCACGATCACCTCGGCCGAGATCGCGCCAGACGGAACCATCAGTGTTGGGTTTTCTCTTACGGATCCAAAAGGTTCCCCCCTGGATCGAAACGGAGTCAGAACTCCCGGTCCAGTCTCGCTTAACTTCATCGCGGCTTACATTCCCCAAAAACAGCAACAGTATGTCGATTACATCACACGGACTGCGACTGGCACCGTTTCCGGAACCGTCACGCAAGCGGCCGCCGAATCCGACGGCGTTTTTACCTCCGTTGGGACGGCGTATCGCTACACGTTCACGAATCGAGCACCTTCAGGGTTTGACGCGACAACGACTCACACGATCGGCATCTATGGATCTCGTGATTTGACGGAGTTTGATCTAGGCACCGATTACGCGAGCACGACCTTCAATTTCGTACCCAACGGTTCGCCGGTAACTCTGGTGCGTGACGTAATAAGAACGCCGAGTTGCAACGCCTGTCACGATCAGTTATCTGCGCATGGTGGATCGAGGCGCGGAATCGAAATGTGTGTGCTATGTCACACGCCGCAAACGATCGATCCCGATTCGGGCAACACACTCGATCTACCCGTGATGGTTCACAAAATCCACATGGGCTCCCAGCTACCGAGCGTCAAGGCGGGCATCCCCTACCAGATCATTGGTTTTCAAGGCAGCGTCAACGATTGGTCCACCGTTGTTCATCCTTCCGATCCGCGACGCTGTGAGGTGTGCCATCAGAAAGATTCTGGCGCCACGCAGGCATCTGCCTATCTCACTCGCCCGACACGCGTATCGTGCGGATCCTGCCACGACAACGTCAATTTCGCCACTGGCGCTAATCACGCCGCAGGACCGCAATCCTCGGACGATCGCTGCGCGATATGTCACATCCCGCAGGGCGACGTCGACTTCGACGCTTCTATCAAGGGCGCACACCTGGTTCCCGAGGATTCGACCAATCTGAAAGGACTCGCATTTGAGATTCAAAGGATAGAAAACGGATCGGCGGGCAAGCAGCCGCGGGTGACATTCACAGTGAAAGACAAGGCGGGAGCGCCGGTTTCTTTAAGCGCTTTGAGTAGCCTCTCATTCGTCATGGCTGGACCGACGACAGACTACGGCTACACCAGTTTCGGTTCGGACGTCTCCACGCCGGGTTACGTCTCCGAGAGTGCAACCTCGAAGGCGCAGTGCGGAGGCGACGGTGTGTGCACGTATACATTCAGTCACTCTGTACCGAGCGGTGCCCGGGGCTCCTTCGCGATTGGCATGGAGGGCCGGCGTACCGAAACGCTGCTACCCGGAACTAGTACGCCGATGGATGTTCAGTACGGCGGTGACAACACAATCACGTACTTCTCCGTAGACGGATCGCCGGTCCAACCCCGGCATCAGGTAGTGCAAATCGCGAATTGCAATCGGTGCCACTACAGTCTGACCTTTCACGGCGACAACCGCAATGATGTTGAAATGTGCATTCTGTGCCACAATCCGTCCAACACCGACATTGCACAGCGACCGTCCGCGACGGACCCCGCCGAAAGAACAAAGCCGCCGCAAGGTATCAATTTCAACCTCTTGATTCATCGGATTCACACCGGCACAAACCTTGTTGATTCCGGGAAAACGTTCACGGTAATCGGCCGCAATGGCAGCGTCAACGACTTTACGAAGGTGCGCTATCCCGCGATGAGCCCGCAGGGCAGTCCTGGCGATACAAGAAACTGCGCCAAATGCCACATCAACGGATCCCAGTCCACCTCGCTCGGATTGAACGATGTGCTCGATCCGCAGGGCTTCATCAATCCGGTGAAGCCAAACTCATCGGCCTGCATCGGCTGCCACGTAACTGCGGCCGTTTCCTCGCATGCGCTCGCGAACACGACGACCATTGGCGAGAGCTGCACAGTGTGTCATAGCTCGGGCGCCGCGTTCTCCGTGGACAAAGTGCATGCACAGTACTAACGTAAGCATCCTGCTGATCCTGGTGTTACTTGGGATTGTGCCGCGAACGGCTCAATCCGCTTCGAAGACTTATGTCGGCTCGGATGTCTGCCAAGGCTGCCATGAAGATATCTTCAACGCATTCCAGAAAGATCCGCACAAGGCCGTCGATCTCGACAAAACACGCGGCCGTGAGAATCATGCATGTGAGGGGTGCCACGGTCCCGCCAGTGCGCATATCGAGACCCTGTCGGCCGATGATATTGTAAATCCCGCAAAGCTTTCGGCTACGCGAACGGACGAAACGTGCCTGGCTTGTCATCGAAATCAACCTACCCACGTAGGCCGCATCCAAAGTGGCCATGCTCGAAGCAGCGTCGCGTGCACAAGCTGTCACCGGATGCACCAAACCGAACCGGGAAGCCTAGTGGCACGGAAGGCCAATGCGGTTAACCAGAAATGTGCCAGTTGTCATTTGAATATCTGGGCTGCATTCCAGCGGCCGTACGCTCATCGACTTCCTCAGGGGGCCATGTCATGCACCGATTGCCACAATCCGCACGGAAGCGTCTTATTGAAGCAAGTTCGCACCTTTGCCGCGAATGAGCCTGGTTGCTTCAAATGTCATACCGATCTGCGTGGGCCGTTCACGTTTGAACACGCCCCCATGCGGACTGAAGGCTGCCAGACATGCCACGAGCCTCATGGTTCCGCAAATCCGAAGATGTTGACGCGAGCCGACGTACGTTTCGTTTGCTTGGAATGTCATGCCAACCTGCCGCAACAGGTAGCCGGCGCCGCGAAGGTCATCGGCGTCGTACCGCCGTCATTTCATGATTTGCGATCGCCTCGCTATCGCAATTGCACGATCTGTCACCAGAAGATTCACGGTAGTCACGTGGATCGAAACCTCCTGCGATGACAATGAAGCATTTGATCTGGGTGTGGCTTTGCTTGACAGCGAGCGGACAAGAGACCCCGCGACCGGGGCCGCCGCAGGAACCGTCGACGCCCAAAGCGGCTTCTGACTCTCCCGTTGCGGTACCTGAGCCATGGGTCACCGGAACACTCGATTTTGGCTATCGTTGGCGAACAGATCCCGCTGGAAATGTAGATCTGTATCGCAGTCTGGTAGATCTGGGCGAGGGGCCGAAGTTTCTTAATGGGAATCTTTCGATCATGGATCCCACACATCGCTGGTTTGACCAGATCGACACGCATGCCGCCAACTGGGGAGACGATCCCTACACCACGTTAAACGTGACCATTCGCAAACGTCGTGTTTATGACTTTGCGTCAAGCTATCGAAACCTTGCGTACTTCAACAGTATTCCGTCGTTCGCCAATCCACTGCTGGACCGCGGAGTGTTCAGCAGCGAACGAACGTATGACCTCCGCAGCAGAATCAATTCGTTCGAGCTGAGCCTATTTCCAAGCACCAGGATCGTTCCTTATCTTGCGTACGATCGCTCGTCGACGTATGGTAATGGCGTAACGCCCTTCGTCAGCGATCAAAATGAGTACGCCGTACCGTTCCGGACGAATGTGTTCAACAACAACATGCGAGGCGGTGTTCGCATCGAACTCAGCCGCTACCACGTGACGGTCGAGCAAGGCGGAACAACATTTGGTGACGATCAAACGCTATTTCAATCGCCGGGAGCGAACAACCCGGGAAATCGCGACAGTCTATTCTTCGGTAACAGTCTGTCGCTGAACGGACTCTCGCAGACCACCGCGGTTCGGGGGCACAGCGTCTACACGAAAGTGTTGGGTACGGCTCAGCCCACGGATTGGTTGGCTCTTTACGGACAGTACCTTTATACCTGGCCTCAAAATGACACAAACTATCAGCAGATGAATAGCGGTACCTTCGTTTTGCAATCCCAGGCACTGTTCTTTACTTCGCAGCACTCGTTGTTGACTTCGGCTGCGCAGGCTCCGCATCAAGCAGGAAACGCGGGAGCCGAGTTCAGGCTGCACCCCCGCCTGCGATTTATCGCGAGTTGGTTAACAGATCGCATTCACGTCAGCGGTGATAGCGCGGGGCAAAACCGACTCAGCGGCAGTTCTGGAACGCAACTAATCAGCGTTGGGAACACGGCGGAGTTACGTAATGACTACAACCATGTCGAAGGGGAGATCTTCTGGGACGTGACGCGACGCCTGACACTACAGGGCGGATATCGATACGAATGGGGTCGCACTTCGACCTTTGTACTGCCACCCGCCGGACTCGCCAGCCAGGACATCACCGGTTTTCGAAGAAACGTAACCAAAGGTGGTTTCAGCTACCGAATGGGGACGGGCCTCTCTGTGTCGGGAGACGTGGAAGGCGCCGGTACCGATGCCGGCTATTTTCGGACCAGTCTTTATCGATATCAAAGAAGCCGTTTACAGGCGTCTTACCAAGCAACATCACAGCTCACATTCTCAGCGACGTTTTCAGCCATCAACAACCAGAACCCCTCGCCCAATATCACTTTGGACTATTTCGGAACCCAGAGCTCGGGAACTGTACTCTGGAATCCGGCAGGCGCCAAGCGAATCGGTTTTCAGGGAACGTATACTTACGCCTCTACACGCTCCAGCATTAGCTTTCTTGTGCCCCAGACCTTACAGCGCGATCAGTCGCGATATGACGACAGGGCCCACTCCATTCAGGGGATGTTGGACTTTGCGTTACCGGGACTCGGTGCACAGGCTAAGCTCTCCGCAGGCGGTAGCTTCTTCATATCTTCGGGCAGTCGGCCGACTAGTTATTTTCAGCCGGCCGGCAAATTGATCCTCCCGCTGAGGCATGCCGTGGCCTGGATATCGGAATGGACCTATTATGGCTATTCCGAGTCTCTTTACTCTTACGAAAGCTTTCGGACTCATCTAGTTACGACAGGTGTCCGGATTACCTTTTGAGAGCGTTCTACGGGGACTTCCGGGTCAAAGTGACCCGCCACCGGATTCAGCAAGTGCTAGGGGAAGTCCGATAGCTCCGAAAGAAGCGTATCTGATCAACCCGTCACTAGTAACTTGTGTATGCTCCTACCTGGAACGTTCTTACTCTGCCGCCAATGGGGGTACGGAAGACTAATGGATGACACTGCAAGAGAGCGAAGAGAGTTTCCGCAGAGTATTCGAAGAAGGGCCTCTCGGTATGGCGCTGGTGGGAAAGAACTATCGCTTCGTGAAGGTCAACGCAGCGCTTTGTCAGATGGTGGGGTACTCGGAAGCGTCTCTTCTTCAAATGTCATTCGCTGACATCACGTACCCGGACGACCTGCGAGCGGATGTGGAGCTTGCCGAGCGGCTTTTCAGAGACGAAATTCCTTTTTACGCCCTCGCCATACATCACTGAGGTTAAGCACGCCCGGGAAGTCGAAGATCGGCTCGCATCGGACTTGGCCGCTAGTCGTGACGAGATACGTGCCTTGGCTGCCAGCCTCATGAGGGCGCAGGAAGATGAGCGCCGCAGAGTCTCCCGCGAGTTGCATGATCAGATTTGCAACCAGCTTGCGTGCCTGGCCTTCGACATTAGCAGAATTGCGGTCGGCCTCCCAGCTTTCACGAACGTGCGAACCGAGCTTGAGGCGATCCACGTCCGCATCGTCAAGACGTCGCAAGATACCCACCAAATCGCGTATCAGATGCACACAGCCGTTCTTGATGACTTAGGCCTGGTGGCTTCGCTGAAGGCCTTGTGCGGCCAGTTTGCTGAACACTATCCAGGTATCGCGTTGGACTTCAAGGACTGCGGCGTGCCGACCTTAATTCCCGATGAAGTGGCTTCCTGTCTCTATCGGGTCGCCCAAGAAAGTCTTCAGAATATCGCCAAGCACTCCCACGCCAGATTCGCCTCGGTCCGGCTCGGCTTTAAAAAGGCAGCTGTCCTGCTAACAATCCAGGACGACGGCGCTGGTTTCGACCCGAAGGCGATCAAAGGCCATGGTGGGCTCGGATTGATCAGCATGGAGGAACGGGCGCGTTCGGTAGAGGGACGGCTAACGATCACGTCACAACCGGGCCACGACACGCAGATTCACCTAGAAATTCTCTTGCCTACCGGCAATTCATGAACGCTCCCGGATCCTGAAGGTCCGACCATCACCCAAGTCCGGCAGGTTATTGAAGTCCCTAAACCCGTCGGATCTTGCTCCGGCCGAAAAGCACCGCGCTGGTGCACTTTCACCACACAAAAAACGCTCCGAAGGGACGTATCTGCAGGGTTCCATTGCACTTAACATTCGGCTATCGCCGTGCATTAACCGAACGCGACTCTGGACGGAATTCAAACCCGAACCAAACCGTGGAGACCGCGACTGGGTCAGGTTGGTCAAGAAAGAACTGGATCTCCTGACCACGGTATGAGGATGTAAACGAGCAGCTAGCTAACTGTTAGCTCTCTTTTGGGAAAGACATGTTCTTTGTGAAGGTGGTATGGGCTCTCAATCAGTTCCCTCCCCTGATGGCAGGTTATGACACGCACTCGGATCCTACTGGCTGACGATCACGCACTGACGCTCGAATGCATCAGCGCTATTCTTGCACCACACTACGAGATAGCCGGGACCGCAGTGGACGGCCGGGCCTTGGTGGAAGCGGCACTACGCCTGAAACCGGACCTGATCGTCGTGGACATCACGATGCCGCAGTTGAACGGCATCGACGCCGCACGCCAGATCAAGGCGAGTCTGCCCGGAATTAAGCTGCTGTTCGTCACCATGCATTCGAGTTCCGCGTACGTGAAAGCCGCGCTTGATGCAGGAGGAACTGGATATGTGCTCAAGTCCGCAATAGGGGAAGAGCTTCTGGATGCTGTGGCGGCCGTCCTGAGCGGCCGCGTCTATGTCAGCTCCGGTCTTTCGACTAAGCACCTGGAGCGGTGACGCTGCAGCTTATGCTTCGGCGGACCCGCCGCCGGGCAGAAAGCTTCCCTTGCTACCCAAGAACCTTTGCGGCGAGACCTTTCACCGCATTGAGAACGCCACTATGGCCGGCACCGGCAATCGCACCTAGCCTTTTCGTCAAGTCATCCTCGCCGTCGGCAGCGCTCGTAGACAGAAACGCGCCGAGCATCGTAGCTGCGATTGGCAGCATCCGAGTGACGACACTGCTACTGATGCCGGCCTTCTCAGCAGCGGCTGATGCGATACTGCTCAGGTCTCCACTTCCAAAGATCTGATTCAACAAAGACTTGCCCTGATTGAGCGCCTCGGGTGTCCCTAGGCTCGCGGGATCGGTCGCAAACTTGGTCAGGCTCCCGCTGCGGATAAGATCCCAGAACGTAGTCGCGCCACCGCTGGCCAGTTTTTCCTGCGTTCCTGCGGCTATTGCTGGCAAAAGAGCGGAGGTGGCTGAGGTGGCCTGAGCGGGGGTAATTCCGAACTGCCCCGCAAGTTGTTTCACAATACCACCGTCGCCGACGGACAGGATGCTATCAAGTATCGTCATGAATCTACCTCTCTGCCCATCGATGCAAGAAGCAGAAGGAAGGATCGCTTTTTTGGGATATTGACCTGAACGGCGCCGCAGCTCACCGCTGGAAGAGCGTCCCTACGCGCCGGCGATGCCTTTGTTGACTAGGACTTTAACATCAACCCGGCGGTTCTCGGCCCGTCCGGCCTTGGTCTCGTTTGGCGCCACTGGTCCGTATTCGCCCATCGCGCCAGGTGCCACGATATGCCGCACCGGCACTCCACCTTGTTGCATCAAGAAAGTAACCACCGCTCTAGCGCGTTCCTCACTCAGCTTCGTGTTCATCGCAGCACTGCCGGTCGAGTCGGCGTAGCCCATCACCTCGATGATGTATCCTTTGAGGCCAATGGCGGTTTGCGCCAGCTTCTTGAGTTCCTCCTGATCCTTCGCCGAGATTGTTGAGCTGCCGACGTTGAACTTCACGGTTCCGGCACCCTTCACGTCATACTCACTCAATGCGATAAATCGATTCGTGTTTTCCTCGATGTCCTTGATGTTCGCTGCAATCTGCTGTTGGTTGGCCGCGACATTCTTTTGATTGGCTTCGACACTTTGCTTCTGAGCCGCGAGCTGCCCCTGTTGGGTCGTGAGCTGCCCTTGTTGTGCCGCGAGCTGCCCCTGTTGCGCCGCAAGCCGTTTCTTTTGCGCCGCGATCTGTTCCTTGCTGGTCGCGATATTCTGCTGGTTGTTTTCGATAGCCCGCATGTTGGCCGCCACTTGCTCCGCCGTCGGATGCAAACCGGCCTGAATCATCTGGGCCGTTTCCAAGTCATCGCCGTCAACGGTGATGGTTTTCGCTACAACTCGGCCCTGGTCGTCGGATCTTCCGTCAACGTCCACCTTGAGTCCGGGTATAAGCACCACATTGGACAGGCGCTCCTTCCTCAAGCCAAGCAGTCCCCTGTCATCCTTCGTGGTCGTATCGTCGGTGAGGACCACAGTGACGGTCCCCTGCGCGGATTTCACCACCAACGTTTCTCCCGTTCGAGTAGTGATCATACCTTTGACTTCGGCTTTTTCGCCAGCCGCGCCAAAGGCAGATAGCGACGCCAGAAAGAACAATGTCATAAGAGTTATTACAATCGTTTTTCGGTGCATAGCTGCCTTCCTTTTCCTATCCGTACCCGCGGGCGTAACCGTTTCCCGAAGTGCTCAAGAAATTCGACTTCTGCGTTTGCGGGTGCAGCGCATCTTGTAAGAGACGGTGCTGCCCGGTTGATGCATTCGCGGGATGGGAGATGTAGTTTCTTTGTGGACTCAGGACCCGTTCAGGTCAAGTGCGGCAGGGCGACACGCTGCATCAGGTCCTGGAAACGCGAGTAGTTCCGCAGGTCGTCCATGCTCGGATCTAAATGAAGATAAATAAGCCAGTGAGAGTGCTCCTCGTAGGCCTTCTCCAAGTAGTCGAACGCGCGGTCATGTTCACCCAAGCCAATATGAATTCCGGCGAAAAAGTAAGGTGCGACATACTTCTGCTTTGACGACTCCGTCAGTTCGTCGAGTAGCTCAGTCGCTTCCTTTGTCCTGCCGGCCGCTCCGTAGGTGTGCGCCAACGCCGCGCGCATCAGAGGACTACCGCCGGACAGCGCGACCCCCTTCTTCCCCTCGGCAATCGCTAATTCGTAACGATGCGTTTTCCTCAGCAACAAGCCCAAAATCCAGTAAGTAACGGGGTAGTTCGGGTCCAACTCCGCAGTCCGCCGTAGCTGTTCGATGGCTTCATCGTATTGGCGCGCATTGTAGAACGCCCATCCTACGGCGACGTTGATAATGAGTGACAACGGATCGAGTTCCTGGCTCTTCTTCATCCTCGCCATAGCCTCTTCATGACTTCCCATGGTCATCTCGTACTCGGCGTACCAGTGGTTGACGGTCGGGTACGTGGGACTCAATTCGAGGCTACGCTTGAATTCTTTCTGAGCTTCTCCCCACTGCCAATCGTGAAGCCACAAGAGGGCCGCCAAAGGCGCATGGGCTTCGGCGAGGTCGGGATCGAGCCGCAGGGCCGTCATCGCCGCCACTTTCCCTTTGGGAAACACTTCCTTCGGCGGCAGATAACTGTTCCACCCCAGGAGCACGTAGGAATCGGCAATGCCCGCGTAGGCCAGCGCGTAGCTTGGATCCCCCTCGATCGCCTGCTGAAAGTACTCGATTGCCTTGTAGAAGCCTTCTTCGGTCCATCTATTCCAGTGATGACGGCCCTTCAGGTAGAGCCGGTACGCCTCGGCGTTCTCGGTGTGGCGGGTCGTTAGCCGCTTCTTTTCCGCGCGGGTCAACCGCGGCCGCAATTTCCCCGATATCTCGTCGGAAATCTGGTCTTGGACTACAAAGATGTCGCCCGGCTTGCGATCGTATTGCGCGCCCCAAAGTCGCGAGCCGGTGGCTACATCGACGAGTTCTGTCCCGATGCGTAAAGACTCGCCGCGTTGCATCATCCTTCCCATTAGCACGGCGCGCACATTCAGCTCGCGACCGATAACCTGAGGATCGATTTCCCTGCCCTTGTACCGGGAAACCGTGCTCTGCGCCATTACTCGCAGTTTGGGAATCTTCGCCAGGATATCGATAAGGCTGCCTGTGATCCCGTCGCTCAGGTATTCGTGTTCCGCGTCGCCGCTGGTGTTGTCGAAGGGTAAAACCGCGAGTGAGTCAATGATCTTCGAGACTCGCGGAGGACGGAGACCCGTTGTTTCTTCAGAGGAAGTCCGCGTCCGCCGCTTGCTGGCTGAGGATGGTTTCAGGACCCATTCTGCTTCCTCCTGTGCCGCGCTCCGGCCCGACTCGGTGTCTCGCTTAATCCGTTGCAACGCCGCCCGCATATCAGACGCGTGTTGGTAGCGCAGCGTGCTGTCCTTCTCCAATGCACGGTGGATCACTTCCTGGAGCGCCAGGGAGATGCAGGGATTGATTCGTATTGGAGCCACGGGATCGCGGTTGAGGATCGCTTCCGTGATAAGACCTAAACTGTCTCCTTCAAAAGGCAACTTCCCGGTCGCCATTTCATAGAGTACGATTCCGAAAGAAAACAGATCTGTACGACAGTCCAAGTCCTTGGCCCGTACTTGCTCGGGAGACATATAGGCCGCGGTTCCGACAGCTGTGCCAGGGCTGGTGAGGTGTTCATCATCGCCATAGGAAAGAGATTGGGTTGGCTGACTCGCGATCTGAGATGCGAGGCTCGTCGAAAGACTTTTCGCCAAGCCAAAGTCGAGAATCTTTGCGTGTCCCCGCTGGGTAATAAAGATGTTGGCGGGCTTGATGTCCCGATGGATGATGCCTGCGATATGAGCGGCATCGAGCGCATCGGCGACGTCGATGGCGATCGCGACAATGCGCTCGATCTCCAGAGTTCTGGCGGCTATTAAGGATTTCAAGGTCACGCCATCCAGGTATTCCATGGCGATGAAGGCAAGGCCCTCGTGGCTCCCTATTTCGTAGATGGTGCAGATATTGGGGTGGTTGAGCGCGGATGCACGCCGCGCTTCCAGCCGAAAACGTTCCAAAGCATGCGGTTCTCGGGCTGCGTTCCTCGGTAGGAACTTCAGAGCCACAAACCGGCCAAGTTGATTGTCCTGGGCTTTGTAGACCACCCCCATGCCGCCCCTCCCCAATTCCTCCAGAAGACGGTAGTGCGAGATGGTTTTGCCGGAGGTGTAGTGCGATTGAGGCAAGGGATTACACCAAGAACTGTAGGAGTCCGTTTTGGGAGCTCTAGACTTATTAATTTCGGTGTCCGTAGGGTTCTGCAGAAGAAGTTGCAGCCTAACAGCTAGCCGTCAGCTTAAGAAAGCGAACCAGTTCCCGGCGACCAAGCCACGCGCGTGACCCATTAGCCCTTAGAAATATCCACCGCGGAATACGTCGATCCCTATCTCATCGCGCACATTTACGCGACGCTCGCGGATGTGAGCAAAGCGCTGGTGTTCACCGGGACAATGCTCGGAGAACGAACTCCTTTTCTGGACATTGATCCCGCGTTCGACCTGATCCGTGCCAATCCCCGGTTCTGAGCACTAGTTGCCCAGATGACGGCTCACAATCCAGCCGCTCGCGGACAGGCTTGAGTGCGTCTCATTTCCAGTGGTACGGAACGAATTTCCACCGCGCTACCTATTTGCGAGATGGCGATTTCTTATTCAGCAGGTCCACCAGCGGCTTGGCTGCAGGAACAATTGACGAGCCGCCACTTACAATGTTCTTGGCGCTCATTTCCTTACCGTACAGAGCCTTATTGGCGTCATTGTCCGTATCGATCGACGCACCCGTTAGGGACACGCCTGCAAACAATCCCTTGGATTGGGAATATGTCAGAACATCCGCTTTCATTGCGTCTGCATTGTAGGAAGTTGCCGCTGCCCCAGTCGGACCAGCAGCGGCTGCTGCGTTTGAACCGAGTTTGGTCTTGCCATTCAGGATCTGCTCGGCACCTTTTTGGCTCATGATAACGAGCACGAAATCAGTTGACGTGGAACCGAGCTGCACGCCTAGACTGCCTTGGTCAAGCGAATACATCGCGGGGGCTCCCCACGGGCCGTTCAAAGCGGTCCCAATACGGCAGACGAGGGTACCTCGTCCATAGCTACCCCCGATGCCGATGGCTACTTTCTTAACATTGGGGAAAACCAGAATACAATCGGCCTTGTCGAGGATATTTAGAGGGAGGTCGCCCGCCAAAGCTGCTTGCACCACCGCAGCCGATTCTCCCAGGCGCTCCGCTTCTTTCTTTTGAGCAGATAGCGGCACAGTCAGTGCCAAACAGACGATTGCAAATACTCTCTGTTTCTTCATTCCATGCTCCTTTAGGGTGGATCGGTCCCGAGTCTGAGGCTTCTCGATCAATGGTCCGGTCGCCTCCAACACTTGGATCGGCGACGAGCCTGATGACGGTTCCGGTTGCCGCCTTGTGTCAAAGGATGCACTCAGGTGGCAGCCGGATTATTTAATCCATGTAAGAGCCCCTAGCTGCTCTATTTGGGGGTTGGCTGCGGAGCGTAGGGGAAGTTAGTCTTCTCAGCTCTCGCGACATCGTCTGGCGATAGCTGGTGCGCCGCATCAAGAAACTCCCGAAGTCTTTTGGCCCAGCCATCGAAGGCCTGCGTGGCGGCCCGAAACTTCTCCTCGTGGGAAAAGTTCGCAGAGCCAACCATCACACCTTCGCCGAGACTTTGCCGGTCCACCGCTGCCGCGATTTGTTGACCTTGTTCCGAATCCACGAACTCCATTTCGACGCCGACTTTCCCGATATTGATGGGTCGCTCCAGCGATTTCTCATCCTTCTGATCCGCAGGAACTGCCTGTCCGACATCGACCCCGACAATCGCGGAGCGAAGCCGGAGCACGAGAGGTCCGCTCGTCTGCACAATGGGAAAGGCGTCCTCCACGGCGTCCGTAATGGCGTGCTGGAAGTATTCCGCCAACGCTGTCCGGCCGCGATCCGGCAGGGCTTTCTCATCGGTATCCGTCGCAATGTAAACGACCGGGGGCTCGACGATTACGGCCACGTATTTGTGGATATTCTTGACCGGATCTTGCGAGACGTAAGAAACCGTACTGTCAAATTCGGGATTCGCCTTCAGGTTGGCGTAAGTACTCAAGTATCCCGAGAATTCTTGGCCCGCCGGCATTCTTCTCACGCTCTGCTGGCTCGCCGGGCGCGAGCACGAGAAAAGGGTCATAAGAACGGCGGCTAAGCGCAACATCCCCTTCTTCTTGTTCCACATGACTGCTCCTTTCCGCTACGACCACGTCCAGAGGACCTAGGCGCTCTTGTTCTGCGAGCTCTGAACTCGCAGCAGGTTGAACACTTTGAATGCCCCCGAGACGGAATTGCATTGAATGAAGGCGACGTCAGAATCGGATTTGGTCGCCACTGAGCCTAGCAGGATGATCTGTCCGTTCTTGACGATGATCTTGATGTCGGAGCCGTTACCCCAGAAGTACCTCGACAATTGCCGCTGCAGAGCTGCTCTCGCGGCGGCGCGGATTTGCATATCGAAGCTGCCCAACGGCAAGACTTCGATGTTGTTGATAACCGTCTCTACGCCCTCGATTTCTTTCACAACGTTGTAGGCCGTACTCCGGTTGGTGCTTCGAACGGTCCAACCCGTAAGAATGACGTCCGGGCCAGACTGGGTAAACGAAATGAAATCGAATTCGCTGATGTAAGGCATCATCGCGAGTTCGTGCCTGATCTTCTCGTGAAGCTGAGCGCTTTTGTCAGTCTTGTAAGTGCGGACGTCCAGCAATCTCCGCGCCGCGTCGCCTTGCGGTATAGACTCGGCCGTAATAGCGTTGGCAGACGTGAGCTTTACGGTGCCACTATTGGCCTTGATCTCGCCAGAGACCTCCGCCAATTGGCCCGCCAGCGGGCGGATCATCTTCTGCTTGTTCACGGCAAGCACCAGGTTGTTGCGCAGGTGAACCAATACCGGCTCGGAACCCTCCTTGACAGTACTTTGGCTGCACTCGATCCTGGAGGCGGTAATCGGCCCAAGCATGAGCCGTGCGCAGAGGTCCGAATCGACATAGGCACGAAAGACAGAGATTTCTCCGGCCAGGAGTCCCCCAGGGAGCAGCAGGACCAGAGCTGGCAATGATTTTATCGTCATCGTTCCCTCCTGCGATCGCCCAGCCATCGAACGCTCGGGTGGTGCGATTTACAACGGCGTGATGACACGGGAGCTGAAGTCGGTGCAGTTTCTTTTACGAAAACCTTTAGTTCGAGAGGAGTTTGCGAATGTCGTCCGCGACCTTGCCCGGTTTCCGGTTTCCATCAATCTCTCGAATATCTGCTTGCGGAAAGTACGCCCGCGCGAAGTCCAGTTCACGATGATAGTTTTGGAGATGCTGCTCGATGTCAGGGATCTTATCCTTCTTGAGCCGCTTCCGCACCACTTCGTCGGGCACGACCAGATGAATCACCAACGCCTTTGGCAAATTTAGCTTTTCCCGCAGGGACACCAGGTAATCGCCTTGCGCCTTCGAGGCCGGATATCCAACCAGGACCAGCCCTTTGGATAGATCGGCTGTATTTAACGCTGCTTCCACCAGCTCATTCACCGCCGGATCAAGATGCGGGTCGAAGTTCGGAATCGCAGAGGTTCTGGACTGCTCGAACGCTTGCGGGTTGCGAGCGATCAGGTCATCGGCTGAAATTGCCGTCATGCCACGCTGGCTCTTGAGCCGCTCCGCCTGCACCGCCCTGCCCGATCCTGGCATCCCGATCAGCACGACCACGGGTCCGGCAGCCTGCAGGTGCGAAACCAACGTGAGCCATGGAATCAAGAAACCCAACTGCGCACCGATTGCCAGATTCACCATGAAGATAATGCGGCGGCCGAGCAGCTGGCTGCAAAACATTTTCACTTTCGACGTAAGCGCCGGTGGCGTAAAGAATTGAATCGCTGCCGCAGGACTATGAATCTCTTGCTAGGCGCGCTCTAGACATCGTCCCTTTCGTCCCCGAGGCCTCTTATGAGAACTTCCTATCGAACTCTATGCTCCGTGCTGCTGGCTTCAACTTGTCTGATGCCACCAGTACGGGCCGCAAAAGTAAAGACCCAAGGCGGGAAGAACTTGTCCCAGTATGAGACCTATCAATGGTTTCCGCCACGTGTGCTGACGAAGGTGGGACTTGAAGAAAATCACGTTGCGAATCCAGTCCTGAAGGAGGTCGTCGGACGGCAGCTATCGGAAAGAGGGTTGATGGAGCTCGCCGACGGCGCCGATCTTCAGATTCAGGCCTGGGTATTCACCGAATCAGTGCCCCAACTTGAGGCAATAGTCTACGCCATTGATCCGAACATGCTCTACGGAGCTCCGATCGCCACCGTGGGCCGGTACAATCGCCAAGGAACACTGTTTCTCAATCTTATCGATCGCCGGACAAAAAAATCGGCATGGATCGGGATGGTAACAGATAGCTTGCCCAGCGGGACTCTCGATCCAGAACAGATACGGGCAGAGCTTGATAAGGCCGCGAAAAACATTTTCAAGAAATACCCCGTAAAGAAAAAGTAGCACCTACTGCGGCGGCGGGTAGTTTTTCAGCAGCTTCTGTACACCTTTTTGGATGGTTTTCTCGCGTTTGTCAGGCTTGGCGTCGATATCAATCGTCTTCGTTACGCTACCACGCCAGACTAGTAGCTTCGGTGAACGCAGGTACATATCGAGCACAACCGAGCCGATGAGGATCGTAGGCTTTTCCGTGGAGCTGCCTCCGGCGCGCCCTCCTGGACCATAGCCCCAATCCGTCCGGTAGTCGGTGATCTCCCGTTTCTTTCGAAGAGCTGTCTGATAACCGATGAGAAGATCAGCCTGGGCGCTGTCTGCCCTGCGAAGGCCCTTCACTGCTAGTTCGGCCTCCACTGCGGATTTTAGTTGGTTCGCCGTCAGCTCGTCCAACGATTGGTCGCCGCCATTTATCTCAACCCACGCGTATGTTTCGAATGCGCTGAAGTTTGCGTCCCTGTCAAAATTGAAGCTTACATCCTGCGCCATTACGGCAGATGCTAGGCATAAGACCGGAGCAAGAGCCACAAATCTTTTCGTAGGCTTTCCTCTTTTCACACAGAACCACGATCTGTCTGGTCCCGGGCACGTCCGAGATTCGCGATTCCACGGCGGAGGCTCAAAATCTTTGCGCGTCAAATACTAGCGTCTATGACTTGGACCGCAGGGCTTGTCAAAGTCTTACACCCGAGATCTAATGCACTGCATCGGTGAACAGAGTGGCGGTAACCAGCGGCAACGAGAAGGCGCCAGGGTGGCTACGACGCATTTCACGGGCAGTGCCAGGGCTCCCTGAGCTGCGGACCTATCGCCGGACCGACCTCCCGAGTGACATCATCGCGGGTCTCTCCGTCGCTGCTGTGGCCTTGCCTGTTGGCGTTGCGTATGCCCAACTTGCCGGATTCAGGCCTGAGTTCGGGTTGTATGCGAGCATCCTTCCCCTGCTTGCATATGCGTTGTTTGGAACATCACGGCAGTTGATCATTGGGCCGGACGCGGCCACCTGCGCACTCGTCGCCGGGGCCATAGGTCCATTGGCGGCTGGGAACAACGAACTGTATGTCTCGCTCTCCGTGACGCTTGCATTCCTTGCCGGAGTCCTCTGTATAGCTGCCCGGTTCCTCCGATTGGGCGCGTTGGCTGATTTCCTCTCGAAGCCAATCCTGGTGGGGTTTCTGAATGGTATGGCCCTTAGCATCGCGCTCGGTCAAATCGGAAAGATCTTTGGCTTTCCGATCACGAAGGAGGGCATTTTTCCGAGATTGATCGAATTCGCGTCGAACCTCCGCCTCACCCACCTGCCCACGCTCTGGATCGGCATCGCTGCGTTCATAATACTGGCCATGTCCGCAAAGTTGATCCCGCGCTTGCCCGCGGCGCTGGCAGCGATGATCCTCACGGGAGCTGTTGTGAAGCTTTTCGGCCTCGACGCCCTGGGCGTCAAGATCATCGGAGTAGTGCCCGCCGGCCTTCCAAAGCTGAGAATTCCCTCGTTTCCCCTTGAGTACCTTCCGCGCCTGTGTGCGGAGGCGGCAGGCGTCGCCCTCATCGGATTTTCGAGCATGATGCTGACGGCGCGCAGCTTCGCCGCAAAGAACCGCTATGAGATTGATGCCGACCAGGAGTTCGCGGCGCTCGGTGCGGCGAACATCGCAGCCGCCCTGTCTCAGGGATTTGCGGTCAGCGGCGCCGACTCGCGCACGGCGATGAGCGATGCGGCGGGCGGCCGTACCAGAGTCACAGGCCTGGTCGCGGCGGTTAGCATAGCTGCCGTCTTGCTGTTGTTTACGGGTCCACTGAAATACGTGCCCGTCGCCGCCCTGGGGGCCGTACTGGTCACCGCGGCATTTTCGTTACTAGACGTCCGAACACTCAAGACCTTTTATCAAGTGGATCGCCGGGAATTCGCATTGTCCCTGTTGGCCACACTGGGCGTCGCGACCGTGGGCGTAGTCCCGGCGATACTCGTAGCAGTGATCCTGGCGCTCCTCCGATTCGTAAGACTAGTTTCACGCCCGAAGGTCGAGATCCTTGGTTCAGTACCCGGCCTTCCGGGGTTGCACTCGATCGACCGTCACCCAAATGCTGCCACCATTCCCGGTCTCGTGTTGTTTCGCTTCAACGCTCCCATCGTTTTCTTCAACGCCCCCTTCTTCAAGCGCAGCGTTCTCGAGACGGCCGAAGCGGCCGGGCCGGCACTGAAATGGTTTGTGATCGACATGATCCCCGTCACAATGATCGATATTACCGGTGTCCAAGCTGCAGCCGATGTGATCGAGACTCTCCGAGCTCGCGGAGTCGTACTCATTGCCGCCGGGCGCGAAACAGAGTGGAGACTATGGGCGCAAAGCCGGCAGCTCAAGTCCGGATACCGCTCCTTCCCGACCCTGCGCGCCGCCTTCAATGGCTACAGACGAGAAAACCGCTCGCCCGCGGTCGCCGATGCGGCGAGCGGAACAAACGTTTAATGTGGACCGACGCTAATGTCTTGCTCCGCCAATCTCCGTACCAATCACTTCACCGGAAACGACCAGCTCGACGCGACGGTTCTTCTGGCGTCCCGAAGCAGTATCATTAGTCGCGACCGGCATGGTTTTTCCGAAGCCCGTCGCTGTCACTGATTCGCTAGCCAGTCCCTGTCCGACAAGGTATTCGCGAACAGTGGCGGCCCGCTGCTCAGAGAGCCGCTGGTTGAACTCCTCGCTGCCAATGCTATCGGTATGCCCTTCCACTTCGAGATTCAATCCCGGATGAGCCAATAGAATTCCTGAAAGTTTGGCGAGTTGCTCACGTGTACCTGGACGTACGTCGTACTTGCCCGTATCGAAGAGAACATCAGCCATCGTGATGACCAAGCCACGGGGCGTGTCACGGGTTTCCAGAATGCGATTGAACTGATCAAGCAATTGAGCTCGTAGTTCCGCGGCGACCTGCCGCGCCCTCTCGGCGTCTGCCTTGGCGGCGGCTTCCTTGGCGCGCAAGGAATCGGCCTCAGCTTTGGCCTTGACGTCGGCGATTTCCGCCTCTGCCTTCATGCGCGCTTCCTTGGCGGCTGCCTCAGCCCTCATCTGCGCTTCCTTGGCGGCGGCAATTTCGGCCTGCTGGCGAGCCTCCGCGTCTGCAATTCGCTTGGCCTCTGCGGCCTCAGCTCGTACCTTAGCCTCTCTGGCGGCGGCAATTTCGGCCTGCTGACGGGCCTCAGCGTCGGCGATCCGCTTGGCTTCCGCAGCTTCGGCCGCAGCCTTTTCCTCAGCTTCAGCCTTGGCTTTCGCGGCCGCCGTGGCACGCTCGGTTGCGATTCGCTCCTGCTCCACTCTCTCCGCGGTAAGCGCGCGGGCGTCCTCTGAAGATTGCGCGGCCTGACGTGCCAGAGATACTATTTCCTTCCTGCTTGCATCCCGCGCCAAGGCATTCTCCGCCAGGTTCAACGCGCCTTGGGCCTTTGAGAATACGTCCGGCGCGTACCGTTCGGCTCCACGTGATTTGGCGATCTCAACTGCATTGCGTGCCTCGTACATTTCGAGGGGGACATTCTTAAGGTCTGGTGACAACGCTAGAGGATTGTCCAGTTTTTGGTACTGGCTTCGCTTCATTAATGGGTAGTTATTCACCGGGTAGATTCGTCCCCTGGTGTTACCCCGCACGACATTCTCGAGAATCAGCATCTCGCTCGGTTGCCGGACGGCGGCATACGGTTCCGCAGTAACGAACAATGAGAAACTCTGCAACTGCGTTGTGGTCCTCAGCTTGCCGTATCCGGTTTTGTCAAAAAGAACTTCGCCCAGATTGAACGCATGGCCTTCCGGTGACACTGCCCACAACACGTACGTGAGAAACTCCGCTCCCAACCGGGTGGGAGACGTTAGTTCCCGAATCTCGGTCTCAACCCTCGTTACGGCGGCTTTGGCTTCAACCTTTGCCCACCCCTCTACCTGGGCGATTAACCCGGTGTTCTGCAGGTCCACTTTCGTAGACCCGCCTCCCACTTGGTAGCCAATCGCCGTTATGGATCGGCCAGTCTGACTCGAAGCGGGAACCGCCTGGGCTTGGCACTGAAGAATGGTTACGGAACAGCTTGCGATAACCATCGCTGATTTGATCGCGGCGCATGCCCATCCGCGAACCAGAGCGTGATGAGTTCTTCGAGCCATGGCTGGACTCCTCCCGGATAAAAAGAGGATGCCGCAGAAGGCCGCGATGACCTAAAACATTCTAGTGGTTAGGTTGAGCATCGTCCAGTCGGATTTCGCCTGTCACTCGTCCTTTTGATCTCACTTCAATGGCTAGTCGATCGAATAGAAAGAGTAAATTCTGCCCCGCTGGCTGAAGCCGTCATCTACGCACCGCGTAGGAACGATCGCTTTAAGGAAGCCAAACATCATGACTCGATGGACCGATGTAACTCCGGTGAGCCAAGTCCCGGGAGTGTTCAAAGCCGGCCGCGACGGCGCGGTTTGGCCAACTGGATAATTACTATATCCTCGACGAGGTAACGGTGCATTTCGGGAACCGCAATGTCACTATCAATCCTCCGTATGAGACTAAGCTTTTGAAATTGGCGTGGAAAGCCAAGGGGATCGAAGACTACAACATCCAGGTGGTTGCTTAAGCCGCTACGATCGGCAGTGTAGCCCTGAATCAGCAGATCAGCGAGGATCGCGCCGATAGCGTCGCCACTTTTCTGGTGCGTCAAGGTGACATTCCCCTTGCCAATTTGATGGCCCCGGGTGCGATGGGCCA
>Ga0105238_10001370_pt1 | contig 24428 bp, 19 predicted proteins | sample KBSC34metaG_FD_81526 | JGI IMG/M metagenome (GOLD analysis project Ga0105238, IMG submission 81526) | Corn rhizosphere microbial communities from Kellogg Biological Station, Michigan, USA - KBS C3-4 metaG | ecosystem: Host-associated > Plants > Roots > Rhizosphere > Soil | place: Michigan, USA...
CAGTCAGGGGCAGGACCAGGTCGGCTTGGCGATCGCATCAGACAAGTTGCACGACTTCGTGCCGCCGGGTGGCACTCCAGAACATGTGGCTCGCGTGCACAGCATCATCGAAGCGATACGACCGCGTGCCACCACGGCACTCGGCGAATCGATTCGGCAATTGTTCGCGCGGTTGTCACGCCGTGGCGTCCTGTTGGTTTTGAGCGATTTTTTGTGTGATGATCCGGAAGATATCTTCAGTGCGATCCGATTATTCCGCAGTCGCTACTGGGAAGTGGTCTGTCTGCATCTGGTCCATCCGCTCGAGGAAAAGTTACCGACAGGAACGGCGTATCGGTTCGACGGGCTCGAGAATGAAGGCCATGTCGATTGTTCGCCGGCCGAGATCAGTCAGCGTTACCAAGCACGTTTTGAAGCGCATTGTGCGATGATTCGGTCAATGTCGTTGGCAGATGGTTGCGACTATCGACGCGTCTCGACCGCGACACCCTACGTGCAAACATTGGCAGGTTTCTTGGTGGATCGTTCGGGCTAGGACTCGCAGGCGGAAGTGGGAGGCGGGCAGAAATGTTTCTGCATGCATGGGCGATACCGATCGGAGCCGTCGCGCTGAGTGCGCCGCTGGTCATCCATTTTCTGACACGCCCCAAACCCGTTCGCATGCCCCTGTCCACCGTGCGGTTCGTACAGGAAATCGTCCGCCAGCGCAGTGCTCATTATCGGCTGCGCGACTGGATCATCCTGGCGCTGCGGACCGTGGCCATCGCGTTGTTGACCCTCGTTCTAGCTCGACCATTGTTCGATCGCAGCGTCAGTCCAGCCAATGCGGATCCCACATCGACCGTCGTGAGACTGGTCATTCTGGATGTCAGCCAAAGCATGGGAGCCGTTGCGCAAGGGATTCAGTCGTTGGAACGCGCTCGTCCGATCGCGGCCCGGCAGGTCAATGACTGGTCCAACACGCAGGCGAACCTGATTCTGGCCGCTGCGACACCGCAACCGGTGTTCGAACGACCGTCGACGAACTTCGCGACACTGGTCGATGAAGTCGGCAAGGCAACACCTCGACCAGAACGATTGAACGCTCAGCAGGCACTGAACTCTGCAGCCGAGATGTTCACAAACTCGGGAAATGCAGGTCGCCGAGAATTGGTGATCATCAGCGACTTCCAGCGTGCGAACTGGGCGGGTGTCGATTTCACCGTGTTGCCAGTCGATGTTGTCATTCAATTGGAATCGGTCGCCGCAGCCGAAACGCCGAGCAATCTGGCAATCACGCGCGTCGGAACTCCAGGACGTATCGAACGCGATCGTCCGTTTCGCGTCGAAGTCGAAATCGGAAACTATTCTCCTTCGCCTCGTCAGGTCTCGGCGGAAGTCGCGATCGGCAAGTCGCAATTGCGTGTGCAAGGTTCCTGTCCGCCAGGGCAGCGATCTGTGCTGGTCACCGACGCGAAACTCACCGAAGTCGGTTGGCATTCCGCGGAAGTGCTTCTCACCGGGATCGAAGATGGGATCGAAGCCGACAATCATCGATCGTTCGTGATCGAAGTACATCCGCAGCCGACATTCCTGTTATTGACTCGGCAATCTGCCGACGCGCGACCTTCATCGAGTTATTTCGTCGAGCGAGCGATCGTGTCGCATTCCAATACGCAGGGACAGATGGCCGATAAAGTCGTGCGCGTCGATCCGCTCCGAGTGGACCGCGATACTTTGACTGCCGCCGATCTGCTCGTCCTGGATCATCCCGGCAAATTGTCGGAGGAGACTATTCAAATTCTATCGGCATTACTGCGACGCGGTCGTGGGTTGTTGTATTTCGCGGCGGAACCAATCGATGCGACAAATCTCAAACTGCTCGCTCAAACTGCGGGGACCAGTTTGCAACTGCCCGTCGAATTCCAACCGGCACCCATCGGCCAAGTCCGAAAGAATCTGTTTCTGGCCGATGTCCGCTGGCGTGAGATGCCGTTTCGGATCTTCGGCGAAGATGTTTCCGCAGTCGTGTCGCCCTTGAGATTCGGTGGTGGTCTGGCCAGTCGACGGGTCGAGGGAAGTTTGTCTGACGATGTGATTGCCACCTACAACGACCAGTCCGCTTGCCTGGTGGTGACGGCTTGCGGAGCAGGTACGTTGGCCGTGTTGAATGCGGAACTGGGTTCGTCGAACCTCCCGGCGTCACCGGCGTTTGTACCGATGATTGGCGAATTAACCGCTCATTTGCTCAACCGGGATCGAGTGTACGAGACGTTCGCGAGTGGAGAACCGCTGGCCGTCTATCTGCCTGCAGCTGCAAGCCCCGTGGCGGGCTTACGATTGGAATCGTCGGTCAGCTCGCTTGACCCTGCCATGCTGGGTGACCTGCACGAAGAAAATGTCGGGGTGATGTGGCAAGCCGTCGCCGCAGGACCGCCGGGGATTTATCAGGTCAAACGGCAACAGCAGTCGGTATTCGCCCTCGCCACCGCCATCCCTGCTGAGGAGTCAGACCTGGTGACGATCGAATCGGAACTGTTCAAAGATCGTTTGTCTGGCGGCAGGCACGTGACCTACCGGTCGGCGATGGATGATGATGAATCGCGCGACGAGGCCTGGACCTGGCTGGCAGTGGGTTGCCTGGTCTTCTTGTTCGTGGAAGTCCTCAGTTTGCGACTGTTCAAGAGTTGATGTTGATGACGCTGACATTCGAACCGCTGATTTCCTCAGCGTTGTGGCTGCTGTTGGCAGTGACAGCGATCGGTTTATTCGCGTGGTATGCGTCAAGAATCCCGTGGGGCATGTCCAAAGTCCGATGGACAGTCATTATTGTCCTGATGGCGTGCAGTTCGGCGTTGCTGTTTGTGATCCTGCTGAATCCGATCTGGCTGGAGCGTATTCCGCCGCCTGCCGGCAAACCACGCCTGGCAATCGTTGTTGACGCGTCCGCCAGCATGGCGGCCGCTGACTTGCCGAACGGGACGACTCGTTATCAGGCGGCCACCGAAATTGCCAAATCGTGTGCGACCAGCCTGGGGGACCGGTTTGAGATTCAAACCTACACTTTCACGAATACGATTCTTGCCAGCAGCGTTGACGAATTGTCGAAAGAACCGCCGAAAGGTCAGATCACTGACCTGGCCGCAGCGATCAGTGGCAGCATCGACCCGAATCGCTCGGCCGGTCAGGCAGTCCTCTTATTGAGCGACGGCAATCACAACGCCGTTGGCGGAACGCCGCGTGTACTGGCCGCCGTATCAGTCGCACGCGCGGTCAATGCGCCAATCTTCACTACGACAATGGGCACCGATGCCGAAATCCATGACTTGGCCCTGCGCATGCATTCACCGCAGCAGCTGTCATTTATCGGCCAGACAGTGCCGGTGACGGCCTTTGTCCGCCGGCGCGGACGAGCTCCTCAAGCGGTAAACGTCGTCCTGGAACAGAACAGGCAGGTCGTCGGTACGCAACAGGTGTTCGTCGCGGGCGATTCCGAACTGGAAGTTCAGTTCCAGGTTCAGCAGGACAAGCCAGGACTATACCGTTACGAGGCGAAGGTCGAACCGTTCGAGGGTGAAGTCACACAGGTCAACAACTACGGCACGTTTCTGCTGCGAGTCGTCGATGAGCCGATTCGAGTGTTGCTGGTGGAAGGGAAACCCTATTGGGATTCCAAATTCCTGATGCGAACTCTGTCGTCCGATTCTTCGATCGAACTGGTCAGTGTCGTACGAGTCACCGATGGCCGGTATCTGGAGCGATCTTCGAAGCGGGAAAAGAAGCAGCCCTACTCAGCAGGAGCTGCCGGCAAGACAAACCCGAATCCCGCCGGGGCGGACGAGAAACATGAGAGCGATGCAGAAACGAAGGGCCAACCGACAGCCACCGAATCATGGCGAGTCCTCGACAACGGACAGGATCTGCTGGCGAACGAAGGCACTCTCGGCAAGTTTCAAATCCTGGTACTGGGGCGAGATTCCGAATCATTCTTGAATGATAAGGCACTACTCAATCTGCGCAACTGGATCGCTAGCGACAGTGGTTCGCTGGTTTGCAGTCGTGGTCAACCGATGGCCCAGATCAATGAACGGTTGGACCGGTTGTTACCGGTCCACTGGGGTGCGTCCCATGAATCGCGATTCCGGATCACACTGACCGACCGCGGACGCGACCTGCGCTGGTTTGAATCGCGCGCAGTCGGAGCGGGCGAAGCCCTGCCGGCTCTGCCGACCTTGGCGACGTCTTCGTCCGTCGAAAGTCCTCGGCCGCTGGCGACCGTGCTCGCAACGGCATCAGGCGAAGGTGATGAATTGCCCGTCGTGACGTATCAACCATTCGGTGGCGGTCGCGTGGTGGTGGTGGAAGGAGCCGGCATGTGGCGTTGGGCCTTTCTGCCGCCGGCCTATGCCGATCATGACTCCGCCTATGGATCCCTCTGGAAAAGCCTGATGCGTTGGCTGGTATCAGGAGCAGGGCTGCTGCCCGGCCAGGACATGGCACTGCGAACCGATCAAGTCACGTTCGGCAGCACAGAGAACGCCACCGCGACGTTGCTGGTACGCCGCGAGGCGGCCGTGGCTGAGATCCCCAATATCCTGCTGTCCGGCGATGCCTTGAATGAACCGCGTACGATTGCCCCCACTGCCGACAGCGAAGGGTTAGGAATCTACCGCCTGAATTTCGGCGAATTGCCTGAGGGCCGGTATCAGGCGAGCATTGTCGGGCGGCCTGTCGAGAAATCCGGATCGCAGACCGTTTTCGACGTCCGGCGTCTCATGGAGGAGGAACTCGACTTGAAGGCCCGGCCAGACCTGATGGCGCGGATTTCCGCGAGCACAGGAGGTGCCGAACTGAAAGGTGCCGGTGCTGGTGAGATCGCGGCGGCTTTAACAAGTCACCTGGAGAGAACCCGGCCCGAGCGAATTCGTCGCATCGCCGCCTGGGATCGTTGGTGGGTTCTGGTTGGAACGCTGTCCGTGTGGATCGTCGCCTGGGGAATCCGGCGAAATTCGGGGCTTGTCTGACAATTCGTTCAGACAAATCGCCGGTGGTGCCCGCGTTCATTTGCCATGGACACTTGGTTTCTCCGTTGAGGGAAGCCGAAATGGCCCATTCCAAAATGACAGCGCAACGCTGACAACAGCCAAGGAACGAAACGAGACTTGTGCGAACAGAGACCGCTGCACGGACACTCGATCGTCACTTCATTTTGTAACACCCGGATGCCTGATCGAACGTGACGCCGGGGGTGTTATAGAGACACTGGTAAAGCACGTTACGAAAGTTGCGGCTGGAGGATTTGTATCCCGATTCAGTGATCTTCGTTGTAAGGTCCGCCATCGAGAAACCCTTTTTGGATTTCCCCAGCAGTTCGACCACGTGAGACCGCAGCGACATGTCGTTCTTCAGACGTCGACGACGTCGCCGAATGACGCGGTTGTCACCCATCACTTCCAGAATCTGGCGGTCGATATCGTCGAGCTGTTTTTGCAGTTCCTCCCGGCGTTTACCCAATTCCAGGGCTTTGACCTTACGGCCTTCCAGGATCTGCTCCAACTCGGCGACACTCAAGACTCCCGTGGACTTTGCCATACCAAATCGACTCCGCACAAAGATAAAACGGCCCGAGGCGATGCCTCACTTATTACCATGCAAAGTTTTGAATACGACAGATCCCGACGGAGTTGAGTCCGCCGGGCAATATCACCCCGTCAGTTTCTAGGTATTCAGTGGATGCGATTGAGATTTCATAGATGCCTCAATGTGAATAGGTGAGGCCGGTGAGTCATGACCATAACCATGACGGGAAGCCAATTCAAACGATTCGAGTGGATGTCGACATTTTTTTGGGCATTTGCGGCCGGACGCCAAGCCAACGGGCGAGCTCACTTAAGTCAACCTGTCTGGGCCAGTCGCCGCCTCTCGGGCCGCCAGATGCCTCTTGTCCCGATTTTGGGGTTCAGCTAGGATTGAAGGTGGTGGACGTCGCCGCGCGCCCCTGCGCCGGTCCCAATACAACGGACACCGCAGGTGCATTAAAAAAGTCCGCAATATCCTCTTGCCAGTGGATCCTTCTTATGAAGCTGCGTGCTCCGTCAAGGACAGTCGGAGTCGTCTCCGTCGGTGTCGTGTTTCTTGTTGCCACCACTCTCTTCGCGCAACAATTTGCTGGAGCACAATCACCGGAGCTGACGACGGTCAAGCTTGTCGCTGAAATGATTACCAAGTACCACATCAGCCAGAAGCCGATCGACGATCGTGTCTCGGCGATGCTGCTGACCAAGTTCATCAAGGATCTCGATCCGCAAAAGCTGTATTTCCTGAAATCGGATATCGACAGCTTCAGCCGTTACCGCGATCAACTGGACGATCTGTTGAAGGTTGGCCAGGCGAATTTTGCTCACGAAGCGTTCTCGCTGTACTTGCGCCGATTAGATGAGCGCGTCGCGATGGCGCATAGCCTGATTGACGCACCCCACGACTTTACGCTCGACGAATCAATGACGATCGATCCCGATCAGGTTTCGTGGTCCGCCGATCCGAAAGAAATCAACGAGCGGTGGCGCAAGCGAATCAAGTTTGATTTGCTTAACCTGCAGCTCGACAAATCGTCACTTGAGGAAACCAAGAAGCGGGCGCTGAAGAAGAACGACGGCTCGGAACCTGCCCCCGTTGTTTCGGCCACAATTGAAGATCCTCGTAAACGCCTGCATAAGCGTTACGACATCCTGAAGAAGTACGCTCACGACACCGACGAAGGCGAAGTGCTGGCGATGTATCTGTCGTCTCTCGCCCATTGCTACGACCCGCATTCCAGCTATATGTCGCCTGAAGAGAACGAAGACTTCCAGATCCAGATGCGGCTCAGCCTGCAAGGAATTGGAGCCGCATTGCGTTCGGAAGAAGGCGTCACGACAGTCGCGTCCATCGTCGAAGGCGGCGCCGCCGCGAAGGACAGTCGCTTGGTGAAAGGCGACAAGATCATTGGGGTCGCTCAAGACGACGGCGACTTCCAGGACGTCGTTGCCATGAAGTTGAATCGGGTCGTGCGATTGATTCGCGGCAAAATGGGGACCAAGGTTCGCCTGAAAGTCTTGCGAGATGTCGGCGATGTCACACAGACGTTGATCATCGATCTGGTTCGCCAGACGATCGAGTTGCACAATTCGGAAGTCAAAGGCGAGATCATCCAGACCACCGACTTCGGCATCGCAGCCGTTCCGGGCAGCAAAGGCCGCATTGGTGTGATCAGTGTTCCCTCGTTCTATCGTGACTTCAGTGGTGCTCAGCAGGGTCGTGATGACTTCCGCAGCGCTGCTCGTGATGTGTCAAACGTCTTGCGTCAGTTCCGCAATGATGGCGGTGTCGACGCCGTCATTGTCGACCTGCGCATGAACGGTGGCGGTGCTCTGAGCGAAGCGATCGAAATGACCGGCCTGTTCATCGACAAGGGACCCGTGGTTCAGGTCAAGGAACTGAACGGCCGCATCAAGAGCCACGACGATGAGGACGACGGCGTCGAATACGCTGGTCCGTTGATGGTTGTCTGCAACCGATTGTCGGCATCGGCTTCGGAAATCTTCGCCGCGGCGATCAAAGATTATGGCCGTGGTATCGTGGTGGGTGACACGACCACACACGGCAAGGGAACCGTTCAGAACGTTATGCCGGTCAGCAGCAATCTGTTCAAGGTCTTCCCCGGTGCGAAAGACCGCGGCGTGCTGAAGCTGACGATCAATCAGTTCTATCGCGTGAATGGTGACAGCACTCAGAATCGCGGAGTCGAATCGGACGTGGTGCTGCCCTCGTTCATTGATCACATGGACCTGGGTGAATCGTTCCTTGATAACGCGCTGGCGTTTGACCACATTCCCGCCGCGCCACATGCCCGATTGACATATGTCAATCCGCAGATCGTGAACACGTTGAGCGACAACAGTCATCGTCGAGTGGCTGTCGATCCCAAGTTCCAGCAAACGCAGAAAGACGTCGATCGCTACCTGGCTCGCAAGAACCGCAAGTCGGTCTCGCTGAATGAAGAGACCTTGCGTCACGAACGAGATGAAGACAAGGCCGCGAAGGACGTGGAAAAGGAAGAAGAAGAGCACGAAAACAAGAGCGACAAGGCGCCCGTCTTTGCCAAGTCCGAATACAACACCGAGTTGCTGGCGGTCTCGGTCGATTATGTGACCCTGCTGAAAGCTCAGAAAACCGCGGCGACTCGCTGAGGTTGGTTGTGCGACTCGAAACTTTGAACGCTCGGTGGCTGCTGCTGCCGAGCGTTCTTGTTTTCGGGTTGCTATACTCCGCCAGGCTTTGGCAATGGTGCTCAGGGATGGCACCACCAATGTTTCAGCGTCCCTGCTGGCCGATGACACTCCGTGGGCGTCGATTTGCGCCGTCCGATCAGGACGCCGATCCGCTCGCGATTTGAAATAGCATTCCGCTCATGCCGATTATCGAAGTTCAAAAGCTGGCCAAACAGTATCGGGTCTATCGGAAGAAGACCGGCTGGATGGCGTCGCTGAAAGGCCTGTTTCATCGCGAATACAAAACTGTCTATGCGGTGAAAGATGTCAGCTTTCAGATCGAGCGCGGTGAGATGGTGGCCTTTCTAGGCCCCAACGGTGCCGGCAAAACGACAACGCTGAAATTGCTGTCAGGCCTGATCTATCCCACCTCCGGTTCGGCAACCGTACTCGACTATGTGCCGTGGCAACGCAGCAATGCTTACCGAAAACGGTTCTCGCTGGTGATGGGCCAGAAAAACCAATTGTGGTGGGACCTGCCCGCGCAAGAATCCTTCATCCTGCACCGCGAAATCTATGGCATCGAACCGCACGCGTTTCAAAAACGCCTGGATGAACTGACCGATTTGCTGGATGTCCGCAAACTGGTGCAGCAACCGGTCCGCGAACTTTCGCTGGGCGAACGAATGCGGATGGAACTGATCGCTTCGCTGTTGCACTCACCGGAAGTGCTGCTGCTCGATGAACCGACGATCGGGCTGGATGTGGTCTCGCAACGCAAGGTGCAGGGGTTCCTGCGTCACTACCAAGCCGAACAACAGATGACCGTGCTGCTGACCAGTCACTATATGAAAGACGTCGAAGCACTGTGCCGACGAGCCATTATCATCAACGAGGGTGAGATCAAGCACGACGGACCACTGGCCGAGATTGTCGATCGGTTCAGCAGCGTCAAACAAATTCACCTGCAGTTCGATGGCAATGAAATGCCGACTGATCTGGAGCGGTTCGGCAGGGTGATCGAACAGATCCCGCCGCGCGTCAAACTCGAAGTGCCGCGACAAGAAATCCCCAAAGTGCTTGCCGCGCTGCTCGACCGGTATACGATCGAAGATGTCGGCGTCCAGGAACGCCCGTTGGAAGAAGTCATTGCCGAGCTATTTGCCAAAAATGCCTGACCCGGCCGCGGGTCGGCGGGATGCGCGATTGAGTTGGATTGAGAATAGTTGTGTTGTTCGCGCGTTGGAAACGGAATAATTCACTCGAGGGTGCGTCGCAGTTCGGGTAGAAGGTCATCACGAAAGGAATTCAGTCGGTCAAACGATGTGGTCATCCCTGCGAATTAAGTGGTGCATCTTACGCACGTCGATTGAAGAGCGGCTGGTTTACCGAGCCGACTTTGCCTTCGCGACGCTGGTTCGGTTTCTGCCCATCGTGACCCAGGTGTTTCTGTGGGGGGCAATCTACAACGCTAGTGGACCGCGTGACAGCCGATCGATCAATGGCTATACCTTCGGTGATATGGTTGCCTATTCGCTGCTGGTGATGGTGGGACGCGCGTTCTCGTCAATGCCAGGACTGACCACGGGAATCGCACGCGACGTGCGTGATGGCGCCATTAAGAAGTTCCTCGTCCAGCCCATCGACCTGCTCGACTATCTGTTCTGGCATCGAGTCGCTCATAAGCTGGTCTACTATTTCGTCGCGTTCCTGCCGTTCGCGCTCGTGTTCTGGTTGTGTCGAGACTACTTTCGTGGCTGGCCAGAATTCACGGTGCTGGCGGGTGCGATTGTCGCATTGATCCTCGCGTTTCTGATCGGATTCCTGATCGAAAGCCTGATGGGACTGGTCGCGTTCTGGTTCCTGGAAGTCAGTTCACTCGTGTTTGTCTACATGCTGTTCAGTTATTTCCTCTCTGGACACATGTTGCCGCTCGACTGGCTGCCGGCTCCGTATGGTGATGCCATTCAATGGCTGCCGTTCAAGTATCTGGCATTTGTTCCCGCGGCGATTCTGTTGGGCAAGTACAATCACCAGCAACTGGCGTTCGAACTGGTCCAGGGATTTGCCTGGGTGGCCGTGCTGCTGGTGGCGAATCGCGTCGCGCTGTCGCGCGGATTGCGGCGATACAGCGCGTACGGTGGTTGAACGATTGACCGCATGAATGGCTCGGCACCAGGCGCCGCGGCATCGAATGAAACTTCAGGATCCATGACCGACGTTCGATCATCGTCAACGAATGAAGAACCGATGTCCGGTGTTTACGGCCGGACGTTCTGGTTCGCCTACCTGGCCAATTCGGCTCTGGTGATGGCGAGCGCCCTGACCTTTCGTTTCGCAGAACTGGTGCACTATCTCGGTGGGTCGGAAGGAACTGTCGGCGACATTGTGGCGTGGGGCACCGTTGTCGCGGTCATCGTTCGTTTCAGCATTTCTCACTTGCTGGACGACTTTGGCACCCGACGGATCTGGCCCATCTGTGCGGTGCTATTCATCATCGGCTGCGCACTGTTTGTTCTGGCCACGCACGGGATGTGGTTGCTCTATGTGGCGCGCATCTGTTTCTTCGTTGGTCTGACGGGCATGTTCGCCTGCTCGATGACACATATTCAGAATCATGTTCCACCGGACCGCCGCACCGAAATCATCGGTAATCTGGGCAGCAGCGGCTTTGTCGGCATGATTATGGGTTCGAACCTGGGTGACTGGATTCTGTACGCAGTGAAGGACCCGCAGCATCAGTTCCTGGTGCTCTTCGGAGGTGCCGGTCTGATTGGGATCGTCTATCTGGCGCTGGTCCTGGCTCTGACGCACGGTCAAGATGTCGAGGCCCGGTCGTCATCGCCGATGGCTTGGCGGCTGATGATTCGATTCTGGCCGGGCACCGTCGTGCTGGCCGCCATGACGATGGGGTTGGGCGTGACAGCGACGCAGACCTTCCTCACGCGATTCGCGACGAAGCAACACATCGAAGGGATTGGTCTGTTCTTTACCGGATATGCGATCTCAGCATTTGTCTTTCGACTGCTCGTTCAGAACTGGAGCCGCACGATTGGACGGCATTGGATGCTGGTGCGAGGGTTGCTCGGTCACACGGCCGGCCATTTCATGCTGGCCTTTGTGACCGAAGGCTGGCACTTCATCCTGCCGTCGATCGTCTGCGGATTCGGTCACGCCTTGTTGTTCCCCGCCGTTGTCTCCTTGGGATCAGGAGCTTTTCCCAAAGAATGTCGCGGGGCTGGCACGGCGATCATTCTCGGATTCGCCGATTTCGGCTCGCTGGTGATCTCGCCTCTTTTGGGCCGCATCAGTGATCGGTATGACTTCCAGACGATGTATGCGACGTCCAGTGGAATCGCGTTTGTCGTCGCACTCGGTTACACACTGGTGGCATTCCATCATGACGACGAGGAAGCGATCGGATCTGCCAAAACCTGATTCGCCGCAGACCTCTCCGTGCCTGCCATAGTGGCAGTTCCGTGGTCGGCTCGATCACGAAAACGCGACAGTTTCAGCCTGATATCGACGTGAGGGAAGGCTGGCGCGCTTCTTGCTTTTCTCGCTCTGCTCGGTCATCTGACTGCCGTTTTTTGCTTTTGGAACGTCGATCGTTATGGAGTCCGCCGTGTCTCAGCCGCAGGAATTTACCTTTCAGACAGAGATCAAACAGCTCCTTCATATTCTGTCTCATTCGTTGTATCAGAACCGTGAAATCGCCCTCCGAGAGCTGATCTCGAATGCGTCCGATTCGCTCAACAAACTGCGACACATCCAACTTTCGGAAGAACAGTACCGCGACGAAGTGCCATTGGAGATCACGCTCGAGCCGAACAAGGAAGCCAAGCTGCTGGTCATTCGCGACACTGGGATCGGCCTGACGCACGACGAATTGGTGCAGAACCTGGGGACGATCGCCCACAGCGGTTCCAAGGAGTTTCTGCGTTCGTTGGCCGCGAAATCGGAAGGCAAGGACTCGAACGGATCGGCTGATCTGTCGTTGATTGGTCAGTTCGGAGTCGGCTTCTATGCGGCGTTCATGCTGGCCGACAAAGTGGAAGTCGTCACGCGCAGCTATCGCGAAGACAAAGCTTGGCGCTGGGAATCGGACGGCTCGGGCCGTTTCTCCATCACGGCCGTCGAAGACGAAGTGCCCCGCGGAGCCCAGATTCGCTTGCATCTGAAGGACGAGATGGAGGAGTTCATTGATCCCGTCCGCCTGAAGTTCATCGTCCGCAAGTATTCGACGTTCGTTCCGCACCCCATCAAGCTCGACGGCGAAGTCTTGAACGAACAAAAGCCGATCTGGGTTGAACCCAAGAACCAGGTGACCGACGAACAGCATGCGGGGTTCTATCAGTGGCTGACGCATCACTCCGATGAAAAGCCGTTGTGGCATTTGCATCTGTCGAGTGATTCGCCGATTCAGTTTCATTCGATCCTGTATTGCCCCCCATCGAACTTCGAACTGCTGGGGTTCGGACAAATCGATCACGGACTGAACCTGTGCGCAAAACGCATCCTGGTTCAGGATGACTGCAAAGACCTGCTGCCTGATTACATGCGGTTCCTGTACGGAGTCGTCGATTCAGCCGACCTGCCGTTGAATGTCTCGCGCGAAACGCTGCAGGACCACAAACTGTTGCCCAAGTTGAAGAAGGTCCTGGCGAAAAAGGTCCTCGATCATCTGAGTGGCCTGGCCGACGATCAACCGGAAACCTTTAAGACGTTCTACGAACAGTTCGGATCGATCTTGCGGACGGGGATCGGACAGGATTTTGAAAATCGCGAACGGATCGCCAAGTTGATGCGGTTTCATTCCACGTTCTCCGCGGCGCAGCCCGAAGTTGTCGTGACCGGTCAGCCGGCGAGTCCCATCATTCCGTCGGTTTCACTCGACGCCTACTTGAAGCGAGCAGTCGAAGGACAGGAACAGATCTATTACCTCAGTGGTCCGGACCTGGAGGCACTGAAACGGCATCCGCATCTGGAAGCGTTCCGCAAACGCGGCCTGGAAGTGTTGTTCCTGGACGATCCGATCGATGAATTCGCTCTCACGCAATTGCGACGTTATGAAGGGAAAGACCTGATCTCGATCGATTCGGCCGACGTCAAATTTCCGGAATCGACGAAGCCTGTTGAAGATGATTCGCTGAAGCCAAAACCGAAGAACTTCACTCGCGTGCTGGAACTGTTCCGAGGAGCGCTCGATAGCAAGGTCAGCGACGTGCGCGAATCGTCCCGGTTGACGGAAAGTCCCTGCTGCCTGGTCAACCCGCAAGGCACGATGAGCAACCAGTTGCAAAAGGTGCTCAGCCACACGATGAAGGACTACGAGGCGCCCAAGCGGATTTTCGAAATCAATCCGCATGCTGGCCTGGTCGATCGATTGTGTGAGTTGAGCAACAACTCGGACAACGATGAATTCATCCGTGACTGCGGCCGCCAATTGTACGCGAATACGTTGATCCTGGATGGCATGATTCCAGACGTCGAAGAAACAACCTCACGATCACTGCGTTTCATGGAAGAACTGGCTCGGACCAAGTCATCGATCGTTGTGTGATAGACAGCCATTCAATTTGCTGATGTTGATTCACCAAAGCGGGTCAGGTCATGCGACCTGGCCCGTTTTCGTGTACCGAGTGCATCACGGCGAATTGCCGACCAATTGGGCGGTATCCGTGGAGGCCTCCACTTTCCCTGCCGCGAGCGCACGCAGGTGCGATTGCAACATCATCTCGGCGATCAAGCGAATGGTAAAGAAGTCGCCACCTTCTTTTCCGGACAGGTGTGCTGCCCAATCGATGGCCGGTGTTTCGACTTGAAGTCGCGTGATCGTGTCGACGGAAATCTTGCCTTCCTTATCAAATTCGAGTGCGCTTCGAAACTCTTGCATGTTGGTGTGGATCCCCAAACGGCGCTGCATGCGAAACGCGATGTCGAGCAGGTCAATTGATTCTCCTCCGAGGTCTTCGAAGAACGTGGATTCGGGCGTGACTTCCGGTACATCAAGAGCCAGACAATCGGCCACTTCTGTGATCAACGGTTCCAGAATTTGTTCCGTCGTCAATTCAGCGTTCATTGGACAGTTCCTTTCTTTCGAGAACTTTTTGACTTGTGCCGCGCGGGTTCGCGCGGCATGTTCGATGACGGTTCGAGACCGACTTGATCCGCGAGAGCCGCATATGAGAATTCGACAAACTGCGCGTAGACAGCGGTGACCATTGGATGCGCGTGGCCCAATTGCTGTTGCACGAATAGCAGGTTGCCGCCGGTTCGCTTGTAGGCCAGGTAGCCATAAGTGTGTCGCAACAGTTGCACGCTCGCGCGATCCTCCAGACCGGCTTCTGTCAGGATGCGAACGACTCGGCGATAGAGAGCGGTACGATCGTAGGCCTTGCCACGTTCGTTCAGTACGAGCGGTTGCGATGGATCGTTGCTCGACCGTTCATCGTCGACGTACGCCGATCGAATTTCGCGAACATAGTGCCGGATCAAATCACAGAGTGACTTCGGGACAGAAACCGAACGAGCTTCTTTCGGCGTGCTCGAGATCCGCAATTCCTGTTGTCCGTGTCCCACGATCGTGTCGGCGATGCACAGGTGACACAGTTCGGAATTTCTGATCCCTGAATACAACAGCAGTTCGATGATCAACCGGTCCACGGCGGCTCGCCGATGCTGCGAATCTGCTGAATCCAGTTCGGCATTCCGAACGTGCTGCAAAAGATCGACGACCTCTGTTTCGGACAAGTACATGTCCGCGGTGACTTCCCACGGGGCCGCGATTCGTTTCTTTGCCATGCGCATCTCCGATCAGTGTTGTTGCAATCACAGTAACGCAACACAATTGATTTGTAAAGATGTGTTCCTCAGCGCAGCGAGGATTTGCATTTACCCCAACGGGGTTGAAGTTCAAAGCCCAGGGCCGCGAGAATCGCGAGCGCGCCCTGGGGACAAGTGTTCCATCACAAAACGAAGCGAGCCTGCCGTTGCTGGCAGGCTCGCTGAATTCGTCAGTGATCGATGTGTCGAAGGATTACTTCGCCGCGACCTTCTTCGACTTCACATTGCCAGTGCGTGGCGTCTGAGGTGCTTTTTCGGGTTCAGACGTCTTCGCGTCCGTCTTCAGCTCTTCAGCACGGACTTGAGCTTGAGCGATCAGGCTTTGGGCTTCTACCAGTTGATGACGGTTGAAGTAGGGGGTCGCAGCCAGGCCACCGAGTGGTTCGTCGGTCTTCGCGGCCAGTTCCTGGAACGACATGCTATTCGCCAAGTGCCAGGCGGCTGCTTGAGCCGACTGACCATCAACTTTGCCGGTACCGACGGCTGCCAGCAGCTGGTACAGCACCGGATCTTTGGTCACTCGCGAAACAGGGACAATTGTGTACTTGCTGGCGGAATTGGGTTCTGGCTTGCCGTGTTCGAGGCAGACAGAATTCAGCGGAACGGCAACGATCTTTTCGGCGGGAACCGAGAAGAAACCACCACCCATCCCGCCGCCCATGCCACCCATCCCGCCGCCCATACCACCCATGCCGCCACCCATGCCACCCATCCCGCCGCCACCCATGCCTCCGCCCATCATCTGGCCACCACCGCCACCACCCATACCTCCGCCCATGCCACCACCACCCATACCTCCCATGCCGCCGCCCATGCCGCCGCCACCAAACTGAGCGTTGATAGAGACACCGATGACGGCTTCAGGAACTTTGACGTTGAGTGGCTTGTCGGTCTTGTTCTCGATGAAGACCGTTCCGCCCATGGCGTCTTTGGGAACCAACTTCACCGAGACTTGGCCAGCGTCGACCGCTTCGAACAGATCGACCTGTTCGGCGGATGGATCAAACTTGGGATTCCGGATCGGCTTCTTGTTGGCGGTCTTGCTGGACTTGGTCGCGGCGTCCAGTTCGGTTGGAACCAGACCAGCGACAACCAACGCCACGGACATCAGTCCACAGGCAACCAGCACAGCGATTGGACGACGGGCCATCGGAATTTCCTTTCGGACTGATGCACGAAACGCTGAGCCAACCAGCGGGAATCGCTCAGTCGAGTTTTATGGAAAGCGCGGACAGGGGTTTGATTGTAAACCGCTTGACCGGGATACAACAATCAAAAGTCGAACTCGATGTGATTTTTGACCAGTTTTCGCCCGCGATTTCAGGGCGCACGCGGGGCATCCATCGTCTTCCCGTCGAGTGTCAACAGTTCTGAATCGACCACCGTTGCTGGCCTCATGAGTCAGACCCTGGACGGCGATTCATCCCTAAAGTCCGGCGTAATACGCCGTCGCTCAGGTCCGATGGAAGCGGATTTGCCAATTGTACCGACATCGATCGGCAAAACAGGTCTGCGAAAACCCCATGTGGGGCTGCTCAGACTTACTCCGCCAGCGAATTCAAAGTCGTTTTGATCTTTTCCAGCAGTTCTTTGTCGGTCCGGGCTCCGTAGGACAGCCCCCAATAGATCTGCCGGTCCGTTCCTGACAACGTTGTCACATTCAAGTCGGTCATCCAATACGGCCTCCGAATCGTTTGGGGGGTGACCGCCTGGTTGACTTCCCCTTTTTCCTGCAGATGGACGTTCAGGATGAATCCCTTGAAGCTGGGTCCGACTTCGTCGCGGGCCTGAGCAGAAACCTCGCCCCCTTTGGAAACTCCGTGAATTTTGAACGTTTGCGGCAAGTGTTTGATAAGCAGCGACTCCCCTTGCCGCGAGTACTCGACTTCGATTTTCGCGTCGATCTGCTTCAAGACGGGTTTGAGTTGTGTCATCACCTTTTCCAGCCGCGCGTCGGGTTTCTCATCGTCGGCAAAGACCAGCAGCGACGTCACCGAGATCAGGAGAGCTGGGATCCAAAGTTTCGAAGTCATTGAAAATACTCCGTTGAAGCTGAGAGGAAGAGCCGAAGATACGGACGAAATCGCTGAGACGCGCCGTGGATCGAAGTCTCCTGCATGTTAGTTTGAGGCCACGCGACTGTGGAGACGAACCGAAGCGATTGACGCGAGTTGTTACAAATCTGTGACAATTAGCATCTTTCGAAAAAGGAGTTTGCCCCCTCTCCGGATACCAACATTCAGATTTAGTGAACGCCGTCCTCCAGAGCTCAGACACCTTTTTTCAACGAGCGAGTTTCGTCATTGAACTGACGCGCGTTCGTGATGAACCGCTGGATCAGGTCGAGGTCTTTGACGCCCGACGACGACTCGACGCCACTGGCGACGTCGACACCCCACGGCTTCACCTCTTCGATTGCAGCCAGCACGTTATCGGGAACCAGCCCACCTGCCAGGATCAATGGCGGCAAGGAGTATTTCTGGTACTCGTCGACCAGTCGTTGCCACGGAACCGTTTGACCAGTCCCGCCATATGTACCCGGTACATGAGCATCAATCAGGCAACCAACCACGGACGACGGATCGCACTGGCCGAGATAATGTTGCAGTTCCGCCAATCCCTCGTGATCCATCCGCCAGGCGCGAATGAATTTCAATCGCGGCAACCGCCGCTGTAGATCGACCATGAATTCGGCGGGCTCATCGCCATGCAATTGAATGATATCCAATTGGCACTGATCGGTGATCGATTCAATGTCATCAGTAGCATGGTTCACGAACAGACCGACGCGTGCGACATGCCGAGGCAGGCTGCGACTGATTTCGATCGCCTCGTCCAACTCGATCCGCCGGGGCGAACGTGCGTAGAAATTCAGACCGATGGCGTCGGCGCCGAATTCGGCTGTGCGCAGCGCGGTCTCACGATCACGAATTCCACAGACTTTGACCCACATCGGTATCGACTCGATTTTGACCGCAAGTTGCCTGATGACTCTACACAACCATGCTGTCGATTGGCCTCGCGGCGAACAAACGCCTCACCAACGCGAACTGCGGAACTGCATTATTGGTCGTCAGGCCATTCTGGCAATCGTCATCTGAGCTTAGACCACCGTTTGCGATCCGGTATTCTGGTTCCTCATCACGCTGTGTTTCTGGCCGTAGAAGAAGTAAATCAGCAGACCCAGAGCCATCCAGCCGAACAGCCGATACCAGTTCGCTGCGGGCAGCGACATCATCAGCAGCAGACAAAGCACCACGCCGGCGATCGGCACAAAGGGAACCAAAGGACATCTGAATGGCCGAGGCGTTTCGGGGTGTGTGCGACGCATCACGAGGACCGCACCACACACGATCGCGAACGCGGACAACGTCCCGATGTTCGTCAAATGCAACAAGGCGTCGATGGGCAGAAAGCCTGCCAGGAGGGCCACGAAAATTCCGATCGCGATTGTGCTTTTCCACGGAGTTTGAAACTTGGGATGTACGTCCGCGAAGAAGGACTTGGGGACGAGACCATCGCGTGCCATCGCCAGAAAGACACGCGGAGCACTCAGCATCATCACCAGCAACACAGACGTGATTCCCGCAACACCGGCGGTGGCGATAATGATTTCCGCCCAAGGCAAGCCGGCATGTTTGAACGCGGATGAGATACCCGCTTTGACGTCAATCTTGTCGTAACTGACCATGCCGGTCAGTACGGCGACGACGGCCACATACAACACCGTACAGATCAACAAGGAAGCGATGATGGCAATCGGGATATCGCGTTTCGGATTCTTCGCTTCTTCCGCGTGCGTTGAGACCGAATCGAAGCCGATGTACGCGAAAAAGATAATCGCCGCACCGGCCAGCATGCCCACCGGTTCATCTTTGGAATTGACGCCCCCGGCGATTGGAATGCCGAAGAAGCTGATGCCAGTCCAACCGAACGGAGCGAACGGCGTCCAGTTGTCGGGATTAATGTAAGCCGCACCTACCAGGATCACGAAGACCACGGCACCCACCTTGATGAAGACCATCAACGAATTAAAACTGGCGCTCTCCGTGATCCCCTTGACGAGGATCGCGGTCATGATCGCGACGATGATCACTGCGGGCAGATTGATGATCGCACCGGTAAATACGAAATGATGGTTTTCATAAATCACGGTGGCCTGACGCAAGGAATCAGGCAATTTCAAGCCGACTTTTTCCAAGACCTCTTGAAAGTACGATGACCAGCCATTGGCGACGGTCGCGGCACCGACCGCGTACTCCAGGACCAGATCCCACCCGATCATCCAGGCGAACAGTTCGCCCATCGTGATGTACGCATAGGTATAGGCACTGCCCGCCACTGGCGCCATTGAGGCGAATTCGGCGTAGCAGAGCGCGGCGAAAATGCAGGTCAACCCGGCGACCATGTACGACACCATCAACGCGGGTCCGGCCGTTTCGGCGGCTGCTTTTCCCGTTGAGACGAAGATCCCGGCGCCAATCACCGCACCGATTCCGAGCGAGGTCAGATTGATCGGCCCTAACGCCCGTTTCAGGCGGTCATCACTTTTCATGTCGTCCAGCAAGTGATCCAGGTTCTTGCGGGCGAACATCTGGTTCCAGCTCATCGTGAATCTTTCACATGGGTCAATCGGCTGACCGGTTAAACGGAACTGTGTCAAAGTGGTGGCACAAACTAACGATTCTTTAACCCCAATTTGAAGCGTACCGGCCTGTATTGACCGCGATTTTCGGACTTTCCTTGCGCAAGACATGATTGTGGTCCGAGCCGGATACCGATTCAGAGTTGAGGTCTCGAGTTAATGCGAGATCGAGGTTGCGGCACGCTCGGCGCCAGTTTGCGCGTAGGCTGTCGTCTTTATTTCCTGCTCTGCCTTGGCGGGTTCAGTTTCCTCCGCTCACTCACCCGGGTATGCTCGATGCGGTTACATAATCACCAATCACCGTGCGCGAGTCCTCTTTACTTTTGGGAGGGCGAATGCAGCAGAGGCTTAATGCTCGCCGTCGGATAGCAAGTTCCGTTTTCAGTCGCGACAGGAAAGCGTGTACGCAATGGAAGGATCGCTCATCTTCGGAAGCCAGTCCTGGCTGACTTGGTGGGCGATCGGCTTGTTTGTCGTTGGTGCAGGATTAATCGTCTGGCGGTATGCGACATCGCCGACGGACGGTCTCACCCGGTTGCTCGCTGCTTTGTCGAAAATGGCCGGCTTGCTGCTGGTCGCCATCTGTATGCTGGAACCGCTTTGGAGCGGTCAACGTGCCGCCCCCGGTGCGAATCTGTTTCTCCTGGTGGCAGACGACAGCCAAAGTCTGACGATTAAAGATCCCGGCGAATCGGCGACACGCGGAGAAAAGCTCAAAACGCTGCTCAGTGCCGAAGACGCTCCATGGCAAGTACGACTGGCGCAGGATTTTGATCTGCGGCGCTATGTGCTCGATTCGCGTCTGCAGAATGTGCCCGATTACTCGCGGCTGTCGTACGAAGGATCTCAATCGAACCTGATCGGTGTCTTGAACGGCTTGAAAGACCGGTTCCGCGATCGGCCACTCGCCGGCGTCCTGTTGTTTACAGACGGAGTCGCAACCGACATCAAACAGACGGAATTCCATGCTCAAGGTTTGCCGCCAATCTACCCTGTCCTGTTGGGAACAGAGTCGCGCGAGCGTGCGATTCCCGATCTGGCGGTGTCACATCTGACGATTACCACCACCGCGTTTGAAGACGCGCCTGTCACAATCCAGGCCGACGTCTCGCAGACGTCTCTTCCCAAAGCCAAAGTCACCGCACAAGTCGTCGACGAGGCGGGCGCGATCGTGAAGCAAGAGACACAGTCGTTCACGAGCGACCATGCTCCATTACCTTTTCGCTTTCAGATTCGACCCACAAAACCCGGCGTGTCGTTCTACGAGGTGCGCGTGCGCACGGAAGAGGAGGCCAAGCGAGCCGAATCAACCAAACGATCGATCAGCCAGCCGGCCGTCAACATCGATCCATCCTCGGTCGAGCCGACGTTGGCCAATAATCGGCGGCTGGTCGCGATCGACCGCGGCAGTTCGAAATATCGCATTCTGTACCTGAGCGGCCGGCCGAACTGGGAATTCAAATTCCTGCGACGCGCCTTATCAGCCGACGAACAGGTCGACCTGACCGCAATCATCCGCATCGCACGCAAGGAACCGAAATTCGACTGGCGCAGCAAAGCGGGCGAAGTCAGCAATCCGCTCTTCCGTGGTTTCGACGGCAAGACAGAGGAAACCGAACGGTACGACCAACCGGTCATCGTGCGCGTGAATCCAAAGAATGCCGACGAACTGCGCGATGGGTTCCCTAAAGTTGCGGAAGATCTGTACCAGTTCCATGCCGTGATCCTGGACGATCTGGAAGCCGAGTTTTTCTCACCCGATCAACTCGCGCTGTTGGAACGCTTCGTGACCGAACGCGGCGGCGGATTACTGATGCTGGGCGGGGCAGAATCGTTCCGCCAAGGTGGTTACGAAAAGACGCCGGTCGGACGCATGCTGCCGCTGTACCTGGAAGGATCAACGAACTCGGCGACCCCGCCCGCCTATCGATTATCGCTCACGCGCGAAGGTTGGTTACAGCCGTGGGCGCGTCTACGTTCGACAGAAACGGAAGAACAACAGCGACTGACCGAATTGCCAAATTTTCTCACGGTTAATCGAGCGGGACTGGTGAAGCCGGGCGCCACGGTTATCGCGGAAGTGGTCGACCCATCTGGACAAAAATATCCCGCGCTCGCTGTCCAACCGTTTGGCCGAGGACGCAGCGCGGCGCTCTTGATTGGCGACATGTGGCGTTGGCAGATCGATCGCAACGATGCCCAACGTGAAAAGGACGATTTGGGTAAAGCGTGGCGTCAAACGATTCGCTGGTTGATTGCCGACGTTCCGGATCGAATCGAACTGCGCACCGTCGCCAAGTCGGATCTCGGCCAACCCCTGATGCGGATCGAAGCCCGCATCCGTACGAAAGAATTCCAGCCGCAAGACAATGCCGCCGTCAATATCACGGTCACTCTGCCAGATGGAACCAAGGTGACTCAACCGGCCGAGCCGTCGTTGCGTGAAGCAGGGTTATACGAATCGACGTTCGCCTCTCGGCAGTCCGGTTGTTATCGCGCTGCGGTGGAAGTGGTCGACCATGAAGGGAAGCCGCTGGGCACTTCGGAAACCGGTTGGACGTCCGATCCTGCCGCCGAAGAGTTTGCCCGCGTCAGCCCCAACGTCGAACTGATGGAACAGGTCGCCAAACAAACTTCAGGTGAAGTGGTGCCGATCGATTCGCTGGAATCGTTCGTCAGTTCTCTACCGACACGTCAGGCTCCATTGACCGAAGCCTACACCACGCCGCTGTGGCATCAGCCCTGGATGCTGGCGTTGATCGTTGCCTGCCTGTGTGCCGAGTGGGGACTGCGTCGCTGGAAGGGTCTGCCGTAATGTCGATCGAATCAATGAAGTCCCCGCGATGGAAGTACGCCCAGTCCTCTTTTTATCTCGGGTGCCACTGGTTTGCCGTGTTCGGACAACCAGTGCTCTTCGCTCCCGTTTTTTCCATCGCCTGCACAACCCTCATTCTCATTGGCCTACTCAGCCTCTCCCCAACACTCCGCGCCGACGAACCGACCAAGTCGAATTCCTCATTGATCGTCGTCATCGGCGCCAGTGGAACGCCGCAGTACGAGATCTCGTTCTACCAATGGTCTGAACGCTGGGACGCCGCCGCCAAAGAAGCGGGGATGAACGTCACGATCATCGGACGACATCGAGGCGAAGGGAAAGCTGAAGTCACAGATCTCGACCTGTTCAAGCAGGCGATAGGGGCGGCCGAAAAAGAATCGACAGGTGCTCTGTGGATCGTCCTGATCGGTCACGGGACGTTCGATCGGCGTCAGGCAAAGTTCAACCTCCGCGGCCCTGATTTCTCGGCGACGGAACTGGTGGAATGGTTAAAGCCGGTACAGCGTCCCATGGCCGTCATCGATTGCTCATCCGCCAGCGGTCCCTTCGTTCCGCTGTTGTCGGGATCAAATCGAGTGGTTGTGACCGCGACCAAGGGCGGGGGTGAAATCAACTTTGCCCGGTTCGGAGACCACCTGTCTCAAGCCATCAACGATCCCGCCGCCGATCTCGACAAAGATCATCAGACGTCGTTGTGGGAAGCCTTTCTGATGGCATCTCGCCGGACCGCCGAGTACTACGACACGGACGGCCGCATCGCAACCGAACACGCACTCCTCGATGACAACGGCGACAAACAAGGTGTCCGCGCCGACCAGTTTCGCGGACTGGTGCCTTTGGTCAAACCGACAGGCGGAAATCCGCTCGATGGCCGTCGAGCTCACCAGTGGCACCTGGTGCCCAACGCCGCCGAAGCCAGGTTGGCACCGCAGGATCGCGCTCGTCGTAATGAGCTGGAATTGGCGATCGAACAACTGCGCGACCGCAAGGACGATCTGAAGCCGACAGACTACTTGGAACAGTTGGAACGCCTGCTGGTGTCGCTGGCGGAACTGAACGAACAACTCGACAAATGATTGCGATGCATTGTTTCTGATTGACCTCTACGACGACCAAAGGAGTCCGCATGTCGCCGCAACCACCGTCACCGACTTTGTTCTTCGAAACGATTAATGCCTATCAGCGAACGGAAGCCCTGCGCTCCGCACTGGAACTGGGCCTGTTCACTCAACTGGCCGCCGGGCCACGTACGGCGGACGAAATCGCGGCCGCCGTGAACGCCTCACCCAAAGGCATTCGTATTCTGGCCGACTTTCTGACGATCATCGGTTTTCTGCAGAAGCGGGAAACGCGTTACGAACTGACCCCCGATTCCGCCCTCTTCCTGAACGGCAAATCGCCCGCCTACCTGGGCGGCGCCGTTGAGTTTCTATTGGCAGACGACATCCGGAACTGTTTCCAACACCTCACCGAAGCGGTCCGCAAGGGTGGGACAGCAATCTCGGACGACGGAACGGTCTCATACGACAACCCGGTGTGGGTCGCGTTCGCGCGCGCGATGGGACCATTGATGTTCATGCCGGCTCAACAATTGACCGCGTTGATCGGCGGAGATCACAACCAACCACTGCGCGTGCTGGACGTCGCTGCCGGACACGGCCTGTTCGGAATCACGGTCGCGCAGCAATATCCCAAAGCGCACATCACGGCACTCGATTGGCCGAATGTCCTGGCCGTCGCCGAAGAGAACGCTCAACGAGCCAACCTTGCCAACCGGCACACGCTGTTACCGGGGAGCGCCTTTGAAGTGGATTGGGGCGGTCCCTACGACATCGTGCTGCTGACCAACTTCCTGCATCACTTTGACATACCG
>Ga0105238_10001371_pt1 | contig 24426 bp, 19 predicted proteins | sample KBSC34metaG_FD_81526 | JGI IMG/M metagenome (GOLD analysis project Ga0105238, IMG submission 81526) | Corn rhizosphere microbial communities from Kellogg Biological Station, Michigan, USA - KBS C3-4 metaG | ecosystem: Host-associated > Plants > Roots > Rhizosphere > Soil | place: Michigan, USA...
AACAGCACCGGCAGGCAATCGGCCGTCATCATGACGCACACCGCGCCGGGCGTGCTGCTGATGCAGGCATCTGCCGTGGGCTGATCGGGCAATGCGGCGGCGTCCAGCACGGCGACGCCATGCACCTGCGTCAGCCAGGCCGGTTCGGACGGCAACAAACGGCGCAGCAGCGCACGATTGCGCGCTACCAGCGCCGGATCATCGTCAACATGCGTGCCCAGGTTCAGGCCGCCACCGCCCTGCCCGTCGCCATACGGCGGGGGACTGAAGCCCCCTGCACGCAGCGTGGTCAGGGCACCGATGTTGGCAGGCGCAGCCCAGTCGGGGATCAGCAATTCCATGGACGGGCTCGCTCAATAGTCGTCATCGTCTTCGTCATAGTCGCCCAGGACCGGATCGGCTTCCTCGCTCATCTCGGGGATCACCGCCAGGGCCGGATCGATGTTGGCGCTCTTGAGCAGAGCTTCGATATCCGCCGGCAAGGGCGCGGCCCACTGGCGGAACTTGCCCGAGGTGGGATGCACCAGGCCCAGGCGCCCGGCCAGCAGAGCCTGGCGCGGGAAGACCGAGGCCAGGTGCTGCTTGCCATAGAGCGCATCGCCCACCAGCGCGAAACCCAGCGACTGCAGATGCACGCGGATCTGGTGGGTACGGCCGGTTTCCAGGCGGCAATGCACCAGGCTGACCGGCTTGCGATCGATCTCGCCGGTGGCCAGGCGACGGTAATGGGTCACCGCCGGCTTGGCGCGCATGCTTTGCGACACGGCCATCTTGATGCGGTCGCGCGGATGGCGTGCCATCGGCGCGTTGATGGTGCCGGACAGCTGCGGCAGGCCCCAAACCAGGGCCAGATACTGGCGCTTCATGCTGCGTGCCTGCAACTGGCGCACCAGGTCGGTCTGGGCGGCCAGGGTCTTGGCCACCACCATCAGGCCGCTGGTTTCCTTGTCCAGCCGGTGCACGATGCCGGCGCGCGGCACGTTGGCCAGGCCCGGGCAATGATGCAACAGGCCGTTGAGCAGCGTGCCGCTCCAGTTGCCGGCCGCCGGATGCACCACCAGGCCGGCAGGCTTGTTGAGGATGATGATGGACTTGTCCTCGTGCAGGATGTCCAGCGCCATGGCTTCAGGGGCATAGGGCTGGTCGGCCGGCACCGATTGCGGTGCCACCTCCACCAGCTCGTCGCCCAGCATGGTCATCTTGCCCTTGGCGGGCGCGCCGTCGACGGTGACGTGGCCGTCTTCGATCCATTGCTGGATGCGGCTGCGCGAGAATTCGGGCATGAGGCCGGACAGAACCTTGTCCAGCCGCTGGCCGATGACCTCGTCATCCAGGCGGAAACTCAGGGGCTCCAGGCCGGAGACGCTTTCGTCGCCGGCTTGCTCGCCGTCATCGAAATCGTCCTCCAGCGGGAGGTCGGTCTTTACAGGCTCATCGCCATTTGTAATCGGAAGGGGTTTCTTACGTGACATCAGCTATAATCGCCGGATCGGGTTGATTGTATTTCGGGTATCGATGCAGCCGGCTCGGGTAGGCGCTCAGCGCCATGCACAACTGATAGTCCCAGACAAGCACACAAGAGTCATGCACAAAATCTTATTGAAGTTCTTCATCATCGGTTTTGCCCTCTCGCTCACCGCCTGCGGCCTCTTGCCGGAACAAAAAGACGAGACGGTCGGCTGGTCTGCCTCGAAATTATACTCGGAAGCCAAGGATGAACTGAATGCCGGCGGCTACGACAAGGCCATCAAGTATTTCGAGAAGCTGGAATCGCGCTACCCGTTCGGCACCTACGCCCAGCAGGCGCAGATGGACATCGCCTACGCCTACTACCGCCAGAACGAGCAGGCACAAGGCCTGGCTGCGGTGGACCGCTTCATCAAGCTGCACCCGAACCACCCCAATGTCGACTACATGTATTACCTGCGTGGCCTGATCAACTTCAATGATCGCACCAGCATCTTCGACACCTTCACCGACCAGGACAACACCGAGCGCGATCCCAAGGCCATGCGTGACGCCTTCGATTCGTTCAAGCTGCTGGCCGAACGTTTCCCGGAAAGCAAGTACACCCCGGACGCCATTGCCCGCATGAAATACCTGGTCAATGCCATGTCCCAGTACGACGTCCACGTGGCCAACTACTACTTCCGCCGTGGTGCCTACGTGTCGGCCGCCAACCGCGCGCAAGCGGCCATCAAGCAGTATCCGGACTCCCCGGCCAATGAAGAGGCGCTGTTCATCCTGATGCGCTCCTACGAAGCCCTGGGCCAGACCAAGCTGAAGGAAGATACCGAACGCATCATCCAGGCCACCTACCCCAACAGCCCCTGGTACAACGGCGGCCCCAAGCAGAAGGCCAAGCCGTGGTGGAAGGTCTGGTAGTCCGGGCAGCCTCAGCGACAAGCTCCAATAAAAAACCCTCGCCATGCAGATGGCGAGGGTTTTTTATTGGCCAGCGCAGGCAGCTTGCCTGCTTTCTGCCACAGCGCGCTCAGCCTTCCAGCTTGCGGCGGAACACCCAACTGCTCTCGCTGGAGGCTTCCGGCGCGAAGGCATAGCCTTCGACGTCGAAGGCCTTCAGCTTTTCCGGCTGGCTGATGTTCTTCTCGGCCGCATAGCGCGCCATCAGGCCGCGCGCCCGCTTGGCGTAGAAGGAAATGATCTTGTACTTGCCGCCCTTCCAGTCCTCGAACACCGGCGAGATCACCTGCGCCTTGAGCAGCTTGGGCTTGACCACCTTGAAGTATTCCTCCGAAGCCAGGTTCACCAGCACCGGCGTCTTCTGTGCCGCCAGTTCGTCATTGAGCGCTTCGGTGATCTCGCTGCCCCAGAAGGCATAAAGATCCTTGCCACCCGGATTGGCCAGCTTGGTGCCCATCTCCAGGCGATACGGCTGCATCAGGTCCAGCGGACGCAGCATGCCGTACAGGCCCGACAGGATGCGCACGTGGTTCTGCAGGTAGTCGAGCTGCTTGGCCTTGAGCGAGCCCGCATCCAGCCCCTCATAGACATCGCCGTTGAAGGCCAGCACCGCCTGTTTGGCGTTCTTGGTGGTGAACTTGCGCGACCAGCTGGCATAGCGGTTCACGTTCAGCACCGACAGCTGGTCGGAGATACCCATGAGGCTGCCGATCTCGGCCGGCGACTTGGTCTTGAGGACCTCGATCAGTTCCGCCGAGCGCGGCACGAAGGCCGGTGTGGTGTGGAGGTCGGTGGTGGGCGGTGTGTCGTAGTCCAGCGATTTGGCGGGAGACAAAACAATCAGCATGAGGCGTTCATCCAATGATCAGGTTGGGACAAGGTGGCCGCCATGATACCCAAAGCGCGGCGCTTGCGTGCGGTAGCGTGGTTTGGAGCCGATATGAAAATTTGGACAACAAAAGCCCGGCTGTTGGGGCTTTGATCCCTGGCACCCGGCTCCTACACTGAAGCATTGGACGTAAATGGCAATCCGCTTCTGCCCGCCATCCAGCGCCCGAGCCCCCGCCTGCATTGCCGCGCCGCATCCCATCTGATCCCACGCCAAGGAAACGCCATGAACTGGTTCTACGATCTGCGCATCGCCCGCAAGCTGCTCCTGACCTTCGCCACCATCCTGCTGCTGACTGGCGTGCTGGGGGTGTTTTCCATCGTGCAACTCTCGCGCGTCAACGATGCGTCCACCGAGATTGCGACCAATTCCCTGCCCAGCGTGCGCTATCCGCTGGAAGCCAAGGTGGCACTGGCCCGCATTCGCACCGTGCAACTGCAGCACCTGCTGCCCGGCAACGAGGCCAACGTGGAAGCCAATGAAAAGGTCATCGGCGACATGCTGGCCGGGCTCAACAAGGCGCTCGACAAGTACGAGCCGCTGGTCAACATGCCCGACGAACGTACCTATTTCACGGCCATCAAGAGCGATCTGGCAGTCTTCACCAAACAGCATCAGGACCTGGCCAAACTGGTCCGCGGGCAACAGATCGATCAGGCGCGCGAGCTGCTGATGAAACAGATCACGCCGGTCTACCTACGTCTGTTCGACAACATGGACAAAGCCGTGGCCATCAATATCGACGCCAGCGAGAAGACCGACCAAGAGGCGCAGGTCCGCTATGAAAATTCCCGCCTGCTGATCGGCGTACTGCTGGCCGCCTGCATCGGCTTGGGCCTGCTGTTGGCGACCTGGGTGGCCCGGATCGTCTCGCGTCCCTTGCAGGAAGCCATGCACGTGGCCGAACGGGTGGCCGAAGGCGACCTGACGGTGCATATCCAGCCTGCCGGACGTGACGAAACCGGCCGCCTGATGGGCTCGCTGAAGGCCATGAACGACAGCCTGCTGCGTATCGTGACGCAGGTTCGTGAAGGAACAGACACCATCAATACCGCTTCCCGCGAAATCGCCAGCGGCAACCTCGACCTCTCCAGCCGTACCGAGCAGCAGGCCAGCTCCCTGGAGGAAACCGCCTCGGCCATGGAAGAGATCACCTCCACCGTCAAGCAGAATGCCGATAATGCCCGCCAGGCCAACCAGCTGGCGCATTCGGCTTCCGACGTGGCGACCCAAGGGGGCAGCGTGGTGTCGCAGGTAGTCGATACCATGGGGGCGATCAATGCCTCGTCGCGCAAGATCGTGGACATCATCAGCGTCATCGACGGCATCGCCTTCCAGACCAACATCCTCGCGCTGAACGCCGCCGTGGAAGCGGCCCGCGCGGGCGAACAGGGCCGCGGATTCGCGGTCGTGGCTTCCGAGGTGCGCTCGCTGGCGCAGCGCTCGGCGGCGGCCGCCAAGGAGATCAAGACCCTCATCGATGATTCCGTGGCCAAGGTCGATACCGGCAGCCGCCTGGTGGAGCAAGCCGGCAGCACCATGACCGAAGTGGTCGCCAGCGTGCGCCGCGTCACCGACATCGTCAGCGAGATCACCGCCGCCAGTTCCGAGCAAAGCAATGGCATCGAGCAGGTCAACCTGGCCATCACCCAGATGGATGAGGTGACCCAGCAGAACGCCGCGCTGGTGGAACAGGCCGCGGCGGCGGCCGGCTCGCTGCAGGACCAGGCGGGCAGGCTGTCGGAACTGGTGAGCGTATTCAAGCTGGAGCGCGCCCATGCCGCTGCGCAGGCGGCCCCGGTGGCTGCGCGGTCTGCTGCACTGTCGCCCAAACCGCAGCCCCGGCCGCAACCCAAGCCGGCCGTCCGCGCCACTGCAACGGCACCAGCACTGCCGGCCGCCCCTGCACCCAAAGCCGGCAAGGCGGCCAAGGCCCCGTCTGCGGACGAGGGAGACTGGGAACAATTCTGAAGCCGGCCCGGGGATGGGCAACTGTTCAAGTTGGACAGCGGACTTGCCGTTAATCAACAAGACTGGCAGCATGCAAGCTGTCAGGAGCGCACTGTTGCAGTCAACCGGTGCTCTTGCAGGGGCAGTCTGTCGGCACTTTGCCGGCATTTCGCTGTCCATGGTGAACGAGCAAGACGAATTGCACAGGCTGCCTGCCTGATCCCGCCGGCCATCGGCAAGGAGGACATCATGAAACGCGACAAAGCCCTCATGGGCGAAATCCTGAAGCAACTGGCATCCTTCGGTACCCTCTACGGCGACGTGGAAAAGATCCAGAGTGCCCTGCCCGGCCAGGTGGCCCCGGAGGTGATCCTGCATCATCTGCGCCTGCTCTATGACCGCGGACTGGCGGCGGTCGACATGCACAATTTCTGGCGCGTCACCGATCAGGGGTATGATGCGCTCGAAGTCGGTGGCGAGCTCTTCGGCAAGCAGGAAGCGCCGCTACCCGGACAACGTGGCATCGACAACTAGTTTTCAATTCAATGAGCATCCAGGCAACACCTTCTCTCTCCCCTGCACCGTCCTTTCCCTCCGGCACACCCGCTGACGTCCCCGCCGGCCGTCAGCGGGTGGTGCTGGACACCAATGTCTGCCTGGACCTGTTCGTCTTCCGCGATCCACGCTGGGCGGCGCTGCAGGCCGCGCTGGAACAAGGGACCGTAGAGGCTTACACCCGCGAGGATTGCCGCAGCGAGTGGCTGGCCGTACTGGATTATCCGCATCTGCCGGTCACCGCCGAGACCAAACCCGCGATCTGCGCTGAATTCGACCGCCTGCTGCGGTGTCTGCCGCTGGCCCAGGTCAATACGTTCGGCCTGCCGGTTTGTACCGATCGCGACGACCAGAAATTCCTCGAACTGGCGCTGCAATGCCAGGCCCACGTGCTGGTGAGCAAGGACAAGGCCGTCCTGAAGCTCGGCAAGCGCACCGTCAAGCGCGGCCTGTTTGCCATCGTGCCACCCCAGCTCTGGCGCGCCGATGCCTTCCTTGATGCGGCCATCTGAAGGCCGCCGCGAATGCGGCTAGAATAGCGGGCTTGCGATCATCACAAGAACGAGCCCGCTGCAATGAGCACCCCCAACATCGTCACCAAGTTGCCCAAGGTGGGCACTACCATCTTCACCGTCATGTCTGCATTGGCCAGCGAAAAAGGCGCGGTCAACCTGGGACAGGGCTTCCCCGATTTCCATTGCGACCCGGCCCTGGTGGATGCGGTCACCCGCGCCATGCAGGACGGCCTGAACCAGTACCCGCCCATGGCCGGCGTGCTGCCGCTGCGCGAAGCTATCGCCGACAAGGTGGAGCGGCTCTACGGCCATCGCTATGATCCGGTCTCCGAGATCACGGTGACGGCCGGTGCCACCCAGGGCATCCTGACCTCGGTACTGTGCGCGGTGCATCCGGGCGACGAAGTGATCGTGATCGAGCCGGTCTATGACTGCTACGTGCCGGCCATCGAGCTGGCCGGTGGCGTACCGGTGTTCGTGCAGATGGAAGTGGGCGCCGCGGGTTACAGCATCCCTTGGGACAAGGTCCGCGCAGCGGTCACGCCCAAGACCCGCATGATCATGGTCAACACCCCGCACAACCCGACCGGCAGCGTCATGCGCGCATCCGACGTGGCCGCGCTGGCAGACATCGTGCGCGGCACCGATATCCTGATCCTCTCCGACGAAGTCTACGAGCACATGGTCTTCGATGGCCAGCCGCATGAATCGCTGGCGCGCCATCCGGAGCTGGCTGAGCGCAGCTTCATCAATTCCAGCTTCGGCAAGACCTATCACGTCACCGGCTGGAAGGTCGGCTATGTGGCGGCCCCCGCTGCGCTGACTGCCGAATTCCGCAAGGTGCACCAGTTCAACGTCTTTACCGTCAACACGCCGGTGCAGTATGGCTTGGCCGAGTATATGAAGAACCCGGCACCGTACCTGGATTTGCCGGCGTTTTACCAGAGGAAGCGTGACCTTTTCCGCGCGGGACTGGCCAACACCCGTTTCGAGCTGCTGCCCTCGCAAGGCACTTATTTCCAGTGCGTGAAGTACGACGCCATCTCGGACCAGTCCGAGGCCGAATTCTGCAAGTGGCTCACCAGCGAGATCGGCGTGGCCGCCATCCCGGTGTCGGCCTTCTACAACACGCCCAAGGAATCGGGCATCGTGCGCTTCTGCTTCGCGAAGAAGGACGAGACGCTGCAACTCGCGCTGGACCGGCTGGCCAAGTTGTAAGAGGACTGCCGCACACATTGTGTACAGATATTTTCCGTAACGTGACCTCCCCCCTCAACACGACACGCAAAAAAGGAACGCCATGATCGACGTCTACAGCTGGGCCACGCCCAACGGCCACAAGGTTCACATCATGCTGGAAGAATGTGGACTGCCCTACACCGCGCATGCCATCGATATCGGTGCCGGTGACCAGTTCACGCCCGAATTCCTGAAGATTTCACCCAACAACAAGATCCCCGCCATCGTCGATCCCGATGGTCCGGACGGTGCGCCGATCTCGCTGTTCGAGTCCGGCGCCATCCTGATCTACCTGGCTGGCAAAACCGGGCGCTTCCTCGGCGAGACCGTGCGCGAGAAGTATGAAGTGCTGCAATGGGTGATGTTCCAGATGGGTGGCCTGGGGCCGATGCTGGGCCAGGCGCACCACTTCCGCCTGTATGCGCCGGAGCAGATCGAATACGCCGTGAACCGCTACAGCAACGAAGCGCGCCGCCTGTACCAGGTGATGGACAAGCAGCTCGGCCAGCATGCCTACCTGGCTGGCGAGAACTACACCATCGCCGATATCGCCTGCTTCCCGTGGACCCGTTCGCACAAGAACCAGGGCATCGATCTGGCGGACTTCCCCAACGTCCAGCGCTGGTTCGATGCCATCAGCGCACGTCCGGCGGTGCAGCGCGGCGTGACCGTGCTGGCCGACAAGCGCAAGCCGCTGCACGATGACAAGGCCAAGGAATTGCTGTTCGGAAAAAGCCAGTACGAGAAACGCTGATCGTACATTGCCGCGGGCGGCTATCCGGCCCGCCTGCGGCAACCGCATCAGGGACAGGCAAAGGGCGCAAACTCGAAACGGTTGCGCCCTTTTTCCTTGGCGCGATAAAGGGCATCGTCGCTGGCACGCAGGACCTGCTCCTGGCCGGCGCAATCGCCCTGCATGAGGGCGATGCCGATCGACAGCGTCACCTCCACTTCCCTGCCCTCATGCAGCATGGGCTGGCTGGCAAAGCTGGCCTGCAGGCGCATGGCGAATTCGGCCGCAGCATGCAGATTGGCGCCGGCCAGGATCACCGCGAACTCCTCTCCCCCCAGCCGTCCGGCGGTGTCGGTCTTGCGCAGCTGGCTCCTGAGTACTTGCGCAAAATGCTTCAGGACCTGGTCGCCGACGGCGTGACCGAGACTGTCGTTGATGCGCTTGAAATGATCCAGGTCGCACATCAGTACCGCGGCCGTGTCGAGCACGCCGCGCTGGAGGCGGTTGTACTCGTCCTGCAGGCGTTGCATGAAGAAACGGCGGTTGGGCAGCTGGGTGAGGTAATCCGTGAGGGCGAATTCCTGCAGTTCCAGTTCGAAGGCCTTGCTTTCACTGATGTCGCTGATGAAGCCATGCCACAGCGTCGTGCCATCCTCCAGCCGGCGCGGCCGCGCCTGGCCGCGCAGCCAGCGCACGCCGTTGCCGGGGGTGATCACGCGGAACTCCAGCATCCAGTGCGAAGCACCGGCCAGCACCGCCTGACGCGCCGCTTCATAGAGCGGCATGTCTTCAGGATGAATGACGGTATCGATGATGACGGGTGTTTCCAGCAACTGCTGGGGGGTGAGCCCGTAGGTTTCGCGCGCGCCTTCGCTGACGTAGGTAAAGTAACCCCGCTCGCCCGGGGGCACGCGGAACTGGAACACCATGCCGGGAATTTCACTGGTCAGGTAATCGAGCATGCGGCTGCTCTTGGCCAGTTTCTCGGTCAGTCGCCGCACCTCGGTGATGTCGGTGGTGGTGCCGATCATGCGCAGCGCATTGCCCTCGGCATCGCGTGCCACCACCTTGCCGCGGCTGCTGATCCATTTGTAACTGCCATCGCGGCAGCGGATGCGGTGCTCGACCTGGTAAGTATCGGAACGTGAGGCGAAATGCTGGCGAATGGTCTCCTGCACATACGGCAGGTCATCCGGGTGAATGCGCTGGTAGGCATCCTGCAAATGGCTGGAAAGCTCCCAGTCCTCGTAGCCCAGGATGGCTTTCCAGCCGCGCGAATAATACATCTCGCCGGTGACGGCATTGCGGTCCCAGATGCCGGTACCGCTACCCTCGATGGCCAGCGCCATGCGCTCGTCGGCCTCGCCGGGCGGATCGCTCTTGACCCGCGCATGGACCGGCACCAGGGAGCGCTCGATCGCCAGCATGGCCATCGATACGGCCGCACCCACGGTGTCGCGGTACGCCTGCTCCAGATGGGAGGCGTCGCCCGGCGCATCGTTGGCGGCGCAGATGGTCAGGATGCCGGCGACCTCGCCGGCGAAGGAACGCAGCGGCAGCATTTCCAGCAGGGAGCGTTCGTGGCGTGCCGCCAGGGCCGTCAGGGCATGCCAGAACTGCGGGGTGTCGGGATCGTCCACCGCCAGCGCCGTCAGCTCGGCCAGGAAAGCCGGCGCCACGCGCGGCGCGGCACCTACTTGCAGGCGGCGGGCCTGGGGATCGAACAGGAAGATGGCCAGCGCACGTTGCGGATAGCTGCCCGAAAAACCGCTGGCGATGCGGTCCAGCAATTGCTCCAGCGGCGCACCGCGGGCAATGTAGGACAGCGTCAGGTTGTTGAAGGCGAGCGCCTTCCGGTAGAACTCGGCATCGGCGTCAACCTGTACGGGCGGGCGTTCTGACATCATGAGAAACAGGATCGGCAAGGACGCAGCGGCGACACCGGATGCGCCGCTGTATGGATGGACATTAGCACCTTATGACAATGCGTGGCAGTTTCTCATCCAGCCCCGCACGAATAACCGTGCTGGCAGGCAAGGACGATGCCATCAGGCCACACTATGCATGAGCTTCTGCGAGGATGCGCGCAGGACCCCGCGCAGTCAGGTGGAGTGATTCGCCTAGTAACGGCGCACGAGGAATTCCGCCACGCAAACGGGCTTGTCGGACCCTTCACATTCCACGGTAATGAGCCAGGCCAGCTGCACGCCACCGGGGATGTCCTCGGTGGATTCCAGGCGGATGATGCCGCGCACTTTTCGGCCCACCGGCAGGGGTGCCGGGAAGCGTACGCGATTCAAGCCGTAATTGAGCAGCATGCGTACATCCGGCCCCAGGCTGATGGATTCCGACAGCAGGCGCGGCAGCAGCGCCAGTGTCAGGAATCCGTGCGCCACCGTGCCGCCGTAGGGCAGCTCGCGGGCCGCACGTTCAGGGTCGACGTGGATCCATTGATGGTCGCCGGTGGCCTCCGCAAAGCGGTCCACCTGTTCTTGGGTGACGGCAATCCATTCGCTGGTGGCCACTTCCTGGCCTGCCAGCGATTTCAGTTCTTCCAGGCTGGCGATGATGCGCATGCTGGTTTCCTTCCCTTGTCGTTATCGTGTGGCCGGCGCGCAGGCGATGCGCGCTGCCTTTTTTGTCTTGTCCGTTCAGCCATCCTGCCAGACCACCCGGTTGCGGCCCTGCTGCTTGGCCAGGTAGAGACGGCGGTCAGCCATCTCGATCAGTTCGCGGATGTCCTGCTCCGGTGTCGGCACCATGGTGGCCGCACCGATGCTCACGGTCAGCCAGGCACTGACCTTGGAGCGCTCATGCGGGACTTGGTTCGCCTCGATCAGCTGGCACAGCTTCTGGCCCAGGGCCTGCGCTCCTTCCAGCGACGTGCGCGGCAGGATCATGGCAAATTCCTCGCCGCCGAAACGGGCCGACAGGTCGGCCGGACGCTGGATGCTTTCATCGAGCGTTTGCGCGACCCGGCGCAGCACCGCATCGCCGGCGACGTGACCATAGTTGTCGTTGTACAGCTTGAAGAAATCGACGTCGATCAGCAGCAGTGACAGGTGCAGTCCGTCACGCCGGGCGCGGCGCCATTCAGCGCCCAGGTAGTCGTCGAAATAGCGGCGGTTGGCGATGCCGGTCAGGCCATCGGTATTGGTCAGGCGCTGCAGCTCGAAATTGCTCTTCTGCAGCTGCTGCTGGCTCTCGCGCAGCGCGCGGTAGGCCGCATCGCGCTGCAGCAGGTTGATGTAGGAGCGCGAGTGATAGCGCAGCCGCGCCACCAGTTCGATCACATCGGGCAACTTGACCATGTAATCGTTGGCACCGCCGGCGAAGGCATCGCGCTTGATTTCGGCATCGTCGCGCGAGGACAGCACGATGATCGGCACATTGGCCAGCACCGCGCTGGCACGGTACTGCCGCACCAGGGTCATGCCATCCACGCCCGGCATGACCAGGTCCTGCAGGATCACCGTGGGACGGGTCTTCTCGGCCACGGCCAGGGCTTCATCGGCACGGGTGCAGAAATGGAAGTCGATGTTCTCTTCCTTGGCCAGGGCGCGGCGGATCGCCTCGCCGACCATGGCCTGGTCATCCACCAGCAACACCATGATCTTGTAGTCGTCGGCGGGCAATACGGGGCCGCCACCCGGGGTGTCGGTTGCTTGCACCGAACTCATCATGCTTTCCTTCATTTCAGTTGCGTCACGCCCCGGCCAGCAGCGCCTGCAGCCGTGCCGCCATGGCACTGACCGGCAGCACATCGACGGCGGCGTTGAGCGCTACGGCGGCCTTGGGCATGCCGTAGACGGCGCAGCTCTTCTGATCCTGCGCCAGGGTGTGGTAGCCGTTGTCGCGCAGGGCTTTCAGGCCCGCTGCGCCATCGCGGCCCATGCCGGTCAGCAGCACGCCGGTGGCCTTGCCATCCCAGTGGCGCACGATGCTGTGGAAGAACGCGTCCACCGAGGGCCGGTAGACATCCGTGGGCGCGCCCTCGACATACGCGAGACGGCTGCCCTCCTTGAAGACGAGATGATGATTGCTGCCCGCCAGCAGGACTTCACCACGGCGCGGCAGATCGCCTTCGACCGCCAGGCGCACGCGCAGCACCGACTGCTGCTGCAGCCACTGCGCCATGCCGGGTGCGAAGGCGGCATCGATGTGCTGCACGATCACGATGCTGCCGGGGAATTCACGCGGTACCTGCTTGAGCAGGGTCGACAGCGCGGCCGGTCCGCCGGCCGACGCCCCGATGGCCACCAGCGGAGCCAGGTCGCCCTGGAGATTCGGGGCCAACGGACGCAGCGGCAGGCGTACCGGGGCGGCCATGTCGTCCGGGCTGAGCAAGCCGAGCTGGTCGATCTTCTCGATCAACGCCGCCGCATCGCGCTTGCCGGCCGCGCCGATGAGCGCCGGGGTCTGGGTGGCATCGAGCGCGCCATAGCCCATGGCTTCATAGATCTTGGCGGCGCTGGTATCCATGTCGGAGGTCACCACCAGGATCGGGCACGGGGTGTCCTGCATGATGCGGCGGGTGGCTTCCACGCCATCCATCTTGGGCATGAGCAGGTCCATCAGCACCACATCGGGCAACTGCCAGGCGCACATCTGCACCGCCTGTTCGCCATCGCGGGCGATCCAGATCAATTCGTGGCGGCCACTCTCGGCAATCACCCGGCGCAGCACTTCCACCATCATGGGGGTGTCGTTGACAATGCCGATCTTCACGTTGTCGCCTCTCCAATCAAATCCATCACGGCCTGCAACAGGCTTTCATCATGGAAACTGCTCTTGGTGAAATAATGATCGGCCCCGGCTGCCAAGCCACGCTGCCGATCCTCTTCACGGTCCTTGTACGACACGATCATCACCGGCAGCGCCTGCAATTGCGGCGCGCCGCGTATCAGGGTGACCAGCTCGATGCCATCCATGCGCGGCATGTCGATATCGGTGATGACCAGGTCGAAATGCTCGGCACGCACGGCATTCCAGCCATCCATGCCATCCACTGCCACCGTGACCTGATAGCCCCGGTTGGTCAGCAGCTTGCGTTCCAGTTCGCGCACGGTGAGTGAATCGTCCACCACCAGCACTTTCTTGCGCACCGCCACGGCCGCCGCACCGGCAGGATCCGCGTCGACCGTCTGCAGCCGTCCCGAGGCGGTGAGCTTTTCCACCGTGCGCAGCAAGTCGGCCACGTCCAGGATCAGCAAGGGCGCGCCATCTTCCATCAGCGCACCGGCCAGGATGTCGGGAATCTTGCCCAGGCGTGCATCCAGCGGTTGCACCACCAGCATGCGCTCGCCCAGGAAGGCATCGACCGCGATGCCGTAGCTGTGTTCCTCCTCGCCGATCACCACCACGCAGACACTGCCGTCCCGGACGCGCCACTGGCCACGTTGCAGCGCCTGGTGCGCACTGACCAGGCCGACCTGACGGCCACCGTGGCTGAAGTGCTGGTAGCCTTCGAGGGTCTGCAGGGCCTCGGCCGGCAAACGCAAGGTCCGATTTACGTAGGCCAGCGGAAACGCATAAGGTTCACCGGCGATCTCCACCAGCAGGCTGCGAATCACCGACAGCGTCAGCGGCAACTGCAGCAGGAAGCGGCTGCCCTGCCCCGGCCGCGTGGTGATGCGGATCGTGCCGCGGACCTGCTTGAGCATGTCCGCCACCACGTCCAGGCCGACCCCGCGTCCGGAAATCTCGGTGACGGTCTCGCGCAGGCTGAAGCTGGGCAAGAGCAGAAAGTCCAGCAATTCGGCGTCCGACAGGCGCTCGGCAATGTCCTGGGTCGCCAGGCCGCGCATCACCACCGTGCGGCGCAATGCGTCCAGGTCGATGCCGGCACCATCATCGGCCACCTCGATCAACAGCATGCCCGCACTGTGCCTTGCCTCCAGCCGCACCACACCCTGCTCCGGCTTGCCGGCCGCACGGCGCGTGCTGCCGTCCTCAATGCCGTGGTCCACCGCGTTGCGTAGCAGATGGCCGAGCGGTGCTTCCAGCTTTTCAAGAATATCGCGGTCGATCTGGGTGGCGGTGCCGCTGATGTCCAGCCGCACCGATTTGCCCAGCGCATTGCCGACGTCGCGCACCATGCGCGCAAAGCCGGCGGTGCCATCAGCAAAGGGCCGCATGCGGCAGGCCAGCGCCTCGTCATACAGTTGTTGCGAGAGATTGACCGAACGCCGGTCGAAGGCATCCAGCGCAATCAATTGTTCACCCAGCAGTTGCTGGTTGGTTTGCATCAGCGCGCGCAATTCGGCCAGCGTAGTCTGGGCGAATTCGTCGAGCTGGCTGGCGGCCAGCTTCTGTTGCAGCAGGTCCAGTGCCTGCACGGCCTCGCGCTGCACGCGCTTCATGCGCAGCATGCTGGCCGAGAAGGGTTTCAGGCGGCGCGATTCCACCAGCGATTCGCCGGTCAGGCTCAGGAGCCGGTCCAGGCTGTCCGCACTGACGCGCACGGCGCGCGCGGCAGCAGTCTGGTTGACGATGGGCGCGCTTGCTCCGGATTGTGGCGGCTCCGTCACTACGGCCGACGGCGCCGGCGCTGGTGGCTGCGGGGCCGCCTCGGCGGCGAAGGCCTCCTGCAGTGCGGCCGAGGGCGCAGGCCAGGGATCGGCATCCGCACCACTCATCACGGCCGGCAAGGCTTGCAGGAAAGCCTGTACCTCGGCGCTGCCGGCGTGGTCGACCCAGGTTTCGTCGCCGTCCGGTGGCGAGGCGATCCGTCCCAGCAGATCGGCCCCGCGCAGCAGCACATCGATATGTTTTTTCTCCAGCCGCAGCTTGCCCTGCTGCGCCAGGACGAAGCAGTCCTCCAGCACGTGGGCTACCTTGACGGCGGTTTCCAGGCCGACGATGCGGGCGGCGCCCTTGAGCGAATGGCCGGCACGCATGCAGGCCTCCAGATGCTCGGCCGCCGTCGGTTGCTGCTCCAGCGCCAGCAGGCTGGTATTGAGCTGGGCAATCTGGCTTTCCGCCTCGAAGCGGAACAGGTCCAGCATGGACATCTGGCTCAGATCGGGCGTACTCATGTCATGCTCCGGTTGAGTACGTAGAACAGCAATTCGTGGTCGAGCAGGCCGATGGGACGGCCGCGCCACTCCACCATGCCGCGCGTGTACTGGATGGCCGCCTGGGCCAGCGTGGTCGGCACCGGGGCCAGGCTTTCATCTGCATAGCGATGAACCCCGGCCACCTCTTCCACCGGAAACACCAGGATCTGCCCTTCATGCGCCGCCACCAGCAGATGCGGGGCCGGCGTGTCATCGGGCAGCTGGAACACCCGAGCCAGCGAGACGCAGATGCGCAGGCTGCCACGAATGTTCACAACGCCCGCAATGGCGGTGTTGCGCTGGTGAGGCAGGCTGTGCAGGGGCCGGCTCCCGGCCACTTCCTGCACCACGGACGTGGCAATCGCCAGCCACTCACCGGCAATGCGCACCACCAGGGCCGAGGCCAGCACGGCGCGATCTTCCTGCACTTCCTCCGCAGCCACACCCGCGCGTGCCCACTCCTGCGCTACCTCGTCGGACGCCTGCACACGATCGAGCTGCTGCATGGCGGCACGCGCGAACGTCGGGCAATTCAGGCAGCGGATGTGATGCGCCAGTTCGGGACAGCTGCCATCGCCCTTGGTCCCGATGCGGTTCCAGCAATCCTCCAGCGTGGCGCGCGGCGGGGTCAGCGTCGGCTCAGCCATGATGCGGCTCCTCGGTCGTCGTCACACGGCTGGCGCGCTGGCGCAGGCGCTCGGCTCCGGCGGTATCACCTTGCGCCTGCAGCAGGGCGGCCAGTTGCAGCAAAGCCGCCTGGTGCTGCGGTGCCAGATACAGCACCTTGCGGTAGCAACGCTGGGCCTGCCCGGCATCACCGCCGGCATCGTGGATCAGACCCTGCAGATAAAAAGCCTCGGCGCTCGGCCCCAGCTCGTCGATGGCTTGTTCGCACAAGGCAGCGGCTTGCGCGAACTGTCCTGCATCGGCCAGCAAACGAGCACGCTGCAGCAAGGGCTGGCTGCTTGCTGACAGCGGTGCTGGCACGGGCGCAGCGAAAGCGTTGATTCCTGAGTCAGCGGCCAACGCCGACGCGGCCGGACGCGCCCGGCGTGCCGGAACAGGCGCAGCCAACAGCGGCTGCGCTGCTGCCAATACCGTCTCGCGCCAGGCCGGTTTCTCCACCGCCACGCGCTTTCGGAAACCGAAGGCCAGTGCAATGCCGGCCGACTCCAGACGCGGGCTGAGCATCAGTCCGCCTTCGGCGGGGCCGACGAAGATCACGGCATCCGGTTTCATGAGGCTTTCCAGCAGGCTCACCACCTGGCGCTGCACCTCGCGCTCGAAGTAGATCAGCACGTTGCGACAAAAGATGAAATCGTAAGGCGCAGCCTGCCGCAGCAAATCCGGTGCCAGCAGATTGCCGGGCGCAAAGCGCACCTGGCGCCGGATCGCTTCCTCCAGTTGCCAGCCCTGCTCCACCGTCATGAAATGGCGATCCCGGAAACCCAGGGCCTGTCCCCGGAAGGAATTGCGGCCATAGACACCGGCCGCCGCGATCTCCAGCGAGCGGGTACGAATATCGTAAGCGTCGATGACGAACTGCGACGGCATGACGCCCGCCTCCAGCAGGGCCATGGCGACCGAATACGGTTCTTCGCCAGTGGAGCATGGCAGGCTCAGTATACGCACCGGCACATCGGGCTGCGAAAGCAGCCGCTCCCGCGCGAGCCGTGCCACGGCGAAAATGGCTTCACGGTCGCGGAAGAACCAGGTCTCCGGTACCACGGCCAGTTCGATCAGGGCCTGCAACTCGGCGGCCGACCCCTGCAGCCGTGCCAGATAGTGGCCATCGTCCGCGATGCCCAGCGCCGCCATACGCTCGCGCACCACCCGTTCGATGAGGCTGCTGCCAACGGTGGCCATGTCCAGGCCCATGACGGCCTTGAGCTTGTCGGCGATCAGCGGCAGGCTCTTCATGCCGGCACCTCCGGGTAGAGCAAGGCGCGCGTAGCCGGGTCCAGCAGGTCGCCCACTTCCACCCGCTGCAGCAGTCCGCCCTGATATGGCATGACAGGCCCGAGGTAGGGAGCCCCCTCATTGCGGACGGCGGCCGGCGTGAAGTGGGCCGGATCGAGGCGCAGCGTGTCGGTGGCCTGCGGCAGGATCAGGCCCAGCAGCACCGGCAGCGCCTGCGCGTGGCGGTAATGCACCAGCACCAGGCGCGTACTCACGCGCGCCGGAGCGGGATGACCGAGCGCCAGCATGGACAGGTCGATCACCGGCACGTGGCCGCTGCCATGCGGCAGCAGCCCGGCTACCCATGCGGGTGCGCCGGGCAGCGATTTGCAGGGGGAAAGCGGCAATACCATCGCCACCTCGGCGGTGGGCAAGGCGTAGCGCTCTTCCCCCAGGGAAAACAGCAGATGCAGGGACTGGCTCATGAGCACGCTGGGCGGGACCGGTGCGGCGCTCAGTCCGTCACCTTGAAGCGCGAGACGCCATTGCGCAATTCGTTGGAGACCACGTTCAGTTCGTCGATGGCCTGGCTCGATTGCTGCAGCGACTCCACGGTCTGCTGGGCCGCTTCGGAGAGCTGCACCAGCGCCTGGTTGATCTGCTCGGCGCTGCTGGCCTGGGCCTGCATGCCTTCGTTGACGATCTGGAAGCGCGGTGCGAGTGCCTGCACCTGGGCAATGATCTGCGACAACTGGCTGCCGGCGGTCTGCACATCCTGCATGCCGCGGCGTACCTGGTCGGAGAACTTGTCCATGCCCATGACGCCGGCTGCCACGGCCGACTGGATTTCCTTGACCATGACTTCGATGTCGTAGGTCGCCACGGCAGTCTGGTCGGCCAGGCGGCGGATTTCGGTGGCCACCACCGAGAAGCCGCGGCCATGCTCGCCGGCCTTCTCGGCCTCGAGGGCGGCGTTCAGCGACAGCAGATTGGTCTGGTCGGCCACTTTGGTGATGGTGGTCACGACCTGGTTGATGTTGCCCGCCTTCTCGTTGAGGATGGCCAGCTTGGCGCTGACCGAACCGGCCGCATCCATCACGTTCTGCATGGTGTCGCCCATGCGGGTCAGGCCCGCCTGGCCGCTACCGGCCAGCGCCGAAGTCTGTTCCGAGACCACCGACACTTCATTCATGGTGCGCACCAGGTCACGCGAGGTTGCGTGAATCTCGCGCGAGGTCGCGCCGATCTCGGTGGTGGTGGCCGCCGTTTCGGCGGCGGTGGCCTGTTGCTGGCGGGCCGTGGCGGCGATCTCGGTGACCGACGTCGCCACGCGTGCCGAGGACTTCTGCGCCTGCGAAACCAGCGCGGTCAGCTCATCGGTCATGCGGTCGAAGCCGTTGCCCAGCACGCCAAACTCATCCTTGCGGTCCAGCTCCACGCGGCGCGAGAAATCGCCCGAGCGCATGATGTCGAGCAGGCCCATGAGCTTCTGCAGCGGCTCGTTGATGGCGCGCATCAGGAAGAAGCCGCACACCAGCGCCACCAGCAGCGCTGCCATCAGCGCGCTCATCAGGGTGAACTGGGCCGAGTTGACGGCATCGCCGATGCGCTGGGCGGCGTCGTCGGCGATGCTCTTGTTGGTCTCGACCATGCGCTGCGTCAGTTGATAGCCGGTACGCCATTGCGGACGAATCTGCTCGTTGACGATCTTGTCTATCGGGGCGCGCTGGCTGAAGTCCATCTTCAGCACCTCGCTGACGACGGCACGGTACTTCTGCCGCGTCTCCTTGAATTGCTCGAAGAGCTTGCGGTCAGCGTCGCTGAAGATGGTCTTGTCGTAATCTTCCTGCAAGCGGTCGAGGCGCTCGGCGTTGCGGCGCAGCAGTGCCAGGTCAGCCTGGCGCTCGGCATCATTGGCATCGATCTGAATGATCTGCTGGGTCATCAGCAGGTTTTCGTACCACGCAGCGTTGATCTGGGTGCTGTAGTAGAGACCGGGGGTGGAGTCGTCGCGCAGCGCCGTCGCCCCCTTCTCGATGTGGCCAAGGTTGACCGCCGAAATCCCGGCCATCAGTGCCATCAGCAGCAGGATGAGCCCGAAGCTCCCGAGGATGCGTTGCTTGATCGTCCAGTTCTTCATGCGCAGTTTTCCCCCTTTGGAATGAGCACCCCGCCCTGGCGCGCCTTCGTGAGGTGCGCATGAACGAAAGTTCGCCTGTGACTAACCCGGGCCATCTAGTGCGATCGGTTGTGGATTAGTGCGGCCTAGTAATACTTCGAGATTATCATTGAAATCTTTCAATATCACTATTATCCCTTGCGCAATGATTCTTTGCCTGAGGGAAATAAAAACGGCACCCGCAGGTGCCGTTTGAGTGCGTCAGCCGATGGGCGGGATCACACCGGCATGGGCTTGTTGTCCTGCAGGTCGAGGAAGCCCTTGATGAGGCGGTAGGCTTTCCAGATCCAGGCCAGCGAGAACACCAGAATCGCCACCGGGATTCCGATCACCGTCGCCCACAGCACGCCGCCGGCGAACAGCCAGAACAGGTACCACCAGAAGGAGCGGATCTGCCAGCGATGGTGGGTGTAAAGGAAGGAATCGCGCACGTCGCCGCGCTTGAGGTAATTGACGATCAGCGGCAGCCACGACAGCATGCCCAGCGAAAACACCAGGCAGGCGGCATGCGCCAGGTAGAGCCACCAGACCAGGTCACGGCCGGTCTGGGTCTGTGGGTCGAATACCAGTTCCTGGTTCATCGCGTCTCCTGAAATGAGGGGGAAGCCGGCCCCGACGTCAGGCCAGCAGGTTCAAGATGCCGTCCAAGCCCACAAAATTCAAGCCCACGCTGGCCTGGGCACGCACCACCGGCTTGGCGCGGAAGGCCACCGACAGGCCCGAGATGCCCATCATGCGCAGGTCATTGGCGCCATCGCCCATGACGATGGCCTGGCTTGGTTCGGCACCGATCTCGCGGCAGATGCGCTCCACCGTTGCACGCTTCTCGTCGGCATTGACGATACCGCCGACCACCTTGCCGGTGAGCTTGCCCTCGGCCACTTCCAGCGTGTTGGCGTGGGTGTAGTCCAGGTTCAGGCGCGCCTTCATGCGGTCGGTGAAGAAGGTGAATCCGCCTGAGACCAGCAGCGTCTTGAGGCCGGCGGCCTGCACTGCCTTGAGCATGTTTTCCGCGCCCAGCGACAATTGCAGGCGCTCATCGTAGACACGCTGCAGCGCACCTGCCTCCAGCCCCTTGAGCAATGCCACGCGGCGGGTCAGGCTTTCGTTGAACTCGATCTCGCCGCGCATGGCCGCTTCGGTGATCTCGGCCACCTGCGGTTTCAACCCCTGCATGTCGGCGATCTCGTCGATGCATTCGATGGTGATGAGGGTGGAATCCATGTCCATGGCCACCAGGCGGAAATCGGACAATTTGCGGCCCTCTTCGATGAAGGCATAGTCCAGGCGCGCCTGCAGGCAAGCCGCATCGATGCTGGCCTTGAGCGCATCGCTCTGGCTCACGCCCGCCACACGCCAGGCATCGGCATCCGGTACGCGGTCATCTGCAATGCGCTCGGTGCGACCACCGGCCAGGGCAGCGATGGACTCGATGGCGGAAGACGGCACGGCGTGTTGCTTGGGGGCTTGCAGGATCAGGTTCATGTTGTTCTGTTGATTCATGGGTGCGATGGGATTCGTTGTAGCGCGGCCAGAAGAGCACTCAACCGGTGAGTGCCTTCATGGTCGCCTTGACCTGCTGCACGCGGGCATTCAGGTCCGGCATGTTGGCCGTGATGCGCAGCTTGTCGGGGCCATTGAGCTTGACCTGGCGATTCTTCTGCACCAGCTCGATGATGCGCATGGCGTCGATCGGCGGATTGGGAACGAACTGCAGCAGCGCCGCTTCGGAATGGGCATCGATCTTGATGATGCCCAGCGGCTTGGCGGCAATGCGCAGGCGGTGCGTTTCGATCAGGGCCTTGGCGGCATCGGGCAGCTTGCCGAAGCGGTCGATCAGTTCTTCCTGCAAGGCGTCGATGGCATCGGCCTTCTCGCAGTTGGCGAAGCGCTTGTAGAGCGACAGGCGTTCATGCACGTCGCCGCAGAAGTCATTGGGCAGCAGCGCAGGCGCATGCAGGTTGATCTCGGTGGTGGTCGACAGCGGCGCGGCCAGGTCCGGTTCGCGTCCATCCTTCAGGGCACGCACGGCTTCGTTCAACATGTCCGAATACATCTGGAAACCGATCTCGTGGATCTCGCCCGACTGGTGATCTCCCAGCACTTCGCCTGCACCGCGGATTTCCAGGTCATGCATGGCGAGATAGAAGCCGCTGCCCAGTTCCTCCATCTGCTGGATCGCTTCAAGCCGGCGTTGCGCCTGCTTGGACAAGCCCTGCACATCCTGCACCAGCAGGTAGGCATAAGCCTGGTGGTGCGAACGGCCGACGCGGCCGCGCAATTGGTGCAGCTGCGCCAGGCCGAACTTGTCGGCGCGATGCATGATGATGGTGTTGGCAGTCGGCACGTCAATGCCGGTCTCGATGATGGTGGTACAGAGCAGGATGTTGAAGCGCTGCGCCACGAAGTCGCGCATCACCTTTTCCAGGTCGCGTTCGTGCATTTGCCCGTGCGCGATACCGATGCGCGCTTCCGGCAAGAGCTGTTCCAGCGCGGCCTTGCGGTTGGCGATGGTTTCCACTTCATTGTGCAGGAAGTAGACCTGGCCACCGCGTTTCAACTCGCGCAGGCAGGCTTCGCGGATGGTCGATTCCTGTTCGGCGCGCACGAAGGTCTTGATGGCCAGGCGCTTCTGCGGCGCGGTGGCGATCACCGAGAAATCGCGCAGGCCTTCCAGCGCCATGCCCAGCGTACGCGGGATCGGCGTGGCGGTCAGCGTCAGCACATCCACCTCGGCGCGCAGCGATTTCAGGGCTTCCTTCTGGCGTACACCAAACCGGTGTTCTTCATCGATGATGACCAGGCCCAGGCGCGAGAACTTCACTTCATCGGACAGCAGCTTGTGAGTACCGATGACGATATCGATGGTGCCATCGCCCAGGCCCTTGATGGCTTGCGTGACTTCCTTGCCGGTGCGGAAGCGCGACAGTTCGGCGATCTTGACCGGCCAATTGGCGAAGCGGTCCGCGAAGGTGGCGGCATGCTGTTCGGCCAGCAGCGTGGTCGGGGCCAGGATGGCGACCTGCTTGCCGCCCATCACCGCCACGAAGGCGGCGCGCAGGGCCACTTCGGTCTTGCCGAAGCCGACGTCGCCGCAGATGAGGCGGTCCATGGGCTTGCCGCCGGTCATGTCCTTGATGACGGCATTGATGGCAGCGGCCTGGTCGGCCGTTTCCTCAAAACCGAAACTGTCGGCGAAGGCTTCATAGTCATGTGCCGAATACTGGAAGGCATGGCCCTGGCGCAGCGCGCGGCGGGCGTACAGGTTCAGCAGTTCGGCGGCCGTATCGCGCACCTGCTGGGCGGCCTTGCGCTTGGCCTTTTCCCACTGGCCCGAGCCCAGTGCGTGCAGCGGTGCGTCTTCCGGCGAGGCGCCGGAGTAGCGCGAAATCACGTGCAGTTGCGACACCGGGACGTAGAGCTTGGTCTCCTTGGCGTATTCCAGATGCAGGAACTCGGTCTCGCCCTCTCCCAGGTCCATGCTGACCAGGCCCATGTAGCGGCCGATGCCGTGGCTGCTGTGGACCACCGGGTCGCCGATCTTCAACTCCGACAGGTCGCGCACCATGTATTCCACATCGGTGGCAGCCTGCTGCTTGCGGCTGCCGACGCGGCGGCCGCTGCCGGCGTACAGCTCGGTCTCGGTGATCAGCGCCAGGCCGCCGGCGGTGACGAAGCCGGCGTGCAATGGGGCCACGCCCAGCATCAGCGGCTCATTGCCGGAGAGGAAATCATTCCAGTCATCGCACAGCGCCGGATGCAGGTCGTATTCGGCAAAGTACTGCTGCAGGGTTTCACGCCGGCCATTGCTTTCGGCACAGATCAGCACGCGCTCGGCACCCTTGAGCAGGAAGCTTCGCAGGTTGACCAGCGGGTCTTCCGCGCGGCGGTTCACGGCGATGTTGGGCAACGGCGCCGAGATGGCCGAAGGCGCATCATCGGTCTTGAGCACCCAGCGGGCGTGGGGTTTCAGCAGGGTGAAGAAATCTTCATCGTCCAGGTAGATGGCGCGCGGCTCCAGCACCGGGCGCTCGCGGTCGGCGTGAAGGAAGGTCCAACGCGAGCGGGTATCGCTCCAGAAGCGCTTGATGGCTTGTTCGATGTCGCCGACGGTGGCGAACATGGCATTGGCCGGCAGGTACTGGAACAGCGTGGCCGTCTCTTCGAAGAACAGCGGCAGGTAGTATTCGATGCCCGCCGAGGCGATGCCGTTGCCGATGTCCTTGTAGATGGCCGAGCGCGACGGATCGCCCTCGAACACTTCACGCCAGCGATTGCGGAAGGCCAGGCGCGAGGCCTCGTCCATGGGGAATTCGCGGCCCGGCAGCAGGCGGACTTCGGGCACCGGATAGAGCGAGCGCTGGGTATCGGCGTCGAAGGTGCGGATGGTCTCGATGGTGTCGCCGAACAGATCCAGGCGATACGGCAGCACCGAGCCCATGGGGAAAATGTCGATCAGGCCGCCGCGCACCGAATATTCACCCGGCGACATCACCTGGCCCACGTGGGTGTAACCGGCCAGGGTGAGCTGGGACTTGAGCTTGCCCTCGTCGAGTTTTTCGCCCTGCTTGAAGAAGAAGGTATAGGCCGCCAGGAACTGCGGCGGCGCCATGCGCAGCAAGGCTGTGGTGGCCGGCACGATCAGCAGGTCGCACTGGCCGGACTGCACTTCATAGAGCGTGGCCAGGCGTTCGGAGACCAGGTCCTGGTGCGGCGAGAAGGCGTCATAGGGCAGCGTTTCCCAGTCCGGCAGCAGGTGGCAGCGCAGGCGCTCGCCTTCCTTGGGCTGGAACCAGGGAATTTCAGCCAGCAGGCGCTGGGCATCGGTGGCCCCGGCCACCACCACGGCCAGCATGCGGCCTTCGGCCTTGAGGGCCAGCGCGGCTTGGGCCAGCAGATAGGCATCGGCAGAACCGTGCACGGCGGGAGGCTGGAAACGCACACCTGCTTTGGGCAGGCTTTTTTTCGGGTCAAAAGACATCAGG
>Ga0105238_10001373_pt1 | contig 24416 bp, 23 predicted proteins | sample KBSC34metaG_FD_81526 | JGI IMG/M metagenome (GOLD analysis project Ga0105238, IMG submission 81526) | Corn rhizosphere microbial communities from Kellogg Biological Station, Michigan, USA - KBS C3-4 metaG | ecosystem: Host-associated > Plants > Roots > Rhizosphere > Soil | place: Michigan, USA...
ATTCTTTACTCTTATAAGGCTTTCCGGATCACTGGATGGTGACCCGATGCTGATACCGCCTGCCCCGGCTGCCGAACTTTGTTGCAGATCAAACTTGTACAACGCTTCCGGTCATTACGCGCGCCACGCCCGGCCAGACTGATCGTTCTCTTGCGGCCTCCGTCTCAACATCCTTAGCCTGGGCGTGCCGATTGCTCGTCGCCGTCGCGCGCCCCTGGCCTGTTCATGGCTGAGCATGGCTCGACCTTCTTGAAACGGTCGTTGAGTGCTCCGACGAAGATCACTTCGAACTGGTCTCGACTGGCGCTCGGGGCGAGATCCAGGCGTTGTCATGGACTTCAAACTTACCGATGACGTTGCCACACGGCCCTCGGCGGGCAGCATCCATCGGCGGCGCTCGAGTTCAGATTGAGCGAGATCAAGCATCTCATCGCGCCAGCGCTCACAATGCTCTTATCTACCATTGGAGACGAAGATGGACGAGAAGGGAAACTCGACTTGGCAGGCCGTGCATGAGGAAATCCAGACCACCGGAGCTCACCTGCTCAAGGAAATTCATCGCCTGATCGCCGAGGGCAATGTTCGCAAGCTGGTGGTCAAATCCAGCGATGGCCATGTCTACCTGACCATTCCACTTACGGCCGGGGCGGTTGCCGGGGGTATCCTGACGTTGGGAGCGCCGTGGCTTGCTATTCTTGCCGCCCTCGCAGGGCTCATTGCCGATGTGAAAATCGAGGTCACTCGCGAGGCGCCCCCGCCGGCCGACGCCTTCACCAAGACCGATAACCCAGCCCCCATTCCGCCGACCGAGACGCAACCTTAGGCGGATGCCACAAGAAGTGCCGGCGGCGCACTCTGCGCCGCCCGCGCCATTCGCGCCGAGCAGAACTATTGTGCGACGTAGCCGCCATCGACTAGGTGGTAGCTGCCGGTGATGAACGACGCGCGCTCCGACAGGAGGAAGCACGTCAGGGCCGAGACCTCTTCAGGCCGGCCCAGACGCTGCATCGGGTGCAGACCCGCGACGAACTTGAGCGTGTTCTCGTCGAGATTCTTGGACAGCAGCGGTGTATCGATGAAGCCGGGGCCAACCGCGTTCACGCGCACGCCTTTGGTGGCATATTCCATCGCCGCCACGCGGGTCATCCCCAGGATGGCGTGCTTGGCCGAGGTGTAGGCCACAGCATTCGTAAACCCGACGCTTCCCAGTATCGATGCCATGTTGACGATCGACCCGCCGCCAGACTTCATGATGGCTGGGATCTCGTATTTCAGTCCGTAGAAGACGCCATTGAGGTTGATGTCGATCACCGTCTTCCAACCATCGAGAGGGTAGTCGGCGGTGGCGGCTGAGGGGCCGCCGACGCCGGCGTTGTTCACGGCAAGGTGCAGCCCGCCGAAGGTCTTCTGGGCGAACTCGACCATTGTGGCGTTCTGGGCCGCATCGGCCACATCGAGTGAGAACCCTGCGGCTGTTCCGCCAGAGTGCTGCACCGCGGCGACGACCCGGTCGATACCTCCCCTATCGCGATCGGCGACGACCACGCGTGCGCCGTTGCTCGCAAGTTCCTTCACGATTGCCTCGCCAATCCCGGAGGCACCTCCGGTCACGATCGCAATCTTTCCGTGAAATTCAGCCATGGGCTGCCTCCTCTAGAATAATGCTCGTCTGCTAGATCGAACGGATCAGCGGCGCCTTGACCGCAGTCAAATGGCGACGCCCTATCCTCGCATGCGGGTGGCTGCCTGAACGTACTTGCGTGCCACAGCCGCGATCTGAGCATCGGATGGATGATCCATCGGTTCGATCCCCCAGATCTTTTTGGCAAGCGCCGGATCGTGGTCGCTGATGTACCCGGCAAGCTCGGTTCGCGCCGTTCCGGGCCCCACGATGACGAATCCGCGAAAACCGGTCAGGAAGCCTGCTACCTTGTCCAGGAACGCCTTGTCGGGACGCGCCTTGCCGAGATGAACATTGTCGGCCCGGCGATGGATATGCGCAGGCGCATGCGCATCGTGAACCACAAGTTCGTCGACGCTGTCGGCAGAAATACCAAAGATGCGGGCCTGGCGATGATCGATCCATACACAGCCGCGGGCATGTTCCATGAGCTACTCCGTTCTTTCTGAGTTGATTGGGCAGTTATCGACGATGTCGAACCTTTACGTCAGGCGCGCAGCGGGTTGTCGACGTAGACGCCGTGGCGATCGTCCCAAAGGATGCGGCCGTTTCGTGCAAGGAGCGCCAGGATACCGTCAGCGATCATGCTGCGATGCGCCGGATCGAGGTTGGTACTGAGCCCCAGGACGTCGGCGACGCTTTCAGAGCTCAACCCTTTCTGGTGCTCGGTGAGGAGCGCGACGACGGCGTCCTCGATGTACTGAAGACCGAGCTGGGCGCGTTCGCGCTGCGGGAGGTCTCTCATGCTGCACCTTTGCGCATTTCAGCCGCGGCAATCTGCTGTTTCACGGCGACGAAACTGTCAGGGCTGACAGACATCGAATCGATGCCGCAATCCACCAGGAACTGCGCAAATTCCGGGTGATCGCTCGGCGCCTGTCCGCAAAGTCCGATCTTTGCGGTTCCGGCGTGAGCCTCGGTGATGGCCCGCCCGATCATCCACTTGACTGCCTCGTCCTGCTCGTCGAACAGACTGGCGAGCTCGCCCGAGTCACGATCGACGCCGAGAGTAAGCTGCGTCAGATCGTTCGAGCCGATGGAGAAGCCGTCGAAACGCTCTGCGAATTGCTTGGCAAGAATGACGTTCGAGGGGATCTCGCACATCACATACACCTGCAGGCCGTCGGCACCACGCTTCAGCCCGTTCTGCTCCATGACTGCCAGGACCTTGTCCGCCTCGCCGACCGACCGGCAGAAGGGGATCATGACGACGACGTTACTGAACCCGAATGACTGGCGCAGGCGCTCTATAGCTCGGCACTCGAGCGCAAAGCCCTCGCGATACTTGGGCGAGTAGTAGCGGGACGCCCCGCGAAACCCCAGCATCGGGTTCTCCTCCGCCGGTTCGAACTGGCGTCCGCCCACGAGACCGGCGTACTCGTTGGTCTTGAAGTCGCTCATCCGGACGATGACCGGCTGCGGGTAGGCGAGCGCGGCAATCCGGGCCAAGCCGCGCGCCAGCCGGTCGACGAAGTATTCGGCCTTGTCGGCGTAGCCTTCGGTCAGCTTTGCGATCTCGGCCTTGGCGGCCTCATCCTTGAGCTCCTCGAATTTGAGCAATGCCATCGGATGGACGCGGATGGCATTCGCAATGACGAATTCCATACGAGCGAGGCCGACCCCGTCGGCCGGAAGCCGCCACCAGCGGAAGGCCGCACCAGGATTGGCGAGGTTCAACATCAGATGAGTGCGTGTCTTGGGTAACTGGGTCACATCGAGAGTCGACGTCTCGAACGTGGCTGTGCCCTCGTACACGAACCCTTCATCGCCTTCGGCACAGGAGACGGTCACGTCCTGGCCGCTGTGCAGCACGTGGGTAGCGTTGCCAGTCCCAACGATCGCCGGCAGCCCGAGTTCCCGGCTCACGATCGCGGCGTGCGAGGTACGCCCGCCATGATCGGTGACGATCGCGGCAGCCCGCTTCATTACCGGCACCCAATCGGGGTCCGTCGTGGATGTCACGAGAACCGCACCATCGACGAACTTGTCGATATCCTTGACGTCTTCGATCAGACACACCTGGCCGGTGACGACGGCATCGCCGATGGCGATCCCCGAGGCGAGTGTCCGGCCCTTCTGCGAAATCGTGAAGCTGCGCATCTCACCCTCGGTGCGGCGCGACTGCACCGTCTCGGGGCGAGCCTGCACAATGAATATCTCATCGGTCACGCCATCGCGCGCCCATTCCATGTCCATTGGGCAGCCATAGTGCTTTTCGATTGTCGTCGCCCATCGGGCGAGCTTCAGGATCTCCGCGTCGGAAAGGACGAAGGCAGCACGCTCCGCCTTGGACGTCGGAACGTTGCGCGTCGGCCTCTCGCCTGCCGCGTAGATCATCTTGATGGCCTTTTCGCCGCGTGCCTTCTCGATGATCGGCGTTAGGGCCGGGTTGCCGAGAAACGGCTTGAAGACCACGTATTCGTCCGGGTCGACGGCGCCCTGCACGACGTTCTCACCCAGGCCCCAGGCGGCGTTGATCAGCACCACTTTGTCGAAGCCGGTCTCGGTATCGATCGAGAACATCACACCGGACCCACCGAGGTCGGAGCGCACCATCTGCTGCACGCCGATCGACAGCGCCACCTTGCGATGGTCGAAACCCTTGGTCTGCCGGTAACTGATGGCCCGGTCGGTGAAGAGCGACGCGTAGCAACGGCGGCAGGCGATCAGCAGATCGGCCTCACCCCGGATGTTGAGAAAGGTCTCCTGCTGACCAGCGAAGCTTGCGTCCGGAAGGTCTTCGGCAGTCGCACTCGAACGCACCGCGACCGCAACGCCCTTCTGCCCCGTCCGACGGCAGAGCTCGCGATACGATTCGGTGATCGACGCGGCGAGCTGTTCCGGCCAATTCCCCTGCAGCACCAGCTGGCGTACTGCGCTGCCGGCTTCCGCAAGGCTCATCCGGCCCTCGGTCCAATCGAGGATCAAAGCACCGATCTCGTCGCGATAGTTGTTGCCGTCGATGAACGACCAATAGGCGTCGGCCGTGGTCGCAAAGCCGGGGGGCACCTTGATGCCTTCAGCGCCAAGGGTCCGCACCATCTCTCCGAGCGAAGCGTTCTTGCCGCCGACGCGTGCCACATCGCCACGGCTCAGGCCTTCAAACCAATCGATCATGGGGAGTTTCTTGAGCATTCCAAACCTCTCCGCCGCCTTGGCGACATTGCGTGCCGGAACACTGGCGTGCCGCCGACTGCGGGACTTTGATCGGCATCAAATGGAGATCGCGTGGGTCCGGCGATAGTACCGCTGCAACACGGAGGTGCAGGATGAGCGAAAATTCACGTCATGCCTTGGTCGGCGCGATCGGGGGGACCTATATCAGCCTCGCGATCATGGATATCGACGAGTACACCGTCGCGAATTTCGCTCTCCTCAACAGCGCTGACTTCACGAGTCCAATGGAAGCGATTGCACGGTATCTGAAGTCGCTTCCGCGCGTGCCCGACAAGGTCGGTCTTTCGATCGCCGGGCTGGTCAACGGCGAAAGCGCAAGAATGACTCATCTGCCATGGTCATTCGACTGGAACGACATCCGGGCCGTAACGCGCGCCAGCCACATCTGCTTCGTCAACGAATTCGAGGCCCTGGCACTCGCCACCCCGACCCTGAGCAGCTACGATGTTCTGCCGGTCGTGCGCGGCGCGATCAAGCGGACCGCCAATCGTGCCGTTGTCAGTGCCGGCACTGGTCTCGGCGCCGCTGCCCTGGTCTGGACCGGATCGCGCTGGCAAGCGCTCTCTGGCGCCAGCCGCTTTTCCTCCTTCCCGCCCCCCCAGGGCCATGAATTCGACATCCGGACCATCGTGGCTCATGAAGGCTTCGTCGAAGCGGGGCAGATCCTGACTGGCCACGGCATGGTGACGCTATACAAGGCCATGGTGAAGGCGGAGGGTCGCGAGCCCGCCACGCTCACGGCCCCGCAAATCAGCAAGGCCGGCCTGTCGGGTGAGGATCCGGTCGCCGTTCGGGCTCTCGAGTTGATGGCGACCTGGCTTGGCCGCTTTGCCGGCGATATCGCGCTGCATTACGGCGCGACTGGCGGGGTGTATCTCGCCGGCGGCATGCCCTCCAACATCGCTGCGGCGCTGCAGACACGCCACTTCATCGACGCCTTCGAGGGTGTCGGCGAGCGGCGCGAGTACCTGGCGGATACGCCTGTCCAAGTGGTCAAGGCCGGCGCCGATGCAGGCCTAAGGGGTGCGGCCGTTGCGCTGGCCAACAGTCTGCCCGTGCGGCCGACAAACGTGCATCGCATGCGGGCCTGACGATGACGCAACTGACCCCGGCGGTCCGCAACGTCCTGAGCTGGTACGATGGTGAGCGGCCCGGCGTGAAGGCAAGCCTTGCGCGACTCCTGATGCATGGTCGCATGGGAGGATCGGGCAAACTCGTCATCTTGCCGGTCGACCAGGGGTTCGAACACGGACCGGCGCGGAGCTTTGCCGGCAATCCTGCCGCCTACGACCCGCGCTATCACTTTGCGCTCGCAATCAAGGCTGGTCTCAGTGCTTTGGCGGCTCCGCTCGGACTGCTCGCAGCGGGCGCAGATCACTACGCGGGAGAGATCCCCCTAATCCTCAAGGCCAACAATGCGAACAGCCTGGGGACCGTGAAGGACGAAGCCGTCACCGCCTCGATCCGCGATGCCCTCGAGCTCGGCTGCTCGGCGATCGGATACACGATCTATCCGGGCTCCGATCGACAATACGATATGTTCGAAGAGGTTCGTGCAGGAGCCGCCGAAGCGAGGGCGAACGGCTTGGCCGTGGTCGTCTGGGCGTATCCGCGCGGCGGCCAGCTGGATGGAAAGGCCGAAACGGCACTCGACGTCGTTGCATACGGCGCGCACATCGCCGCGCTGCTTGGCGCACACATTATCAAGGTCAAGGTACCGACATCGTTGATCGCCGAGCCGGAGGCCAAGGCCAGCTATTCTGATGGCGCGGGCTACGGCCACCTGTCCAGCCGCATTGAGCATGTCATGCAGGCGGCGTTCAATGGTCGGCGCCTCGTGATCTTCTCTGGCGGTCCGGCGCGTGATGATGCGGCGATGCTTGCTGAGGTGCGAGGCGTCCATCGTGGCGGCGGCCACGGCTCGATCATCGGCCGCAACGCGTTCCAGCGACCGCATGAGGAAGCGCTCAAGCTGCTCGACCGCGTGATCGCAATTCATCTCGGAGAGGACGCCTGATGCTTCCCGTCCTGACGGTCACCCTCAATCCGACCGTTGATGTAACAACGTCGGTCGACGCGATGAAGCCCCTGCAGAAGCTGCGTTGCGCGAAACCGCGGCTCGACCCTGGTGGCGGCGGTCTCAACGTCTCCCGTGCCATCAAGGAGCTTGGCGGAGAGAGCCGCGCCTTCGTCGCCCTCGGCGGCGAGACCGGAACCCAGTTGCGGCATCTGCTCGACCATACCGGATTGATGATCGACTACTGGCCACTCGTCAGCGAAACGCGCATCTCGTTTACAGTGATCGAGGAGGCGACTGCACTGCCATATCGCTTTGTGCTGCCGGGGCCGGAAATCTCCCCGTTCGAGGCCGATCAGATCCTACAGCATCTGGGCAAGCTCATCGAGCGCTACACGGGATACGTCGTGGCGAGCGGCAGCTTGCCGCCTGGTGTTCCGGACGACTTCTACGCAAGGCTCGCCCGCAAGACACGAGACCTCGGCGGTCGCTTCGTGATCGACTCGCACGGCAACCCGCTGCGTGCCGCCACCAAGGAGCAGCCTTATCTCGTCCGCCTCAATCATCTCGAGGCGCAGGAGCTGCTCGGAGGGAACGCTGATACCGCCGCGCATTTGCTCGCATCCGAGCTGGTCGATCGCGGTCTCACCGAAGCCGCGATCGTGACCATCGGCGAACGCGGGGCCATCGTCGCTACGCATGGTCGCCGCATCGAGATCCGGCCACCGAAGGTCAAGGTTCGCAGCGGCGTAGGGGCTGGAGACAGCTTCGTCGCCGCCCTGGTGACTGGCCTGGCCAGCGGGTGGACGATCGAGGATGCGGCCCGTTATGGGGTCGCAGCAGCCGCAGCAGCGGTCACCACCGAGGCAACCGAGCTCTGCAAGCGGGAAACCGTCGAGGCGTTCTACGCGCAAATTTCGAAGCCCAAACCGGCCCTTGAGCGGCATCAAGGCGCGACCTCGCTCCAAGCCGCAGTCTCGATCCTGTAGTCAACGACGGAGGGCGCCATGAACGTCGCCGATGTGATGAGCAAGACCGTTATCACCGTGATGCCCGGCCACAGTGTGCGGCACGCGGCACAAATCATGCTCGACAACCATGTGAGCGGCCTGCCGGTCGTGGATGGCGACGGAAGCGTGGTGGGAATCCTCACCGAGGGTGACCTGCTGCGCAGGGTAGAGTACGGTCTGACTGGAGGCCGACCGCACTGGGTCGAGGCCACATCACCGGAAGGCGCAGCACGCGACTTCGTGCGTAGCCGCGCCTGGCGAGTTGGAGACGTGATGAGTACCCCGGTCGTGACGGTGACGGAGACAACATCTTTGGCTGACGTTGCGGTGCTGTTCGGCACCCGCGGCATCAAGCGTGTCCCAGTGCTGCGGGCCGGTAAGCTCGTTGGCATTGTCAGCCGCGCGAATCTGCTCCACATCATCGCCAGCGCCAAGCCGGAGAAGATCGCTGCCGGAGATGAAGCGCTGGAAATCAGCGCCAATGCTCGCCTTCGTGATGCGGACACAATCTTCCACATCCGGCCACAGGTCACCGTCGTTGATGGAGTCATCCATCTCTGGGGTCAGGTCAGGTCTGACGCGGAGCGCGACGCGGCACGCGTGGCCGTCGAAAACATCGAAGGCATCAACGGGGTGGAAGACCATCTCGCCGTGGTTCAGTCGGCCTGACGCTTTCAGCCGATGACCATCCGCAACCTCGAAGCAACTCTAGCGCCAAAATCGGTGACGCTGGTCGGGGCGACAGCGCGCGTCGGCGCCGTCGGACGGGTCGTTCTCGAGAATGTTCGCGCGGGCTTCGCCGGATCGATCTATCCGGTCAACCCAAAGTATGACGAGCTCTTCGGCCTCAAGTGCTATCGCTCGATCGCCCAGTTGCCCGAGGCTCCCGATCTCGCCATCGTCATGACTCCGGCCGCCACCTTGCCGAAGGTAATCGCTGACCTTGGCGCGAAAGGCACCAAGGTCGCAGTCGTCCTGTCGGCCGGCGTCGCCGGCGAGCTCAAGCAGGCGGTGCTGGATGCCGCCCGCCCGTATCTTCTCCGGGTCATCGGCCCGAACACCATCGGCCTGCTTGCTCCGCATGTCAGCCTCAATGCGAGCTTTGTGCACCTGCCCCCGATCCCTGGTCGGCTCGGTCTCATCTCGCAGTCGGGCGCCATGGTTTCGTCCATCGTCGACTGGGCGGCGTCCGAGGGCATCGGCTTCTCCCACATCTATTCGCTCGGCGACATGGCCGATGTGGACGTCGGCGATTGTCTCAACGTACTCGCGGCCGACACGCAGACCTCGGCCATCCTGATGTACCTGGAGACGATTCCGGCCCCGCGCAAATTCATGTCGGCGGCGCGCGCCGCGGCGCGTACGAAGCCGGTGATCGCCGTCAAGCCGGGGCGCCACGTCGAGGCCGCCAAGGCGGCCGCGACACACACGGGCGCTCTTGCCGGCGCCGATAGGGTGGTCGAAGCCGCGCTTCGGCGGGCGGGGATTATCCGCGTCGAGGATCTGGCCGATCTGTTCGACGCTGCCGAAATCACCGGGCGTTATCGGCCGATGCAGCGAGCTCGGGTCGCGATCGTCACCAATGGCGGCGGCGCGGGGGTACTCGCGGTCGACAAGCTCATCGATGAACACGTCTCGCTCGCGACGCTCACGCCGGAAACAATGGCGGCACTTGACAGCGCCCTGCCCTCGACCTGGTCCCATGCCAATCCGATCGACATCATCGGCGATGCGCCGCCGGAGCGCTATCAGACGGCGGTTCGGGCGGCCGCGCTCGACCCTAATGTCGATGCGCTGCTGGTGATGAACTGCCCCACCGCGCTCGCTGATCCCTCTGCGGCGGCGGCGGCCGTCGCTGCCGAGGCCAGCCACGGCACGATCAACGGAAAACCTGTCCTCGCCTGCTGGCTCGGGCGCAAGACGGCGGAACCTGCCGCCGATCTGCTGCGTGCCGCCGGTATCGGCGTGTTCCGGGCGCCCGCCGAGGCAGCTCAAGCGGTCTCGCTGCTCACGCGCTGGTCGCTGTTGCGCGAAGAGATGCAGCGTGTGCCGCCGGAACACGGCGCCCTGTCTGTCGACAAGGATGCAGTAGAAATCTTGCTTCATGAGATCGCGACCGAGGGACGCTTGCTTCTGACCGAAGATGAAGCCAAGCAGGTCCTCGCAGCCTATGGCGTTCCTGTCCCCGAGACGATCTTTGCCGCCGATCCCGGCGCCGTCGAAACGGCGGCGGCGAAGCTGCTGGGCTCGTCAGATGCAGTGGTCGTCAAAGTCCGCTCCAAGCAGATCTCGCACAAGTCGGACATTGGCGGCGTCAGGCTGAACCTCAGGAGCGCGACCGAAGCGCGCGACGCTGCCGCAGCGATCACCTCGAGACTGCGCTCGGGCACCGTGCCGCTCTCCTTCGAGGGTTTCACGGTGCAGCCGATGATCCGACGTCCGAACGCCACAGAGTTGCTCGTGGGGATGTCGACCGACCCCCAGTTCGGCCCGGTCGCTGTATTCGGAGCCGGCGGCACTTCCGTCGAAGTGGTCGCCGATACCGCAACCGGGTTGGTTCCGCTCGACGACGTCCTGGCTGGTGATCTCATCGACAAGACCCGCATCGCGCGCGTTCTCGCCGGCTATCGCGACCACCCGGCGGCCAACCGGAACGCCATTGTCGCGTCTTTGATGGCGGTCTCCCAGCTCGCGATCGACTTTCCGACGATTCAATCCATCGATATCAATCCTCTCCTCGCCGATGCCGACGGCGTGGTCGCGCTCGATGCGCGCATCGCCATCGATCCGGCAAAAGCCGCCCTTCCGGCGCCGAATCCGGCGCTCGCCATCCGGCCATATCCGGCAGAGGAGTTCCGCATCGTCCGCCTGCTGAATGACAAGGTGTTGCTGCGGCCGATCAAGCCATCGGATGCCGAACTCTATCCCGGCTTTCTGTCGAAGATGGACCCGGAGGACATGCGGCTGCGCTTCCTGGTGCCAATGCGGACCTTGTCGCATGAGACGTTGGTTCAACTGACGCAGCTCGACTACGATCGCGACATCGCCTTCATGGCGCTGGGCAACAACGGAACCGAGCTCCTGGGGATGGTTCGCTACTCCTCCGATCCTGACGGCATCAGGGCGGAATTCGGTGCTCTGGTCCGCAGCGACCTTAAGGGGCACGGCCTCGGGCGGGCGATGATGGAAATGCTGATCGACTATGCGGGGCGGCAGGGTCTGCACGAGCTGTTCGGGCGGGTCCTGCGCGAAAACACAAGCATGCTCGCGCTCTGCCACGAACTGGGCTTTGTCGAGGCCGCCGACGACGAACTCCGCCTGCTGAAGGTTACGCTGCCGCTCCAAACCTGACCGACGGCCCCAGCAGACTGATCCGCCGCTTCACCAGCTCCGACGCCGCCACATAGGCAACGACGATCGCTCCTGTCGTCTCGAGCAACGGGAACGGCAGAGGCACGAATCCCATGATCGAGTTGACAATCGGGACAAACGGCAGGGCCACGGCCACCGCCGCGACCGCCAAGGCCACCCCAATGAGCAGCCGCGATGGCAGGCTCTCGAAGAATGGCTTGCGCGTCCGCATCACGGCGATCACCGCGAGTTGGGTCAGCAGTGACTCCATGAACCAGGCCGTCTGGAACAGGCTCGCGGATGCATGGAATACTTGTAGCAGCACCAGGAATGTGATGCCGTCAAAAACCGAACTGACCAGGCCGAAGCCGAGCATCGAACGGATGAGCGCGCGAAAATCCCACTGGCGTGGACGCGCAAGCAGCTCAGCATCGATACGGTCAGTCGAGATTGCCAGCATCGGCAGGTCCGCCAACAGGTTGTTGAGCAGCACCTGGGTCGCCAGCATCGGCAGGAACGGCAGCAGGATCGACGCGGCGGCCATCGAAATCATGTTGCCGAAATTCGAACTGATGGTGATCCCGATATACTTGATCGTGTTCCCGAATGCCGTCCGCCCGGCAATGATGCCGTCGAGCAGAACCTCGAGATCCTGCTTGAGTAGGATGACGTCCGCGGCGGCCCGTGCCGCGTCGACCGCGTTGTCCACCGAGATGCCGATGTCGGCCGGACGCAGCGACGGGGCGTCGTTGATGCCATCGCCCATGTAGCCGACCGTATGCGTCGCCTTGAGGGCAGAGACGATCCGCTCTTTCTGGCTTGGCGTGACTTCCGCAAATACGTTGACGTCGGCGATCCTGCGGGCGAAGGCGCTGTCCGCTAACCCGACGAGGTCTGCGCCGACCAAGATCTTCGGCGTCAGGCCAACCGCGCTGGCGACATGTGCAGCAACGTAGCGGTTGTCGCCGCTGATGATCCTGAGCTCGATGCCATTGCGGTCAAGGTCACCGACGATCTGGGCAATACCCGGCTTCAGCGGGTCGGAGAACAGGAGATAGCCGACGAGGCAAAGATCTGACTCGTCGGCCGGACCGCATTTTTGTCCACTGGCTACGATCTTGTTGGCCAACGCGATGACGCGCCGGCCATCCTGTCCCCAGGCGGCAATCTTGTGCCCCTCAGCTGCTCGCCTGGCCTCAGTGAGGGGCCCGACCAATCCGCCACTTGCGATCGTCTCGCACACGCTCAGGACCGAGTCCGTGGCTCCCTTGCACGCAAGAACTTGATCGGCACCGTGGCTGAGCACAACTGAGAGCCGCTTGCGATCGAAGTCATAGGGCACCTCTCCGCGTTTACTGTAACTGCTGCAGTCCACCTCGGCCTTGCGGCCGAGAATAGCCGTGTCGAGGGCATTCGGCAGCGCCGTCTGCATCGACGAGTTGAGGACCGCCCAGCGCAAAACCTCACTCGAGTCGTTTCCATCCACGTCGATGGCACGTTCAAGGCAGACGTCGCCCACAGTCAGTGTGCCGGTCTTGTCGGTGCAGATCAGATCCATTGTCCCTAGATTCTCGATCGAGACCAGACGGCGTACGAGGACACCTTTCTCGATCAAACGCTTGGCCCCCTGCGACAGGGTAACCGTCACGATCGCCGGCAGCAGCTCAGGCGTGATCCCCACCGCCAGCGCCGCAGCAAACAGAAGCGAGTCGAGCACAGGCCGCCCGAGAAGCACGTTGGCGATCAGCACCAGCGTCACCAGAACGAACATGATCTGCGTCATCAGCAGACCAAACCGCCGCAGGCCACGGGCGAAGCTGGTCTCCGGTTCTGTCGCCGCCAGGGAATTGGCAAGGCCTCCGAATTCGGTCCGGGAACCAGTTTCGGTGACCAGGACGGTTGCCTCGCCGCTCCGCACCGACGTGCCCATGTGAATCCGATTGTCAGCCCTGAGCGGATCGCTGGGCTGGGCGGCGGTCTTGCTCGCCGGAAATGACTCTCCCGTCAGCACTGCTTCGTCGACCTGGAGTGCACTGGCCTCGAGCACGATCGCATCGGCCGGAATCAGGCTCCCCGCCCGCAGTTCGAGAATATCTCCCGGCACGATGTCGGGCGTCTGCACCTCAGCCCTGTGCCCATCGCGGCGCACCAGCACGCTGACCGCAATTCTTCGCCGCAGCTCGGCGACAGCCTTGCTGGCCCGATATTCCTGCGAAAAGCCGAGACCCGTGCTGGCGACAATAATCGTGGTCACGATTATCGCCTCGTCCACCTCGCCCAGGGCGAAGGATAGAATTGCCGCGCCCAGGAGGATCAGCACCATCGGTGAGCGAAACTGTCGGAACAGCACCCCCAGAGGGTGATTGCCATCATCCTCGCGGAGGCGGTTGGGCCCATATTGCACGCGCCGGGCGGCGGCCTCGTCGCCGGTAAGTCCGTTGGCCGATGCCTGGAGGCGGCCCAGAGCGGCCGCGAGTGTTGGGTCAGGCGGAGCCGGCTCGGGGAGCCGCGCTCCGCCATGATCGAGGCCCTGATACGGCACTGCTGGCGCCTAGTTCGAGATGAACCGGTTCAGCGAGTTGTTCCGCAAGATACGGCGGGTCATGCCCCCGAACAACCATTCGCGCATCCGGCTGTGACCATAGCCGCCGATGACCAGGAGGTCGGCATTCCACGACAGCGCCGTGCTTTCGAGGACATCGACGAACCCTTCAGGGTTGGTGATCACTTCGCACGAAGCGGCGATGTCGTGCTTGCGCAACCAGGCAATTAACGCGTCCAGCGAGTCCTTCTCGGCGGCATAGTCTCCCTCGTCGATCGTGACCGCGCGAATCTCCTTCGCGCGCTTCAGTAGAGGCAGCGCATCTGCCACGGCATGCCGGGCCTCACGCGTGTCTTTCCAGCCGATGCAAACCTTGTCCAGTCGGGCCTTCGTGGCGTCATGGGACACATCGATCACCGGCCGGCCCGATGCGACCACGAGCTCGCCCAGATTGGTGGATTGTACCTCCTGGAACGTGGTTGTCGTCTTGGACGCCGTGACGATCAGATCGGCGGTGGCCGCCGCATCGATCAGGGCAGCTGTCGGAGTGGTTACGTAGGCCAGCCATTGCGACTTGATGCTGGCCGGAACGAGCTTGCGAAACGCCTCTTCCGCCCGCTTCAACTGCGTTTCGACCTCAGTCTGCTCCATGGCATAGAGATCGACCGCGACGCCGCCGTCCATGCCCGCGAACGTCAGATCCGGCTGGTCGGCCGCAAGGCCGATCAGCTCGGCGCTGGTGGTTTTCGCCAGATCGATTGCATAGCGAAGCGCCGCCGAATCGGGCGTGGTTACATCGACACTCACAATTATCGAGCGAAGTTCCATTTCAGTCTCCATCGACCCCGGGATGGTGTCTGTCGGAGTTAGCGCTTTCGCGGACTCGCGCCCATTGACGCACGTCAAACAGCGGCCCGACCGATTGGCGTCTGCTTGGCCATCACGAGACCTGCAAGGAGCTCCAACATGGCCTACGACCCGATGGCGCCGATGCCGCGCCCGGCATCGCTCAACACATTGCACCGTCAGCTCGACCAGATCTTCTCGGACATGCGGCGGGTCGGCTTCACGCCGATGTCCCTGGACGAAGCGCAATATGACTTCCGCCCGAACGCCGAAGTTCACGAAGCAGAAGGCACCACGACCATTCGAGTGGAACTGCCTGGCGTGAACCTCGACGATATCACCATTGAGGTTACCGACAACGCTCTCGAAATCTCTGGCCACAAGGAGATGCAGTCGGCGATCGTTGATGGTGATCGCTACCGGACCGAGCGAAGCTTCGGCAGCTTCCGCCGGGCCTTTGTGCTGCCCTTCCCGATCGATGCCGATGCGGTCGATGCCGCATTCGACAAGGGTGTCCTGACGATCGAGATCCCGACCCCGGATGAGACCGACACTGGCACAAAGACCATCGCAATTACATCGTGAGCGCGATAGGCTCCCAAACCTGAGGAGCGGTCGTGCGTGCTATGCGTCTTCATGAGCCGGGGCAGCCGCTTCGGCTCGAAACGATCGACAGGCCGAAGGCCCGTCCCGGTGAGGTCGTGCTGAGGGTCTTGGCTTGCGGCGTCTGCCGCACCGACCTTCACATCGTTGACGGCGAACTCGCTCCGCACCGGAATCCGGTGGTGCCCGGCCACGAGGTTGTCGGCGAAATCGTCGAACTGGGCACAGGCGTCGGCGACCTCCAGATCGGCCAGCGTGTAGGCATTCCCTGGCTCGGTCAGGCCTGCGGCCATTGTCCCTATTGCGTCGCCGGCCATGAGAACCTCTGTGACACCCCGATTTTCACTGGCTACGACCGCGATGGCGGTTATGCCGAGTTCGCGGTGGCCAACGCGACCTTTTGCCTGCCGCTCCCGGATGGCTATGGCGATGCTGAAATTGCGCCGCTGCTCTGCGCCGGCCTGATCGGCTTCCGCTCCTATCGCGCGACGGGCAATGGGCATGCGCTCGGGCTCATCGGGTTCGGCGCGGCGGCGCACATCATCTGCCAGATCGCGCTGGAAGATGGCCGCCGCGTCTTTGCCTTCACCCGTCCGGGCGATACGGACACTCAGACCTTCGCGCGCGGCCTTGGCTGCCAGTGGGCAGGCGGAACAGACAAGCCGCCTCCCGAGCTGCTCGATGCCGTGATCATCTTCGCGCCGGACGGCGCCCTCGTGCCACAGGCGCTAAAGATGTTGCGAAAGGGTGGGCGGGTGGTCTGCGCCGGCATTCACATGAGCGACATTCCATCATTCCCCTATGCCGATCTGTGGGGGGAGCGCGAAATCGTTTCCGTGGCGAACCTGACCAGGCAGGATGGGCGGGATTTTCTCGAGCGTGCAGCGAGGCAACACCTGAATACGACGATCACGCGCTACCCATTGGCCGAGGCGAACGCGGCGCTCGCCGACCTGCGGGACGGACGTCTGCACGGTGCGGCAGTGCTCGTCCCGTAGCTCGATTGACCGCGATCAAGGCCGCCGGCCCGTGCGCAAGTAGTTTCCGGAGCAGTTGTACTGGAGGCCCGGATGGACCGCGAACGCATTCAGATTACCCAGCATACCTCGCTCGGCGCCTTGTGGTTTGCCGGTTGGCTCTTCAGCATCGGCTACCTGCAGCTCGACTTCTGGCGCGGCCTGTTGGGACTTATAGTCTGGCCGTATTTCCTCGGCGTCCATTTCGGGCATTGAGGCCGATGCGGCTGGCGAAGTTCTTTGGCCCGACGGCGGGCGTGCTTGCACCGCCAAGCTGTGGCGCCACCGTGATCGCCGGTGCAGCCTCATTCGCCGGATGCAGTCACCCGCACGATCCGATCAGTGCGTTGACGCAAAGCGGGCGAACAGGCGTGATGGCCATCAACCTCTGGATCTTCGTTGCGGCCGTCGACGGTTGGCCTCGGCCTCGGCCTTCGTCGCTTGCCGGCCGCTGCCGCCACACCTACAATCCCGCCCAGTAACTCGAAGCATCATCGAGCAATGAATTCAGCAACGCTGCTTCGCCGGCCTTGGACCGCTTATGTGGCGGGATTTGTGCTGGTGTGCATCATCACGCTCCTGCGATACCTCATCCGCGACCTGCTGCCCAGTTCTGCGGTCGGATTGCTGTTCACACCGGCTATCCTTGTGGCGGCGATGCTCGGCGGCTTGATTCCGGGACTTTTCGCCACCGCAGTGGGGGCGCCCGCCGTCTACTACTTCGTCGTCGCCAGAACCGACCCGCTCGGCACAGCCGCCTTCAACGTCGTTCTCTTTCTGGTGGTCGGCGCGACTGTCGCCTGGCTCGGCGACCTTTGGCATCGTGCGCGTACCGATTGGGCAGAAGCACGGGCGGCGCTCCTGAGCCGGGAAGCACACCTCGAGTCCGTGCTCGATACGATCCCCGATGCGACAATCGTGATCGACTCCCGCGGGATCATAACGTCCTTCAATCGGGCGGCGGTACGTCAGTTCGGGTACCAGCCCGAGGAGGCCATCGGCAAGAATGTCAAGGTGCTGATGCCGACGCCCTACCGTGAGCAGCACGATGGCTATCTCGCCCGTTACCTAGCGACCGGCGAGAAGCGCATTATCGGCATCGACCGCGTCGTCGTCGGTCGTCGCAAGGACGGCTCGACATTTCCTATGACGCTTGCTGTCGGCGAAACCCGTACGGATGACAAGGTCTCGTTCACGGGGTTCGTCCGCGACCTCACCGAGCGGCAGGAGAGCGCTGCCCGCCTCGAGGAAGCGCAAGGCGAGCTTGCGCGTCTCGCCCGGCTCAACGAGCTCGGAGAAATGGCATCCACACTGGCCCATGAGCTCAATCAACCTCTCTCCGCCATCGCCAACTACGTCCAGGGATGCATTAAACTGCTCGCCCAGGTGCCGGAGCACCCAGCCGACCTGATGCGCAGCGCCCTGCAGGAGACAGCGAAGCAATCACTGCGCGCGGGCGACATCATCCGGCATCTGAGGGAGTTCACGACTCGGGGAGCGACCGACAAGACCCCCGAAGACGTCAAGAAGCTCATCGAGGAGGCCGGCGCCCTCGCGCTTGTCGGGTCGCGCGAGCACGGCGTTCGAACGGAGTTCGACTTCGACCCGGTGGACAGCAATGTGCTCGCAGACCGAGTGCAGATCCAACAAGTTCTTATCAATTTGATGCGCAACGCCGTCGAGGCGATGCAGAGCGCCGAGACGCGCGAGTTGCTCGTCCGCACGCGGCACGTTCCGGACCATGCGATCTCGGTCGAGGTTTCCGACACCGGGGCCGGAATTTCTGATGAAGTCGCGAGCCGTCTGTTCCAGCCCTTCGTGACGACCAAAGCCGGCGGGATGGGCATCGGTTTATCAATTTCCCGTCGCATCATTCAGTCGCATGGTAGCGATTTGGTATACCGGCGAAATGAACGTGGCGGCGCCACGTTCAGCTTCAGCCTGCCAATCGCCGAGGAGATTTCCAATGGCTAATGCAGACATCGTCGTGCACGTCGTTGACGACGAAGAGCCAGTGCGCACCTCGCTGGCCTTCCTGCTTGGGGCGAACGGATACGCAGTGCGAACTCATGCCTCGGCAGCGGCGTTTCTCAAGATCGCGTCCACGATCAAGAACGGCTGCCTGATCACTGACCTGCGCATGCCCGACATCGACGGCGTCGAACTGCTGCGACGCCTTGGCGTGGCCGGAGAAATGCTTCCCGCGATCGTCGTTACGGGTCATGGCGACGTGCAGATGGCCGTCGAGGCCATGAAGAATGGTGCGATGGACTTCATCGAAAAGCCCTTCAGCGACGATGTGCTGCTCGACTCCATCCGCCATGCGGTCGAGCGCGTCGCGACAGCCGCGGAAAACGAGGACTCCCAGAGGCGCACGCGGGAACGGCTGGCGACCCTCAGCGAGCGCGAGCTCCAGGTGCTCAAGGGCGTTGTGCAGGGCCAGCCAAACAAGGTCATCGCCTATGAGCTCGGCCTGAGCCCGCGGACGGTGGAAGTCTACCGCTCGGGCCTGATGAGCAAGATGCAGGTCAAGAGCCTTGCGGACCTGGTCCGTATGATCATCGGCATCGATCTGGATGGTCTCGCCGGGCCAACTGCTTAAGGCTTGATTTGGCGCAAGGCACCGCGGTGGAAGAATGCGCTATTGCTGCTGGACGCTCACTTGAAGGCGCTCTCCCCGGATCCCATGACCCACGTTCTGCTCGTTGCGCCCGACTCTGATCTCCGGAAATCCGTAGAATTTGCACTCCAGGCGGAGGGCTACGACGTCACCTCCTGCGCGAGCATCGGCGCCCGGGAGCGGCCACGCTACGACTGCACGATCGTGGACCATCATGCCCTGGGTAACAACCAGCGTTTTGCAGCTGATTTCTGCAGAATATTCAGGCCGGTTATCCTGCTCGCCAACCTCGTGCCGCACCCCCTGTCCCCCTTCGCTTATCGTACGGTGATGAAGCCGCTGCTCGGCGCGGCTCTGACCGACGCCATCCATGACGCGATCGGGCACCGGGCCGCCACTACGTAGTCCCCCTAGTCCCCCGACCGGAATTTCGCCGGCGGACGATCTGCAGCAGTGTCGCCTCACTTCAACGAGGTACACAGAATGCTCACGCAAACGACCTTTCCAATCGCGGCGATCTCGGGCTCGTCACAGGACCCCGACGTCCGTGGACTGCTCACCCAGAGCCAGCCGGGTGCCATGACCTTCTATCCGGTCGACGCCACCATTTACGCACAGGGTGATGAAGCCGGTCCGCTGTATCTCGTCGAATTTGGAACCGTCCGCATCTGCCAGATGACCGCCGACGGCCGTCGCCAGATCACGAGTTTCTGCTACGCTGGAGATGTGTTCGGCCTGGAGCCGGGCAGTGAGCACGAATTCTATGCCGAGAGCGTCGACGGCGCCGGCATTCGCGTGCTTCGCCCCGCCAATGCGGTGGGCTTTGCGCAGAAGCTGCTCAGTATCGCCCTCCGGCGCTTCGCCCGCATGCAGTCGCATCTGGTGCTCCTTGGCCGCCTCAGCGCCAATGAGAAGATAGCGAGCTTCCTGTGCGATCTGCTCGACCGTCAGGATTCCGACGATGTCGTCCACCTTCCGATGCAGCGTGCCGATATCGCCGACTATCTCGGGTTGACGTTCGAGACCGTTTCGCGCGTGCTGCGCGTGCTCAAGGATAGGGGCATCGTCCGCGTAGACTCGGTCGACCGCATCGACGTCGTGGACTACGACGCCCTTCGCAGCCTGACGGATTGACGACAATGGAGTTCCAGATGTCTTCGGATACATCATCCCGGACCCTCCCGAGGCCCAAGGCCAAGATCGACCCGCAGCAGACGCCCTTCGTCGGCAACGAGACCGTCGAGGACAACCTCCACGAAGCGGTCGAGGTGGCGATCTGGACGGTTCTGGGGCAAGGTTGCTCCCCTGTGGTGGTCGAGGTGCGGGACGGGGGCGTGGTTGCCCTCACCGGGACCCTGCCCTCGGAAACACACAGGCGCGACCTTGTTGCCGCAGTCCGCGCGCTCAAAGGTGTCATGTCCGTTGTGGATCACCTCGACATCGGTGCGGACGAGACGGTGGCCACACCGTCGGCGAAAGCCGGCGACATGCTTTATGTCCGTCGCTTCTGCGCCGCCGACGAGACCTCGACTTCCGCCGCGATCCGCCAGGCCATCGGCCGGCTCGCGACGCACTTCGCGGAGCAGAAGATGGCCCCCACCACGCTGGTCGTCATCTACCGCAATCTTCGGCCGCAGACGGTCACGCTCGACATCGCGATGCCCGTCCCCGCGGGCACGACAATGCCAAATGCCGGCACTTTGCGTGTCGCCCGAATGCCTGCTTCCAATGCCTTCGAGACGGTCGCCCAACCTGGTTTCGACGGCCTGATCGAGGCTGTGACGACGCTCAAGAAGAAGGCCGGCATCCGTCGGAACGACACCGCCGCATTCTGGCAGTCGTTCGACCTCGATCAGGTCCGCCCCTGGACCGGACACCCTCAGGCCAAGGTCCACCTGGCCGCCTAAACCGGCAGTTCCTCTGGAAAGGTCCGACGTTCAAGCTGGTGCCCAGCTCGAACGTTCGCTTGCCAATGACGTTTCGCCTGCGATGTCGCCGGCGCCGCCCGGCGGGCGGCCAACCTCATTCGTGCCGTAGCGCCTGTATCGGATCGAGTCGTGCCGCACCGCGCGCCGGGAAGTAGCCGAACGCAACCCCCACAAAGGCCGAGAACCCGAAGGCCAGCAGAACCGAGGTCCAGTCGACGATGAACGGCACCCCGAGGGCCCGTGTCGCCACAAACGACACCAGCAACCCAAGCACGATGCCGGCCACGCCGCCGAACATCGACAAGGCGATCGCTTCGATCAGAAACTGCGAAAGCACTTGCGACTCGCGCGCGCCGATCGCGAGACGGATCCCGATCTCTCGTGTCCGCTCGGTGACCGAGACCAGCATGATGTTCATGATGCCGATGCCGCCGACCAGCAGGCTGATGCCGGCGATTGCCGCGAGCAGCCCGGTCAAGGCGCCCATGACGCTCCCGAGCATCGACGAGATCTGGCGCATGTCCATGACCATGAAGTCGTCGTCTTCGTTGGTGCTGAGATGCCGCCGCTGCCGCATCAGCGAGGTCAGATCCTGCTGCACCTGCCCGATGACGCTCTCGTTCTGAGCCGCGATATAGATGACGGTGACGTTATCGTTGCCCTGGATGCGGTTCTGCACGGTGTGGAGGGGAAGGAAAATCGCATCGTCCTGGTTGCTTCCAAAGCTGCCTGTGCCTTTCTCGGCCAGCACGCCAACCACCTTGCAGACGAGCGACTTCAGCCGCAGGGTTCGGTCCAGCGGATCAGCGGTGCCGAACAGATCGTCAGCCACCGCCTTGCCGACAATGCAGGTCGCTGCACCGGACACCAGTTCTGCGTCGCGGAACGTCCGTCCCTCGGCCACCGGCCACTGCCGGGCGACGAAGAAGTTGTTGTCGACGCCGTAGACCTCTGTGTAGTGCTTGGTCGAGCCTACCACGGCCGTCATCGACGTTGCAGCAAGCGGGGCCACGACGTCGATCGATGCGATCTGGCGGCTGATCGCTTCTGCGTCGGCGCTATGGAAGTTCGGCGCCAGCAGTCCGTTTGGCCCTTGCGAAAGCTGACCGGGGCGAAGCACCAGCAGGTTGCTGCCCAAGCTGGAGATTGAGCTGCTGACCTGCGAGGTTGTGCCTTGCCCCAGCGTCACGAGGGCAATCACTGCCGCGACGCCGATCGTGACGCCGAGCAAGGTCAGGACGGAACGCATGGCGTTCCGCCAGATCGTTTCCAAGGCAAGCTTTAGAGTTTCAAGCAGCATTGGCCGCTCGTGCCGGTTCGCTCACGGCCCGGCCGTCGACGATCCGGATCCGCCTCGAGCAAAAGGCGGCCATGTCCGGTTCGTGCGTCACCATGACGATGGTGATACCGTCGTTGCCGTTGAGATCGACGAGCAGCTTCATCACCTCATTGGCCCGTTCGGTGTCGAGATTGCCCGTGGGCTCGTCGGCCAGGAGCAGCAATGGGTTGGTGACGATGGCGCGCGCGATGGCCACGCGCTGCTGCTGCCCTCCCGACAGCTCGGATGGAAGATGATGCTCGCGGCCCGCCATTCCAACGCGGCCAAGGGCGGTGCGGGCCAGCCGGCGCCGCTCGGTGGGAGCGATACCGCGATAGATCATCGGCAGCTCGACGTTTTCGAGTGCGCTGCTCTGAGGCAGCAGATTGTAGCCCTGGAACACGAAGCCGACGAAGTTGCGCCTCAGGAGTGTACGCTGCTGGCGCGAGGCCTTCTCCACGGGAACTCCATCGAACCCGTATCGCCCCTCGGTTGGGGTATCGAGATAGCCTACGATGTTCATTGCAGTCGACTTGCCGGACCCACTGGGGCCCATCACCGCAACGAACTCACCGTGCTCGATCCTGAGATCCAGGCCGTCGAGCGCACGGACTTCGGCCTCGCCTTTGCCGTAGACCTTGGTAATTCCCTCGAGTTCGATCAGCGGCGTTTCCATGGTCAGTGGTCCTTGACCCCTGTCACCACGGCCTCGCCGGCCTTGAGATCGCCGGAGACGATCACGGTACGAGTCCCGTCGGTGAGGCCGGTCAGGACCGCCACCGGACGCGTAACGCCATCGCGCAGGACGAAGACCCGCTGCTGACCCTGGGGCGCGGCAGCCTCCCCCTTCGGCAAGAATCGCAAGGCTGCGTTAGCCACCGTAAGGACGCCGGTCGCATGGTCGGTCTCGATGCTCGCCGTCGCTGTCATGCCCGGGCGCAATGCACCAGCCGAATTGTCCACCGCGATGACTGCCGTGTAGCTGGTGACGCCATCGCTCACCTTCGGGGATTGACGCACCTGTGAGACCGTCCCTGCGATCGACTTGTCGGGCGCCGACTCGACGGTGAACCTGGCACTGTCACCAAGCTTGACCTGGGTAACGTCGGCTTCGTCCACATCGACGTCGACCTCGACCGATTTGAGATCGGTCGCCAGGTAGAACAACGGCGTGGTGACAAGTACCGTGCTGACCGTCTGTCCGGGCTGGGCATTGACGTCCAGCACCGTTCCATCGATCGGCGAAACGATCGTGGTCTTCTGGTAGTCACTTACGGCCCCGGAAAGATCGGCCTCAGCCATCCTGAGCTCCGCATTCGCTGCCATCAGATTCGCGCGCGCCCGGTCGAGCCCTGTCGTTGCGAGCTCGAGGTCCTTGTTCGTCACCACCTCGCCGACAGGAAGGTGCTGTGCGCGTCGCAACGCAGCTTCGGCATCGGTTACCGCTGTTTCGGCGGCATCACGGTTTGCCGCCTGAGCATCGACGGTCGCCAGTGCATGCTTGCGCTTGGCCTCGTAGTCGACGGGGTCGATGTGCGCGAGCGGCTGCCCGACCCTCACCGTGTCGTTGTAGTTCACGTCGACCGACAGGATCGTGCCGTTGATCAGGCTCGATACACCGATCGAATGAGTCGGTTCGACGGTTCCGGTGGCGACCAGCGAAACCGTGAGGTCGCCACGCGTCGCGGTGTCAGTCGCATAAGTCGGCACCGCACTCGCCTGCCAGGTTCGCCAGCCCCAGAAGATACCCGCGGCCGCGGCGACGACGACCACACCGACGGCCGCCCAGCGGACGAAACGCCGCGTCCGGCTGCGGCGGTCTTCGGACGCAAGAACTTCGGCAACGTCGAGTCGCTTGAGCATGGTCGCACCCCGTCAGGAATGTCTGTTGCTTAGTCGATCGGCGCGTCACCACGCTTGACCTGGGTCAACGCGGCCAAGGTGCAACTTTGACCGCGCTCAAATGCTGCCGGCACGGCTGGCCTACTCTGCCGTCCTCAAGCGGAACGGCCGGGGTTGTCCTGGTCGTTTGTTCAGCACTTTTCACGGGGATGCCACCATGGCCCACAAGCAGGTCCTTTTCCGGTCCGAAGCGCGCGACAAGGTGCTGCGCGGCGCGAGTCAACTCGCCGACGCCGTGCGCGTGACGCTCGGCCCGCGGTCGAAATCCGTGCTGATCGAGAAGAAGTGGGGCTCGCCACTCGTCTGCAATGACGGCGTGACTATCGCCAAGGAATTCGACCTCAAGGATGCTGAGGAGAATCTTGGCGCCCACATGCTGCGGCAGGCGGCAGAGAAGACGTCCGA
>Ga0105238_10001375_pt1 | contig 24376 bp, 22 predicted proteins | sample KBSC34metaG_FD_81526 | JGI IMG/M metagenome (GOLD analysis project Ga0105238, IMG submission 81526) | Corn rhizosphere microbial communities from Kellogg Biological Station, Michigan, USA - KBS C3-4 metaG | ecosystem: Host-associated > Plants > Roots > Rhizosphere > Soil | place: Michigan, USA...
ACCATCAGCCGCATCAGACCCGGACTCTCGCCCGTTTCGGGAGTGCTGCGATCTCGATAGAACAACAGCAGCCGGTAAAACTCGTCCTCAATCTCGTCTTCGGCACACTCCACCGTGCGAACAAACAGCGGGTGCCGGTCGCGAAAGATGACTCCAGTGAAACCATGATTCGAACCACTCAGCAACAGTGAATCGCCGGCGCCGCCATTGCGCGTCAACCACTGCGCCTCGCCCAGGTGCCGCGGCAGGATCAAACCTGCGCGCCACGAGAGCGAGTCGAGAACCGCTTCATACTCGGCAAGTATCGCTTTCCTGACTGCGATGACAAGATACCGATCGCGCCCCTGTGCATCTTTCTGCAGGCGGTCTCTCGAGATGGAGAGCTCTTCCATCGACGCGCCAAAGCCGCGTTCAATCTTCCATCTCAGTACATCCTGAAGTTCAGACGCGGATTGCAACTGGCTTTCGATGGTGAGCACCAGCGTTCGTGCGCTAGCTTCCGGCAACGAGAGCGACCAGCGCTTCTGTTTCAGCAGCCCGGCGCTCGCGGCGAGATCATTCAACACCGCTGCGAGTTGAGCCTTGTTCTGGATGTTCGTCTCGTCAAAGCTCGGTCGAACGAGTGACTCATCGATATTGAAAGTCGCTGCGCGGCGCAGCTTACACACCGCACCTCTGACGCGTTCGAGTTGAACTACGGAAGCAACTCCCTTTTCCAGACCGATTGCGGTGGCGGGATACCAGGGGTCAATTAAACGTGATAAGAGGTTGGGCACTGTTCTATATTTCCGATTGCCAATTGCCGATTGTCGATTTAAGTCGCGTCAATCCAATTGGCAATTGGCAATCGGAAATTGGCAATCGTTTCACCACTCACTATAAGCTGTGCCTTCAGTCGAGACTTCTGCTGAGGCGCTGTGAACGTCAGTCATCCCCTCCTGGCCCTCGGACGAATTCGGATCTGCGCCCTGGGTAATGGCCCAATCCTTCTGGCCCGTGAACGGATCGATCGGGACCTCGCGCATGTACCCCTCAGTCACGAGATCGTCGAGCGATTGAGGCAAGCGCCCTTTGTCAGCCGCGAACTGATCGATCAACGAACGCATCTTGCGCAGATCATCTCGCAGCACCGTCTCGCGCGTGTGCATGATCGTCTTTTGATACTGCGGTAGTGTGATCGACGCGAGAATGATGATGATCGAAATCACGATCATCAACTCCAGCAACGTAAATCCTGCCTGTCTCTTACCAGTCACTGTACTTCTCTCCATTCAACGCCGTGTCTCTCGACTTCGAGCGCACATCAAAAACATTTTCACCGCCCCACGAACCGGCGTCGGCCGCGTCGTAGCACGAACGAAGGTCCCAATCTGATTTTCCCGTCATCGGATCGATCGGCAGCCCTCGCATATAAACTTTTTGTTTAGTCGACAACTGACTCTGCCCGACATCGGTTGCGTTCACACCCTGTTGTCCGCGACCACCGGTCGAGCCTCGCGGTATCACATTGACGCCATTCACGAGCGTTTCCAGATCCGGCGGGAAATGATCAGGATTGTCGATGCCGAAGATCGTGCAGTCGCTGATCACCACTTTGCTGCGCGGATCGATGAACGTGTTCCCCTGTTGTTGTGCCTGTTGCTGTGGCGTCAGTGCGACTCCAGTGCAAACCATGCCGACCGTATCGCGATGAAACTCGTCGATTGCCATACGGATCTGGCGCAGGGTCTCGCGCAGTTGCTGCTCCTTTTGACGCTTCACCGAAACCTTTACGAGGGGCAACACGCCGAGCGTCAGTATCGTCAGCACGGTGATCGTGATCACCAGTTCGATTAATGAGAAGCCTTTTTGCTTCATAACCGTTACACGCCTGAGGTCGCAAAAAAGCACAAAAAGCACAAAAGATAGTTCGCTAAGCTTGTGCTTTTTGTGCCTGTGGCAAACAGACGAACGTCTATTGCTGCTTCACTGTCGCCGTCCCCTGCACTATCTGTGACGTGATGTCACGCGAGTCAGCGGCAACAACGTGAAGCGTTTCCTTCACGAACATCAGCGAAGCATCGCCTTCGCCAATTGCTTCGATATCGATGAACAGCAGTGGGCCGGAGCCTCCGAACGATGCCTTGCCGTTACTCGTGATCGATATCAAACACCTGCCCGCTGTCGAGTCGATCACGGGTGTAAACGATGGCGCCATCTCTCCCGAACTCGGAAGAATACTTCCCGCAGTTAATGCATTTACCTTAACTACCTTCGGATCGAATCGCAGCGCCACCAGGGCCAGATTCAACGGCACATCGGAGTTCAACTGAATGGCATAACGCCGTTTCTCGCCGACCTTCAAAACGTCCCCAGTTGGTATGAGACTGAGTTGAGCGACACGTGTCGCGCTCGTCTTCGCCTCGAGCGACGTCTCAGTAGCGCTTGGCATTGAAGTCAGAACTGCATTAGTGCCCGGATTGACTGTCGCGACATTCGCGGCCGCCTGATCGCTTATCAGCGACTTCGGCGCCGGCACATACGACGGCAACTCTTCCATTCCTGCCTGTTTGGTGTTCGTCACAATCGCGGCAGGCTTTTTCTCACCACCCACCGGAGCGAACGCATACGTGCCTATCGGAGGAGGCAGATTCGACGGCGTCGTCTTCTGCATTACCGTTTCACCCGCCTTCACAAGTGGCGCATCCGGAAGCTGCATCTCGACGTTCCGGGGCAGCGAGCGTGCCGCCGCCAATTGATCTTCTCGATCTGCACTACGCACCACTGACGCGATGTGATCTTCGCGATCGGCATCACGAATCATTTCCGCGAGCGAACCGGTTGTCGGCGACTGCAAAGTGCCGCTGGGTCGCATCTCTTCGTCACGCGGCGTAACAGCCGGAGCACGAAGCACGCGTGGCGTGACGGAGATGACGATGTCGATCTGACGATTGTCGCGAGTCGGCGACGTAAAGAAACGTCCGAGGATCGGCAGGCCGCCGAGAACCGGAAGTCCCGCGCGACCGTTGGTCTGAACGTCCTGAGATACGCTCGCCAGCATCATGGTCCGATTGTTCTGCACGCGGGCCGTGCCGGTGATGGTGCGTTCAGTGAAGGTTGGAGTCAGCGTACTTGCTCCGAGAACATCTTTCGATTCGATGTTCATCTTCACCTGCACGTCGAGATTCGGAAACACTTGCGGCGTGAACTTCAGAGTTAGACCAGTCGGTTCATAGTTGATGACGGGGAAACCGCCGCTAGGGAAAGCGCCTTGACCATTTACCGGCGTGCCGGTCTGCACACCAAACGGATACGCCTGCGCAGTCTGCACCGGAACACGTTGACCGATGCGAGCCGTCGACTCTTCGCCGTTGAACGCATGGACCTGAGTCGACGCGATCAGCTTCGTATTGTTCCTGCTTTGGAACGCGGTCAGGACTGATGGCGGAATCACGAGAGCGCCGGCGAGCGCCGTCGGCACAGACCCAACGAATGCACCGAGGTTGACGCCGCGACCAGCTCCGGAATTTACGATGCCGTTATCGGTCAACAGCGAGAAGCCGGGCGAACCGCCAATGCTGAACACGCCGTTACTGCCGGGTGTGCCGATCTGGTTACCGAACTGCATCAGGTCGCTCTTCGAAACTTCATAGATGCTGACGTCCATCACCACCTCAGCGCGATCCTTGTCGATGCTCTGAAGCAGGTCGCCAATCAGGCGGACGTTTTCTGCCGTGTCGCGCACAGTCAAACTATTCGTCGCGTCGTCAGGAACGACGATCGTTTGCGGACGACCAACTGACGGCGGAATCGCCTGCTGCACGAGCTGGCGCGCGTCAGCCGGTTTCATGTTTGAAAGGAAGAACGTGCGGAGCACGAGTTGTTGATACTGCGGACGGCGTGCCTGATCGGCAACGAGAATCGTTCTGCGGCTGAGCTTCTGGAAGAAGAGTCCTTCCTGAAGGAACAGGTAGTCGAGCGCCTGGGCGGTCGTCACATCTTTCAAACTGATATCAACCGGACGCGATTGCGCAAACGATTGGCGGTCGAAAATAACGTTGAGATTCAACTGCTCGGCAAGACTGCGAATGAGTTGTTTGAGATCGCCTCTGACGTCGACGACGCGAAGGGCCTGTTCACGAGGCGTCGCGAGATCCTGCGCCTGAGCACTGGCTGGCGTAATCGTACCGTCCGAGAGGCTGTCACCTGTTTTTGAACCGCTAGGCGAGCGGCCTTCTTTCACACCCTGTAGGCGCAACATGCGCTCCATTTCCGAAACCGCGAGCTCATTCACCGGATCGTAACCGTAGGCTTGCCGGAAAGCATTGTAGGCGCCGACATAGTCTCCCCGTTCCGCGAGCGATCGCCCTTGCTGCATGTACGTCTGCGAGGCGTTGAAACTCGCCCGGCGAAAATGCATCTGATACTCCATATTCGACGGGTCAGCTGCTACCGCGAGCGTATATTCCTGAGCGGCTTTGTCCCATTGCTGCGATTTCTCGTAGTCCATGCCACGCTTGAAATTCTTGTCGCCTTTTTTGCCGAAAGCAGTGATCGGCAAGGACAAGATACTGATGGCAAGGATGAGCGAGATAAGGGCTCTAATACGTGTATTGTTTTTCATGACCTTCTACTCGTTTTGCTCGGTTCGGGAGGTGGAAAGTTTAGCGACTCAATAATGCCGCCGGAACGCCTAAGATGCAAGATCAAACCGGCCAATTTGCTTACACGCGAATATTGTTTTTTGGTTCCGGTTAATGTCGGGGGATGATTGCCGATTGCCGATTGCCAATTGCCGATTTTCTTGAGGTATCAGTCGATTCAAATTGGCAATCGGCAATTGGCAATCGGCAATTTAAACGGTCGCGCTGAGCTCTTCAACAAAGGTTACGCGGTTGATTTCGTGCAAGGTCGAAACTCCGCTGAAGACCTTGTGCAGGGCCGAATCTCTCAAGCTCTTTAACCCTTCGGCCTCTGCCGCGCGCCGGACCTCGGAACCCGGCCGGCGCTCGACGATCATCTCGCGGATATTATCCGACAAATCCAATAGTTCGTGAATAGCCGTGCGCCCGCGATAACCGGTGTGATTACAGGCATCGCAGCCAACATTCATATAGAACGGTTTGTCGCGATATTCGTCCGGCTTGAGACCCGACTCGAACAGCTCCGTGTCGCTCGGACGATACTGCCGCTTGCAATAGACACAGAGCATTCGGATCAGCCGCTGGGCGAGCACACAGTTGAGCGACGAAACGAAGTTATAGGGCTCGACGCCCATGTTCAAAAAACGCCCAATCACGTCGATCACATTGTTCGCGTGTACAGTCGTAAATACGAGGTGACCCGTCAGCGCGGATTGAATCGCGATCTGCGCGGTTTCCGTGTCGCGAATCTCGCCGACCATGATCTTGTCCGGATCGTGACGCAGGATTGAGCGGAGACCGCGATCGAACGTGAGTCCCTTCTTTTCGTTCACCGGAATCTGCGTGATGCCGTGCAACTGGTACTCGACCGGATCCTCAATCGTAACGATCTTGTCTTCTTCGTTTCTGATCTCGTTCAGCGCCGCGTACAGCGTAGTCGTCTTACCGGATCCTGTGGGACCAGTGACGAGGACCATCCCGTACGGCTCTGCAATGTAACGGCGAAACTTCCGCAGATCCTCTTCCGCAAAACCGACCACGTTCAGGTTCAGGTTCTTGAACTCTTCGTTGATCTGCTCTTTATCGAGAATACGAATGACTGCGTCTTCGCCGTGAATCGTCGGCATGATCGAAACGCGGAAGTCGACGTTCCGTCCTTTATAACGAACTCGGAATCTGCCGTCCTGCGGCACGCGACGCTCGGCGATGTCGAGCTCCGACATGACCTTGATACGCGAGATCAACGTCTGGTGATAAGCAAGGTCGATCGGATCGACTTTCTGGTAGAGCGCGCCGTCAATTCGATACTTCACCTGGACTTCCGTATCACGAGTTTCGATGTGAATATCGGAAGCGCGCGACTCCATCGCGTTGTAGATGATCGTGTCGACGAGTTTGATGATCGGCGACATCTCAGCGTCAGTTGCCAGACGATCGAGATCGAGCACTTCTTCGCCGTGCTCAGTTTCCTTGACGAGTGAAATACGAAAACCTGAGGCCGCTTCCTGCAGCACGCGCTGAGTCGTGTCGCCTTTTCTGAGAACAACTTCAATTGCACCGGCAGTCGCGACGTATGGAATAACGCGAGTTCGAAGCGTGCTTGAAAGCTCGTCGAGACGTTCGAGGTCGGTTGGGTCCGCCATCGCGATGTGCAGACCCTTTTGATCGCGTTTGAGTGGTACAAACTGATGGCGCACCATCAAATCGACTGGAACTTCAGTGAAGAGTTCGTAATCAATCGGAGATTCACGATCGGGCGGCAGTAGATCGACGAAAGGAAGACGGTATCGCTGCGCCAGTTCGCGCGCCGCTTTCATCTCAGGCGGCACATGCTCGGCACCATTCGCGCCATTAGCGCCCGCCGGCGGCACGGCCGTGATAACCGTATTCTCGTTGTCTGAAACTTCCTTCATAACTCTCTAATGTCGTGATCCCGTAACGCCTGCGCCACTCGAAATTGATTGGATGATCGGGAGGTAAATCGCCAGCAGGATCGTCACCACGACGCCGCCCATGACCACAAGAATCGCAGGCTCCAGCGTGGTCGTCAACTGTTCCAGTCGCACCTCAGATTCCGCGTCATAAAACACCGCAACTTCATCAAGCATCTCGCGCAAGCTACCCGACCGTTCGCCAATCCCGATCATGTCGATTGCCAGCGGCGGCATCCAGCCGGCCATCTCGAGACTCTCGGTGAACGAGCGGCCTTCGCGAATCATCGGCAGAATCATCGAACTACGCCGTCGCAGTTCCAGATTCGTGATCGACTCGGATGCTATTTCCCACGACTCGACGAGTGTGATGCCTCCGGCGAGCAAGGTCGCCAGAGACCGTGTCGCCTGAGCCACTGACATCTGGACGGCGAGACTTCCAGCCAGCGGAATCTTTAGAATCAAGTTACTGATCTGGAGTTTGCCGGCTGGTGTACGTGACCATATAAATAGAAGAATTGAACCGCCAATTATCAACGGGCCGAACCAGATGACGTTTGAAGACAACCAACGCGAGAGTCCCACCACGATCTGAGTCACCGTCGGTAGTTCATTACCAAAACCGGAGAAGAGCTCCGACATCCTGGGCACGACATAGATCGTCAGGAACGTGACCATGCAGCCCGAAGCAAAAAGCAAAAACAGCGGATACGCCAGAGCGCCGCGAATTTTTCGTCGCAGAGCAACGTTGCGCCGCATGTAAGTCACGTATCGACTCAACACGTCGTCGAGCGCGCCCGAGCGTTCACCGGCCAGAATGGAAGCAGTGTAGATGCGTGGGAAGATGCTGCCCTGAGCAGCAAAAGCCTGCGAGAGAGCGTCGCCGCCGCGGATTTTCTCCTCCACGTCGCCCAGCACACCTCGCAGTCGTGCAGACGCGGCTCGCTTGCGCAGCATCGAGATGGCCTGAAGAATCGGTATGCCCGCGCGTACCAAGGCGGCAAGCTGTTGGTTAAAGAGCAGGAAGTCGTTGGCTTTGACTTTGGGATGTGCGCCCGGCCTGCCGAAACGTGTCAAGGCCGAAACGCCCGAGGTGCGCGGCGGGCTGACGTTGAAAACACGGAATCCCTCACGCTCGAGCCGCGCTCGTGCCTCGTGGATGCCTGACGCCTCAACCGTACGAGTTACAACCTCGCCGGCAGGCGTTCCCAATCTGCAAATAAACTCAGCCATAATCTGGATTTACCCGACTTGAGAATGACCGGGAGTATATCTCACGCGCCGCCTAACCAGAAGTTTCATCAGTGTCCAAAAGGAAATAGGTCCTCTACGACTTATAGGACCTATGATTCCCCGAAAGTATTCCCCCGGTAGTGCCCTAAGTCGAGATCCTTTATCCACAGATTACACAGATTGATTTAGAGAATCTGCGTAATCTGTGGATACGATTCCCCCGAAAGTCTTGCGCCCGGCGAGCGCCTGTCCTAGAATGGCCGTGCCAACACAGCAATTAAACTGAAACGCGCGCGGCCGGCTCCCCGTGAACATTTCATGCTCCGGATTTGAAAAGTCGGGCATCACTCGTTCCTAACGAGCATCTGTGTTGACAGTTCCCTTTCGAGCCCTGACCGGTACTAAAAAAGTAGAATCACCGAACTGTAGCCCGGGGGTGACATGTATTTACCGACTCGTTACACCACCAAGTTAACGGCCGCTTCCATTGCGTTACTTACTGTCACAGTTTTCTTATGTGTGGCAGTGAAGAGTCAGGAGCCTGCTCAGAGTAAACCTGCTGCCGCCGCCCCTACGCAAACGCCTTCACCTGCGTCGAAAGATCAGAAAGAACAAAAGAAGCTTGGCTCCGAACTTGACGATCATTCGTTAATCACTAACACCGACCTGATCACCCTGACAGTAACCGTCACTGACACCTACGGACGCTACGTTTCAGGTTTGAGCAAAGGCGCCTTTGCCGTTTTTGACAACAAGCAACAGCAGGAGATCACTTTTTTCAGCGACGACGATTCACCGGTTTCCGTCGGAGTGATTTTCGACGTTTCTGGGTCGATGAGCGGCGACAAGGTAAAGCGCGCTCGCGACGCGCTGAGCAAGTTCATACAAACGAGCCACGACTCTGACGAGTATTTCCTAATTGCGTTTAATTCGCGCGCTCAACTACTGCTCGATAAAACACGCGACGGCGACTCGATTCTCAACAAACTAACTTTCGTCGAGACCAAGAGCCAAACCGCTCTCTACGACGCCTGCTACCTGGGCGTGGAAAAAGTCCAACGCGGAGCACATCCGAAACGGGCCTTGCTTCTCATCAGCGACGGCCAGGACAATGATTCCCGCTACACGTTCAATGAACTTCGAAAGCTTTTGAAAGAGTCGGACGTGACGCTCTACGCGATCGGCATTCTGAGTGGCAGCGACGCCGGCAGCGCGATGGGCATGGAAGGCCAGGGAATCCTCGATGAGCTCTCCGGCGTGTCCGGAGGCAAAGCGTTCTTTCCGCGTTCCGCGGCCGAAATGGACGACATTTTTGAACAGATTGCCCTGGAGTTGCGGCACCAGTACTCTATCGGTTACAAACCCGAGACCTTTGCCAACGACGGCAAGTGGCATCGGGTAAAGGTAAAAGTGACGCCGCCCCGCGGGCTGCCGCGGCTGTTTGTTCGTTCCAAGGAAGGCTATTACGCCACGGCCGGCGCGCGTTAGTGTTCAAAAAGCAGGCCTTTCCGGCAACGCGGGTTCACTTCCCCGGCATCTTTGGAGGTGTGCGTCGGGCAGCTGCGATTATCGGCAGCGCCGTTTGCCCCAGCCTTGCGCGTTTGAGGAGTTTTTAGATTGTTTAGTGAGCAGAATCTCAGGCAGACCGGGATAATTGTGGTCTGCGGCTTAGTACTCTCGGGACTGATCTTTGGCTCCAGTGTGTTTGCAACTAGTGGCCAGGATCGGCCGCGCAGCACCGCGACTCCCGCAGCAACTCCGACACCACCCGCAACAACTCCGGCTAAACCGGCAGCGACTGCGGCGCCTTCGCCAACTCCCCAAACACAAAGACCACAGACCGATCGCATCGCACCAACACTGGGCGAACCGCCACCGCCACCTAAGCTCAAGCCAACTCCAACTCCGACGCCGCCTGAGGTCCTCGATCCTGACAGCATTATTAAGATCAACTCGGAGTTAGTCCAGCTACACGTTCGGGTCATCGATCGTAACAACAAGCCGATTGGCAACGTGACCAAAGGCGAGTTTCACATCTACGAAGACGGCGTGCCTCAAACAATCGAAACATTCACGCGCGAGGAAGTTCCGATCAGTTACGGCCTGGCAGTGGATACATCGGCATCGCTTCGTTCGCAGATTCAAAGCGTCATCGACGCGGGCAAGACAATCGTTAACAGCAACAAGCCCGGCGACGAGACTTTTCTGGTGCGGTTCATCAGCAGCGACAAGATTCAAACGGAACAGGATTTCACCGACAAGAAAGACCTGTTGATGGATGCTCTCGACAATCTTTATGTTGAGGGCGGCCAGACGGCAGTCATAGACGCGGTCTATCTTTCAGCCGAGCACGTCTCCGAGTACAAGAAAAACGATGAGAACGATCGCCGGCGGCGCGCGCTCATCATAATTACTGACGGCGAAGACAGAAGCAGCTTCTACAAACCGGAACAGCTCTTTGCGCGCTTGCGCGAAGAAGACGTTCAAATCTACGTGATTGGTTTCGTTAACGAGCTCGACAAAGAAGCCGGCTTTATTCGCAAGAGCCCGCGCGAGAAAGCTGTGGGCCTGATCAACAAACTCGCGAGCGAAACAGGTGGACGCGCGTTCTTTCCCGAATCTATTTCGGAGTTGCCGCAGATCGCGAATGAGATTGTGCGAGATATGCGCACGCAATACGTGATTGCCTACAATCCAACTAACAAGGCTCAGGACGGTAGCTATCGGGCGATCAAAGTCTCCGTGGACCAACCTTCCGATTCTGAGAAACGAATTGCGCTGACGAGGAACGGGCGTTTGGCGCGCAAGGACTCGGGCGCCTCTATTAGACCACCGGCGGTGCGAATGCCGGCCACCAGCACGCCGATCAAAAAACCGTAACACAGATCAGCGCTGATCTATTTTTTCTTATCCGTCTTATCTGTGGCTTTCTTCTTGTACTTCGTTCCGTGCCTCGTGGTTGCTTCCTCGATCGAATGCGTCGTGGTGAGAACATCATCCTTTCGTGCCAATTCGATTAACCTCTTGTAGTGATTGCGCAGCGCATCGATCTCCGGCTCACTCAAATCCTCTACATCAATCAGACGGTTGCTCGCGCCTTCCAGTGCCGCGACGATCTCGTTGAGCTTGAGATGGAGCGCCAGCGCATCCTTGTTCTGCGCCCGTTGAATCAGAAAGACCATCAGAAAAGTCACGATCGTCGTTCCGGTATTGATCACGAGCTGCCACGTGTCGGAATAATGAAAAAGTGGACCAGTAAGGCCCCAAACTACAATCACCAAAACAGCGAAGACAAAGGCGAGGGAGGTTCCGGTTGCTCTCGTGGCTTGATGTGAAAACTTCTCGAGGAATTCACTTAGTTTATTTCTCTTGCGTGGCATTTTAGTCTCTGGCTTTGACGGAACCACTAATCTTTTTGCGAGTGGTTTCGCCAGTATGCAAAACGGGTAATCCGAGATCGACGTCTGAATGTGGTTGAGGAATGACGTGTGTTGCCACTACCTCGCCGACTCGTTTTCCAGCCGCGGCGCCGGCATCGACCGCACTACGAACAGCCGCAACATCGCCGCGCACAATGGCCGTCACTAGACCAGCATCGATCTTCTCCCAGCCCACGAGACGAACATTCGCAGACTTCACCATCGCGTCCGCAGCTTCGATCATTGCCACCAGGCCGCGACATTCGATCATTCCGAGTGCTTCAGGCATTAGCGCTCCTCCATTAACCACAAGATATTAGCCACAAAAAGGCACAAAGGCACACAAAAAATCAGCTGAAACCATTTTGTGCATTTTGTGCCTTTTGTGGCTAGTTTCGGAGTGAGTGGATCGGGGCGGGGATGCGGCCACCTCGGCGAATGAAGGCCGCTGCCGAAAAGGCGTTGACCGGCATGATCGGCGCGCTGCCAAGCAATCCACCAAACTCTACCATTTCCCCAACGTCGCGACCGGGAACCGGAATGATCCGCACGGCAGTGGTCTTGTTGTTCATGACACCCACCGCCATTTCGTCTGCAATGATCGCCGCGATGGTTTCCGCGGGTGTGGAACCGGGCACAGCTACCATGTCGATGCCGACCGAACACACACTGGTCCATGCTTCGAGCTTTGCGAGAGACAACGCTCCTAGCTGCGCGGCTTCGATCATTCCCGCATCTTCCGAAACCGGAATAAACGCTCCGCTCATTCCACCAACAGAGCCACTCGCCATCGCGCCGCCCTTCTTCACCGCATCAGTCAAAAGCGCGAGCGCCGCAGTCGTTCCATGAGTGCCCGCGCGTTCGAAGCCCATCGCTTCGATGATGTTGGCGACTGAGTCACCGGGAACCGGCGTAGGCGCCAATGAGAGATCGATGATGCCGAAAGGAATACCGAGTCGACGCGCGGCTTCACGGCCCACGAGTTCGCCCGCGCGCGCGAGCTTGAACGAGAGTTTCTTGATCGTCTCGGCGAGATCCTGCAACGGAAGATCTCTGCCCGCGTGTTGTACGGCATGATTGACGACGCCTGGTCCGGAGACACCGACGTTCACGACGGCTTCGGCTTCGCTCACGCCGTGGAAGGCGCCGGCCATGAAGGGATTGTCTTCAACAGCATTTGCAAAGCACACGAATTTCGCACATGCCAATCCGCCCTGATCACGCGTACGCTCGGCAGCGTCTTTGATGATTCGTCCGATGTGACCCACGACGTCCATGTTGATACCGGCGCGAGTGGTTGCGGCATTGACTGACGAACACAGACGCTTAGTCGTCGAGAGTGCTTCGGGAATGGAGTCGAGAAACCTGATCTCCGACGGCGTCGCGCCTTTTTGGACCAACGCAGAATAGCCGCCGATAAAGTCGACGCCGACTGTGCCCGCCGCGTCGTCGATTGCGCGCGCAACTTCGACCACGTTTCCCTGGAGGCCTTCGGTAATCAGCGACACCGGCGTTATCGAAATACGCTTGTTGGCGACTCTGATCCCAAACTGTTCACCAATCTCATCCACTGTCGGCACGAGTCGAGCAGCAACGGCGCGGATCTTGTCGCCGGCCTTCTGCGCTACTCCCGACATCGAGTCGCTCGTGCAGTCGAGCAGGCTCAGACCCAGCGTCACTGTGCGGACGTCGAGATGCTCCATTTCGGTCATCGCGACTGTCTGCAGAATCTCGGCCTGGGTGTATTCCATCTATCCGATTACTTTGCTCAGGATCAGCAGAACGAGGAAGAGAATAAAGAACGCCGCTGCGACAAGCAGAAAGCGCAGGCTCGGATCGTATGCGGCCTGATCGATCACGACGCTCGAAACTTTTCGTATGTGCTCCACGCGACCGCGGACACTATGGTCAGTCGCTTTCGGAACCGCAGGCATAGGGGGTGGCGACGCGACGGCACTCAGTGGTTGCGTCGCGGCGAGATCAGGTTTCGCCGTTTCTGCCGGGGCTGTATCGATGATCGTGTCGGAAAGTGAGATGCTGGTTGGCGCTGACTGCTGAGTTTTGATTGGATTCCCACACTGCGGACAGAACATCGCATGGTTCCGCACCGATACGCCACAAAATGTGCATCGACGGTCAATTTCCGGTTCAGACATATGCTTCACAGGATCCAACTAGATTCGGTGCATGGCGTTGAAGAGATCCTCTCGCTGCGCATAGATATTCACCCCAAGATTCTGCCCCGCGAGTCGCAAACGATCTTTTAACTCTGCAGTAGTCTCAAGCGCGCGCGCCGTATCGGCAATGATCACCATCGCAAATTTTCCCTGCACCACTGTTTGATTGATGTCGATGATACTGCAACTGGCCTCTGCGAGAATCTGCGAAACACCGGCGACAATACCGGGATGGTCCAACCCAAACACGGAAATCACCATTCGGTCGGAAGATCCTTCACCCGAACTCATCTGTGCCGCGCCGCCCCGATCGATAGCCGGCGCTGTGCGATTGTTATTCGTGCCTGAAACCTGTTTGTAAATATCAGTGACCAACTGCTCGACCGTGGCGTCGTCGACCGCACCGCCCAGACGATCGTAAACCGCTCGGGTGATTCGGTAAATCAGGTCTTCATTGGCCATGGGAAGAGTGATGGGTGATCAGGTGTGTAAGTTAGGGTCTGCCGTTTTCGCCGACGAGACGGCGAGCCGCCTCGCGCATTTCGTCCGAGAGAGTGTCATTGATATCGACGCGATCGACGATGCCGACCACAGCGGCTTCGATCGACATATCCTGATTGCCAATGGCCGACCGGGCAGCCTTCCCGAAAGCGCACATCACCATCTCGCCGGTTCCCGCGCCAAGCCGGTCAGCTACGACGACGATGTTGCGCGTCGGCTCTTTGTCGAGATCGTACGGGTGAACAATCAAAAACCGGACGCCCTCGAGATCGGGCGTCTTCTTCGTCGACCAGACTGTGCCTACGACTTTTCCTAAAAACATAAAAGCAGTATCCACAGATTACACAGAAAAATAATCTGCGTAATCTGTGGATGATCAAACTTTCGCGAAGACTTCTCCCGGCTCGCCCATATCACGCGCCGCGGGAGTGATGATCGTTCGTCCGTTGATGTAGATCTTCTCGCCCTTCTGTATCGCGCGTCGCACGTCGTCTTCACTGACAAAATCGACAGCCTTCGCACCATTCGTCGATGGTTTAGCTGCTGGTGGCGCAGGCGCCGGCGGAGGTGGTGCCGGCTTCGGCGGCGGAGCCGTGTACATGCTGCCTGCTTCATTCTCGATCGCAGGTGACGGCAGCGGTGACGAAGAAGGTTCGACACGCTTACCAGCCAGAAACCGATCGACTATCGCGGCAATTTCCTGCCGATCGATCTTGCCCCCCGCTACACCCGGCTCCTTTGCCGCCATCGGTTGCGCAACCTTTTGCGTCGCCACGGCCGGACGCGCGCTCTTCACTGGTCTGGTTTCAAATGCGACCCGCTTAATGTCCATCAAATGAAGCGGCGACGCGTTGTCAGACGTGACGTTGCCACCCCACGAACCGCAGCCCAACGTCATCGACGGCGGCAGCGCTGTCGAGAACCCGATTGCGCCGTGAGTTGTGGGCGTGTTCACCGTGATTCGCGAGGCCGGCATCTCAGCACCGAATTTCACGGCTGCTTCGCGCGAGCGAGTGTGAATGCCAGCGGTATGGCCCATACCACCGTACCCCAGCACTTCCTTACTGCGTTGCGCACACTTCTCGAGCCCGTCAACAACGTAGAAAGCAAGAATCGGCGAGAGTTTTTCCATCGACAACGGATGGTCGCGTCCGACACCGGCAACGTCTGCGAGCAGACAACGCGTTCCCGGCGGCACAGTAATACCGGCCATCTTAGCAATCACTTCAACCGACTTGCCCACGATCGCGGGATTGAGCGAACGCTGTGGAGTCGCGACGACCTTTGCGAGTTGATCTGCTTCAGATGCCGAGAGGAAATGCGCACCCTGGAGTTTGAACTGTTCGCGAACTGCCTGTTCGATCGGCGCGTCGCAAACCACGGCCTGCTCGGAAGCGCAGATTGTTCCGTTGTCAAAACACTTACCTGTCAAAATATCCTGCACCGCTTTCGGCACGTCCGCAGTTCTCTCGACGCAAACGGGCACGTTGCCTGGTCCAACACCGAACGCCGGTTTACCGGACGAGTAGGCGGCGCGCACGAGACCGATACCGCCGGTGGCGAGAATCACGGCCGTCTGCTTGTGCTTCATCAAGGTTTCGGTGCCTTCGATCGTCGCGGTCGTCATGCAACCGATCGCATCCGCGGGTAAACCTTCCTTGATTCCGGCGTCGCGCATAACGCGCGCTGTCTCGTTGATGCACCTGGCAGCCGATGGATGCGGTGAGAGCACCACGGTGTTACGCGATTTGATCGCGATCAAGATCTTGAAAATTGCAGTTGAAGTCGGATTAGTAGAAGGAATTATGCCGGCTACGACGCCACGCGGGCTTGCGATCTCTACAACGTCTTTCGTTTCGGAAACAATTCCCTTCGTGCGCAAACCGCGGAAATAGTTCCAAACATCCTCGGCGGCGAAACGATTCTTTTCCTGCTTGTCGGCGGGAACTCCGTATCCGGTTTCCTCGACGGCCATTGCTCCGAGTCGTGCCGCATCAGCTAAGGCGGCCCGAGCCATCGCTTCGCAGATCCGATCGATCTTTGCCTGATCGAACTCGGCCACTTGAGTCTGCGCGCGGTGCGCCGCCTCCACCAGATCGCGCGCCTGCTGCACTGAAACTAGATCTTTATCGACGGACATGACAACCTCTCATTGCCGATTTCCAATTGCCGATTGCCAATTTGATTAACCAAGGCGTGCTAACCACTAAATTGGCAATTGGAAATCGGCAATTGGCAATTATCTCGCGCGCTCTTTGTTCGCTTCACGCGTGCCGGCGCCCAGTGATCGTCCCTGATCGCCCTGGCCCAACTGTCCGCGCGCGCCACCTTGCAGCGCCTGCTCATCCGGACTCAGACCGGTGCGCCCGTTGACGGGAAGCACGCGCTCAACTTCAGCATGTGGTCTCGGAATGACGTGGACGCTGATGAGTTCGCCAACTCTTCGCGCTGCCGCCGCGCCTGCATCGGTCGCCGCCTTCACGGCACCCACATCACCGCGCACAAAGATCGTCACATATCCGGCGCCGATATACTCTTTCCCAAGCAGTTGCACGTTCGCTGCTTTGACCATCGCATCGGCGGCCTCAACTGCACCCACGAATCCTTTGGTCTCAACCATTCCGAGTGCTTCCAGGGCCATCTCTTTGTCCTCACTTTAGTCTTGGTTGTAAAGATTAAAAGCGACTGTATCGGGTCACTGTGGCGTCAACGTACCACCGCGGGCGGCAAGAAGCAAGAGACGCTGATCTTTTGAGAAGCAAAAGTTTGACACCGTTTAGCAGCGCAAGCTATAGTGCAGAAAAAGTGGGAGTTGTACGTTTCATACAAGCGGCGCGCTGATAGACCTGGGGTAACAATCCAACCAACCCGACGCCAGGAATCGAGCGAGTGGAGATGGCAGCGAGTATAGGCGAACAATTGCGACTCGCCCGCGAGGAGCGCGGCATTGGCCTGCGCGAAATCTGCGATCAAACCCGCATCTCCGTCCATTATCTCGAAGCAATCGAAGCGAATGATTACAAACGTCTGCCGGGCGGCGTTTTCAATCGCAGCTTTATTAAGGCCTACGCGAAGTGTGTGGGCTACGACGAGCGCGAGGCGATCGAAGGCTACACGCGGTACCTGCGCGAACACGGTGAGTCGACTGACGACATCAACACGACGCCGCTTCATTCGAAAGTCTATACAGATACTCCGGCCACACGCTCCCCTGTTCTGACCGTGCTGCTGGCGATTTTGATTCTGGCAATTCTGACGGGGGCCGCCCTCGCAGCGCTGCACTGGTTCCAACGTGTATAGCCACAAAAAGCACAAAAGGCACAAAAGTCACAAAAAGAAGTTTCTACTTTCGGGGATCTCTTTTGTGTTTTTTGTGCCTTTTGTGCTTTTTGTGGCTAGCTTTTATATTAGTGGCCAATATGATTACACCTGATATTTTTGAAGGCCTAACTTTCGACGACGTACTCTTAATCCCGGATCGCTCCGACGTCCTGCCCTCCCAAACCGATACATCAACACATTTCACACGGAATATTCGACTTCAGATCCCGCTGTGCTCCGCCGCGATGGACACAGTAACGGAAGCGGCGCTCGCGATCGCCCTCGCACAGCAGGGCGGCATCGGCGTGATTCACAAGAACCTGAGCATCGAACGACAGGCGGAAGAAGTCGACAAAGTAAAAAGATCTGAGTCGGGAATGATCGTCGATCCAGTTACGATTCGACCCGATCGACCGGTGCGTGAAGCGTTGCAGGTGATGGAGCGTTTTCACATCAGCGGCGTTCCCGTGGTTGATGAGACGGGCCACCTCGTCGGAATCATCACGAACCGCGATCTTCGTTTTGAAACGCGGTTCGATATTCCGGTCTCTGAAGTGATGACGAAACAACCGCTCGTCACCGTCCCTGTGGGTACGACACTCGAGCAAGCCAAAGCAGTGCTTCAGAAGCATCGCATCGAGAAACTCCTCGTCGTCGACGACGATAAGCATATAAAAGGACTGATCACAGTCAAAGACATTCAGAAAGCAATCAAGTATCCGTCGGCAGCGAAAGACAATCTCGGACGACTGCGAGTTGCTGCGGCAATCGGCGCGACTGGTGATTATCGCGAGCGTGCCGATGAGCTCGTCAGGGCGCGGGTCGATTGTCTCGTGATCGACACGGCGCATGGTCACTCGTCACGTGTGATCGAAGCAGTTAAGGAGATTAAGAAACGCCATCCGGAAACAGATTTGATTGCCGGGAACGTAGGAACGACTGCCGGTGCGCAGGAGTTGATCGATGCGGGTGTTGACGCCATCAAGGTCGGCATTGGTCCAGGATCGATTTGTACTACGCGAGTTGTAACCGGCGCGGGTGTGCCACAGATAACGGCGATCTCGAGTTGTGTGAAAGCTGCTCGCGAGAAGAATGTCCCGGTGATCTCCGATGGTGGCGTGAAGTTTTCAGGTGACGTTGCCAAGGCGATCGCTGCCGGCGCTGACGTTGTCATGATCGGGTCGTTGTTCGCAGGTACTGAAGAAGCGCCCGGGGAAGTGATTCTCTTCCAGGGTCGTTCATTCAAAACTTATCGAGGCATGGGATCGATTGGCGCGATGCGCGAAGGCTCACGCGATCGCTACGCGCAGGACACAGTTGAGACTGACTCGAAGCTGGTCCCGGAAGGTATTGAAGGTCGCGTGCCGTACAAAGGCACACTCGCAGAAATGGTGACTCAACTCGTCGGTGGCTTGCGTTCGGGAATGGGATACACCGGCTGCCGCACGATCTCGGAATTCCAGGAGCGGACGCGCTTCCTCCGCATTACTTCAGCAGGACTGAAGGAATCACATGTCCACGATGTCATTATCACCAAGGAAGCTCCAAACTACCGATTAGAATAAGCCACGGATTACACGGATGAACACAGGTAAATAAATCCGGTGTTCATCCGTGTCCATCTGTGGCTAAAAAACGTATCTAAGCTGAAACTGCCCGATACGCCCTCCATTGACGTTACCAATCAACAGGTTTCCGGTGTTGAATCGGAAATCGTTGAACGTGGTGTCCGTCACATCACCCGTGCCTGGGGCAAACTGCGGCGTGTTCAAAGCATTGAAATAATCAAACCGGATCTCAAACTTATCGCTCTCCATTGGTGTGAACTTGAGATCGATCGTTTTAGTCAAACTCAGATCCAGCCGGTTTTGCTTTGGACCACGCAGAATGTTTCGTCCCGCCAGACTTGACCTGAATTTCTGATCAACCTGAAACCGCACGTTCGCAGGATCTACCGGATTGCCGTTCAGATCCGTGAAACCGGTATTCGATTCCAGACCGGTAAAGAAGTTCGATATAGCGACCGAGTTTGTCGGCGCATTTGGATTGCTAACCTGCGGCCGATCGTTTGTGGCGCTTCCGTCACCATTCAGATCGATTCCCCCGACAAACGGCGACTGCACGTTCCCGGACTGGATGCGATACGTGCCGGCAACCGAATAGCCACCCAGAACGTTGTGAACGAACCCTGATCTACCCAGGCTCGGTAAATCGTAAATGAACGTCGCTACAAATCGATGCGGCACGTCAAACGACGAGACACTCCGATCGGTGCGACGATTGTTCGGATCAGATCCCACACTACTGCCACCCGTGGTCACAAACACTTCGCTGTTCACGTCGTCAATAGATTTTGAATACGTGTAGGCAAACCGCATCAACAAACCGCTGCTGAATCCACGATCGAGTCGTGCTTGCAGAGAGTTGTAAGTCGAATCGCCACCATTGGTGCGTGCCACGACTGAGCCACGATTCGGAAATGCCCTGACGAGCGTATCGAAACCACCAACGCCCGGATTCAATTGCTCGTTGATAAAGAGACGTGTTCCGCGCGAGCCGACATACGCCACATCGCCGATGAGCTTGAATGGCAACTCGCGTTGAATACCAAAGTTGTAAACATACGTCTGTGGATTGACGAGATCCGTCGGAATCGTGTTGACAGTCGCAAACGGATCGGGTGTTCCCTTCGTTGGCAACGATCCGGTTCCGAAGTTTGCGATACCGCGCGGATCCGTACCGGGATCCAACGACGCTCCGAAGTTGGTCACACCAAATGAATTCGGAACGGTGGCTGCAGTATTTGCCAGAATGTTGTTGAAGAAGAAATCATAGTTGATCGCAAATCCGCCGCGAATCACCGTCTTGTTATCACCAAACAGTTTCTTTCCAAACTGTGGCGAGTACGCAAAGCTGAAACGTGGTGCGAAGTTGTTGTTATCGCGCTTCTGGCGAGCGACTGCATCAACAGCCTGGTCGAATCCAGCAAACGCGGGAAACTGAATCGCATTGAACGGCGTACCGTAATTCTCGTAACGCAATCCGAGGGTCAAGGTCAGATTCGGTTTGACTCGCCACGCGTCTTCCACAAAGTAATTCTGGTAGAAAGCGTTCGGCACGATCACGGGACTGCCGAACTGAATGCTCGCGCCGCCCGCACCACGACCGGAAAACTGATCGACGAAGTTTCCAAAGGCATTGAAACCACCGCCTCCGGCAAACGTGAGCACGCCGCGCGAGTTGAAAGGTATTGCCTGCGAAGCACGCTGAATATTCAGGTCGGCTCCGAACCTCCAGGTATGGTTACCGGCGGTGTAGGAAAGTGTGTCCTGTATCTGGTAGTTATTGAAGAGCCGGCCCTGCGGGAAGATAAACGGCAATCCAACACCGGTGATGCCCTGGCCCAGACCAGCGCCACTGAACGAGAAGAGGGGACCCGACGCCTGGATCTGAGGATCGCGCGCGCCAAAGGTCACATCGAATCTTCCGTAACCAAACCGGGCTTCGTTCACGACTCGCGTCGACAGGTTACGCGTGTAATTGAAATAGAAGTTCTGTACGAGACTCGGCACATCAACTTCAAATCCCGGAAACGGCGAACCGCCCGAGCCAACAGTGGGAAACTGATTGTTGAAGGCCTGCTTATCGTAGACGTAACGAAACGACAGACTGTCTTTCAAGGTCGGTGTCCAATCGACACGAGTAAGAAACTGATCGTCGGTTACTGGCTGCGTACTGCTTATGTTCGTTTCACCGAAATCGATGTCAGGGCGTCGTCCGCCGAGGGACACCGACGAGATCTCGCGTTGTCCGCGCAGATTTCCGACAATGTTCAGGTAGCGATCCAGATTTGGATTGGTTCCGGCCGGAAACAATTCGCGAAGTTTCGCAAAGCCGTCTGCCGTAGGCACGCGTACTGTTGCATCCGTACCCGAGCGAACCAGGTCGCGCTGGTACGTGCCAAAGAAGAAAAGCTTGTCTTTCTTTATTGGACCACCAAACGAGAAGCCAAATGTGTTTTCAGTCAGGACCGGTTTTTTCGTGCCGTCAGCTCGTTGACTGGCCGTCAACGAATTGAAAGCGCTGTTGTTGATTACATCGTATGCCGATCCATGAAACTCGTTCGAGCCACTCCGCGTTACTACGTTTACGATTGCACCACCCGCACGTCCAAACTCCGCGGAGTAATCTGATTGCAGCACGGCTACCTGGCTGTAACCATCGCGCAGAATCGGAATGTAAGACTGTCCAGCAATTGAGTTGTCGTTGTTGTCAAGACCGTCAATCAACTGGTTGTTCGCACGCGCGCGCAGTCCGTTGACGGAAAACTCCGTTCCCTGAACGAAACCGCCGGCGAGTGGGCCAGGATCGACAACACCCGGCAGCGTGAACACGATGTTTGCCGGATTAAGAGCAGGCGTCGGCAAATCGGTGATTTCTCGTTTGCTGAGCGTGTTGACGCGAGCTCCATCCTGCGACTGAAGAGCGATTTCACTGCCGCTCGTCACGACGACCATTTCCGTCTGCGTGCCTACTTCGAGGAGAAAGTTAGCGGAAGTAGTCTGGGCCGCAGAGATAATCAGACCATCGCGCGTGATGGTCTTGAATCCGGACTGGCTGATTTCAATTCTGTAGGTTCCGGGATCGATGGCATCAAAGCGAAAGCCGCCGTCGGCATTTGTGGTCGTCACGCGCGTGACACCCGTAGCAGCGTTGGTGATCTTCACCTCAGCGCCTGTAATGACGGCGCTGTTCTGATCGCTAACATTCCCGACGAAAAACCCCTTGCTCGTTTGACCAAAAGCGCTGGCGGAGATGGCGAGAGTCACCAGAGCGATGGTCAGTAGCTTAAATCTAACTCTTGTCACGACGATAAACTCCTTGAATTTCACTTGGACAAGTCAGAACCACCACGCGGTAGCGGGTGGATGAAGCGCAGCGATCGACGTGTCTACGACGTACCCACCCGCTACCGCGTGGTGGTTCTGACTGTGCCCAACTAGGTTTCGTAACTTTCAGGGAGACTACTATTGCAGGCAAGCAGTTGCAGGTTGCAGTAGCAGCTTGCTACCTGTAACTGCTGCCTGCTCATGCTGCTCCATCACACGCGGGAAAGCGGCACGTCTTCTAGGACGGAGCAGACGACGAAGCTTCATTCGCGCTTTGTGCAATTGCGATTTGGAAGTACCGACCGCGCAGCCGAGCATCTGGCTGATCTGATGATGCTCGTAGCCCTCCATGTCGTGGAGAATGAACACGGCTCGATAACCGGGTGACAATTGCTGGATAGCTTCCTCTAAAGCAATGCGATCGATAACTGAACTGTTGTTGTGATTCGGCGCTGCGCCGGCAAAGCTGCTCAGCGTCTCCGTATCATCGGTTGCTAGTTCCGGTCTCGCAGCGACTTTGCGAAAGTGCATGAGCACTGCGTTGGTCGTCAGCCGGTGAAGCCAGGTCGTGAATAGTGAGTCACCGCGAAATGTCTTCAACTTGCGGTAGAGTTGAATGAAGACCTCCTGCGTCAGGTCTTCCGCCTCCGCTACGCTCCGCGTCATACGCAGGCATTGAGCGTAGACCCGGCGATGGTAGGTCCGATAGACCTCTTCGAACGCTGCCATGTCGCCGGATGCCGCGAGTTCCACATTTCGATCGGTAATCACTTTTCACTCACCTATCGAATCTGAAACGTTTACTGCTGAGCTGCCACAAGCGTGATTACCTCTGCTTTTGGCGCCTTCACTGCTGCGACTCTATTGTCACGAGCATTCTTCTCGAGATCGCGTTCGGCGCGCGTCTTGAGAAATGCTCGGCCCGTTCCGCCGCCCGCCGGCCAAACTTCTGAAAGGAAATACTGGTCGCCATAACGGTGAAAAATGAGCTCGGCTCGACTCTTCGTGTTGAATGTGACGATGGGTATGCTGAAACGATTTGTGGTCGACTGCCCATCGATGCTTCTGATTTGCAGAACTGTATCGCCGCTGGTCTCTTGACTACGTCCAACCGAATACTTGCCGGCCGGCAGTGTCTGGCCGGCGATTTTAAAATCGAATGGAATGTCTACGGTTAGTTTGTACTGTAAGCTTTGAGCCTGCGCTGATCCGCCCGCAACAATGATAGCCGCGACAAGTAATGCGGCTGTGATGAATCCTTTTACGACTGTTCTATTCATGATAAATCTCCTCATCCTTTCTTGATGAACCGTTCTACTCTATGTACCGTGGGGGTGGTCCAATTATTCCGGCCACGGACGACACCGATTGAAAATCGGATTTGTTATCCCCTTGTAGCGACAACATGAGTCGCTTGCGGGCGCGCGCCAAACGCGACATGACGGTCCCGATCGGAACTCCCAAAACAACCGCGATCTCTTTGTATGAGAGTTCCTCCAGCTCTCGCAGAACCACCACCTCGCGAAACTCGATGGGCAATTTTTCAATTGCTTCGTTGACTAATCGGGCCTGAGCCTTCATCAATTGCTCGGTCTCAGGGTCAGGCCCTTCCGCCTCTCGTGCCTGCACGAGTTCGTCGAAATCGCACGAGAGCTCCGGTGATCTATTCCGTCTCAACCACGTGTAGCAGGTGTTTCGCACGATGGTTAATAACCATGCTTTTGCGTCAGTGCCACGGAAGCCGCTAAAGAACCTGAGTGCCCGCAGGTAAGCTTCCTGGACCATGTCCTGGGCATCGGCGTCATTACGCGTTAACCACCGCGCCAGGTTGTAGGCCGCATCCATGTGCGGCATGACTGCTTCTTCAAAGTTCATGGCTTCAGGCGGAATCCGATCACCGGTAACTCGTTAAGCTGTTAATTTGGCCAGCGTTCTCTCCTGCAAGGCAGCGCGTATGCGTGCCAGGTGGTGATAGCTGTGTCGTACAGCGTGATCCTCGAGAATGAACTGGCATGTAAGCGGTGCGTTCGCGTTAAGCGATACCGGCGCCGCGCGGTCGAGGTCCTCGTCCGAAAGTGTTCTGATCGCAGCTGCTGCCGCGGCGCTGTTCTTCCTCAGCAACTCGATCGTTTCTTCCTTCGAGACGCCCTCAAATTCCTTTGCGTGAGCGGCGTTCATTTTGTTGACCACTTCGCCAGTGACGCCTTCGATTGGTTGGCCCTTCGCAAGCGACTGGGCCAACTGGATCTCGAGCGGATAAACACTCGCGACGTGATGCACGAC
>Ga0105238_10001376_pt1 | contig 24368 bp, 21 predicted proteins | sample KBSC34metaG_FD_81526 | JGI IMG/M metagenome (GOLD analysis project Ga0105238, IMG submission 81526) | Corn rhizosphere microbial communities from Kellogg Biological Station, Michigan, USA - KBS C3-4 metaG | ecosystem: Host-associated > Plants > Roots > Rhizosphere > Soil | place: Michigan, USA...
ATGGCTCTCAAATCGGATAGGTTCTTCACCTGTCCTTCCGCGTACTGGACCGTAAGCATGTAATCGTTGCCGGACTTAGGATCGATCCAGAAACTCGGCGCAATCATCTGATCGCTGGTGAGCGCGGTGATCACGTTACCGACGACCTCTTGCTGGTCTAAGCCGAGTTCGCTCGCGCGGGTCCGGTCGATGTCTAGCTTGAGCGCGGGATAGTCGATGTCTTGCGGAATGTAAGCTTCTGCGACGCCGGGGACTGCCCTGATCTTCGATGCCAGATTGAGCGCGGTTGCGTAGGACGACGCCAGATTGCTGCCGGAAACCTGAACGTCAATCGGCGCGGGCAATCCAAGGTTGAGAACTGCGTCAACCAACCCTCCGGATTGGAAGTAAGTAGTGAGCTCCGGCATCTCTACTCCCAGCTTCTGCTTCATCATCTCCATGTATTCGTAACTTCCGGTCTTGTGCCCGTCTTTCAGACTGACCTGCACGAACGCCGTGTGCATGGCAGAGTTCGTCGTATAGATCGCCGAATAGTCGGGGGTCGCGCCGATGTTGGAGACGATCATTCCCAGTTCGTTCTCGGGCACTGTTTGACGGATCAGCGCTTCGACCTTCGCGATTTCACTTTCGGTAACCGCGATGCGGGTACCGCTGGGAGCCTTAACATTGATGACGAATTGCCCCGCATCCGTGCGCGGGAAGAACGACAATCCCAGTAACGGAAAAATGAAGAGGCTCGCCACAAAGGATACGCCGCAGACCGTCACTGTGGTCCACGGATAGTTCAACACTCCTCCCACCAACCGGTCATAGAAGCGCAAGAACGATTCAAAGCGATCGTTAAACCAGATATTGAACCGTTCTCCCAGACGCCAGCGATTGTGGCTGCTCTTCAATTCAACATCGACAGGCTCCTCGGAGGAAGGTGTTCCATGATGCGACGCTTTCAAAAACCGCGCGCAGAACAGCGGAACGACAGTCATCGCCACCAGGAAGGAAGCGAAAAGAGCTAGTACCACGGCAAGGGCAAGTGCCGAAAAAAGAAACTTACTCACGCCGTAAAGAAACGTCACCGGGAAGAAAACCACCGCCGTGGTCAGTGTGGCAGCCAGAACGGGTAGGGCTACTTCGCGGCCGCCAATCTCAGCCGCTTCTACGGGATCTTCTCCCAATTCCAAATGCCGGTAGATATTCTCCAGCACCACCACAGAGTTATCGATCAATCGCGAAAACGCGAGAGCCAATCCGCCCAACACCATGCTATTCACGGTTCCCCCGCCCAGTGCGAGCGCGATGAACGTCGCCAGTGCCGAGAGCGGGATGGAGAAGAACACCGCCACCGTTGCGCGGATGCTCCCCAGAAAAACCAGAATCATCACGGTGGTCAAGAACAAGCCGATACCGCCTTCGTCCACCAGCGTCTCAATGGCGGTCTTGACGAAGCGGGACTGATCGAACACAACGCTGGTCTTCAGGCTTTCAGGGACATCCACCAATTTGGTGAGCGCCTCTCTAACCCCGTTCACAACGGCGATGGTGTTGGTATCCCCGCCTTGCTTGAGCACCGGGGTATAGACCGACGGCTGGCCATCCACGCGGACAATGTTGGTCTGAATCTGTTGCGCGTCTTTTGCATAACCGACGTCATGCACACGCACCACAGACTGGCCCACTACTTTCAGTGGAAGCCGATCGATTTGATCGATGTCGGGAAGCTGGCTGTTGGTATAAATGTTGTAATCGAGCGACCCAAGCTGCACGTCTCCGGCCGGCAGAATCAAGTTTGAACGATTCACCGTTCGCACCACATCCATCAGGCTTAGCTGGTGAGCTTCCAGTTTGTAAGGGTCGGCGTACACCATGATTTGCCGGTACGCGCCGCCGAATGGTTGCGGAACACTTGCGCCGGGCACAGCGGCAATTTGATTTCGAACTTGAAACTGAGCCAGATCGCGCAACGCCGTTTCGTTCAATCCCTCGCCTTTGAACGTCACTAGACAGACGGGAAGGCTTGACGCGTCGAATTTCAGAACAATCGGTGGCAAAGTACCTGGCGGCAACCGGCGCAATTGCGCCATCGCCAGGTTCGATATCGATGTGACCGCCGAATCGGGATTTGTTCCCGGCTGGAAGTACACGCGAATGATACTGACGCCCGGCAGCGATCGCGATTCGATATGGTCAATGCCCGCACCCAGCGTGAAGAATCGCTCGAAGCGGCTCGTGATATCCGTTTCGATTTGTTCCGGCGGCATCCCGCTGTAGAACGTCGCGACGACGACTACCGGGATATTGATCGGAGGAAACATATCCACCGGCATACGGGCTACACTGCTGATCCCCACCACCAGGATCATCAGGCAAAGAACAACAATGAGGTACGGGGTGCGGATGGCAAAGCGCGACATATCTCAGTGGGCTGCTTGAGCCGCCATATCGACCAACTTGGGATAGACTTCTTGACCGTCGTGCAGACTAGCTCGGCTACTGGTGACTACCAAGTCTCCTTCGCGCACGCCGGAACGGATCTCGACGTTGTCGCCGGTCTGAAGTCCCAGTTGCACGCTCCGGCTTGCAACGTGGTTGTCTTGCGTAACGACCATTACCTGGCCGTTGGACTCTCCGTGCGTGTCTACGGCCGCAAGAGGCACTGCCAATATGGCGGCTCTATGATCGAGCGTCAGGTTCACCTCAGCAAACATTCCGGGTATCAAAATTAGGCTCGGATTCGGGACGTCCACCTCGGTATCCATGGTTCGTGTTGCCGTCGCGACTTTATCCGCGAAACGAGCGACTCGGCCAGGAAACGACCGGTTCAGCGTTTGCACGCGCACTTCAACCTGTTGTCCTATGTGTACGGTAGGCACTGCGGATTCCGGGACCGGGAGGACCAATCTCAAGAGGCTGTTTTCCGACAACCGTACCAGCGGCATCACTTGAGTACTGGATGACGTTCCCGCTTGGATCATCGAACCGGTATCGGCGTAACGTTTCGTAATGACGCCGGCGAACGGTGCAGTGACGCGAGTGTAATCCAATAAAGTTTTAACCTTTTGCAACTCCGCGGTACTGACCTGGACCTGATGTTCCGCGGCAGACAGACTGGATTTCGCGGCACTCACCTGCGCCTGCGCCACCAAATCTCTGCTCTGGGCGTCGTCGATCTCTTGTTGAGCAATAAGTCCAGCCTTCTGTTTGGCAACGTCCGCCAAACGCGAGTAAGACAGGTGGGCGATACTGCGTGCCTGCTCCGCCCGTTGCAATTCGTCGCGAGCGCGGGAGACCTCCGCCTGGCTGCGGCTCAAAACCGACTGGGCGCGAGCCTGATCGTCGGCCATTTCAGGGATTTCGAGCACCGCTAGAAGATCTCCCTGCTTGACGCGCGATCCCACATCGACGTTGATGTTCTTAACGTATCCGGCAACCTTTGCCATGACCTCAATCTCCTGGAATGGCTTGAACTCGGCGGTGAGAACCAATCCGCGAGACATATCCTCGGTCTTGGCCTTGGCGACAGCAACGGTTGGCACCGTCGATATCTTGGATTCCTCGGCTTCAGCATGCGAAGCTTTGGTACAGGACTCGTTAAGAAATATACACGCCCCCGCAAGAAGGAGGCTGGATGCGAAGAGAAGGCGGGATTTTGGAGGCACTCGCCGCCCAAGTATGTCATTCGCGGCGCACCCCTCCCATCGCAGACAGTTGGTAGATTTCGACACAGCTATCTGGTAGGAATCCGTGACTTCTTAGCGCACGTCAAAAAACGTATGGATCGTCGGAATCCTGCGGATCCTCCAACCGTTGTCGGCCTCATGCTCGACCAGCCGCGATTGCGACAGCGCAGGCTCCCGTAGGCATTTCCGTGCCGGTTGTTGCGAATGCTGGGCTCGTGATCGCGGCGGGCATTCCCACGGCAACAAGAATCGTGAATTCGAGGGCAAACATAGCCTTTTCTCCTGACTCCAAGATTAAGACTCGACGTACGCGAACGGGATCGCATGAAGTTAGTAGACCAAGCAGAATCGCCCAGTAGAATCTTCCCCTTTTTGTTCGGCGGGGTTAGGCTAGTAGCTGGTGAGCCACGCCCAGGAGGATAGCCCGAAACCGCTCAAAAGCCGGCTAGTGTTGTTGGCCGGTTTTGGCGGCCTTCTCGCAATCATCGCGTTGTCGGGAGTTGACGCTCTGCGGGTGCTCAGTCAGTACCGGAAGGAAGACAACCAGATCCGCCGGCAATACTTGTTTAGAAATCGAGTGCTGAACAACATTCGCGCCGAGGTTTACCTCTCTGGTACATATGTGCGCGACTACCTGCTGGAACCGGACCCTCAGCGAGCGTCGGGATTCGGAGCAAACCTCGCAGACGTGCGGCGCCAGATGGAAGCGGAGCTCGCTTCTTATGCGGGTCAATTAGAACCCGTGGAATCCACGCATTATGGCGTCTTGCAAACCGAGTTAGCGCAATACTGGAAGGTGCTTGAACCGACTCTCAAGTGGGATACACAAAAACGGCAAACGCAGGGCTACGCATTCCTTCGAGACGACGTGTTTCCGCGCCGCACGGCGATGCTCGATGTCGCCAGCCGGATCGCCGATATTAACGAACAGCAACTGAATGCGGGAAATGAACGCGCTTCCGGACTGCTCGGACAATTTAAGACCCGGCTTCTGACTACTTTATTTGCGGCCCTCGCCCTGGGGCTGGGAATGGCGGCATTCAGCATCCGCAAGATCCTGCAGCTCGAAGCCCACGCTCTCACACGATACCGGGAAGTAGCTGAGGCGCGTGAGCAATTGACTCACCTCTCTGCGCGACTGGTGGAGGCACAGGAGTCCGAACGGCGCTCACTCTCGCGAGAATTGCATGATGAGGTGGGCCAATCTCTGTCGGCCGTCCTGGTGGAATTGCGCAACTTGGTCGGTGGATTAGGCGTACGCGCCGACGAGCAAATCCGGAGCCAGGCGGAAGTAATCAAGGGCCTGGTGGAAGGCAGCATACGGTCCATACGCAACATGGCTCTTCTGTTGAGACCTTCTATGCTGGACGATCTAGGCTTGATACCAGCGTTAAGGTGGCAAGCGCGCGAAGTGTCGAAGCGCACTTCGATGGAAGTGAGTGTCGCTACCGAACTGGAATCAGAGAACCTGCCCGACGAACACAAGACTTGTATTTATCGGATTGTCCAGGAGGCTCTACACAACTGTGCCCGTCATTCGAATGCCACTACCGTACGCGTTCGTGTACAGCAAAAGGCCGGCGCGCTCTTGCTTTCCATCCAGGACGATGGCAAGGGCTTCGACGTGCATCAATCGAAGGGGCTGGGATTACTCGGCATCGAGGAACGCGTGGCGCAGCTTGGCGGCAACTGCCACTTTCATTCAGGCCCGCGGATCGGCACCATCCTGACGGTTGAACTTCCCTTTAATGCTCCACCAATCCAACCAACTAAGGAGCAACGTGAAACAGATTCGCGTCCTGTTAGCGGATGACCATAACGTCATACGCCGGGGGCTACGGCTGCTGCTGGAGAGCCATCCTGAATTTACGGTTGTAGCCGAAGCCGCCGACGGACGGCAGGCCGTCGAACAGGCAAACGCGACCCGGCCGGATGTCGCTGTGCTTGATATCACAATGCCCCACCTGAGCGGCACCGAGGCTGCGGAGCGGATCACGGAGACGCTTCCCGCTACGGCGGTCGTGATTCTCAGTATGCACTCGGACGAAGGCTATGTTCTTCGGGCTCTTAAAGCAGGCGCGAAGGGGTATCTGCTTAAGGATTCGGCGGAAGGCGATCTGATCGAAGCGATCAAAGCGGTCAGCGGCGGGAAGGCGTTTTTCAGCCCCGAAGTAAGCCGGATGCTTGTCGAAGATTACATGCGCGAAATCAAGGCGCGCGGCGTCCACGACAGTTACGAGCTCTTGACCCTGCGCGAACGGGAGATCCTGCACTTGTTGGCGGAGGGAAAATCCAACAAAGACATTGCCGGCATGCTTGCGTTGAGTCTCTACACTGTGGAAACGCATCGCCGAAATCTCCAGGAAAAACTAAATATTCACAGTCTGGCGGAGTTGATTCTTTATGCCGTGAGAAAAGGACTTATCGTCTAGCGGCCGATTGTCTAGCGATAGTGTTTTATCGGCATTGGTTGCACTCTCATCGAACTGCTCCAATAGGACCAACCCAATCGGATCGCGCGCAAGACATCCTCTCCGCGAAGGGGCGTAGCGAGAAGATCGTGTCCGCCCCGCCGGATTACTTCATTCCACAAGTAGTCATCCGCCACCTTGGACACAAGAATCGCGTATGCCCGATGTTCCGACGAAACCATCATTTGGATGACATCGCGCCAATCAGTGGCGGGCAGCTCTCGGTCGCATAGAACGATTGGGGCCTTGCTTTCATTCAGCGCGTTCCACGCGTCGCCGCAGTTACCTGCTAAGTGGAGGACCCACCCATTTTCATCAGCCAAGCGTGACAACAGCTGGCGATCCAGGCGGCTGGTTATCAATGCGACAATCTCGATACCGCTTACCGGTCCTTGGGTTGTAGGAGGCCGGGCGTGTAGTTCGGAGGTGGACGTCACTTCCCGAATGAAGTCTCGAAATCGCTTTAGCACGGCGTTTCTGCCCAAGTTTATCCGGCATTGAAATCCGTCGCTATACCAGACTTCCGGTATTAGACGTCAAAAGCCTTAGTAGCGACCTGAATCGACGACCTTTTACGGGGGTAGAGGCAAATCGAAAAAGATGTGGATCCCGTAGCCCTCTGGTAAAACGCACCGCAGCTTAAACGCCGAGTTCTTTCTGCTCAGACCGGTCTCAAACGTCCGGAAGCTTCCACTCCTCGTCGAAGTAGCCAGTCATCAACACCTCGCTTTCGACGGGAGTGCCGACCGGTTGGCGCACGCGCAATACCGCGTAATCGCCGAAGCGCGGAAACAGCGTGGCATTGGTGGCCGCCAGTTCGTTCGCATGGAACGAGTGGCCGCTGTTCAATACCACATAGCGGCGCGGTTCTAACGGATTGGGATAAATCATCACCAACGTATGCTGCGCGGCATCAAACGTCTTGCGGCCCACTGAGAGCTGACCGGCGTCCCAGCGAGCCGGTAATTTGCCTGCCATGCGATTGAGGATTTGATTGCTCTGCGGATCTCCGAAAACAACCAGATGGCTTTGCGCCATGTCCGCCGGCGTCACTTCCGTATCGTTCTTGACGCGGATCTGGCCGCGGAAATATTTCGCAAAATCGTTGCCGAAGCGATCCAGAGTTTCCTGCGCATAGCGTCCGACAAGATCGTTGCCGGTGCGGCCTGTGGGACGAACGCATAGGAACGAGTCCATGAATGCGTCGTCAATGGGGCCCTGCAAGCCGTGGCGTTTGCGAAGGCCGCCGTTGTCCGCGTTGTTGGCGCCGCCTTCCTTCCATACTCCGCCGCGCCGGGTCAGGCGCAGGTCGCTTGCGCCGGAAGAGGCGATGCTCTGGCCGTCAATCTCAATTTTCTTGATGCCCGATGCATTCAGCAGAAGCACGCTTACGTTCTTCGTGCGGACCTGCATTGTTCCAGCGGTCCGCGAGCGCGTGGCGTCCACTTCGGCGCGCTCGTAATGCTGTTCGAGGCCGTCGACAGTCACCCAGAAGCAGCGATGAAAGCGCGTCGTATAGGTCACGAAGCGAATGTGATCCGGCTCGACGCGGCCTTTTTTTGCAGCCGCATCCATGAACGCGTTACAGCGTTTCCGGCTCTCCGGTTCCCAGGCATGCGGAGTCTTCGGACCCACGATCATGCTCATCGGCACGTCTTTCGTGACCCAATCAAGCCCGGCGGGTTGGAACGTAATGCCCGATTTAGCCAACTCCTCGCGAATGTTGGCTAGATTCGGAAGCTGGCCATCGATTTCGCCCGTATAGGCGGCCGTGGGGAGCTGGAAGCAATTCAATGCGTAGTCTTTCGAATCGTAAATATGCAGGCCCTTCAATTCGTGCGCCGGCAGGTTGGGCATGCGGCCGTAATTTTGGGTGTCGTTGAAGCCCGCGCCAGGTTCAATGGCAGCCCAGTAATCGGGGTGCTGTAAGCCTAGATGCCACGTTCCGGAACCGCCCATCGAAAAGCCTCGCAAGGTAATGCGATTCTCGTCCACCGCGTAATTTTTGCGCGCGGCCTCGACGCATTCAAACGCATCGGTTTCACCGGCCCAGCGGTAGGCAACATTGGTGCGTCCGAAAACTTCGATCTGGAGAAAATCGGGCGCCGGTACCGGCTGCGGCTCGTCATTGGTGATGTGCGTTGCCGTGAGGAATTGCACCTCCACCATCCTGCGATTGGTGCCGTGAAGAAGAACGTCCAGGCGCCCCGGCTGGCTTCGGTTGTACGAGGCTGGAACTGTGGCGATGTAAGGTTGGGCGCTGCCATCCACTCGCGAACGGAAAGCGCGAATGACCCGTCCGGTCGCCGTGGTCCACGAGGACGTGCCGGCTTCGAGCTCCGCCGCGCGGGCGAGGCCGAGGTCCGCCACGGCCAGCATCTGCTCGGCCGATTCTTTGCGGAAGTACTCGTTGAAACGCTCGATCCAGACTAATGCTTTGTGAAAAATCTCGGCTTCGACCAACAATTCATCCGCGATATTTTTCTTACGAAGGTTCTGCAGGCTGGTTTCGAGAAGCGCGGTTTTTCGACGGATCTCCGCGAACTGTTCGGCAGACGGAGGGAATCGTTCGCTCGGCAGCGGTTGCGCCGGAAGCACGTACTGACCGTATCCGAAACGGCCCACAGCGGCCGCTCCCGTGAAGAGAAGAAAAGTTCGTCGATTTGAATTCATTGGTTTCCTGGCGCGGTTATTCCTGTACCTTCACCAATAAATAGCGGTAAACCCCCGGCTTCGGGTATTCAGTATGCCAGTGGGGCGTTCCTGACGGAACCAACAGCCAGTCGCCTTTCGTCATATGGTCGGCGCGGCCTTGTTCGACTTTCGCTCCGGCCATCCGATGATCCCCGCTCTCCTTCATGCCAACAACCTTGCCGCCGGTTACTACGGTAACGGCGCCGTCGATACAGTAAAAAATGTCGATCGCAGACGGATGCACTTCCGGATCCGCGCCGTAGTTGGCAGGCTGGTCGGGGCCGGTGCGATAGCCGCCGGAGAGTCTCAATTTTGGAGCTGAGAAAATCTCTCCCTTGCTGTTCAATGCGGCCGCAACCTTGTCATGATCGACATACGTAACGTCCGTGCCCGTACCGCCCTCAGGGGTCGTCACCTTAACGACGTGATAGCTGATCGATTTCGGAACTTCCTTAAACCAATGCGGGGAGCCTGCGGGAATAACCATCACGTCGCCTTTAGTAAGGTGAAAAGTCTTTCCACCTTCGATGTCGGATGGACCATTCGCCGCCGCGTTTTTCGCCTTTAATGTTTTTCCGCCGGCAATGAGCGTCGCCTCTCCATCGGAGACATAGAAGATATCGGTCTCTTTCTCATGCACTTCGACGACCCCCGCTTTATCGCGGTGGGAGCCCGAAACTTTGATGGCAGCTGGTGTGTTTGGATTGTCGATCAATGGCCCGCCTTTGGCCAGCGCTGCAGCCACTTTTTCGTGATTGGCATAGATGCCGGCCGGCACCACGCCTCCGGAGCGGGTATTCTGAGCCGCCGCTGCGGACGAAAACGTCAAAATGACAAGTGCGATTTCCACGGTCAGGGATGTTTTCAAAACTCTACCTCTTCGTTCCTGTTTCTTGTGTGTTTCCGCCACAGCCTGCACGATCTTGCTCGCCAATATACCATCAAATCAGCAGACTTGCCGCAGACCCAAAGCATCCCGAATGGCGCGTGAGATCTGCCCTGCATGGTTAACTGATTCTGGGAAACGCATATAATAGTGTTCGTTCAGCGAGGAGAGACAAATAGATGAAGTTCCAGGTTCGCGTTGCAGCCCTTGTGCTCACAACAATGATTCCGCTCGCCGCCCAATCGCCAAAGGGCTGGAAGGTGCGTATCGATCGCAGCACCGAAGCATCCGATCCCGACGCTTCCGGCGCGATCAAATTCGTCACCATGGGAACCGGTTTTCACGCCACCAATCCCCAGGCGGCGGTCTATTGGGATCCCGCGAACACCGCGTCCGGGTCTTATACCCTCAAAGGCACTTTCACGCTCCTGAAACCGAGCAGCCATGCGAACTATTACGGACTGGTGTTTGGCGGTAGCGCGCTCGAAGGACCGCAGCAGAGCTATATCTACTTTGTGGTGGCGCAGAATGGCATGTGGCTGGTCAAGAGCCGCACTGGCGCCGCAACCAAGACCATTGGAGGGTATGCGGCCAATGACGCGGTTAAGGTTCCGGATGCGACTGGAAAATCCACCAACGCCCTCGAAGTGCGTGTCGGCGCTCAAAAGGTAGACTTCGTGGTCAATGGCGTGGTGGTGCATACGGAGCCGAAGACCGGAGAATTGGCGAAGACCGACGGCATTTACGGCATCCGCGTCAATCACCTGCTCGAAGTGCAGATCGACGGCTTTGGCGTGTCACGGTGATCGGGCCGCCTCTCGAAAACGAGCACTTTCGAGCTACCGAAATCAGGCGTCGTAATTTTGGGCTAGCTCTATTTCCAAATCGTTGGCCCTCAATAGGCTCAGCTCATTGAGAGACTCCCGCAAATAATTTGTCAGCGCCGGTGTAGCGCCCGCTCTTTCCACTTGAGCCGTCGCCCAAGCGTGGCGCACTCTCGCTGTCTCGATTTCCAGAAGTCTTTGTTCGTGCACAGTCATTGCTGATGGCGGCCCCCCCTGCGGAAGCTTTTTTGAGCAATCGCAACACCTTTTCACCAACCCGGAGATTGCATTAGACTTCGTGCTTAACGGGGAGCATACCGGAATCAACCCGCGACCGAACTTAGTCGTCCCTGACGACCGATGGTCGGCGAGTGTGACGCGTTGGCCAGTTCCACGCGCCTCCGCGGGTGCATTTGCGCCAGGTCCGCGAGGCGCTATATAGTGGGCCTGGGGGAAAGGAGCCTTGATGATGAAATCGAGAGCTTTTTGGTTGGGTGTGTTGATTGTCGCTACCTGGGGAACCGCGCTGGTTCAGGGGCAAGAGAAAAAAGGTGGCCCGCCCGCGCCGGCGCCAGCCGTCGAAACCGTCGCGCCTGCGATTCCTGGCGTAGTGGCCGGTGGAACGAAAGTCGTGGTGATTAAGAACGGCTTCGCTAACACTGAAGGCCCGGTGGCTTTGCCCGACGGCAGCGTAATCTTCACGGAATCGCGCGCCAGCAGGATTACCAGGATCGACAAGGACAACAACATCTCGACATTCCTTGAGAACGCGAACCATTCGGACGGTCTGGGGTTCGATTCGAAGGGCCGTCTGATTTCAACCACGAACAACACAGTGGAAATCGTCTATCCAAAAGGCAGCGAGGCCGTACTGGCCGGTCCCTACGAGACACGGCCCAACGATCTGGTGGTGTCCAAGAAGGATCACATTTACTTCACTCTGCCATCCAACAAGCCGCCCGCCGTGTTTCATATCGCTCCCGGCGGTAAAGCGGAATTTGCGGCCGAAGCGGGGAGTCCTCATGGCATCCAACTGAGCCCCGACGAAAAGACGCTCTACGTAGCGGATTCGCACAGCGACGCTCTGGTGGTGTTTGACGTAAAGCCGGACGGCACGCTCACCAATCACCGCTATATCGGCAAGTACGTCGGCGTGGCCAAGGGCGATAACGGTTTCTTCAACAGCAACGCCGATGGCATCGCGGTGGACTCAGAAGGCCGTATCTACGTGGGTACTCTGCAGGGGGTTCAGGTGCTCAGTCCTCAGGGCGAGAACCTCGGTCTGATCCCGGTTTCACAGCGTCCCCAAAACCTGGGATTCGCGGGTCCCGACAAGAGGACGCTCTACATCGCCGGACAAGGCGCTATGTACAGCGTGAAGATGCTGTCTCAGGGATATAAGGGGCGGCCAAAATAGGGCGGGGGCTGCGCGCGTCAGCCTTCGCCATGCAGCCTGAGGCCAATTCGAAATCCGCCGCCTTCGAGCGCTAAGCAATAGCGCACGTTTCCAAGTTCCACAGTGCCCTTAATTCGCAATTGCACGATGGTTCCGGGCAGAATGGCTTTGGGGCTTGAGATTCCAAGGCCGTTTTTCGAGACGTTCACAATTTTGACCGTCTGACGATCGAAGGATATTGGATGCAGTTCCTGGAGTGTCGCTTCGCCCTCGGTGCCGAAACGCGGCTCAGATCTTTTGTGTGCCGGATCCGATGCTGCCTCTCTTATGACGCCAAGTGCGAGCCGGCATCCTATACAATCGGATAAAAGACGCTTACAACTGTCGCACTCCAATAGATGTGATTCGGCAATAGGGATGCGCTCTGGTTCCAATCTTCCTAGCGCGTAAAGTTCGAGATCGTCTTCGTGAATGTGGATTGCGGTCTTTAAACCCAGCATGGTAAACCCCCTCCCGCGCGCCCGTAAAACCGACTTCGCTGCGCCATAATATCACGGCGAGTAGATCAATTCCAGACCAAATACGTTTCGCTATTCAATAGTATTTCCGATTTAAGCTAGGCATTAAATCCATATACAGCCTGGACTGTAGTGATCTAAGGGGTTATCGGGGGCCAGATCAGCAGGGATTGGAAGAGAGTGGATGGATCGATTCGGGGTCCCAGATCCCGCTCTGGGCGGTAGGACGGTGAGCGGGTCAGGATTCGCGGGAACGGATGCGTGAGAAAGATGCGGCTTTGGCCTTCGCTTCCGCCGCTAACGCCAGGAGCCGCTCGGCATATTCGAAAATGCGCCGGCCGACTTCGGTCATAGCGACAGATTTCGAGAAGCGTTCGCGTTCGAAAAGTTTCACCCCCAACTCGCGCTCCAGCGACTTAATGTGGAAGGTCACGGTGGATTGGTGATAGCCAAGCTGGGAGGCGGCGCGACTGAAGTTATTCGCAACCGCCACCACACGGAATGTTTCCAGCTGCCGCAGGTCGAGCATCGGATAAACGGCTCCTCCGAGAATGAGTTCTACTGTGCGACTGCGCTAGAGAGCTGCCTCTCCATGATCACCGTTGCGAATGCGAATCGCGTCGTCGATGGTGGCAACGAAAATCTTCCCATCGCCGATTTTCCCCGTGCGGGCAGAGGCGGTGAGAGCCTCGACCACCGGCGTTAGTAGCGCATCGCGAACCACCATCTCCAGCTTCACTTTTGGCAGCAGGTCGACTTTATACTCGCTGCCGCGATAGACCTCGGTATGGCCCTTCTGGCGTCCGTGCCCACGCACCTCGGAAACCGTAATGCCCTCTACGCCTATCTTAATCAGGGCTTCTTTAACTTCGTCCAGCTTGAAAGGCTGGATGACTGCTTCAATCTTTTTCATTCGATTTCTGTCCTTTCAGAAGAACCGCACTCGATTGCAAGATGAAGGCCGCGCAAGAGCAACTCACGCGGCCTGCAGGATGTAGCCGGATCCTAGTGCCCGTGCTCGGCGGCGCGGATGCCGGGGAGTGGTTCGGTTGCCGAGGAATGCATTGCCTTCTCCGGAACCATGCCACCCGGGCGTCCCATCGACGAGATGACATATTCGGGGTAAGCCGAGATGCCGTGCTCGTGCAGATCCAGGCCGTAGTTTTCGCCTTCGGCCGAGACACGCAGCAGGCCCATGGCATTGACAACATACATCACCACTAAGGCAACCACGAAAGTGGAGACTGTAATGATTGCGCTGCCCACGATTTGAGCCATCAGCACCTGCGTGCCGCCGCCGTAGAACAGGCCTTTGAGAGGAGCGGAGTTATCCGGCGCGAAGGGTCCCGTGGCGCCGTACTGGCCGGAAGCGAACAGCCCCAGCGAGAGCGTCCCCCAAATACCGCACATGCCGTGTACCGGCACCGCGCCGATCGGATCGTCGATGCGCAGGTACTCGAGTAGTTCAACGCCGTAGACTACGATGACGCCGGCTACTGCGCCAAGCAGAATCGAACCCGTGGGGCTCACCCAATAACACGGGCAAGTAATGGCGACTAGTCCGGCCAAGAAGCCGTTGACGGTGAAACTCATGTCCCACTTTTTGCTCATCATGTAAGCGACGAACATCGCAGCGAGACCGGCCGAGCATGCGGCCAGTGTGGTGTTGGCGGCAACGCGTCCGATGCCTTCAAAGTCCATCGCCGAAAGCGTGCTGCCGGGATTGAATCCGTACCAGCCGAACCACAGCAGCAAACCGCCGGACGCCGCGATGGTGAGATCGTGCGGCATCATTGGTCCGCCACCGTCGCGTTTGAAGCGGCGGCCGAGGCGCGGGCCGAGGACGATGGCGCCCGCCAGTGCGATAAATCCGCCGATGGTGTGAACCACCGTCGAACCCGCGAAATCGTGGAAGCTCATGCCCAGCGAGGGCAGGAAAAAGCCCGCCGCGCCCATGGTGGCCAGGAAGCCATCCGGACCCCATGCCCAGTGGCCAATGATCGGATAGATGAAGCCCGAAACCATGAAGCTGTATACCAGGTCGCCCATCCAAGCCGTGCGGCCGATCATCGCGCCCGAAGTGATGGTGGAGCAGGTGTCGGCAAAAGCGAACTGGAAGAGCCAGAACGCGAGGAAAGCGACGCCGGAACCTTCATAGGTATGCGGGGCGCCTTGCAGGAAGAACCAGTTCATGCCAATGAAGCCGTTGCCGTGGCTGAACATGAACGAGAAGCCCCAGGCGTAAAACAAGAGGCCGCAAAGGCAGGTATCGACCACGCATTCCATCAGTACGTTCACGGTTTCGCGCGAGCGGCAGAAACCGGCTTCGAGCATCGTGAAGCCAACCTGCATACCGAAAACCAGGAAGGCCGCGACCAGTACCCACACCGTGTTGAGCGGGTTGACGATGTCGTTGCCCTTCAAGACCGGGTCCGCCGCAAACGTTCGAAATCCGATCAGGTCGGGGTTCATCAAAAGCGCGGCCAGCAGAATCAGGCCGACGCCGGTGATTTTCCCCATGAGCAGGATCTTGCCGTATTTGCGCCATTCCGGATTCCGAAGGCGCTCCCGCAAGCGGCTGATTTTGCCGGGCAGAGATAGTCTTGTTTCCATATAAATTCGTATCCTCTCTAACTTGGTATTTAAATCCGCTGGCGCTTGGGTACACCTACGGCCAAGGTGGCGCAGTGCCCTCAATGAAACAAAAGTTGTTTAACGGAAATGTCTCCCGCAGACCGGGCGGGAAGCAGATGTCGGTTCTTTTGCAGTCTAAGGTATCGGTCACACCGCGTCCAATCGATTTTTTTAATGTGGGAGTAAGCCGTTTTCTAATCGTCCGTAAAAGCATGTAAAACAACGAGATCGTATCGGAAGCGACGGTTTCAGCAAGATGAATAGTTTTGTTTGGATACTAACTTTCGTTGGCTAGGAAGTATATTTTGGTCGCCGATCGTTAGCTTTGAGGCACGCTGTCGAGTCGCCGCGAGCGAGCCCGCCGGCCTGGATTTCGCTACAGCTTTAATCGCGAAGCTAACTCCGGACCATCGGTCTGGTGGCGGGATGCACTTCCGTTCTAAAATCAAATTTATGGAAGTTGTTCCAAGGCATCAATGCTTAATTTATGAAGGCTCGCCCGCCAAGCATCTTCGAGCGTTAGCCGCGGGCATCGTTGAAAACCTCAAAAAGAATAAGCGCTGTCTTTACCTTAATAGTCCGACAATGGTGTCCGGAATACGGTCCTATTTGGCGGCCGCAGGCGTCGATTTAGCCCACGAGATGGAAAGAGGAGCATTGGTGCTCTCTTGCGATGAGAGTCACCTGGTCGATGGACAATTTGACAGCGGCAGAATGTTGGCCCTGCTGGAAGATGCCATTGAAGAAGCTCTGCGCGATGGTTTTAGCGGCCTGTGGGCTACCGGCGATATGACATGGGAATTCGGGAATGAGAAGAATTTCGTGAAACTGTTGGAGTACGAGCGGGGTCTGGAGCAACTTTTCGAAAAACATGTCTCATTGAGTGGTGTCTGCCAGTATCATACGGACACCCTGCCGATCGGTGTTGTCGAGCAGGGATTATACATCCACCGAGGTGTTTTCGTTAGCGAGACGCTTTCTCGAATTAATCCGTACTATCTTTCACATGAAACGTTAGCTTCCCGCCCTAAGGGATCGGTAAGTGAAGTAAGGCAGATGGTACAGAGTTTGCAGCATAGTAGCTAACGCTAACCTTCATTGGCGAACGGGCTGCGTTCAATCGCGTAGTCGACGGCTTCCTGGGGAACGCCGAAGACTCGCATCGCTGAATTGCCCATATAGCCAAGGTCTTTCACGCCGGCAGGGCTGGTGTAATAGGCGTCGATCACCATGTTTCTGGTCCACGTCCAGAAATGAACTCCGGGCGCTGTTTCAGGCGTTCGATTTTTCTCATACGCGAGCTTATCGAGCAACTCGGTTTGCTGTGCCGCAGGAGCGTTTAGGAAATCCGCGCCATAGGTTTTCTGCATGTAGTTGTCGAGCCAGCCGAAGCCGCCATTGAATATCGCGGCGAGCTCGTCGTTGTGGCTGGAGAGGAAATCGATAAACTCGGCCGCTCCGGCGTCGGACGCCCCGGGAATAATAATGTCGCCGAGCTTTTTGAGTGTCAGGAAATTGTGCCGCGTGAATTTCTTCGGCAGGTAGGCGGGGCCCCCGCTCAGCGATTTCACGGCTGCGATCTCAGCGTGAACGTGCTGCGCCATGGCTGGTGAAAGGACACCCGATCCGGCGGCCGTGAGAATTAGGGAACCGCCAAGGATCTTGAATAACTCGCGGCGCGATGTGTCTTCCATAATCTACACGTTTCCTTTCGTGATCTCTTCTGCGAGGTGGGTGGCCGCGCGCCAGGCGTTGGCGACGATGGTGAGCGTCACGTTCTTGTCGGGATTACCGTTAAACGGGGCGGCATCCACCACCAGAAGGTTGGGGACTTCATGTGCCTGCGACCACTTATTGAGGACGCTGCGTTTTGGATCATCACCCATTCGGCACGTACCGGCTTCGTGGATAATCTCGCCGCCGAGCGAAACGGCCTTCACTGCGTCGGCGGGCATGGCGGGCGACGTGACGTGGCCGCCCATGGTCTCGATCAAATCGGTGAAGGTTTTGTGCATGTGCTTCACCATCTGGATTTCGTTTTCGCTCCATTGCCAGTGGAAGCGTAGGACCGGGATCCCCCATTGATCGACTTGCACAGGATCGATCTCGCAATAAGAATGCTCGTTCGGAATCATCTCGCCGCGGCCGGAGAAGTTGACCTGGCTGCCATAGTAACGGCGAATATCGTCCTTTAATTTGGTCCCGTAACCTTCGTTTCGCGCGGCAACATTGCGGAAGGTGCCGATCTGCGGCATGCCGAATCCGCCGCCGATTTCGATGTGATAACCGCGCGGGAAATCCTTGTTCTTTTTGTCCAGCTCCCACCACGGAACGTAGACGTGCATTCCGCTGATGCCGTCGCTGTTGTGTCGCGGCATGCCTTCGAGGGCCGGGATGACGCCGCTGACGGCGTGACCAACGGTGTCCGTCAAATTGCGGCCCACTTGCCCGGAACCGTTCGCCAGTCCATTGGGAAATTGTGAAGACTTCGAATTCAAGAGCAGGCGTGCGGATTCGCAGGCGCTGGCAGCGACCACCACGGCCTTACACCGGATGATCTTCTCGGCGCGCGTGGCCTTGTCTACATAAGACACGCCGCTGACCTTGCCGGAGCTATCGACCAGAAGCTCGCGCGCCATCGCGCCGTTGATAATGTTGAGCCGTCCCGTTTTCATGGCGGGAAAAATCATGGCTTGGCTGGATGTAAACGCTGAAGCCGTACGGCATCCACGTCCGCACTGGCCGCAGTAATGGCACGCGGCGCGGCCATTGAGGGATTTCGTCAGCATCGCCATGCGCGACGGAATCACCGGGATGTTCAGTCGCTTTCCGGCGCGCTGGATAAGCTGCTCATGAACACGCGGCGCGATCGGCGGCAGAAATTTGCCGTCGGGCGCAGAGCGCAGGCCCTCGTGCGTACCCGTGATACCGATGAATTCTTCGGCCTTGTCATACCACGGCGACATTTCCTCGTAGGTCATGGGCCAGTCGGTGCCTAAGCCGTCAAATTGTTGCGGCTTAAAATCGTAGTCCGAAAAACGCAGCGAAATGCGGCCGAAGTGGTTGGTGCGCCCGCCCAATATGCGCGAGCGAAACCAGCGGAAGGAACTTCCTTCGGCGACTGTGAATGGTTCGCCCGGGAGATCCCAGTAGCCGTTGGGCGCGAGGAAATACCCGAACGGGTAGATATCCTTGCCGAAGTAGTTCTCGGCGTTGGGGCCGACGCCGCGATGATCGACTTCCCACGGCCACATGTGCTCCTTGAAGTCCTTGCTTGGATCCAACATGGGACCCGCTTCGAGCAGCGTGACCTTGTGGCCGAGGTCGGTGAGAACTTTGACAGCAGTGCCGCCTCCGGCGCCCGAGCCGATGACCACAACGTCGTGAATTTCGGGAGTTCGCTGTACCTGCGGCATGGCAGCTCCTCTAGTGCCGATCTGAATTCGGTTAATAGTATCGCAAATGCGGGTTGCAATGGCTCCTCCGGCGGGTTATTGTGAGCGGTGGCTATCTCTAGACGCACCATCCTCACCGCCGTATCCGCAGCCGTCGCCGTCCAGGCGCAGCGGACCGCATATCCAAATTGGAAGCCGAAGCTGGGAGTTCTGTGCTCCTACTCCGAGGCGAATCTGGAATTCGTCAAGGCCGAAGGCTTCACCAGTATGGAGCTCAGACTCGACCCAGACCAGTTGGACGACAACCGCATTGCCGTCATCAAGGACAAGATCGCCAAGGCCGGAATCTATGTGTCTTCGCTAGCGTGCGACGGCAATCATATCGATCCCGATCCGGCGAAGCGGCAGCAGCAGAATAATTTCACGGCGAAATGCATCGAGTTGTGCGGCAAGCTGGGGATTCCAGCGATTGGCGGGCAGTCCGGGACGGATCGCGCGAAGCCGCTGCAGCAGCAAGTGGATGAGATCGTCAGGGTCTATACCGAAAAATATTTCCCGTTGGCTGAGAAACACAAGGTGAAGATTCTGTGGGAGCCTTACGCCGGCGGCCCCAACATCGCGACGGGTCCGGTCGGATGGGAAGCACTTTTTAAGGCGTTCGGGAACTCGCCACACGTGGGCTTACAATTCGACCCCTCGCACCTGGTTTGGCAATTCATGGACCCAGTGCAGGCCGCGCGCGACTTCGTCGATAAGATTTACGACGTGCACCTCAAAGACACAGAAATTCTGTGGCACGTGGTGCGGCGCGCCGGAATTCAGCCGGTTGATAGTCAGCGCTGGTGGCGCTTCCGTGTCCCCGGCTACGGTTCAGTAGATTGGAAAGGCTTCTTCTCGGTGCTTTCCGAAGCTGGCTACAGCGGCGCGATGAATATCGAGAACGAAGACCAGTTTTACTACCCAGCGATGGAGCAGGGAAACTTCACCGAACAGTACAAACGCGGATTTCGCGTGGCGCACGAGTTCCTAAAAACGCTGGTGCCGCCTTTAAAGGCGTGACCATCACACCCTGTAGCCGGCGGCACAATATGACGATACACAATTGTGGAAACACAATTGACTACGGTTTGCTGCTTCGTGTTTGCGCTCGCACTCGGATACTTCGCCGGCCGCGCGATCGGCGTTTGAAGCCCGGTTTATAAGCGTCAGGCCGCGCGTCGAATCGCGTGGTACACGACCAGCACCACTACAGCGCCTACCACAGCCACCATAAGGCTGTAGAGATTCAGGCCCGTGACTCCACTTGCTCCGAACGTATTGAACAGCCATCCTCCTGCGATGGCTCCCACGATTCCAAGTAGGAGGTCGAGCACCAGCCCCTCGCCTCGTTTGTTGACAATCTTGCTGCCGATGAAGCCCGCAAGTAGCCCTAGAATGATCCATGCAAAAATCGACATTTGTATTTCCTCCAGTGGTCAACCACCGTCGAACCCGTCAAATGGCGAATCCGGCAGCCGCAAGTATACATGAACCAGCCCGTGAGCGTCGCAACTAAGGATGCGCCGGGTGTATACTGATACTCCTTCGGAAAGGAACAACTTATGATGCCCCTGACAAAAAGAGCATTTGCAGAATTCATCGGCACGTTTTGGTTGGTGTTCGGCGGGTGCGGGAGCGCAGTGCTCGCCGCAGCCTTCCCCGGCCTTGGGATCGGCTTCGCAGGAGTTGCGCTGGCGTTCGGACTGACAGTCCTGACTATGGCCTATGCGATCGGCCATGTTTCGGGATGCCACTTGAATCCCGCCGTCTCAGTGGGTCTGGTGGCAGGCAAGCGATTCCCGGTGTCAGAGCTGCCCGCATATGTAGTTGCGCAGGTGCTCGGTGGCATTGCCGGATCTGCGGTATTGTGCGTGATCGCGAAGGGTAAAGACGGATTCAGCTTAGCGGGTGGATTCGCGGCGAACGGATACGCCGAGCATTCTCCCGGAGGCTACAATCTTGCCGCCTGTTTGACCGCCGAAGTGGTGCTCACGTTCATGTTCCTGATGATCATCCTAGGGGCGACGGACCTTCGCGCCCCGAAAGGTTTCGCGCCCATCGCGATTGGGCTCGGTTTGACGCTGATTCATCTGATTGGAATTCCGGTCACGAATCTGTCGGTGAATCCGGCGCGCAGCACCGGCCCTGCGGTGTTCGTGGGCGGGTGGGCACTCGAACAGTTATGGCTTTTCTGGGTAGCGCCGATCATCGGAGCGGCAGTGGCGGGCGCGGTGTATTCGGTGTTTGCCACGCAGCCGGAGCCCTCGGCGCGCGAGGCCATGTCGGCCTCGGCATAAAGCCCAACAATATTTGGGGAGCAGCCTCACACGCAGCACCTGGCAACGGAGGGCTGCTCCCACATTAGCTTCAGGCATAGAAGGTGGCGTGCTAGAATTCTACTTCGCCTCGTTCGCTCGTCCGCAGCACCTCGGTCGTGCCCATTCCACCTTTTGGAGTTCCCGGCATGGCCACACATTTTCTACCGAAGCTGTTTTTATGGGCGGGTTGCGCTGTATCGTTGTGCGCTCAATTTCCCCAGACTAATAATCACGAGATTGAACTGGGGTCGCTTCCGAAGCGCTGGCCCACGGGCGGTCCCAAGTGCATGGAGATGCCCGAGTGGCACATTCATGAATACAATCCCAACCTCTATATCCTGCGGCAGTCCGGTTGCACCGATTATGAGAAGCCTTTCGTATTCCTGATTTTTGGCAAGCAAAGCGCACTCTTGCTCGATACGGGATCGCATCACGGCAATCTCGCGCCCACCCTTCTGCAGACCGTGAAGAAGTGGCTGAATCGCAATCAACGGGAATCGATTCCGCTGAGCGTCGTCCATTCGCATTCCCACTGGGATCACGTCGACGGCGACGACGCAATCGAGGCATTGCGCGATCCAGCCATGCCGGTCACGATGGTGAAAGCCACGCCGGAGGCCAACGCTAAATTCTTCAAAATCGAGCATTGGCCGATCGACATTGGCAGCGTAGACCTGGGGGATCGCATTGTCGACGCCATACCGCTACCCGGCCACGACGTCGCTGCGATCGCATTGTATGACCGCAAAACCGCTATTCTCTTCACCGGCGACAGCGTAAACGCAGGGCGAATCTTCTTTGACGACTTTGACGCCTTTGTAAAAAGCAATCGCCGCATGATCGAGTTCACCACCGGTAAGCCGGTCACATATCTGCTGGGCTGCCACATTGAGCAAAAGAACACACCATATCAGGACTACCCCATGGGCACGATGTATCAGCCCGACGAAGCGCGGTTAGAGTTGCCCGGAAGCGAGCTTCTCGAAATCCAAAAGGTCGTGGACGGTATGCATGGAAAGGCGCAGTTCGTCTCCATGCCCTGGTACACACTCTGGCCGATGGGCCACAAACTGGAAAGCGGCATCTCCGTGAAAGATGCAATCGACCAGGTTTATAATTCCGAGAAGAAGCGGATGTGGAATCATGCCGAGTGAAATTCGATAGTCAGTAAACCGTTTGCGTCTTGACGCTTGCTCCGTTTGAGCAGCCGTTCTCATCGATCAGGTCTTGCGGGAATGGCATGACCTGATCGATCAGTATGTAGGCTGAACTCTCAGTCTTGTTCGATCATCCCTCCGTTTTCCCCACAATTTCTTCACAAAGATTTAGCACTGTCCTAGCTGTTATTCCAGTTGAAACAAACCATACTGAACCCGTATTGAGCGCTGCCTGCCCATGGGGACATGTGCGACAGCATTCTTGCAAAACGAAGAGATGGAGAGGACAAATGACGGTTAGAGTTTCGAGAATAGGGATTTTATTGGCTGGTTTGGCCACCTTAACGGTTTCGGCCTTGGCACAATACGCGCAAACTGATTCTGCTTCCGCGGGCACGCCTGCGGCAGTGGACCACACACCTCCGGATGGACCCTACTATCCTGGACTTCCAAAATCGAAGACGCGCTTGCAGGCGACGATGGGAGATTTCACCGTTCGTTTCTACGGAACGCTACTGCTGAATATCTCGACGGCCGGAACGGCCCAGGTCGGCCAGGACGTGCCCCTCTGGCCTTTGCCGGGCAGTTCGAACGTGACCTTCCCGGATGGAACCACCAAGAGAGCGGGATTGGTACACGACACTGTCTTCACCGCGCGCCAGTCGATCTTAGGGCTTCAAGTCACTTCGGCAAAGCCCCTTGAGGGATGGACCACTTCCGGCCTTGCAGAAATCGACTTTTTTGGTTCACGGCCGATTGATCCAAATTTGCAGCCGCAGGACAGGGTTCTAAATCAGCCGCGGCTGCGGCGTGCTTACTTGCAGCTGGATAAAGGTTCATGGAGGATCGTCGCGGGTCAGGACAAGATGATCATTTCCCCGCTCGATCCCATCTCGCTATCGCATGTGGCGATCCCGTTGGGCGCTAGCGCCGGCGACTTGTGGGCCTGGTTGCCGCAACTCCGCGTGGAGAACAGACACAAATTCGGTAGCACCACGGCCTTGTTTCAAGCCGGTATCTTGCGTCCATCCTTTGGCGACAACCGCCTCGGCGATCAGGCCGCTCTTACCGGGAATGCCATCGACTCATTCTCAGGATATGGAGAACGCTCGGGTCAGCCGTTCTATCAGGCGCGCCTCGCAATTTCTCATCCGATCAATGGACGTAATGCGACCGTGGGTGCCGGTGGTCATTACGGCAGGGAACGGGTGGGCGCGAATCGGGAAATCGATTCCTGGACATTCGCGATTGATGCTTCTATTCCCATCAGTTCGCGGTTCATCTTCCGCGGCGAAGGCTTCGTGGGATCCAATCTGGTGCCTTTCGATGGCGGCATTATTCAAGGCGTCGGGTTCGTTGCTCCCCAGGTGAATGCGGCCGGAGCAATCTTGACCCCAGCTAAAATCAACAAAATTGGCGCTGGCGGCGGTTGGGTGGAAGGTATCGTACCGTTGACTCTTGACAATAAGAATGTGTTTTACGTCGGGGCTGGGACGGACGATCCTCGCGACCGCGATTTGCTGCCGGGCAGTACCAGATCCAAGAATTCCTTCGTGTGGGCTAGCTATTTCCGCAAGCTCGGCCCCGATGTGACGGCGGCGGTCGAGTGGAGTTTCTGGGACTTTCGGACACGCACTTTCAGCACGGCAGGCGTTCTGGGTCCGCGCGGTACGTCCGGGCGCGGGAACGTTCTGAATATCGCGCTGGCGTATCAGTTCTAGCCGTTGCAAGTTGTAAGCTCAGGGGCTGCAGCGGCCGGATCGGGGGCGCGTGGATGGTTCGCGCGCTCCCGGAATTGCAAAACTTGCAAATTTCACAAGCATTTCACAAAACGCAAACAGCTTATAGCGCGGTTTGACCCACACTAGAACCCATGAAACTCCTTGCTAAGATCGCCGTTGCTTCCTTGCTTATGTGGGTGCCCTTGTTCGGACAAACACAAATCCTCACTCTTCCGCACGTGCTTGACGGCGGTGGATGGCAATCGACCATTGTCCTTACCAACAGCAACGCGACCGCGGCCTCGGTGAGTCTGATCTTTCATCAAGACACTGCAGGCGGCGGCAGTCTGCCGTGGAGTCCGCCACTTTTGGAAGTGAGCTCCACCACCGGGATGGTTATGGTCCCTGGTTCGGTGATCTATCTCCACACCAATGGCACCGCTGCGGCGCTGACGGAGGGCTGGGCTGAGATGAATGCGGATGCCGGTGTCACCGGTTATGTAGTCTTCACAAACCGGATACCCGGTCATCAGGACGACGAAGGCACCGCGCCGGCGGCGCCCGCGTCGAATCGCATTCTGGTCCCCTATGACGACTCCAACGGATTCGTAACTGCCATCGCGATTGTGAACCCCACCGGG
>Ga0105238_10001378_pt1 | contig 24355 bp, 19 predicted proteins | sample KBSC34metaG_FD_81526 | JGI IMG/M metagenome (GOLD analysis project Ga0105238, IMG submission 81526) | Corn rhizosphere microbial communities from Kellogg Biological Station, Michigan, USA - KBS C3-4 metaG | ecosystem: Host-associated > Plants > Roots > Rhizosphere > Soil | place: Michigan, USA...
CAAATCGCTAGTGGCCGTGGCGAGGCCGGTTCCAACTATGTCGAAGATCGAGCCTTGTGCGATACCGTAGTTCGGCATGCCTGGAAGTATGTAGCTATAGATATTCTGAACTCTGGAGATCCTGGGCTGTGCAAACGCGGTCGGCACAGAGAGCGCGGCGAGAGCACAGAACACAAGGCGCGATTTCACCTGAGAGTTCTTCCTTAATGTGACAAGCGGCGGCATTCGCGGCACACCCAGCCTGCCCGAGGTGCCAAAGACCAAGCACGGCAGGGCTCGTTGCCGACCAATATACCGCATCGAATCGAATCGGGTAGACGCCAGGTGCTCATGGTGAGGCGACCGTCGGCACGTGGCGAAGCTGACTAAAGACTTCTAGGGGATGCCCAGCATCCAAGTACCGATATGTGGACAAACGATACAAGTGGACAACCACAATGCCGTTAACGGGCCAGTCGCCGGCTCACTCTCCGCGCACCTGGAGGTTTTCATAGGGCAGTTACTTGGCGCGATTTCCACGGTGGGATACGATAGATAACGGCGCCTCGAACCGCTCAGGGTCGAGCCCTTGAAAAGCAAGGAGAAATGACGATGAAATTGGCGAAAACGGTATTGCTTCTTACCCTGGCATCGATGGCGGCCTGGGCCCAGGTGAATGCGGGCGAACAGAAGCCCGAAGCCAGCGTGCCCTTCAATATGACCACGACGACCAACTTTGAACTGCCTTGGCGGATAGCTTTCCTGCCCGATGGCCGCATGCTTGTCACCGAAAAGATCGGGCCCGTATGGCTGGTGTCCAAGGAGGGACAGAAGATCGCGGCGTTGGGCGGTACGCCCCCGGTCTATTGGTCGGGCCAGAGCGGCATGCTGGGCGTCTATGTTTCGCCGAATTACATTACTGACCAGAGTATCTATCTCACGTATTCTGAACCGGGTGACTATGGCGGCGGTCTGGCGCTCGCGCGCGGCAAGTTGGCTCTCACCGCCAACTCCGCCACGTTTCAGCGGGGAACTTTCCAAGTGCTGTGGCACCAGATGCCCAAGGGCAAGGGCGGCCAGGAAGGCGGGGCAGTCGCCTACGCGCCCGATGGCCAGTCTCTGTTCCTCACGGTTGGCGACCGCCAGCGCTTCACGCCGGCTCAGGATCCGAACCAGCCTGTAGGAAAGATCCTGCACCTGACGCTGGACGGTAAACCCGCCCCGGACAATCCCAACTTCGGCAAAACCGGCGCCGCCACCATTCCCCTGATCGATCCGCCCAGTGATACCGAAGCTGCCAAGACCGCGAAGGTGGTGAGCACCTATACCTTTCCCGGTTCCAACATGACCCCGGCTGAAACCTGGACCATGGGCCATCGCACGCCCTATGGCCTGGCATTTTCGCCCACCGGCGAATTGTGGGAAGTTGAACATGGCCCGCGCGGCGGCGACGAGCTGAACCTGATCGAGAAGGGCAAAAATTATGGCTGGCCGCTCGTCGGCGAAGCCCCGAACTATAACGGTGTGCCCGTTCCCAACCCTGACACGCGCCCGGACCTGGCGAAGCCGGTGATCTATTGGGTTCCGGTGGTGGCCCCGGGGAATCTGATGTTCTACCGCGGCACCCAGACCTTCCCGCAGTGGAACGGCAACGGCTTCATCAGCGGCATGGGGACCAAGTCGCTCAACCGCGTCATCTTCGACGGCCATGGCGGAGCTAAGATGGCCGAGCGCTGGGATATGGGCAAACGCATCCGTGATGTGGCAGAAGCCCCCGATGGCTCGCTGTGGCTGCTGGAAGACGCCAATCCCGGTGCCCTGATCCATGTGACACCCAAGTGATCACTTCGCGTTAGACGAAACAAGAAGCAAAGAGGACCGGAGCGATCCGGCCTTTTGCTATTGACGTTCGCCGCAGTGTGGCTTAAAGACAAACCGAGGTTAGGAACTGCGCCGGGCGCTTGCGCGGGCCAGAGATCCGGTTGTGGGAAGTTGTCCGATAACACGTATCAGCAGTAGGTATCCTGCTCGTAAGATCGGAACCGTTTACGAGTCGCGCTGGGGCGGACTGTGGCGCTGCTCATGCGGAAGATCGAACGTAAACTACAAACGGTGATCTCCTCGTGGCTGAACCCAGACCCTCGTGGTAGCCTCTGGATTTAAAGAGCGGAGACAGTATGAAGCGTCCTATCCTCGCGGCAGCATTGCTGCCCTTGCTTGCACTTTCCGCATATTCGCAAAGACCGCGCGCATCTTTGCAGGGGCTTGTCTCGTATCCGGACGGCTCGCCAGTTCCGAATGCGCCGATTCAGGTAAAACACCAAACAAATGGGGCAGTCGCGCGAACGCGGTCTGAGGCGAACGGCCATTACAATTTCAGCGCGCTCGCCGAAGGCAAGTGGGATTTCACCATCCGGATGCCATGCTGCGCTTATAGCGCAGTTGCCAGCGAGGTTGTCGTGGCGCGTGACAAGACGCAGCAGTTCGACGTGAGGCTAGTGGAGACGATCAATGGCGGCACTCTCGGCGACGACCCCGCCCGAAACGCGGAGGCGATGCGAAAACGCCAGCGTGTTCCTTCGAAACCGGCGCCTCGTACCGCCGCCGGTGTGCCGGATCTGAGCGGCGTCTGGCTGCTCACCGACGACCCATATCCTGAAGTGCCTCAGCTTCTCCCAGCGGCGGAGGTACGCAGAACGGCTCTCGCGAAGGACCCTCTGAATGCACCGCACAACCGCTGTCTGCCGGGGCCTCCTCCTCTCCCTGGAGCTTCTTCGCCATTTATCGCCAAATTTGTGCAGAGCTCCTCCCTGTTGGTCACGCTCTTCGAAGACTATCCCGGCTTCCGTCAAATTTTTCTCGATGGCCGCAAACATCCTGCAGAACTAAGCCCTGCATGGATGGGTCATTCCATCGGAGAGTGGCAGAAAGGTAGGTTGATAGTAGACACCGTAGGATTTAACGATCTGAGTCTGCTCGGGGGCATCGGCGGTGGTTCGTTTCCGCACACAGAGGCGCTGCACATGACGGAGCGGTATCGGCGCACCGACTACGGTCACATGGAGCTCAATGTGACATTCGAAGACCCACAGGCGTTCGCAAAGCCCTACCACGAAAATCTAACGTTGACGCTGGCTCCCCAGGAAGAATTGATCGAGTTCGTTTGTGAAAACAACAAACCGGAGCACCTGATGACGAATCCTTAGCGGGTGGCACGCGGGTGCAGCGCAGGTCGGCCAATAACTGCGCGCGGAACTGGGGCGAATCGCTACGCCCAAAAATGGAAAAGTCTTGGTGGGACTGCTCGTCTGATGCAACCTTGCGCGACATGACTTCTGGTAGACAGAGCGGTACGACAGGTTTATCGGACAGGTTTGTCCTAGATAGTCCTGCCTCTATCACCGATGAATACTTTCGACTTTAACGCCCCCGTTGTTCTTCATTCGGAATTTATGGTCCGCCGCAGAATTGCAAGCGAAAAGCGAGGATGACAATCTGGTCTGCGCCAGTGTATTCGGCCTTTGTTGGAGTAAGTGACTCCTGACCATGATGGAATCCGCCCGCTCTCCCGCTATGTAGCTGACACGGTCTGTAATGGCCACTTCCGATATCAGGTTTAGAGAGCGCCGGTTCGACCGTTGTGCCATCTTCGTAATCCGCCAGCAGACCCGGCATGAAGTCATCCACTCTTGTTCGAGCTGAAGGGGATGTGGCCAGCAAGGAACCCGATATCTCTCGTTCTTGCAGAAAAATGCTCAGGCCATACGAATCAGCTTATTCGCCAAGGCCACCACTGCCACATTTTGGTGGGTGCGGGCCATCAGCTGCGATAACCATACTATTAATCCAGGAGCCTGTTTGCTGTGATACGGCATCGCCACTCGTGCTCCTTGCACGAATAGTCTCCGCAGATAGGAGTTCCCACGCTTGCTGATCCGAGCAACTTCTGTTTGCCGCCCCCTCCCGAGGAAATGTGAACCACTGCAAGCGTCCATCCCGATCACTTGACCGCGTATAGGGCCGGTGACGCCAGCGGTTGCGTTCGCGAACACCGTTTGCGAGCGACGACATTTCCGCTCGAATCGAGCCCGGAAGCCCAAATCAATAACTCACCACCGGGAAACGAGTTCGTCTCATGCCTCGTCCGCCGGGAACGAGACTCCAGGGAAGACTTTTGCCTCAGACTGGGCCGTGCGATCTAACGCCGGTCCTCGAACTTGATCGTTTGCGACAGGCCGCAGCACCGAAAGCACATCGGCATCGGCCTGGTGCGCTCGTACAGAGCTCGATAGTCCGCCATTGGCCTTCCGCGCCAAATCTCGGCAATTGAATCACGCCCTACCTGGCCGACTCGCTTCCCGCTAACGCAGACCGCCATATGACCGTCGGTGTGAAAATCCATCCGTGTATACGGCAGGTCGCACATCGAAGATCGGGCCGCCTGACGTGGGGAATAGTATGCCTCGATATCAATATTCCACGAGTATGCGATGCGCAGCCTCAGACGGCGGTTTAACTCTTGGATGCGCTGCAGGGAAGACTTAAGATCTTGAACCTGTGGCGGAGTCAGGTAAACATCCTCCGGAATTGCATGTGCAGCAACCGATCCACTGAGTCCATTGAGGAGCGCGAATGATTGATGTCGCTGGTGAGCGCTTGGGTTTAGATAGAAATAGTTGGAGACTCCCCAGGAACGAACGCCCAACGCAGCGACCACCCTTTGAATGCGATCAAGGTGAGCGTGATTGGCCCGGGTGATCGCCGTGAGAACTCGAATCATCGGAAACGGCCGCTTGCCTCTAGCCTGTTGTACAGCACGAACTCCGTCACAAAGCCGTTCAAACGATCCCTTGACAAGCCCGCGTTCTGTTTGCGAAGGTTCATCCCAACCGTCGAGCGAGACTTGCAGAACGGGTAGATTGGCTTCCACCAGTTCTTCAGCTCTTTCCTTGAGCTTGAGTCCATTCGTAGTAACCACGCCAAGAACGTTCCGCTGGCATGCCAGTTTCACAGCGTCGCCGAGGCGCCGGTACAGGAGCGGCTCTCCACCGAGGAGGTCTGCAACCGGTTGGTAAGGACCACATTCGGCCAATATCTTTTCGAGGAGCTCGAACGGCAGATCTCCGCCACGCGCTAAGCCTTCGTCGCGTACGTCCTGTACAGCACACATTGCGCAAGCGAAATTGCATCGGTTCGTGAGAAATAACCCAATGCGACGAGGAAAGGATGTTGCGCCCGAACCAACCACACAATCGCGCAAAAGGTGGATTGCAGTGCCTGGAAATCGCGCCGCTAACCGAGCATTTTCGAGCGGCGAAAGCAGGGTCAATTGGCGGGAACGGCTCATCATACGACAAGGCCCAACTCTCTTTACCAATCCTCGCACAGGGTGCCCTCCGCATCGACCCCGTTATCACGTATTATCGCTAGCTTGCTGGTTCTATCCGTGCTCCTGTTTCTTTTTGACTGGCAGTCCTCTTACGCGCGCTTTGTAAGAAGTGATTTCCTGAAATGCCGACGGATGGCATTTACCGCTCAATGCAAGGAAATTCTAATGTACCGCGCTTCAGACATGAAGCTTATCAGCAGAAAGCTGGGGCGAGCGCCGCGAAAAGCAGTCTGTGCGGCGGGGAGGATCATGGCTCGCCCACACAGATCTGTATGAGCGCCTACGGTCGGTCGGAGCACCGAACGGTCTCACCGTTACGACAACACGACAGGCAAAGGAATAAGTTTGTAAAGAAGCGTTAGGGACACTAAACTAGCAGGGTGCTGCGCCTTGGTTTTCAGCAGCCTGTATTACACTTGAAAACGACTTTCGACACTGAGCGCATCGATGATCCGCGACACCGACGTCCTCATCGTCGGCGCAGGGCCCACGGGCTTAGTGTTGGCACTGTGGTTGACGCAGCTCAGTGTTCCCGTGAGAATCGTCGACAAGACGGCGGAGTCGGGGACAACCTCGCGCGCGCTCGCCGTGCAGGCGCGCATGCTTGAGCTGTATCGCCAAGTCGGCCTGGCCGATGCGGTCATCACCCGCGGCCGGAAGATGACCACCATCAATCTCTGGAAGAGCGGTAAGCACGTCGCGCACATCGTCTTCGGAGATATGGGCGCAGAATCTCAGTCCGTTTCCTTATGCGCTGATCTATCCGCAAGACGAGCATGAACACCTGCTGATCGATCTTGGCGGACCCTGACGGCAGCCCTGCATTGCTCACGTCGTACCTCGACGTGCGCAAGCTGACCCCGAAAAGGTAAAACCCCGCGTCGCGTGCACCGTCGCCTGCACGATCATGTGCCCCGACCTCCCACATTGCTGTTGAGCATCCCGACTGGAAGGCACCTGCGCCATCTCGGCTTTCTTGCATCGTGGCGTGCGTTTGACGCATTAGGCGAGGAATTCTGCAGGCGAGGAATTCTGCATTCTGGTTGCCCTCATCAGCTCCATGAGAATGCCCCAGTGGCTCCCATTTCTGAAGCGAATCTGTCGATTCCGATGTTTCTTCCGTTGTCGAATGATGTTTCCGGAACACTTCCGCTCGAGGTCTCGCAGAACTCCTCGGAGGTCGCTCTTATGGCCCAGCGCTATCCTTCAATCGCCAAGTGCTCGTCATGTCGAATCCTTCGGCGATAGTCGAGAACACTGCTGATAATGAGTTTCAAGGGTTTCGGTGATTTCGTCAGCCAAACCTTGTATATCGCCCAGTTTATAGTTAGGCTTTTCATCCAGGCCCGAGGGGCGACTGAAGATCAGCAGATAAGGCGTTGCGAAAATACGCTGGATGACCAGCTGCCAATAAGTAAGTCGGTGAGTCTCCAAAAACTTCTGATGGATGAGACCAAGCTGAGTATCCAATTGCGAGGTAATCCCTTGGGTCACTAAGCCAGTTTTGTGATCTATCACCTCGACAGTCGTCATTTCCATGCGTCGATCCTATCAGATTCCTCCGCAGTTCTATACAGTGGAAAACTTCCCGACGATTTCTCGCGATCACCAACTCGTCTGGAGGGTCGCATTTTGGACGCCATTCCTCCAGGGACCGCGGTTCATTTCGAAGGGCAGGCGGAACCCCGAAGGAAACGAAAAGCTGCATTTTATCGGCCGAATAATTAGTTCCGGCTAGGCTTTGTTTCGCGAAAACATTGGTGCCATATTGGCGCGATTCTTTCCGCCGAGCCGAGCTTTCTTCAAGGTTCGACATTGCTTGGCCAATTCCATCAAAACCGTGGTCTCCTTTGTTGGTGGCGTTTTTGTTCTTAAGGCACACACACCGTTGCTGCGGACTACCGCCTCTAAGGGCAGTGGCTCATGCGACCGGGGAATTGCCTCGGATCAGACTCTGGCTCGATAATAGTGGGTGTTCAGTCCGGTAAAGCGGCTTCTTCTCGGTCGTCCGCTGCCCACTTCCGCTGCTAAGCAAGAACGGCTTTCCACGATCACCGGCCTGGCGGTGCTTTCATCAGATGCACTCTCATCGGTCGCATATGCGACTGATGCAATGCTTGCGGCGCTCGCCCCGGCCGGACTGGTTGCTCTTAATTACTCTAGACCACTCGCATTTCTAGTTGCCGGTTTGCTGATTATCGTGACGCTGTCGTATCGTCAAACAATTCACGCCTATCCACAAGGCGGCGGTGCCTATATCGTTGCGAAGGACAATCTCGGCATTCTGCCGGGCCTAGTCGCGGCTACGGCACTTTTGATCGATTACGTACTTACGGTCGCCGTCAGCGTTTCGGCGGGAGTTTCAGCAGTCGTCTCTGCGGCACCTGCGCTGGAACGTCATCGCGTCCCGATCGCCGCGGGCTGCATTGGATTGATCGCATGGGCCAACCTGCGAGGAGTTCGGCAATCCGGACGTATCTTTGCTGTGCCCACATATGCGTTCGTTGGCAGCGTAATGATTTTACTCATCGTCGGTCTGTGGCGCACCAGGACGGGCTACTCACTACCCGATCCGCAGCTCGTCGGCCAGAATGCAACTGTCGGAATGTTTCTTTTCCTTCACGCCTTCGCGAACGGCTGCACCGCTATGACGGGTGTTGAGGCGATTTCGAATGGTATCCCAGCTTTCAAAAGGCCTGAGGCCAAAAATGCCTCTGCCGCATTGCTTATGATGGCGATCCTTCTGTTGATCATGTTCCTTGGTGTCAGCGTGCTGAGCGGCGCTTTGCATGTTGTGCCTCGTGAACAGGAGACGATCCTCTCTCAACTTGGTCGCGCAGTGTTTGGCGCGCGGAACATTCCCTACTTGACGCTGCAGATCACCACGACTCTGATCTTAATTCTGGCGGCCAATACGAGCTACGCGGATTTCCCCAGATTGGCCTCGATTCTGGGCCGGGATCGGTTTGCGCCGATCCAACTTACGCATCAGGGTGATCGTCTCGTGTTTTCCAACGGCATCGCGCTTCTTACCGTCATGGCGATTGCTTTGGTGATCGCTTTCAATGCTAAAGAACTGCTCCTGATTCCTCTGTATGCGGTCGGAGTGTTTCTGTCGTTCACACTTTCACAGACTGGCATGGTTTGGCATTGGTACCGACATCGTGAGCGAGGCTGGCAATCGCGCGCGACGATGAATGCCCTTGGAGCACTTGCCACAATGGGCGTGCTTGCGGTTTTCGTCGTAACGAAGTTTCGAGAAGGCGCCTGGATAATAGTCCTGCTGATTCCGTCGGGAGTCTGCGTTTTGCTAGCCATCGCACGTCATTATCGCGCGAGCGGCGCGGCACTTGCGTTACCCGATCGTCCGCATGCGGGACCACGTCACCATATCGTCATTCTGATCGTGCCCGAGATGAACCGACAAGTCGCAGATATGATCGCCTATGGCATGACGCTAAGCGATGATGTCCGAGCGTTGCATGTGGATTTGGACGCAGACTGTACCAAAACGATTCAGCAGAAGTGGCCACGGTGGGGTCAGGGTGTTCCGTTGAGGATACTGGCATCACCTTATCGTTCCTTTGTCGAGCCGGTGCTTGCGTATCTAGAGATCGCGGACCAGGAACGAGTGAGGCAGGTCGTCACCGTGTTGATTCCCGAGTTGCGTCCGGTCCACTGGTGGCAGACGCTTCTTCACAAGCATTGGAGTGTCCAGCTGCGCTCAGAATTGGAGGACCAGGGAAAGACCCGTGTGATCGCAAGTTTCGACTGGCCGCTTAAGGAATAGTTGGATTCAATGCTGCCACAATCTGAAAACGGCGCAACGAATACCTTTGCCGGGGAGTGCCACTGATCAGATTCACGACGTTAGGAGAACGTATTCGATTTAGACGACCGTACCGCATCGGTCGGGGTTCCCTTCAAAGGTTTGAACCAAATCGCTTCCAAGCGCAAGTTCATTAAGAAAAATGAGAGTTATACGGGAACAGTTCACTTTCATTGTGATCTGTCGGAGAGAGCCAATCCGTTCCCTCACTTCTGGGAGCACGCGGTCGGCGGTGACCATGGGCAATGGCTCTGCGCGCAGACTACCAGTCGCAGCTCAGGCGAAGCATCCTGCGAGAATGGGCCGAGAACGTCAATCGGTTCGCGCCAGGACGACCGATCCTTTTACACCGAATGGAATACTTCATCTAATCCGCGCGATCCGCTTCGACGAGCCTTACGCGGCTGCATTCGTGATCAAGACCGTGATGGAAGCGAGCGGCCTGGAGTTCACGCCCGGAGCGCACCGTTGACGGTCTGCATGATAAATTGCCATAAAGAACCTTTGTGGACACCGCTAGCGAAACACAAGGGAATCCTCCCGCCTCAGGCTTATGGGGCCCGGTGACTGATTTGCCGCGCGACGATAGAATGGCGGTGAGGTACACAAAGTTAGCGCTACCGCCGGGGGGTCGGAGTTAGATGCGGGCGATGAAAAGGATTCGAGCCAGCAGCCGACCGGTACTCCAGGGCGTTAAGCCTATAAGCAAGACTGCTCCATTGATAGATCAATGCATCACCATCAACTCTCAAAAGACCGCACGGACATGCTGGATCTACTCCAACAAGAGTCGTTCCAATATTTTCTTCAAGAAGTTAATCTCTCCAATGGACTGATCGCAGACAAGACCAAAAATGGCTGGCCAGCTAGCATTGCTGCGGTTGGATTGGCCTTATCCACCTATCCAGTGGCTGTCGAACGCCAATTCCTTTCTCGGGGCGATGCTATTGCGCGGACGCTGGCGGCCCTCCGCTTTTTTTGGAATAGTTCCCAAGGGCCTGAATCCGATGCGAGCGGCTATCGAGGATTTTATTATCACTTCCTAGACATGACAACAGGCAAGCGAGCGTTCGAATGTGAGGTCTCGACAGTTGATACGGCTCTGCTCTTAGCCGGAATGCTTACTGCAGCCGCCTACTTCCAGGAGGAATCCGAGGCGGAACGCGAAATCCGCGAGCTTGCAGATCTGCTCTACCGGCGGACGGATTGGCTGTGGGCACAGAACGGCAGAGCGGCCGTGGCACAAGGGTGGAGGCCCGAGACGGGCTTTCTCAATTACCGATGGGAAGGGTATGATGAGGGCCTCATTCTCTATTTACTCGGACTCGGGTCACCGACCTATCCCCTGCCGCCTGAAAGCTACTTGGCGTGGACTTCGAGCTATGAATGGAGGAACATATACGGCTACGAATATCTCCATGCGGGCCCACTTTTCATCCACCAGCTTTCTCATGTCTGGGTAGACTTTCGCGGCATCCAAGATGCGTACATGAAGGACAAGCAGATCGACTATTTTGAGAACAGCAAGCGCGCCACCTATGTACAACGGGAATATGCCATCCGCAATCCACGCGACTTTGACGGATACAGCAAACTCTGCTGGGGACTGACTGCCGGCGACGGGCCAGGACCGACTACACTCTCTATTCGCGGCCGGGAGATCCAGTTTTTCGACTATGTTGCACGCGGTGTTCCGGATGGACCGGACGATGGGACGATTGCTCCATGGGCCGTGGCAACTTCACTCCCATTTGCTCCCGAGATAGTCCTTCCATCGCTCGAACACTTCATTAACGAGGTGAAGCTCAAAGAAAGCCATCCGTATGGCTTTAAAGCTGCATTCAATCCTACGTTTCCGCACCGGCGAGAAGATCGATGCGTCTGGATTTCGGAATGGCACTTTGGTCTGAACGAAGGCCCGATCGTACTCATGGTCGAGAACTATCGGTCGGGTTTTCCATGGACGCTGATGCGGCGCTGTCCCTATCTAGTCGAAGGATTACATCGCGCGGGATTCGCAGGCGGCTGGTTGTGAGCGTGTTTGGAATTAAGCGGGCATGCTGTTGAAGGCGACTTAGTCTGAACGTATTAATCGAGTCAGTAGACTGTCAGATAAATATTCCCGAGGCATCCGCAGGCGAATAATTGAAAACCACTATTTTCTGCGTGGAGAAGCGGCTTCCTGAAGACGAGCCGACTGATCCTCGTGATCCAGCTGCAGCAAGGCATCTGACATCCGGTTTACTGCTTTCTCTTCCTCGCTGAAGCTTTCTTCACTACGGCTTTTGAAATTACGGGTCAGCGATGAGAGCTCCAGGTGGGTCAGTTCGTGTACTACGGTGAATTCCATATCCTTGAGCGCCACCACAAATGGCTTTTGGTATTCGGAAGCATCCAGCACGCGAATTACAGCCTTTTTTTGATCCACATCCCACCGCACATTACCTAGCGTGCCTCGCCTCAAATCGCTTGGATGAGACATTACCAGAGAGATGGTCCAGTCTTGCAGATTGAGCCGGTCTTGCCATAAAACAAGCCGCCCACGAAGATAGGTTTCCGCCAACGGCCCGCGTTCGCTTAAGCGAGGCTCTCGCGGGGTCTCAGGAGCCAAGCAGCGGCCGGCGAAAACTCCGAGAAGGGCCAGCGAGACAATACTAAGCTGGAAAAACCGCACCAGAATGCGTGAATTCAATCTGCTGTTAGAATATCACGTGGCACGGGACAGTATAAACCGCCCCTTCCGGATTCAAGATCGGCTTCCCGAGCGCACAAAAAGCGCGTGCTGCGGCTCGCGAACCAAGTCTTCCGGGGAGCCAACGTTTTTTAGGCGTGGCTCCCTGGTTAAAGGTTATGTGATTTACTGCACGTCGACGTTTTCTACCGCGATGGTCCCGCCTTTTTCGGTGCCATCGACTTTTGCCATAACTTCTTTCGATTGCTGCTTAGTTGGGTCGGTCCGATCCGCTCGATTTTTGATGGCCGCGGAAGCTTTAGAATTGCCTGCGCGGTCCAGCTTGTAAACGGTACCCGAGACGTCTAGCGCGAATGCCGTTGTGCTACTGGTAGCGTCGCACGCATTTGCCTGCTTTTGCTTGTCGTAGCACGAGGCATCAAGGAGCTTTCCAGAGTAGCTCTCGGCAAGGGCAAACGTTGACAATGCGCCAGCTACTGCCATTATCGACAAGATTCTTCGCATGATCTCATTCCTCTCACAGTAAGACTTGGCCGACTGTTCGGCTCTAGGGTCAGCGGGAGGCAGGTGAAGTTCCAACATGGAGCAAGGCCCCAATTGAGGCCGATCCGACAGCAACAAAAGCGTCTGGCCGGAGCGGCGGTGGCGCGCTAGCGTAGCACAGGCTGAAAATCTTACTGCGAAAGGAAATTCTACTGCCCTCTGCCTCCGTTGTCGTCCTCAAAACCCATCCTTCGGTGAATTGATAGATTCTGGGAGGACCTCAGTGGTGAGATGCTAAAGCGTCATGTCACCTTTATCGATCTGGCTGAAGCCATTCAGGCATTGCGCGCGAAGGATTAACTGCGTGCTGCGGTGGTTGGCCAATCAGGCCCAGGCTATCGGGGCTTGTGACTTTTTCGTGGTGTTCACAGCCCGCTTCCGCATATTAAAAACGCCACTGCTGGCGCCCAAGACAAACGCAGTCCGTGAACGGCTGGGTGGGGATATCCGACGGGAGTGCTGGACTTCCTGATCCGTTTGGCGAGCGGCATCTGTAACAAGTGCTGACGAACTGCGCCGCCTCATTACAACCACGCTAGGGTTCACACCAGTTTAGGCCTGGAGTTCCCGACACAATCCGACCATTTCCACCGATGAACGGCTACTGACGCGCGTCAATGTGACTCTACTCATCCTTACCCTAATTTCCTCATCCTTGATAATCTTCACTGGGTTTGGTTTGTTACGGCTTTCGCCTGGGCTGAAATGTCCTGCCGAGTGGGAAGCCTCGAGCCGTTCCAACCGCCGCCCAACGCTTCTATCAATAACACACTCGCCGTCAATCGCCGCGTAAGCAGGTTTACAGCGGTACGTTGGGAGTTCAGCAAGGCGGCTTGTGATGTAATTACGGTCAGAAAGCTAGTTGTTCCCGCTCGATACTGCGCGGTGGCGACTACCAGGGCTCGGCCCGACGAATCTACCGTCTGCTGAACCTTGGCGGCCTCCTCCTCCAGGATCCGCAAGGCCGCAAGATCGTCTTCCACCTGTTGCATGGCGGTGAGCGCGGTCTGCCGGTACGACGCGACGGTTGCGTCATATGCGGCCTGTTGTTCCGCCACTACCGCGCGCCGGCGTCCGGCATCGAAAAGCGTTTCGGCCAATTGCGGACCTACCGCCCAGAAACGGCTGGGCCACGTAAACAATTTCGCCAGGCTGGAATTTTGCAGGCCGGCTGAAGCGCCGACCGTCAGCGTGGGATAAAACGCGGCGGTCGCTATGCCGATTTGCTCGTTGGCGGCCGCCACGCGGCGTTCCGAACTGGCGACGTCGGGGCGGCGCTCCAGCAGTTCCGATGGAAGACCTACTGGAATCGGAGGAGGAAGCGTCGCAAGAGCCGCTGGGGGTATGGTCACTTCTGCGGGGGCTTTTCCCGTAAGAACGGCAATGGCATGTTCGAACTGGGCACGCGCCACTCCCAAATCGATCAATTGCGATTGCACTCCATACAATTGCGATTCCGCCTGCGCCACGTCGAGATCCGATGCGACTCCGCCAGCGAAACGATTGCGTGTGAGCGTAAGATACTCTTCATAATCGGCCGCGGTGCGCGTCAACAAATCCATCTCCGCATCACTGCCATGCAGTCCGAAATAGTCCTGGGCGAGTTCGGCTTGATACAGCAGCCGCGCGTTCTCCAGCAGAGCTTCTTGCGACTGCGCCGTGGCGACACTCGCTGTAACGCCCCGCCGTATGCTGCCCCAGATGTCCGGCTCCCAGGAGACATCGAACGGCAGATTGAAGAATGCGCGTGTGGTGGACGGAGCCACGCCCGTCGCGTTTCCGATTCCCGCACCGCTGCGGGATTCGGAAATGGCAGGACCCGTTGTGATGGTGGGGAACAACGCAGAACGGGCGACCCGTAATTCGGCCTTCGCCTGGCGATATTGCGCTTCCGCCTGAAGGACATTCTGGTTCGAAATGCTCACTTGCTCTTCAAGCGCATTCAGGGCCGGATCCTGGTAGACCACCCACCACTTGCCTTTCTCGAAGGCATCGCCCGGCTGGGATTGTTTCCAGCCGGCAGCCTCGGCCTCTTTGAAATTTATGGGAGGCTGTTCCTTGAACGCCGGCGGAACCGGCATGGCCGGACGTTTATAGTTGGGTCCGACGGTGCAGCTCGACGCTAAGAATACGCAAGAGGTTACGAACCATCCCGAGATTTGCGCCGTGTTCCTCATGCACGTGATCCCAAGGGTTCACCGGGCGGCGGAGCTTCCGTGGCGGCGCTCTTGCGCCAATTACGCAGACGATCGAAATACAAATACACCACTGGAGTGGTGAACAAGGTCAGCAACTGGCTGACGATCAGGCCCCCGATAATGGTGGTCCCCAGCGGCCGCCGCAGCTCCGATCCCGTTCCTGTACCGAGAGCGAGGGGAACCGCGCCCAGCAGCGCCGCCATGGTGGTCATCAGGATCGGACGGAAACGCAGCATGGACGCTTCGTAGATGGAATCTCGCGGGCTCTTGCCTTCATTCCGCTCAGCGGCCAGGGCAAAATCGATCATCAGGATGGCGTTCTTTTTTACGATGCCGATCAACAGAATGATGCCGATCATGGCAATGATGCTCAGATCCGTTTTGGTCAGGAGGAGTGCCAGCAGCGCGCCTACGCCGGCCGACGGCAAGGTTGAGAGAATGGTCAGCGGATGCACGACGCTCTCATACAAAATCCCGAGCACCAGGTATACCGTCATCAGCGCTGCGGCAATCAGCAACGGTTCGCTGCCGAGCGAAGCTTGATAGGCTTCCGCGGTACCTGCGAAGGCGGTCTGAATGCTGCTTGGCAACCCGACGGTGCGTGCAGCTTCGTTGATGGCGCCGACCGCATCGCCTAAAGACACGCCCGGATCAAGATTGAAGGACATCGTAACCGCGGGGAACAGTCCTTGATGCGCCACCGATAGCGACGCCACATCGGGAGCGAAACTGGCAAACACGCTTAACGGAACGGACTGTCCAGAGGGAGACTGGACATAAATCTGCCGAAGGATCTCAGGGTCCTGCCAATATTTGGGTGCAGCCTCCATAACGACGTGGTACTGGTTGAGTGACTTGTACATGGTAGACACCGGACGTTGTCCGAACGCGTCATAGAGTGTGTTATCGACAAGCTGGGGCGATATTCCCAGGCGTGCCGCAGTAGGTCGGTCGTATTGCACGTAGATCTGCAATCCATGATTCTGTTCGTCGCTATTGACGTCAGCGATATTCGGAATCTTGCGAAGCGCGGCCAGCATGCGCGGACCGTAAGTAGTGAGATCCTGCACGTTATCACCGCGCAAGGTGAACTGATATTGCGCATTGCTCTGGCGGCCGCCCACACGCAGATGCTGGACGGCGTTCAAGTACAAATTGGCGCCCCGTACGCGGGCGAGTTTGGGACGAAGGCGCGCGATGATCTGAGCCGCACTCGTTTTGCGCTCGTCGAGAGGCTTCAGGGAAACAAACAGCCGGGCGCTATTGGTGGCTCCTCCTCGCCCGCCGCCGGTAAACCCGTTGACTGTATCGATAGCTGGATCTGTCTCGATAATATCGACGAACTGCCGCAGAAGCTTATCCATTTGTTCAAAGGATGTATCCTGATCTGCCTGGATGGACCCGTTCAAACGGCCGGTATCCTGTTCCGGGAAGAATCCCTTGGGCACGCGAATAAACAGGTATGCATTGAGTCCCACGACACACAGAAATACCAGCAGCGTGATAAAGGAATATCGAAGCACGACCGTGAGCGCGCGTCCGTAGGCATTCACTACCCATTGGAATCCACGCTCTGAGATCCGATAGAAGCGGCCGTGATGGTGCTGTGGCTTTAACAGGTAAGCACACATCATGGGAGTCGTGGTGAGCGAAACCAGCATGGAAATCACGATGGCCACGGAAAGCGTTACAGCGAATTCGCGGAATAGTCTCCCGACAATTCCACCCATCAGCAGGAGTGGGATGAAGACGGCGACCAGCGAGACACTGATCGTTAGCACCGTAAAACCGACTTCTTGAGCACCTTTTATGGCGGCTTGCATAGGAGCCATACCCTGCTCCAGATATCGCGTGATGTTTTCAATCACCACGATTGCGTCATCGACCACGAAACCGGTTGAAATAGTCAGCGCCATCAATGACAGATTGTCCAGCCGATAGTTGAGCAAATACATGACGCCGAAGGTTCCGATCAGCGAAACGGGAACCGCTATGCTGGGTATTAACGTAGTTCTGCCGTTTCGCAAAAACAGGAACACTACAATCAACACCAGCACGACAGAGATCACCAGGGTTCGCTCCACATCGCGCAGGGAAGCCCGGATGGTTACGGTCTGATCCATTCCGACGCGCATGTTGATGGCAGACGGTATGGAGGCGTGCAGTTGCGGCAGCGCCGCGCGCAGTCGATCTACCACCTGGATGATGTTGGCGCCGGGTTGCCGGAAGATCATCACTAAAATGGATGGCTTTCCGTTCGCATAACCTGAATTGCGAAGATCTTCTACCGAATCGACGGCCTCTCCGATGTCGCCGATCCGTACCGCAGTTCCGTTGTGATAAGAAACGATCAGAGGCGTATAATCGCTGGCTTTGAAGATTTGATCGTTCGCTCCCACTTCCCAGGTTTGCGAGCCCGATGAGAAGTGGCCCTTTGGAATATTGGCGTTGGCAGTAGCAAGAACGGTGCGGACTTGTTCGAGACTGATGCCGTACTTGTTCACCGCCTGTGGATTCAATTCCACTCGCACCGAAGGAAGCGCACTGCCTCCCACGGTAACTTGGCCGACGCCTTTAATCTGAGAAAGCTTTTGAGCCATGATCGTGGAGGCGGCGTCGTAAATCTGGCCCTTATCAAGGGTCTCGGACGTCAACACGATCATGAATATGGGGGAGTCGGCCGGATTCACTTTGCGATACGTCGGATTACCTGGCAGGTTAGTGGGAAGATTGCCCCGCGCCGCATTAATGGCCGCCTGAACATCTCGCGCCGCCCCATCGATATTACGGTCGAGCTCGAATTGAAGCGTGATCGAGGTTGAACCAAGACCGCTGGATGAGGTCATTTCAGTCACGCCCGCGATCCGGCCGAACTGGCGTTCCAGCGGCGTTGCGACCGAAGACGCCATCGTTTCCGCGCTGGCGCCGGGCAGGCTCGCACCAACCGAAATAGTGGGGAAATCAACCTCGGGGAGTGGCGAGACCGGAAGCAGACGGAAGGCCACCGCGCCGGCAAGCGCGACCGCGGCTGTGAGGAGCGTGGTCGCTACCGGCTTGCGGATGAATGGCGTCGATAAGCTCATGTAGTGTTCAGCTCGCGGGAACCGGCTCACCTCCAGGTTGAACTTCGGATTTGTTTGCGAAACGTTGCGCTAGCCTGTCGAACCAGAGATAAATCACTGGCGTTGTATAGAGCGTCAGCGCCTGACTGAAAATCAGACCGCCGATGATGGTGATGCCCAGGGGCCGGCGCAGTTCTGATCCTGTGCCGCTTCCGAACGCCAGAGGAACGCCTGCCAGCAGCGCGGCCATGGTGGTCATCATGATGGGACGAAAACGCAGCAGGGAGGCCTGGTAGATCGCCTCTTCTGGAGATTTATGGTCGTGACGCTCAGCGTCCAGGGCAAAGTCGATCATCATAATGGCGTTCTTTTTCACAATGCCGATCAGCAAAACCATGCCGATCAAAGCGATAACGCCGAAATCCTGGTGGAACAAGAACAACGCCAGAAGCGCGCCCACGCCGGCAGAGGGAAGCGTCGACAGAATCGTCAGCGGATGAATATAACTCTCATACAGGACGCCTAGAACGATATACACAGTGACAAGCGCGGCTAGAATCAGAATCAGTTCATTGGAAAGTGACGACTCAAACGCGGCAGCGGTGCCTTGAAACTTGGCATCAATGCTGGCAGGCAGTTGAACTTCCTCTTTGGCGCGATTCACGGCTTTCACGGCATCACCAAGCGATACGCCGGGCGCCAGATTAAATGACAACGTCACTACCGGGAATTGTCCTTGATGATTTATCGTGACTGGAACTGAAGTGAGCTCCACGCGGGAGAATACCCCTAGCGGCACCTGCCCGCCGTTTGCGAACACCGCGGAAGAAGCGGCTTTTCCGTCAAACACCGCGCTGGATGCCGTAGAGCCGGCGGCTGTGACGATCGTAGTGGAGGCGTTTCCCCCGCTGTTGGTCGGGCCCCTGGATAGGCTGGTGGAGGATGTTCCGCCGGCGATGAGGCCGGCGTTGCCGCCTGTGGATGCGGCTCCAGTTCGGATGTATAGATCTCGAAGATCCCGCGGATCTTTCTGAAACTCTGGCAGTAGCTCGAGAACAACGTGATACTGATTGAGCTGAGTGAAGATGGTGGAGACTTGGCGCTGTCCGTACGCGTCATATAGCGTCTGATCCACCGCCGTCGGAGTGATTCCAAGTCGCGCGGCTGTGTCCCGGTTGTAAATCACTTTAGCCTGGATTCCGCGGTCTTCCTGATCGCTCGCGGCGTCACTCAGTTCAGGAAGCTGGCGGAACTTTTCCAGCAGCCGCGGCGCGTATGTATTAAGTTCCTCCGAACTCGGGTCTTCGAGTGTGTATTGAAACTGAGTCCTGCTAATACGGTCTTCGACCGTCAAATCCTGGACAGGCTGCATGAACAGGGTCACGCCGGCCACCGAGCTCAGCTGCGGCTGCAGACGGCGGATGATATCCGTGGCGTTTCCGTCGCGCTGCTTGAGAGGCTTCAGATTGATCTGGACGCGTCCGCTGTTGAGGGTTTGATTGGTGCCATCGATTCCGATGAATGAAGACAGGCTTTCGACCGCTGGATCCTTCAGGATCACTTTCGTGAGAGCCTGCTGGCGTTGCGCCATTTCCGAAAACGAAACGGTCTGGGCCGCTTCAGAAACACCCTGAATCACACCGGTGTCTTGAATCGGAAAGAAACCTTTGGGAATTACCAAATAGAGAACTACCGTAAGAGCTAGCGTCCCCAGGGCTACAAACAACGTTTCTGTCTGGTGGCGGAGTACAAATTGAAGCGTTCGGCCATAGGCTTCGATGATCTTGTTGAAGATACGTTCGGACGCCTTGAAGAATCTGTTCTGCTGATCCTCAGGCTTATGGCGAAGGAGTTTCGCGCACATCATGGGGGTCAGCGTTAGGGAGACCGCCGCCGAAACCAGAATCGTGACGCTCAATGTGATCGCGAACTCGCGAAATAGACGCCCTACGATGTCGCCCATGAACAGCAGAGGAATCAGCACGGCAATCAGAGAAACCGTCAGAGAGATGATAGTGAAACCGATCTGCTCGGCTCCTTTGAGCGCGGCATCCAGCGGCTTCTCCCCCTGTTCGATGTATCGCGTAATGTTCTCGATCATCACGATGGCGTCATCCACAACGAATCCGGTCGAAATGGTCAGCGCCATCAAGGTCAGGTTATTGAGGCTATAGCCCAGCAGGTACATCGCCCCGAAGGTTCCCACCAGCGATAGAGGCACTGCGACGCTGGGGATAATGGTGGCCGTAATACTTCTCAGGAAGAGGAAAATTACCATCACCACCAGCGCGACCGTGAGCATCAGCTCGAATTCCACATCGCTCACCGAAGCTCGGATGGTATTGGTGCGGTCGGTCAGAATCGTCACCTTAACGTCGGGCGGCAGCGACGCAGTGAGTTGGGGCATCAGTTTCTTGATGCCATCGACCACGGAAATTATGTTCGCGCCCGGCTGCCTCTGGATATTCAGGATGACGGCGGGCGTGTCATTCATCCAGGCGGCCTGCCGGATATTCTCGGCGTCGTCTTTGACAACAGCAACATCCGTCAGGTGCACAGGTGCCCCGCTCCGGAAGGCCAGTACGAGTCCCGAATAGTCGGCTGCAGAAAGAAGCTGGTCGTTCGCGCCGATCTGAAAGGCTTGATAAGGACCGTCAAAATTTCCCTTAGCCTGATTCACGTTGGCCGCGGTGATGGCGCTACGAACGTCCTCAATATTCAAGCCATAGGAGGCAAGCTGCGTCGGATTGACCTGAATTCTCACTGCCGGTTTCTGTCCGCCGCTGATACTGACCAGTCCGACGCCGGGTAACTGCGAGATTTTGGGAGCCAGGCGCGTGTCCGCCAAATCCTCCACTTTGGACAACGCGCGGGACGACGAAGTAAGAGCTAATGTCAGAATCGGAGTGTCGGCCGGGTTGGATTTACTATAGACCGGCGGAGACGGAAGATCTGGCGGCAGATACGTACCGGAGGCGTTAATGGACGCCTGCACTTCTTGTTCGGCTACATCGATATCCAGGCTCAGATCGAATTGCAGAGTGATAATCGAACTGCCGTCGGAACTGGTGGAGGTCATCTGCAACAGTCCAGGCACCTGGCCGAATTGTCGTTCTAGCGGTGCTGTGACTGCGGTCGCAACTACATCCGGACTGGCGCCCGGATAAAACGTAACCACCTGAATGGTCGGATAATCCACCTCCGGTAACGCCGACACCGGGAGTTGCCAGTATGCAATGATTCCCGCTAGCAGAATTCCTGTCATCAGCAGGGAGGTTGCCACCGGTCGGAGAATAAATATTCGCGAAGGGCTCATGGCCGCTTCTTGGAGCGAGATCCGGACGAGGTGTTCTGGCCGGGTTTCTGGCCCGATTTCTGGCCGGTGTCCTCCTCCGGAATTTGAGCGGAAACTCTAGTGCCCTGCTCGAGCTTGTCGGCGCCGGAAAGCACCACTACGTCCCCCGACTGGACGCCCGAGGTAATCTCTGCCATGCCGCCTTCGGTGGTCCCAATCTGAACGTTCCGGATGACCACCGTGGAATCCGCCTGCACCAGGTAGATGAAAGTTGCGGTCGAGTTGCGCTGGATCGCCGCTTCGGGCAAAAGCAGAACGCCATGCTTCAACTGCAGCAGAAGGCGGGCGTTCACGAACTGATTGGGGAAAAGATTATTAGAGCTGTTGCTAAATGTGGCCCGCAGGCGGATGGTCCCAGTGGTCTGATCGATTTCATTGTCCGTAGTGCTGAGCGCGCCCTGCGCGAGCTTCACTTTCAGATCACGATCATAGGCGTCCACCGCCAGCGAACCGGCTCGCATCTTTTGTAGCACGGCGGGAAGCTGATCCTCGGCGACCGTAAAAACCACGCTGGTCGGATCCATCTGCGTGATGACCACCAGCCCGTTGGGGTCGGAAGCGTGAACCATATTGCCGGCATCCACCAGACGCAACCCGACTCGGCCGGTGATCGGCGAGGTGATCCGGCAATACGTCAGATTCAGCTTCGCGGCATCGACCTGGCCCTGATCACTCTTGACCGTACCCTCGTCCTGCATGACCGTGGCTCGTTGCGTGGCCACCTGCTGTTCGGGGATGGCATTCTGCTTGAGCAGCGTCTCATAGCGGTTCAGGTCGATCCGCGCGTTTTCCAGCGCCGCCTGGTCTTTGGCGAGCTGTCCCTCGGCCTGAGTCAGTTGTACCTGGTAAGGCCTTGGATCGATTTCCATCAGAACCTGACCGACAGTCACGCTATCGCCTTCGCGGTACTGCACGTGCATCAGTTGTCCGTCGACGCGGCTTTTAACGGTAACGGTCGCTAAAGGGATGACGCTCCCGAGACCGGTGACGTACACCGGGATGTCGCCCGTCTTCACACGGACGGCGGTGACCGGGACTCCCTGTTGCGATATGTCCCCCCGCTTACCTTTCAAATCGGGTTTCGCCATCGCCGTGGTCTTCGGCCAAAATACATACGCGCCAATGGCACATAGAAGTACCAGGAGTGCTATCCATGGCCACGGCCGACGTGTTCGCCGCGGAGGTTGACCCGGATCATTCCGACGTTCAGATACTGGCGTCCGTTCAGGTTCTGGCGTCTGGTCCATAACGATAGACTTCGCCCCCGCATCGCCGGGCGAACCTAGTTGGCTCTTGCAAGCCACGGGCCACTATGGAGCATTTGCCATTAGACCTATTCGGGAAGTGAAAAGTACGGTGTTTGCAGCTATAACGAGGGGGAAGTCTTCAGAAAGATTTCGTGAACGTACTTATTTACGGAATGTTGCAACATTGAGGGCGTCTGGTTTGCGCCAATGTATGCGGCCTTTGTTGGAGTACGCGACTCCTGACCATGATGGAGTCCGCCCGCTCTCTTCTCATGTAGCCGACGCGGTCTGTAATGACCACTTCCGATATCAGGTTTAGAGAGCGCCGGTTCGACCGTGATGCCATCTTCGTAATCCGTCGGCAGAACTGGCAGGAAGTCGTCCATTCTTTTTTGAGATCAAGGAGCTGTGGCCAGCAAAGGAACCCGGGGAGGTGATTCGGCGTGTGCCGAAACTAGATCGGGCGTTACCATTGAACGCGCTTGCCGCAAAACGTGATTGATCTCCAATCGGGCTATAATCAAATCGACGTGCCGTCCCTCAAAAAAACTTGGAGGTTCCCGCTCCTGGCCTTGGCGGGCAGCGGGCTGTGTCTCGCCGCCACGGCTCCGCCAGTGCACGAGCTGCCCGGCGCGCTTAATTCTCCTGCCGTGTCCGGCTGGGTCTTGGCAGATCTCAATGGGGACCAGAACGTCGATCTGGCGGTCGCCCGATCTGGGCGTCACGACGCCAATGGGTATGCCCAGGAAGTCCGCATCACGCTGGGCGCTTCCCAGCAGACGTCTTTCCATTTCCAGAGCCGCGGCGCGACTGTCGAGCTGAGCACTCGCGATGTGGATGGCGATCAGGATCGCGATCTGGTCATTCTGGAACCTGTATCCAGAGAGCCCATCGGGGTCTGGATTAACGACGGTGCAGGACTGTTTCACGAAGGGAATCTGGCTGATTTTCAGGCGCTGCTAGGCCATGGAAGATCATCGACCAGCCTTCTGCCGCCGCACCAGCGCCTCTCGTTCCTGGCTATTTCGGAAGAGCGCTGCCAGCTGGCTGTCCCCGCGATTTCGATTAGTGCCGCGGAACGTCTTCTAGAATTGCTGGCACCTCGGAGCGAACTCCCTCGCCAAGAACTGCTCCAGTCCGATTTCCGTCCGCGCGCCCCTCCCGCCCTCTCCTAGATCCCAGCAGAAACCTCGCATTCCCTGTAACGTTTCGTGCGTTCGCGCGGATGTTTCTGTTCCGGATCCATTCCCTTTAACCACAAGAGGTTGGAATATTTTCGCTGCGCTCATGCGCGGCGACAGGAGGATCATGAAGCAAACGTTAGCAGTGCTAAGGACGCTTATCCCAATTGCTGCCGCGCGCAGTCTGGCGATAGCCGCGGCTTTGGCGCACGGCCTGTATGGTCAGTCCACGGTCCTGAACTGGGAGCAAATCAAGACGCATTTCCTGATGCAGAACCAGACCCTCCTGGCCGGCCAGATTAGTGTCGAAGAGTCCAAGGCCAACGAAATTACGGCGGGTTTGCGTCCCAATCCACAGTTCAACGTTAGCCAAGATGGCTTGCAATTGACTCCGTCCGCGGGCACGTGGCGTCCGCTAACGGGCGTTGTTGTCACCCCCGGAGTCAGTATGCTGATCGAACGGCAGAACAAGCGCGGGCGGCGCGTGGACAGCGCCCGCTTAGCAACCTCCAGCGCAGGCAGCGATCAGGAAGATCTCCAACGCACACTGCTATTCGCGGTTCGAACGGCATTTTTGAATACCCTGCAAGCCAAGGCGCTGGTCGAACTAACGCAGGCCAACCTTCAGTCCTACGATCAGGCGATTGAGGCAAATCGCACCCGCTTTCAGGCCGGAGACATTTCCGAACTGGATTTCCAGCGCGTCGAAATCCAGCGAGTTCAATTTGAGAGCGATCTGGCAAGCGCCCGGGTCAACCTGCGTACTGCGAAGATTCAACTTCTTGCCCTTCTCAACGATCGGGCGCCGGTCGACGACTTCGATGTCGCGGGTGACTTCGAGTATCGGGAGTCTATTCTTCAGTTGTCAGAGCTGCGCCAA
>Ga0105238_10001379_pt1 | contig 24354 bp, 24 predicted proteins | sample KBSC34metaG_FD_81526 | JGI IMG/M metagenome (GOLD analysis project Ga0105238, IMG submission 81526) | Corn rhizosphere microbial communities from Kellogg Biological Station, Michigan, USA - KBS C3-4 metaG | ecosystem: Host-associated > Plants > Roots > Rhizosphere > Soil | place: Michigan, USA...
CCGTGCAGCGCGCGTCCGATGCGCCAGCGCGCGAGCTCGCGATCACGCAGACGCACTGGAGGATGGAGGGGCGCGGCCAGGCGCAGAGCGAGACGCTCGAGGAGTTTCGCGCGGAGGCAGCGAAGCCGCGACCGAAGCCGCGCAAGCCGCTCACGATCTACGATCCGCAGCAGCGGCTCGAGAGTCCGCTGCAGTGGGCGATGACCATCGATCTCGCGACGTGCACCGGCTGCAGCGCGTGCGTCGTGGCGTGCCAGGCGGAGAACAACACGCCGGTGGTCGGTCGCGACGATGTGGCGAAGTCGCGCGAGATGCACTGGCTGCGCATCGACCGCTACCTGGAAGGCAGCCCGGACGATCCGCGCGCCGTTACGCAGCCCATGCTCTGCCAGCACTGCGAGAACGCGCCGTGCGAATACGTGTGTCCCGTGGGCGCGACCGTGCACAGCGCCGACGGGCTGAACGAGATGATCTACAACCGGTGTGTGGGCACGCGCTTCTGCTCGAACAACTGCCCGTACAAGGTGCGCCGCTTCAACTGGTTCGACTACAACGCGAATCTCACGCCCGTCGAGCAGATGGTGAAGAATCCCGACGTCACGGTGCGGGAGCGCGGCGTCATGGAGAAGTGCACGTTCTGCGTGCAGCGCATCCGCGAGGCGGAGATCAAGGCCGGAGTCGAAGGGCGGCCGTTGCGCGGAGATGAGGTGAAGACGGCGTGCCAGCAGGCCTGTCCCACCAATGCGATCGTCTTCGGCTCGCTCACGGAGCCCGATTCGGAGATGATGCGCCGCCGAGACGAGCCGCGCGCGTACGGCGTGCTCGAGGAGCTCGATACGCAGCCGCGCGTGCGCTACCTGGCCCGCGTGCGCAATCCGAACCCGTCGCTGGGAGAGCTCGCATGAGCGCGGTCGCGCGCCCCGCCCCGAGCGCAGCGATCGCCGGCGACGAATGGCCCGTGATGCGCGGGCAGTCGAGCGACGCGGAGATTACCGATCTGGTGCTCGCCCCACTGTGGCGCACGGGGCGCGTCTGGTGGATGCTGTTCGCGATCTCCGCCCTCGGCACGCTGCTCCTGCTTTTCACCGTCACCTACACCGTGCTGGTGGGCATCGGCACGTGGGGAAACAACATCCCAGTCGCGTGGGCGTTCGCGATCACGAACTTCGTGTGGTGGATCGGAATCGGACACGCCGGAACCTTCATCTCGGCGTTTCTGCTCCTGCTCAACCAGCGCTGGCGCGGATCGATCAATCGGGTGGCCGAGGCGATGACGATCTTCGCGCTGGTGAATGCGGCGCTGTTCCCGCTGCTGCATCTGGGACGGCCGTGGTTCGCCTACTGGCTGATTCCGTATCCCGCGACGATGAACGTGTGGCCGAACTTCAAGAGCGCGCTGCCGTGGGACGTGGCCGCGGTGACGACGTACTTCACCGTCTCGCTCCTCTTCTGGTATCTGGGCCTCGTACCGGACCTGGCCTCCGCTCGCGATCGCGCGCCCGGCCGGCTGCGCCGCAGGGTGTACGGGCTGTTCGCGATGGGCTGGCGCGGCTCGGGCTTCGAATGGAAGCGCTATCACGTGGCGTACGTGCTGCTCGCGGGGCTCGCGACGCCGCTCGTGATCTCGGTGCACAGCGTGGTGAGCCTGGACTTCAGCATCGCGCAGCTCCCCGGATGGCACTCGACGATCTTCCCGCCGTACTTCGTGGTCGGCGCCATCTATTCCGGTCTCGCGATGGTGCTCGTGCTGCTGCTGCCGGTGCGCCGCGCATTCGGGCTGTACGACATCATCACCGAGGCACATCTCAACGCGATCGCGAAGCTCATGCTGGCGATGGGGCTGATGCTCGCGTACAGCTACGTGATCGAGACGTTCATCTCGTGGTACAGCGCGGATCCGTTCGAGCGGTACACGTATCTCGCGGCGCGCCCGCTCGGGCCATACGCGGTGGTGTACTGGATCATGACCGCGCTCAACATTCTGAGCCCGCAGCTCTTCTGGTCGAGGCGCCTGCGCACGAACGGGACCGCGCTCTTCCTCGCGTCGATCGGAATTCTCGTGGGGATGTGGATGGAGCGATTCGTCATCATCGTGACGTCGCTGAACCGCGACTTCCTCACCTCGAGCTGGCACATCTACATCCCGTCGTGGGTGGACTGGGGGATTCTTGCGGGGAGCTTCGGGCTGTTCGGGCTGCTCTTCCTGCTCTTTCTGCGATTCGTGCCCTCGGTGGCGATCAGCGAGGTGAAGGAGCTCCGGATCGAGAGAGAAAACACTCCTGAACAGGAGACTCGGCGTGCGTGACCGCACGTGGAGCGCGGGCGCCTACATGGCGGAGTTCGGCTCTGCACGCGAGCTCACCGATGCCGTGCGCGCGTTCTCCGAGCGCGGGTACACGCGGCTCGAGACGTATTCGCCGGTGCCGCTGGATTCGGTGCTGCCGCGCAGGCGCTCGCGGCTTCCCGTGGCGGTGTTCATCGTCGGCGCCATCGGCGGACTCCTGAGCTACTGGATTCAGTGGTACGCGAACGCGTACGCCTATCCGCTCGACATCGGCGGGCGGCCGGCGCACGCGATCCCGGCGTTCCTCATCCCGACGTTCGAGGGAACGGTGCTCGCGGCATCGCTCGCCGCCTTCATCGGATTCTTCGTGATCGCGCGGCTGCCGCAGCCGTGGCATCCCGTGTTCGAGATCGAGGGCTTCGATCGCGCGACCATCGATCGGTACTGGCTCGCGGTCGACGCCGCGGATCCGCACTGCGCACCGGACCGCACCATTCGCGAGCTGCGGGCGCTCTCGCCGCTGCGACTCGTGCAGCTGGAGCCGCCGCGATGAAGCCGGCGAGCGCTGCGCCCTGGTGCGCGTTGATGGCTGCCATCGCAGTTGCTGGCTGTACGAAGTCGCACGAGCGCGAGCCGGGCGACTTCGAGCGAATGCGCATCCAGCAGCGCGAGGAGCAGTACGCGTCGAACGGCCTGGCGCCCATCGAGCACATGCGCCATCCGCCTGCCGGCACGCTGAGCCGCGAGAGCGAGTCGGATTCCGGCGCCATCGGAAGCGGCATGCTCGCGGGGCAGCCCGTGTCGAGCGTGCCGCTCCCCATCACGCCGGAGCTGCTCACACTCGGCCGACAGAAATTCGATGTCTACTGCGCCGTCTGTCACGGAGCCGGTGGTTTCGGCGGGAGCGTCGTCGCGGAGAACATGGGCGCGCCGAGGCCACCGTCGCTTCGGAGCGCGGCCGTGCAGGCCGCGCCTGCGGGCTTTCTCTTCGGCATCGCGACGCGCGGCATCGGACGGATGCCGCCGTACGCGCCGCAGCTGACCGCGCGGGAACGGTGGGCGGTGATCGCGTATCTCCAGGAGCTGCAGCGCTCCACGAGCACGTCACCCGCGGAGCGCGAGGATTCCCTGCGCGCGGTCGGCATTCGGAGCATCGACTCCACGCTCGCCGCGGAGCAGCAGCCGTGAGCGACGCGGCGCGCACGTCCAGGCTGCCGCTCATCGTTGCGGCCGTCGGCCTGGTGATCTGCGTGGCCGGCATCATCGTGGATCCGGTTCGGCTGGCCGCCGCATATCTCGTCGCGTGCGTCGCATGCCTCGCGGTGGTGCTCGGCACGCTCGCGATGGTGATGATCGCACGAGTGACCGGCGCAACGTGGTTCGTGGTGCTGCGGCGACAGGCGGAGGAAGTGATCGCGACGCTGCCTGCGTTCGCCGTGCTCCTGCTCCCGATTCTCATCGCGGTGCGCGTGCTGTATCCGTGGGCGGGCCACGTGTCCGCTCTCGAGCCCGACGTACAGCGGGCGGTGCTCGCCAAGGGCGCGTATCTGAACGTTCCGTTCTTCGTGATCCGGTGGGCCGTGTATTTCGCGATATGGATCGCGCTCGGCGAAGCGCTGCGCCGAGCATCGCTCGCGCAGGATCGCGGCGACAGCATTGCGATCGAGCAGCGGATGCGGCGGCTGAGTGCCGGCGGGCTCGTCGCGTTCGCGCTCACGATCAGCTTCGCGGCGTTCGACTGGATGATGTCGCTCACGCCCGCCTGGTACTCCACCGTCTACGGAGTGGACTACTTCGCGGGCGCGATGGTGGGGGCGCTTTCGCTGCTGGCGGTGCTCGGCGTACGGGCGCGACGGCGCGGCGAGCTTCCGGAATCCGTGGGCGCCGATCAGCTCCATGCGCTCGCCAAGCTTCTCCTGACGTTCGTGCTCTTCTGGGTTTACATCGGCTTCTCGCAGCTGATCGTGATCTGGAGCGCCGAGCTGCCGGTGGAGCGGGTGTGGTACAGCGTGCGCATGCGAGGCGGCTGGTACGCGCTCGGCGCCGTGATCGTCGCCGGACACTTCGCGATTCCATTCTGCGCGCTGCTCATTCGCGCGATCAAGCGCAGCGCGGTCGCGATGACCTGGCTCGGCGTGTGGCTGCTGCTGATGCACTACCTGGACATCTACTGGATGCTGATGCCGAGCGTGCCGCACGGCAGGAATTGGGGCGGGGGCTACTGGCTCGATGCCGGCGCGCTCCTGCTGGTGGGTGGCGTGGCCTCCAGCGTGTGGGCGCTGAGGCGCGCGCACGAGCCGCCGATGCCCGTGGGCGATCCGGATCTCGCGGCATCGCTTCTCTATTCGACACGGTAGAGGAGAGCGCGATCATGAAGATCGGGCGGGCAATCGTGGCGGGGATAGTCGGTGGCATCGTGGTGGTCATCGCGCTCATCGTCGTCGGGTGGCTCGTCGGTGCGAATGCCGATCTGTGCAGACTCGGCGGCGTGATTCTCACCCGGCGACTGGATGCAGCGGGCTGGCTCGCGGGTGCGGTGGCGCAACTGGTGATCGCGATCATCGCGGCGCTGGTGTACGCGGCGATCTTCGAGCTCGTCACGCGCCGCGCGGACGCGCTCATCGGGCTGGCGATCGCGGTGCCGCACGTGATCGTGGCGGGGCTGGCGATGGGATTCATCCCCGCCTCCCCGTTGATCGATGCGGGGATCGGGCCGCCGGGCGCGTTCATGGAATTTCGCGGCCCGTGGGTGATCGTCACGTTCGTGCTCGCGCATCTCGCGTTCGGCGCGCTCGTGGGCAGGCTGTACGGGAACACGCGGCATTCGCCGGATCTGGCCAGCTACCGGTGGCTGGAGATCACCGCTCCACAGTGAGCGCGCAGCCCATTTCGGCGCGCGCTTTGCAATTATCCTCTGGCGAGCCCTTCGATTTGTCTCCTTCCTGCGTGAGCGATGCCACGAAAAAAGCGCGCGGATGACGCGGCGCACGGATCCGCGAAACGCCCAGCCAACGCTCCGAGGAAAGAGTCCGAGAAAACGAAGCAGGCTCGAAAGCAGCGGGTGCTGTCGCACGTCGCGCCCTCGTTCACGTCATCGATTGCCGACGCGACGGTGATCAAGTGCGAGGGGCTGTTCTTTCTCATGTCGCCCGACGGCAGCGTTCCCGTGCGTGGCGTGCATGGGCTGGGGCTGTATTACCACGACTGCCGGTATCTCGACGGATACCAGCTCCAGCTGAACGGCGGCACTCCACGCGTGCTCGCCGGCACGGCGCCCGAGGGCGATCGCGCCGTGCTCGAGCTCACGAATCCGGACACGAGCGGCAAGAAGACCGCGGGCGCGGGAAGCGAGGTGCTCGGCGTTCGGTGGGATCGCAAGCTCGATGGCTCGCGTCTCACGCTCACGGACAAGATCTCGCTGCGCAACTACAGCCAGCGCGTCGCGAAGATCTCGCTCGATCTGTCCTTTCGCTCGCGCTTCGAGGACATCTTCGTCGTCCGGGGAATGCTGCCGGTGAAGGCGAAGCACCGCTTCAATCGGCAGATCGCGAAGGACTCGATCACCTTCAGCCATCGCGGGCTGGACGAGACGATGCGCCAGACCTCGATTCGATTCTCGCCGCGTCCGAAATCCAACTCCGAGGCGAAGGCGAGCTGGAATCTCACGATCGCGCCGCACGAGACCGCGCGACTGACCGTCACGATCTCCGTCTCGGAAAATCCGGATGCGAACGAGCCGGCACACATCGCGAGCCGTTCCGACAAGACCGCACCGACGTCGCTCGCGCATCTCAGCAAGTCGAGCAAGCCGGGGCTCGAGCGAACGCAGCTTTCGGCCGACAACCCGAATCTCGGGCGGCTGCTCGACAAGTCGCTCTCCGATCTGCAGACGCTGCGAACGAACATCGGCGGTGCCGAATTCTTTGCCGCCGGTGTGCCGTGGTTCGTGACGCTGTTCGGGCGCGACAGCATCGTGACCGCACTGCAGACGCTCGCCTTCGACAACAGCATCGCCGAACAAACGCTGCGCGTGCTCGCACGCTATCAGGGCACTCAGGTCGACGCGTGGCGCGAGGAGCAGCCGGGGAAGGTGCTGCACGAGCTGCGCGTGGACGAGCTCACACGCGCCAACCTGCTGCCGTACTCACCGTACTACGGCACGATCGACGCGACACCGCTCTTTCTCATTCTCGTCGCGAGACACGCCGCCTGGACGGGGAAGCTCGATCTCTTCGATGAGCTTCGAGACCACATCGAGATGGCGCTCGCATGGATCGCGCAGTACGGGATGGACAAGAGCGGCTACGTCGCGTACGACAGCAACAAGAGCGACGGTACGCTGGTGAATCAGGGGTGGAAGGATTCCGGCGATGCGATCGTCAACGCGGACGGATCGCTCGCGGTACCGCCCATCGCGCTCGTCGAAGTGCAGGGGTACGTGTACAAGGCCAAGTGCGAGATCGCGGATCTCTTCCGGCGCGCGGGGGAGCCGGCGCGCGCCACGGAGCTCGAGCGCGAGGCGAACGCTCTGCGCACGCGATTCAATCGCGACTTCTGGAACGAGAAGCTCGGCACCTACGTGCTCGCGCTGCAGCGCGACAACAAACCCGCCGCGGTGCTCTCCTCCAATCCCGGCCAGGCGCTCTGGTGCGGCATCGCCGATGAGAAGAAAGCGCGTCACACCATGGAGCGGCTGATGAGCGATGAGATGTTCAGTGGCTGGGGAATCCGGACGCTGGCCACCTCCGAGAAGCGCTACAGCCCGATCGCCTACCATCTCGGCACCGTGTGGCCCCACGACAACTCGATCATTGCCGCCGGCTTCCGCCACTACGGCTTCGATCGCGCGGCACACCGCGTGATCGAGGGAATCCTCATCGCGGCCATGCGATTCGAGCATCTGCGTCTGCCCGAGCTGTTCGCCGGATTCTCGTCATCCGATTTCGATGATCCCGTGAGATATCCCGTCGCCAACCATCCCCAGGCGTGGGGCGCGGGCAGCGTTCCCTTCATGCTCACGACGCTCCTCGGCCTCCAGCCCGACGCGTTCAGCCGACGGCTCCGGATCGTGCGCCCGATGCTTCCGGTGTTCGTCGAGCGTATCGACATGACGCAGCTGGCGGTCGGCGCAGCGAAGGTCGATCTGCGATTCACCCGCACCGCGAAGGAGGTCACCGTGGAGGTGCTCCGGCTCGATGGCGAGCTGGATGTCTCCGTCGAGCAGAGCGCGAACGGCACGAAGCCCTCGCCATCTCCGCGAGCGGAGCCGCACACGTCGTCTCACGTCAAGTCGTGACGCGATGCGCGCGGGGTCGGCCGATCGCGATGGCGAGCGCATCGCAGCTCTGCGCGCCGAGCTCCAGGCATCGAAGCTCGATGGGCTGATCTGCGCGTTGCCGAGCAACGTGCTGTTGCTCTCGGGATACTGGCCGGTCGTCGGAACCGCCGTCGCGTTGCTCGGGCGGGACGACACCGTGGTCGTGATCGCACCGCGAGACGAGTACGATTTCGCGGAGGCCGGCTGGGCGAACGAGATCATCGCCCTGGAGAAGGGCGGTCTGGATGCGCTCACCACCATCCCGGATGCGCTCCGCGCGCCCCTGCGCAGGGCGATCGCGCGCGCGCATCTCGGCGACTGCAGAATCGGCATCGAGAGCGAGCTCCGATGCGAGCCGTACTCGTACGTCGCGACGTACCGGTACGGTACCATGCTTGGCGACCTGCTGCGCGAGGATGGGGCAGACGTGTCTCCGGCGGGAGACCTGCTGTCGCGCGTGCGGGCGCGACTGACCGCGCGCGAGCGCGCCAGGGCATCCACCGCGTGCCGGATCGCGCAGCGGGCGTTCACGAGCGCGGCGCCGCGGCTTCGGCCCGGTTTCACGGAAACCGAGTCGGCGAGCCTCTTTCGCGCGCTGCTCAGCGGCTCCAGTGACGATAGAACGGTGCAGCGCGCCGACGGATTCGCCTTCTGCATGTCGGGGGCGAACAGCGCGCGCGCGTTCGGCGCGTACGCGCGCTCGACGTCGAAGCGGCTTCGCGAGGGCGAGCTCGTGCTCGTGCACTGCAATTCGTACGCGGATGGCTACTGGACCGACATCACGCGCACGTACTGTCTGGGGGATCCCGATGAGCGTCAGCGCGCGATGTACGAGGCCGTCTTCGCGGCGCGCGCCGCGGCACTCGCGACGATCGCTCCAGGCGCCCGCGCGGCGGATGTCGATGCCGCCGCACGGGCGGTGCTCACGTCACGCGGATTCGGCGCGCAGTTCAAGCATTCCACGGGACATGGAGTCGGCTTCGCGGCGATCGATGCCGAGGCGCAGCCGAGATTGCATCCCGCATCGCCGGATGTGCTGCTCGCGGGGATGGTCTGCAACGTGGAGCCGGCGGTCTACATCGATGGGTTCGGTGGGCTGCGCCACTGCGATGTGGTTGCCGTGACCGGGACCGGCTGCGAGGTGCTCACGCCGTTCCATCTGGAGTTATCGGAGCTCGTGATTCGGCAGAGCGGCTGATGCCGCGGCGCCCGCCCTCACCGCTGCGGCAGCCGCTTTCTCTCGCCGGGAGCCGTCAGACGATCCCAGAGCTTGAACAGCAGCAGTAGAACCGCGACGGCTCCCGCCGCGATGAGGTACGGCACCGGGTTCGACTTCGTGAGCAGAAGAAAGAGCAGCACGAGCCACGCCGCGTACACGGCTTTCCGCACGCCCTCGAACGCGCGCGTCGGCCTTCTCGTGAACGCGGAGATCGAGAGCCACGCGTACACGAGCGCGCCACCGAGCAGCAGCACGTGAACCACGTGCGCGAGCACGCTGTTCCGAATATCCGGGCCGATCCACTCGTGACTCACGCGAGCCTCCTGCATCGAGCACTCGGTGCCGGCTCCCGGCGACTGCTCATGCCCGCGGCATCCTGCGCCGCTCGCGCCCGAGCACATACCACCCGCACGCGCCGAGTATCGGCACCACCACCACGATCACCGTCCACACGGTCTTGGCCTTCTTGCCGTGCCGCGTGCCCATCCAGATCGACGCGAGCGCCAGCACCGCCAGAATGATCCACGCTCCGGCGAACCAGAGTGGCCACGTCGTTCGGCCGGCGAGCAGCGAGTGCCCCGGCGGAACCTGACTCATTTGCGAGCCAGCACTCGCTCCGCCGCACTCACGATGTTCTTCGCCCGTAGACCGTACTTGTCCAGCAGGTCGTCGGGCTTGCCGCTCTCGGCGTAGCGATCGCCAAGGTTCACGTACTCGACGGGCGCCGGCGTGCCCGCCACGAGCGCCTGCGCCACCGCGCTTCCCAGGCCACCGTGATGCATGTGCTCCTCGGCCACCACGAACGCGCCGGTCTCGTGGCTCGCGCGCTCCAGCGCCGCCGTGTCGAGCGGCTTCACGGTGTGCATGTCGATCACGCGCGCTTCGATTCCCCTTCTCGCGAGCGTGTCCGCCGCCAGCAGCGCTTGCGCGACGAGCAGCCCGTTCGCGACGATCGTGAGCGAGTGTCCGTCTCGCACCTCGATCGAGTGTCCGAACTCGAAGTGCACGCCCGCCTCGTGCACGATCTGCGTTTTCGGGCGGCCGAGTCGGAGATACACCGGGCCATCGTGCTCGGCCGCCGCGCGCACGGCCGCGCGCATGGTGTGCTCGTCGCTCGGGATGCACACGACGAAGCCCGGCAGCGCGCACGCGAGCGCGACGTCCTCGACGCTCTGCTGCGACACGCCGTCCTCGCCGATCGAGATGCCGCCGTGCGAGCCCGCGACCTTCACGTTGAGCTTCGGATACGCGGCGCCCATGCGGAGCTGGTCGAAGCCCTTGCAGAGAATGAATGCGGCGAAGCTCGAGATGAACGGAATCTTCCCGCTCGATGCGAGCCCGCTCGCTATTCCCACCATGTTCGCTTCCTGGATCCCGATGTTGAAGAAGCGCTCGGGAAACACCTTGCCGAACGTCCAGCTGAACGTCGACTTCGCGAGGTCCGCGTCGATGACGATGATGTCCTTGTTCGCGGTACCCACCTCGAGCAGCGCCTGACCGTACGCCTCGCGCGTGGCGAGTCCCATCGGAAGTGCATTCGCGGTCGTCATCGGCTACTCCGCCAGCTGCGAGAGAGCAACCTGCAGCTGATCCGAGCTCGGCGACTTGCCGTGGAACTCGTTGTTGTTCTCCATGAACGTCACACCCTTGCCCTTCGTCGTGTGCGCGATGATGCACACCGGCACATCGTGCGACTCGCGCGCCTGGTGCAGCGCCACGCGCACGGCGCCCACGTCGTGGCCATCCACGTCGATCACGCGCCATCCGAACGATTCGAATTTCGCATCGAGCGGCGCGAGCGAGTTGATGTCCTCCACCGCTCCGTCCAGCTGGTAGCGATTCGAGTCGACAATCGCGATCAGCGAGCCGAGCTCGTAGTTGCCGGCGGACATCGCCGCCTCCCACACCTGTCCCTCCTGGCACTCGCCATCGCCCAGCAGCACGTAGGTCCGGAACGACTTGCCGTCGAGGCGAGCGGCGAGGGCATGGCCGACGCCCACCGAGAGTCCCTGGCCGAGCGAGCCGGTGCTCGCTTCGATTCCCGGCGTGAGCCCCTGCACGGGATGCCCCTGCAGGCGCGAGTCGACCTGCCTGAGCGACGTCAGCTCGCTCACCGGGAAGTACCCGGACTCCGCGAGTGCCGCGTACAGCGCCGGAACACCGTGGCCCTTCGAGAGAATGAACCGGTCGCGATCGGGCCACGCGGGATTCTTCGGATCGTGGCGCAGCACGCGTCCGAAATACAGCGCGGTGATGATCTCGATCGCGGAGAGCGATCCACCGGGATGCCCGCTGTTCGCGGCGGCGATCATCCTGACTACGTGCGACCGCAGCGTGCGCGCGATGTTCGCGAGCTCGGCGGTTGAGACCGTGGGGGTTGCGGCGACCATCGTGCTCCGGGCGGGAAGGGAAATCAGAGAGACTGAATAATACGCGACCGGAGCCGCTATCTCAATTTTCCCGCCGGAAACGACGTCTACTGGATGCGCTTCAGAGTGATCGTGAACGTCGAGCCTGCGCCGGGCGTGCTCTCCACGGCGAGCTCGCCGCCCATCGCGCGCGCGAGATTCCGGCTGATCGCGAGACCGAGCCCCGTGCCCTCCGTCGTGCGCGTGAACCCCTCATCCACGCGCACGAACGGCTCGAAGATGCGGTCCTGCTTCTCCGGCGGAATGCCGCGGCCGGTGTCGGCCACGCGGATCATCACATGCGAGCTCGTGGACTCGCACGAGAGATGGATCGAGCCCGCCGCCGGCGTGAACTTGATCGCGTTCGAGAGCAGGTTGAGCAGAATCTGCTCGAGCTTCTCCGGGTCCGCGCTCGCGCGCAGATCGTCCGAGCACGTCTCCGCCTGGAACTTCAGCCCCTTCGACATCAGCTGCGGAAGCACGAGCGGCTCGACCGATTGCAGGAGCTCTCTGATCTGCACGTCCTTCACCGTGACCGGCACGTGGCCGCTCTCGAGCTTCGCGAAATTGAGCACGTCGTTCACGAGACGCAGGAGCACGCGCTGGCTCACCTTGATGCGTGCGAGATCCTCGCGCTGCGCCTGCGTGACCGGCCCGCGGATCTCCATGTCGAGCAGCTCGACGTATCCGGCGATCGCGTTGAGGGGCGTGCGAAGCTCGTGGCTCATGTTCGCGAGGAACTCGCTCTTTGCGCGGTTCGCGCTCTCGGCCTCGACGCGCGCCATCTCCGCCTCCTTCCGCGCCGCTCGCTCGGCCTCGTAGAGCCGGGAGTTCTCGGCGAGCAGCCGCGCGCGGTCGAGCGCCTCCATCAACTGTGCGTTCTCCACGGGAGCGGCGGTCTGGTCGGCCAGCGCGGAGAGCAGCCACTCGTCGTCCGCATGGCGCTCCGCGTCGTTCGCATCGCCCGGAGGGCGCACCACAGCGAGCAGTCCGGTCACGTTGCCGCCCACCACGAGGGGCACGCCGATGAAACCGTCGGACGAGCCGGCTCCGAGCAGCCCCTTGAGCCGCGTGATGAGCGACTCGTCGAAGGACTCTCGGAAGCGATCGACCACTTCCTCGCTCACACCATATGCCGCGCGCACGCGCAGCAGTCCCTGTTCGTCGGTGAGCATCAGGATCGCCTTCTCGGCGCCGAGCATCTCGGCCGCCTGGTCGGTGGCGAGATGCAGGATGTCCTTGAGCGATGAGGCGTAGGTGAAGGCGCGACTCACCTCCGTGAGGCGGTGCGCGCGTGATGCGCGCGAGCCGTCGGTCACGTGCTCCTGCTCCGTCACCGCCTCCCCTGTACGAACCTCACGAGACGCGTGCGCCCGCGGAGGTGATGTCGAGCTCCCGCACCACGGGATCGTGTCCGCTGTTGCGCGTCTTGACCACGCGAATGGTGCGCCGAGTGCGCTCGTCGCCCGCGAGCGAGATCGCGAGCACGTTGTCGGACATGTAGCTGAAGCGCTGTTCGCCGGTGTCGAACGAGCCATCCGTCGAGATGCCCGACTCGAAGGTCAGCAGGCTCGTGACGCCATTCACCGCGAAGTGCTGCACGAGCGAGTACAGATAGTCGTGCAGCCGCTGCGTGTCGCTCGCCGCGGTCACGAGGTCGCCCACGGCGTCGATCACGACGCGGCGAATGCGGCCGCCCTTGATGCGATCGAAGATGCCGACGACGATGCTGTCGATCTGCAGCTCCACGGGCGACACGTACATGAACTCGAGTCCGTCCGCGCGCGCCTTCACGAGATCCACGCCGCGGAGCGAGAACGAGCGGGCGAGCTGCGCGGGATTTTCCTGGAAGTTGACGTAGAGCGTCGGCTCCTTGTGCGCAACGCCCTCGAGCGCGAAATGCATCGCGACGGTCGTCTTGCCGGAGCCGGTCGGGCCCACGAGCAGGGTCGTCGTGCCGGCCCACACCCCGCCTTCGAGCATCGCGTCGAGCCCGGCGACACCAGTCGACGTCCGTTCCAGGCGCGGCGTGTACGTCGTCGCCACGCGCGGTGAGATGAGTCGCGGAAAGAGCTGGATGCCATCCTGCGTGATCCGGAAGGCGTGCTGCCCTTCGCGATACGACGAGCCGCGCAGCTTGAGCACGCGCATGTAGCGTTCATCGCGCGTGCCCAGCGTCTGGCGCGCGAGCTGGATGATGGAGTCGCTCACGGCGAATTCGGGATAGCGCTCGATGTCGGCCATCGTGTACTCGCCGAGGAGCAGCACCGTCACATCGTAGGCTGTGAGCAGCCCCGCGAGATCCGACACCATGCGCCGTGTCTCGGAGAGAGAGCTCCCGAGGTCATGGATCGCGCGAAAGGAGTCGATGACGAGGAGCTTCGGCGACCGCTCCTTGATCAGCGCCGAGAGCCACGGCACGAGGGCGGGTGGACCATCGCTCGCGAGGAGCGGGCCGATGTCCTCGTACTGGATCTCGGTGCCGAGCCTGCTCTCGTCGAAGTAGGTGAAGCGCTGCACGTAGCTCACCATCTTCGTCATCGGCTCGGAGAGTGTGCTCACGTACACGATCGGCCGGCCGGCGCCTGCGTTGCAGAAGAGCAGCTGTTCCGCGAATACGGTCTTGCCCGTACCCGGCTGCCCCATCACGATGTTGATCGAATTGGCGGGCAGACCGCCGCCCAACACCAGATCCGCCTGCGGATTGCCGGTACCGATCCGCGGGAAGAGACCGTTCTCGCCGGTTATTGGAGCGGTCACGCGCGGACCGCCTCGGCTTTCGAGCTCGCGCGCGACGCCAGCAGCTCGCGTACCGTCTGCACGAGTCGCTGCTCCGCCAGAGGCTTCATGAGGAAGGCATCGGCGCCCGCCTCGCGAGCGCGGCTCTGTGCCGCGAGAATGCTGAAGATCAGAACGACCGTGTCCTTCAGCTCCGCCTCCTTGCGCACGGCACGGCAGAGCGCCAATCCATCCAGCTTTGGCACGAGGACCTCGGTGATGATGATTTCGGGCTTGATCTCTCGCGCCAGGGCGAGCGCGGCCTCGCCGTCAGCGGCAAACTCCACGCCGAAACCCGCCTCATTCAGGAAAAAAGCTTCGAGATCGCGAACGTGGGGATCACGCTCGACGACGAGAATGATGGCGCTATGATTTTCCGACGTGCCCTGCTTAGGCATGTCCGAGGGCGCACGAATAGCGCCGGAGAGCAGAACGTCTCAAGCCGACTCCAGCTGGTGAGCAGGGAAGCGCATTGTGTCGTGCCGGAACCAAACCGACCGTGAAGTTAAACCGCAGGGAATGCCAGCAACAGGCGTTTATTGGGACGAAATGGTACAAACAATTCACTGTGTACGATGTCGTACAAAGCGGCTACGTCAGGTGCTCGCCCAACCCGATTCTAGGCCGAACGTCCGTCGAAGGTATTCCAGAAAAGAGTGCAACCGGTGCGGCTCGCCGCCAGCTGGACAGCCGCGCTGAAAGCCTTCGCACTGTACGTGCCGTCGAGCGCGAGTCCCGTCGCCCGAAACAGCATCGACGCGGGAGCCTCCGCGCCCGGCAGCGCTCGACCGTAGGCGCCCGCGTACACGCTGTGGATGATCTCGAGGCGCGATGGATCGACGGCCGGAATCGGCTCGCCGGCGAGCTTTCGTAGATACCTGCGCGCGCGCCACGCGAGCGCCAGCACGCGCATCCGCCCGGCAGCGATTCGCGGCGCCACCCGCGCGCCGGCGACGACGGTGCCCATCCCCGCGATCGCAAATCCGAGCGCGAGCCCGGCCGCCGTGCCGCCGCTGCCCACCGGCAGCACGACCCGCGCCGGCATCGGCATTTCTCCGCGCGCCACCTGCTCCGCGAGCTCGAGTGCCGCGTTCACGTGGCCGAGCATCCCGAGCGGCGAGGTGCCGCCCGGCGGAATCCAGCGACCGGCGCGCGCTCGCGCCGCGTGCGCGCGAAGCAGTCCGCTCACGGGACCGGCTGCCGTCACCACGCTGGCGATCTCGCGCGCACGAGCGGCAACGCGGAGCGCCGATGGATTCATCTCGTGCCGCCATCGCACGGCACGCGTCGAGCCGCCGAGTGCGCGCACGTAGGTCGCGGTCGTGAGCACGTGCGTGGATCCCTCGCCACCCGCGGTGAGCACCTCCTCGCCCGGCGCGAGATCCGCGAGCAGGAACTCCAGCGCACGCACCTTGTTTCCGCCGAGGGGCGAAGCGGTGAGATCGTCGCGCTTGATCCAGAGCTCGCCGGCGAGCCGCTCGCCGCTCGCATCGATGCGCTCGACCGGCGTGGGGAAATTCCCGAGCGCCACGCGCGGAACGCGCGCGAGCGCGGGGAAGCGGCGAACGAGAGGGATCGTGCTCACACGCGAAGTTATCGCCGCGTCGCGCTATCCGTCCGGCAGCGCGGGCTCGGCCGGGTCGAGCTCCCCCTTGTCGTTCATGATCATCTCGTCGCCGAGCGCGTCCTGCACGTAGAGCATCTTCACGGGCACCATCACCGCGGCGAGCAGCGGCACCGCGATCAGCAGCCCGAGAAATCCGAAGAGGAGCGCCATGAGCCCCTGCGTCACGATCGTGAGCACGGGTGGCAGATCCATCCCACCCTTCATGAGGAGGGGAATGAGCAGATGATTCTCGAGCTGCTGGATGCCCAGATACGCGAGCGCCACGTAGAGCGCCTTCTCCGGCGAGTCGAGAAAACCCATCGCGATCGCAGGCACCGCGCTCAGGATCGGGCCGATGGTCGGAATGAACTCCAGCAGTCCGGCGATGATGCCGAGCGCGAACGGCGCCTTCACGCCGAGCAGGAGGAGCGCGATCGTCGACGCGGCGCCGATGACGAGCATCGCGATGAGCTGCGTGACCAGCCACTTGCGCAGCATCGTCGACATCTCGGACATCACTTCGTCCATGCGCTCGCGCTTCCGCTTCGGGAAGAGATGCAGCAGGCCGTTCTTGTACGTGTCGGGATCGGCGCCGATGTACACCGACATCATGAGAATCAGCAGCAGCCCCGCGAGCGTTTCGGCCGTGGAGGTGAGGAACGGAAAGAGGTAGTGCACGGAGCCGACGAGCTTCTTCCCGATGTTCTGGCGAAGCGACGTGGACGGTCCCGCCTTCGGCTTGCCCGTGCTGTCGTTCGCGGCACCGGCCGGCACTCCGGCGGGCCCGGTCGGGATCGCGCCGTTCTTCCGCACGGAGTCCGCGAGCGCCCTCGCCTCCGTGGTGTCGTTGCCGAGCAGCGACGACATGAGCGATGGGCTCTTCGAGTTGAGCCACTTCTCGGCGCTCTCCACGGCGTCGGGAAGGCGCTGCTTGAGATCGTGGCCCTGCTGTACAACGGTCGGCGCGACGAAGGAGCCGAGCGTGTACAGGAGCATCAGGAACGTGATGACGACGAAGGCGGCGCCCACACCGCGCGGAACCCTGAAGCGCTCGAGCTTGTCTACGCCGGAGGCCACGGCAACGCCGAACAACGTGCCCAGAAAGGCGACGATCACGATCTGGTTCGCCACCCAGAGCAGCTTCAATATGATCAGCAGCCCCGCGACGATTGCTGCGGCGCGCAGGATGTCGGCGCTGCGCCAGCTCGCGCCCGCAGGGCGAGGATGGTGCGTCTGCGGCTTCGGCCGGGTGTCCTTCGGAGCAGTCATGCTCGTGTGTCAACGCAAGGGAAGGGCCGCCTGCCGTGCTCCGGTCGAGCCGGCGCGCAACCCCTCGCGCGCGCCGACCCTTGATGAGAGCTTACGACAACAGACATCCAGGAGCGAGGAGACGTGGGCGCAGGGCTGACCGTGCACGAACCGCTGTACATCGACACCACCCCCGCCGCCGACCGTTTCCTGTCCGCCGTGGAGCAGAGCACCACCGTCGCAGTGGACACGGAGGGCGCGAGCTTCCACAGGTTCGTCGACCGGATCTATCTGCTCCAGATGAGCACGCGCGACTCGACGGCGGTGCTCGACCCGCTCGCCATCGGCAAGCCCGCTGCACTCGGCCGCATCCTCGAGAGCGATGCGATCGAGAAGGTCTTCCACGACGCCGACTACGATCTGCGGCTGCTGCATCAGGACTACGGCTGGAACACGCGCAGGCTGTTCGACACGCGCGTGGCGGCCCAGCTGCTCGGCATTCGCGCCTTCGGGCTCGCGGCACTCCTCGAGCGCTCGTTCGGGCTGAAGCTCGACAAGAAGCATCAGCGCGCGGACTGGTCGATGCGCCCGCTGCCCAGGGACATGCTGGACTACGCGAGCCAGGACACGATGTATCTGCTCGAGCTGCGCGACCGTCTGGCGGCCGAGCTGGAGAGCGCGGGGCGATGGAGCTGGGCCGCGGAGGAGTTCGAGCGGCTGGAGGGCACGCGGTGGGAGCAGCCGGAGGGCGAGGACACGGGCTACATGCGCATCAAGGGCGCGCGCGATCTCGACCGCCGCGAGCTCGCGATCTTCCGTGAGCTCGTGCGTTTCCGCGACGGGATCGCGCGCGAGCTCGATCGCGCGACCTTTCGCGTGGCCGGCAACGAGGCGCTGTTCGCGGTGGCGAAGGAGCGGCCGCAGACGCTCGACGCGCTCGTCTCGATCAAGGGCGTGCCGCGCGGGATCGCGGAGCGCCGCGGTGCGGAGATGCTCGCGGCCGTGCGACGCGGCATGGAGGTGCCCGAGGACCAGCTCCCGAAATTCCCGCGCGCGCCGCGATGGGACCGCGACGCCGACTTCGACAACCGCGTGAACGCGCTGCGTACGGCACGAGAGGAGGCGGCGCAGCGCCTCGGTCTCGATCCGGGATTCCTGTGCGCGCGCGAGAAGCTCGAGACGATCGCGCGAAAGCGCCCGCAGACGCTCGAGGAGCTGGCGGAGGTGCCGGACCTCAGGCGGTGGCAGATCGAGGTGCTGGGGCCCGCGTTTCTGAAGGCGCTGGCGAAGTAGGAGCAAACGCATGACCGCGGCGCTCTCACCGGCGAATGCACCACCGCAGAACGCGAGAGTATCTCCGGCGGAATCCTCGATCCCTTTCGCCTTTGCTGTTTCCGTCTGCTGGGAGCTCAGCTCCGTCACGTTTACACGCTGTCTTAGCTCGCTATAGCCGTTGAATCCACTGGTCGAGACAGACCTTAACGAGACATGAATGGTCCCGTGGTGATCGCGCGCATCGTCATCGCGATTGCGGCGCTCGGAGTTGCCGCGGTCTGCGCGTTCGCATTCATGCGGGTGTTCGCGCGCATTGCGGCGGAGGCGACGCACGCGAAGAGTGCACGAGTGCCGGTGCGCTCGGCGGGGTGGCACCTTCTGCACACGCCGACGCGCGTGCTGCTGCGCGAGTATCACCTCGCCCGGCCGGACGGCACGCTCGGCCGCTATCTCTCGCTCTTCTACATCATGGGCGGCGCGGCGGTGATCGTCTTCGTTGCGGATGTGTGGAGCTTCTTCAGGCGCTGAGCGCCTACGCCACCATGGCGCGCCTGAATGCCGCCGGCGTCCAGCCGGTCGCATCGCGAAAGACGCGCGTCAGCCAGTAGCGGCGCTCAGAACCCCATGTAGGCGCGAATCCTCGGCTCGATGCGCTCCGGGCTCCACATCGGATCCCACACGAGATTGACCGCCACATCCTCGACGCCGTCCAGCGTGCGCACCTGCTGCTCGGCGGCCGTCATGATCTCGGGCCCGGACGGGCAGCCCGGCGAGGTGAGGCTCATGTTGATCGTCACCCGCGAGCCTTCGACGGCGATGCCGTAGACGAGGCCCAGGTCGACGATGTTGAGATTGAGCTCGGGATCCTTCACCCGGCGCAGCGCGGCGCGGACGACATCCTCGTCGACGGCTGGAGCGTTGGGTGTGGGGGCTTCGGTGGCGGGAAGATCACTCATCGGGACTCCTTGTTCCGTCCCGAAAGCTCACCCGGCGCGGCGCGCCGGACAAGCGCGGCAGCTACGACGCTTTCTTCTTGTGCGAGGACGACTTCGTGGCGGCCGCGTGCGAGCTGCTCTTCGCCTTCGATCGGGCAGCGGAGTGCTTGCTGCCCGCAGACGCCTTCGACTTGCTCGCCGAGGCCCTCGCGTGCGCGCTCGCACGGCCGTGATGCGCGTTTCGGCGCGCCTTTCCGTGACGCTCGCGGCGGTTCCAGCCCTTTGCGGCATCCGAGCGGAAGGAGGCGGGCATGGCGATCGACTGCGACGGATCGTCGGTGACCGCGATCGCGGCGGCGTCCGTGAGATCGGCGCGCACGTCCGCGATCACCTTGGCCGGCTGGCGCGCCCGCGCCGCGTGAACGCGGTTCGTGAGCAGGACCACGAACATCTCGCGATCGGGATCGATCCACAGCGACGTGCCGGTATAGCCGACGTGGCCGAAGGAGCCCTCGCTCATGAACCGGCCCGATCCCCACTGTCCATCCGCCATCGCCCAGCCGAGCGCCCGGCTGCCCGCCGCGCGCGTGGTGAAGAGCTTGATGGTGGAGTCGCTCACGATGCGGACGCCCTTGTACTCGCCGCCCTCGAGAATCATCTGGGCGAAGATCGAGAGATCCGACGCGGTGCTGAAGAGTCCCGCGTGGCCGGCGACGCCGCCCAGCGCATACGCGTTCTCGTCGTGTACCTCGCCTTGTAGCGGATAGCCCCGCGGCGGTGAGACCTCGGTTGGAGCGACGCGCGACTTGAGCGAGTCCGCCGGCTTGAAGAACGTGTTGACCATGCCGAGCGGCGCGAAGACGCGCTCGTGCAGGAAGACGTCGAGCCCCTGACCGGTGACGCGCTCGACCATCATGCCGAGGGTGATGGCGCCGAGGTCGGAGTAGATGTAGCACTGGCCGGGCTTGCACTCGAGCGGCGCGTCGAGCACCACTTGCCGCGCTTCGGCGGGGGAGTGTGCGATGCGCCAGAGGTCGCGGTCCGCCGGCAGTCCCGAGCGATGCTCGAGGAGCTGGCGAACGGTGACCGAATCCTTGTAGCCGCCGGTGAACTCGGGGAGGTACGTGCTCACGGGTGCATCGAGCTTGATGCGCCCTTCGTCGAACAGGATCATGACGGCGGTGGTGGTGCCGATGACCTTCGTGAGCGAGGCGAGATCGTAGATCGTTTCGGTGGCCGAGACGCGACTGCTCGAGGTTGCCCAGTCGATGCGGCCGAAGCCCTTCTCCCAGACCGCCGAACCCTTGCGGCCGACGACCACAGCGGCGCCGGGAAACCCACCGGCCTTGATGCCGCGGTTCACGACGCGATCGATGGTCTCCAGACGCTTGGCCGACATACCGACGGTGGCGGGTGCCGCTACGGGCAGTCCTCCATCGGCGGTGGCGACCATGGCGACCACGGCGATCAACGCAGTGAGCATGTATCCGACCTCAGGCAAAAACGAAGATGTACCGGCTGCTCGAGACGAGCGGCAGGACCTCTATGTGGAACGTACTTACGATCGTGGCGGGATGTTCCAGCGTACCACTGCGGACCGGCACATAATAGTCCAATCCCCTCTATTGGCAAGACGAGGACCCGCTGCGACCGTCACTCTAGGACGCTGTAATGTTTTGCGTCGCTGGCGTGATACGGAATTCCGGTGCCAGAAGCGAGTGATGGATCGCGATGGCCGCCTTCGCGCCGCCGGCGGCGGCAGCCAGCGCTATCTGCGTTCCAGGCACCAGATCGCCCGCGGCGTAGACGTTTCGTACGCTCGTATGGAAGTGCTCGTCGATCACGACACACCCTTCATCGTTGCGCTCGCACCCCAATCGTTGCGCCAGGTCGTCGGCGGGGAAGCGGCCGATCGCGAAGAAGAGCCGTTCGCAGTCGAGGACGATCCCGTCCTCGAGCTCGAGTGCCTTGAGCGTGCGATCCTGGTGCACCGCCCGCTGCACGCGCGTGACGAGCACAGGAATGTTGAGCGCATCGAGCTGCGCGAGAAGCGGCGCGGAGAGCTCCGGATCGTGGCCGTTCGTGCAGATCACGAGATCACGCGTCCAGGTCGCGAGCGCGAGGGCGAGCCCCACGGCTTTACGGCCGACGCCGACGACGACGGTTTTCCTCCCGCGTGTTTCGTGGCCGTCGCAGTCGGGGCAGTGATACGCCGTGGCTCCGTAGATGTGCTCGAGCCCCGGAATGTCGGGCCAGATGTCCTTCACACCGAATGCGAGCAGCACCCGGCGCGACTCGAGCGCGGCGCCGTTCTCGAGCTCGAGCCGGAAGTGCTCGTCGCCGTTCGCCGTCACGGTGGACACGCAGCCGTCGATCAGCTCCGCGCCCCAGCGGCGCGCTTCATCGCGGCCCGCACCGCGCAGTGCGGCGGGTGTGACGTCGGGGAGACCGAGGTAGCCGTTCACGCCGCGCGTCTGCCAGTTGCGCGGATCGCCCGAGTCGACGAGAACGACGGAGCGCAGGTAGCGGGCGAGCCACATGGCGGCGGTGAGCCCGGCGGGGCCGCCGCCGACGATCGCCACGTCGTACATGGGGAGCGACATGGCGGAACTTTACTATGTATGCGTGGCGGTGCGGAACGCTCGCGCGGGCGAGCGTTCGAGCTACTTCACGGAGCCGGGCGGAAGCGAATAGAGGAGCTTCATCGTCGCGCGATCGGCTTCGCTCAGGTCGCGCACGCGCACCCGCGCCGTCATGATGTTGGTGGTGTCGGCGGTGTGGTCGAGCCCGAGCAGATGGCCGACCTCGTGGAGCGCGATCGCGTGGATCGCCTTGGAATCGAGCAGCTCGCCGGCGTTGTGGTGCAGCGCGAGCGTGATGTTCGCGGAGACGATCCACCATCTCGAGTCGCGCGCCCAGACGGTCTTGCCGCTGATCGGCGAGTCGAAGTGATCGATCCAGCTGACGTGCACATCGGCGTCCGTCGAGTCGCGAACGAAGGTGAACTTGACGGGGATGCCGAGGTCCGCCCACTGGTCGAAGGCGTCGCGAACGCGGTCGGGGTAGCTGTCGTCCCAGCCTTCGATGGCCGGGTTGCTGCCGACCCACACGCGCACCGGCTGCGTGAGGCGCTCGGGCCAGCGCGCGAGAGCGGAGTCGCGCTCGCCGAGGATCTCGCCGATGTAGGTGCCGTTCGCGCCGAGCTCGATGCGGCGGCGAATGTCCAGAATGTCGGCCTTCTTCGTGTCGACGTCTGCCGCTGCGCCCGCGTCCATTTCACCTGCCGCCGCCGCTTCCGTGGTTCCGGAGTTGCGAGTGGCCAGCCGGTGCGCGTGCACGCGAGCGGCCGGCGCCAGCGAGGCTGCCTGGGAAGTGGCGGTGATCGAACGGGTGCGCATGGCCTGCACGGCGACGAAGCCGAGCACAGGCAACAGCAGCAGAGCGGGGACGAGATCGGAGCGCTTCATCGCGTGACGATCCTGCGAAGGGACGACGACATGCGTGTGGGGTGTTGCAGAAAAGACGAGCGAATAAGCGCGAGGGAACTGCTGTATTATCCCGTTACACCGGAGACGGTGCCGAGGGGGTGGGGCGGCGGTTTTTCGAGGGACACTCTGTTCGGATTGCCTGTCTGACGACGGGTCTCACACGACGTTTCACAACGAGGTGGTGCGATGGCGGAAGTTCGGAATGGGGCGGTGGATGTGGCGGTGCTGGTGGGGAGCCTCAGGAAGGAGTCGCTGACTCGGAAGATCGCGCTGGCCATGAAAGGGATGGCGCCGTCGCTGCTGGCGCTGGACATCGTGGAGATACGGGGACTGCAGATGTACGATCAGGATCTCGAGACGGAGACGCCGCCGCGGGAATGGGTCGTGTTTCGCGATCGGATCCGTCGGGCGGACGCGCTACTGTTCGCAACGCCCGAGTACAACAGGTCGATTCCGGGGTGCCTCAAGAACGCGGTGGACGTGGGATCGCGGCCGCCGGGAAAGAACGTGTTCAACGGAAAGCCCGGCGCCATCGTGAGTGTCACACCGTATGGCCTCGGCGGGTTCGGTGCGAACCATCATCTGCGCCAGGCGCTGGTGTACGTGAACGTGCTGACGATGGCGCAGCCGGAGGCGTACATCTCGCAGGCGGGAGAGCTGGTGGACGGAAATTTCAGGATCACGAACGACGCGAGCCGGGAGTTCTTCACGAAATTCCTGACCGCGTTCGCGGCGTGGATCGAGCTGACGCGAAAGAAATAGGCGAGGGTGCGTGCAAGGCGGGCTCACTGGAACTTCCTGTCGATGGCGGCACGGATCTCGTCGAGCGACTTGCCAGACTTGCCGAGACGACTGGCGAGCCGGCCTTCCGCCTGGCACGTGCGGCACTCCCGCGCCATGGCATCGGCGCCTTCGTAGCAGGAGAGCAGGGAGCGGTAGCCGGGAATGTCGGCGCAGCCGCAGCGGCAGCGGATGCCGTCCGCGATCTCGGGGATGGCGCGCACGGCGTCGAAGAGCGGGATGAGCGCGGGTGCAGCCGCGAGCTGGCGCGCGGATGCGACGTTGGCGCCTGTGATCCCGGGGCGCGGATCGGGATGCGGCCTGGATTGCCGTGTGCTCGAGCGCTCGCCTCGCATGGCTGCGGGCGCATGCGCACGCGCGACCGCAGCCGACGCCACGAGCGTGGCGAACGCACCAAGGCCCGTGGCGATGAAGGCGCGACGGGAGAGTTGTGACATGTGAAGCGGTGAGAGCGGGCGATGATATCCGAAGTGATCCCGGATTTCCGCCAAGGTATCGATCCGTCTGCTACGCGCAATAGTGAATTTGCGCGCAATGCACTAGCGCTACTTCACGCTGCGAGTACACAGCGACATGATTCATCAACCTCGACCGTGATCCTCCATGCTCTCCGTGCCCACTCCGACAATGCGGCTGGCCGCTTCCTGCTCGATCCTCGGCTGCACGATTCTCGTGCTCGCCTGCTCGCACACCGCCGTCAGGACTCCCCCCGAGTCGCCCGTCAAACCCGCGACCACATCGTTGTCGCGGACGATCGGACACGATTCGGCGAGCCCCGACATCGAGGCGCTCGTCTCGCGGCTCGATCTCGAGAAGTACAAGGCGACCGTGAAAGGGCTCACGCAGTTCGGGGATCGCAGGCAGGGCACCGAGCGCAATCGCGCGGCGGTCGACTGGATCCAGGCGCAGCTCGAGAGCTACGGCTGTCCCACGGGCCGCATCGTCTACGACTTCCAGCCGCCACCGCCGAGGCCACCTCGCCCGCCCATGGATTC
>Ga0105238_10001384_pt1 | contig 24296 bp, 23 predicted proteins | sample KBSC34metaG_FD_81526 | JGI IMG/M metagenome (GOLD analysis project Ga0105238, IMG submission 81526) | Corn rhizosphere microbial communities from Kellogg Biological Station, Michigan, USA - KBS C3-4 metaG | ecosystem: Host-associated > Plants > Roots > Rhizosphere > Soil | place: Michigan, USA...
CTGTCGGTGCGCTAGCAGAGCTGGGACGCGGTCGTCGAGGCGACGGTCGACAATCCGTCGCCCGAGCTGTGGCCAGGCATGTTCGTGACGGCGCGATCGGTGCTGGGCGAAGACACGGTGGCGGCGGTGCCCAGGTCGGCGGTGCGCGCCGACGGCAGCCAGCGGCGGGTGTTCGTGGTGGCCAACGGCCGTGTCGAAGAGCGCGTGGTCCAGGCGGCCGAGGAGCGCGGGGGCATGGTCCCGGTGCTGAATGGCGTGAAGGCAGGGGACAAGGTGGTCGAGAACGTCACCGCCGACGTTCGCGATGGCGCCCGAGTGAAGTGAGGACACCATGCAGTGGCTCGCCAGCATAAGCGTCCGCAGGCCCGTCTTCGCGACGGTGATGATCCTGGTCATCCTGGTCGTCGGCATCGTCGGCTACAAGAACCTCAGCCTCGACCGTTTCCCCAAGGTCGACCTTCCCATCGTCGTCGTCATCACCGCGCTGCCGGGCGCCGCGCCCGAGCAGGTCGAGACCGAGCTGTCCGACAAGATCGAGGAGTCGGTCAACACCATCAGCGGCATCGAGGAGCTGCGCTCGATCTCCACCGAGGGCATCTCGCAGGTGGTGGTGTCGTTCAACCTCGACAAGAACATCGACACCGCCACCCAGGAGGTGCGCGATCACCTGTCGACCGTGCTGGCGGATCTGCCCGAGGGGACGAAGACGCCGGTGGTCAGCAAGCTGGATCCCGCCGACGCGCCCATCCTGTCGGTGGCGCTGGAGTCGAACCGGCCCGTGCGCGAGGTGACCGAGTACGCCGACCACGAGCTGCGCCAGGCGCTGGAGAACGTGTCGGGCGTGGGCCAGGTCAGCATCCTGGGCGGCCGCAAGCGGCAGATCCAGGTGTACGTTGACGCGAACAAGCTGCGCGCCACCGGGCTGTCCGTGGTGGACGTCCAGCGCGCCATCGTGGCCCAGAACCTGACCACGCCCGGCGGTGACATCGACACGGGACCGCAGCGCTACACCTTCCGGGTCAAGGGCCGGGTGGGCAGCGTCGAGCAGCTGAGCGACATCGCCATCCGCGACGTGTCCGGCCACCCCATCCTGGTGCGCGACGTGGCCACCGTGGTCGACGGCGAGGAAGAGCCGGAGACGGCCGCCCTGGTCGACGGCAAGGCGGCCGTGGTGCTGCAGATCCGCAAGCAGTCGGGCGAGAACAGCGTGGCGGTGGTGGACGCCCTGCGCGCCCGCATGAAGGAGTTCGAGCCGGCGCTGCCGTCCGGCTACAAGCTGCGCGTGATCCGTGACTTCACCGAGGTCACGCGCACCAGCGTGGCGGCAGTCAAGGAACACCTGTCGCTGGGCGCCTTGCTGGCGGCGCTGGTGGTGCTGCTGTTCCTGGGCAACCTGCGCAGCACCATCATCGCCGCGCTGGCCATCCCCACCTCGATCATCGGCACGTTCCTGGGGATGTGGCTGCTGGGGTTCACCCTGGACACCATCACCTTGCTGGCGCTGGCGCTGGCCGTCGGCATCGTCATCGACGACGCCATCGTGGTGCTGGAGAACATCTTCCGCTTCATCGACGAGAAGAAGATCCGCCCCATGCCGGCGGCCATCTACGCCACCAAGGAGATCGGCCTGGCCGTGCTGGCCACGACCTTGTCGTTGCTGGCGGTGTTCCTGCCGGTCGCCTTCATGAACAGCATCCCGGGGCGCTTCCTGAAGAGCTTCGGGTTGACCATGGCGGTGTCGATCGCCATCTCGCTGTTCGTGGCCTTTACGCTGACGCCCATGCTGTCGTCGCGCTGGCTGCGCCTGGATCTGCGGCCCGAGGAGGAGCGGCGCAAGAACATCCTGCAGCGGGGCGTCGACATCTTCTACCGCCCCATCGAGCGCGCCTACATGGCGGTGCTGGGCTGGGTGCTGCACCCCTGGCGGCGCTTCATCGTGGTGGGGATGTGCCTGGTGGCGCTGATCTCCATCGTGCCCCTGGCCAAGAGCATCCCGGGCGGCTTCTTGCCCAAGAACGACGAGGCGCAGTTCCAGATCGACGTGCGCACCACCGAGGGCACCAGCATGTCGGCGACCGCGCTGGTTGCCGAGCGCATGGCCCGGCAGGTGCGCGACTGGCCCGAGGTGACGGAGACGGTGGTGACGATCGGCGACAACTTCCAGAAGACGCCCAACGTCGCCTCGGTGTTCGTGCGCCTTCTGCCGCCCGACAAGCGCAAGGTCTCGCAGGACGAGCTGCAGCAGCGGGCGCGCGCCCAGATTCTGCCCGGCCAGCCCAAGGACTACCGCATCGCCGTGTCGCAGGTCCCGGCCTTCGGCGCCGGCACGTTCGCGAACGCCATCGTGCAGTACACGCTGATGGGGCCCGACCTCGACAAGCTGACCAAGTACTCCGCCGAGATCACGGACAAGATGAAGAAGATCCCGGGCGCGGTCGACATCGACACGACGTTCGTGGCCGGCAACCCCGAGGTGGTGGCAGAGGTGAACCGGCGCAAGGCCGCCGATCTGGGCGTCAACGTCGCCGACGTGGGGCTGGCGTCGCAGCTGTTGATCGGTGGCGTGAAGGTATCCCGCTACGAGGACCGGGGCCGGGAATACGATATCCTGGTGCGCGCCAGCTTGCCTTACCGCGACAACCCCGCCGCGCTCTCTCAGCTGACCGTCCCTTCGACGAAGCTGGGGTCGGTGCCGCTGCTGGACGTCGTCGAGCTGACCCACGCCGAGGGGCCGTCGAAGATCGACCGGCTGGCGCGCCAGCGTCAGGTGACGTTCCTGGCCAACACCTCGCCCGGCGTGGGTGGCGGCGAGGTGGGCGCGGCGCTGGAGAAGATCGTGGCCGACATGCACCTGCCGGCGGAGTACCGCTTCTCGGCGTTCGGTCAGTCGAAGGAGCTGAAGCGCACCGGCGGGGCGTTCCTGATCGCGTTCGGCCTGGCCTTCATCTTCATGTACCTGATCCTGGCGGCGCAGTTCGAGTCGTGGCTGCACCCGGTCACCATCCTGCTGGCGCTGCCGCTGACGGTACCGTTCGCGCTGATCTCCCTGAAGATCCTGCATCAGGGCCTGGATATCTTCACCTTCCTGGGAATCCTGGTGCTGTTCGGCGTGGTGAAGAAGAACGCCATCCTGCAGATCGATCACATCAATCACCTGCGGGCGCGCGGACAGTCGCGGCGGGACGCCATCCTGCACGGCAACCGCGACCGTCTGCGGCCCATCTTGATGACGACCGCCGCCTTCGTGGCCGGCATGTTGCCCCTGGTGTTCTCGAAGGGCATCGGCTCCGAGTTCAACCAGGCCACGGCCGGCCCCGTGGTGGGCGGACAGATCCTGTCGCTGCTGCTGACCTTGCTGGCGACGCCGATCTTCTACACGTTGTTCGACGACCTGTCGGTGCGCTGGGGTAGGGTCACCGGCTTCTTCATGAGGCTGGTCGGCGCCAAGCCGAACACGCCGGCCGACATGGGCGCCGACGAGGTCATGCCGCGCGAGGAGGATCCCGAGCTGGTATCGGCCGCTCGCCGGGCGTCGAGTGTGCAAGGGGTTTCCTGATGATACGGAGAGGATCTCGGATGATTCGTTACGTTCTGGCGATCGGTATCGTGTTCTGTGGTGCGGGTGCGGCGCGTGCGCAGGTGGTCAACGCTCCGGTGGCGACGGTCTCGGCGACCGGCACGGCGGGCCCGGATTCGGAGGGACGCCCGCTGACGCTCGACCAGGCGCTGGCGCTGGCCCGCCGCGCCAACCGCAGCCTGGTGGCCGAGCGGTCACGGGTGGCGCAAGCGCGAGTGAGCCTGGAGCAGGCCTATAACGTCCTGTTTCCCACGTTGACGGCGCAGGGGAAGTACACGCGCAACAACATCGGGGTGGCGCTGCAGTTTCCAGACATGACCACCGGGCAGATCGATAACATCAACCTGCAGCCGAAGAATCAGCTCGACGGAACGGTTGCCTTCCAGACGTTGTTGTTCGCTCCGGCGGTGTACTCCGGTCTGAAGGCGGTGAAGAGCGGGGTCGACGTCGCGGAGGACAGCATGAAGGCCACCGAGGAGTCGATCCTCTTCAGCGTGGCGCAGTCCTTCTATGCGTCCGCCATCGCGGATGAGGTGCTGGCGGCGCGTGACTCGAACATCGCGGTGGCGAAGGCCACGCTGGACACCGCGCGCACGCGCTTCTCGTCCGGCACCGTGACGAAGCTCGACGTCGATCGCGCCCAGATCGCCGTCCTGCGCGTCGAGCAGGCGAAGCGCGAGGCCGAGCTGGCCCGGAGTCAGTCCTACCGGGCGCTGGCCACGCTGATCGAGGAGGAGCGACCGTTTCGCGTCGTTCCCCCGGCCCAGGGCTTCAACCCCGTCGAGGTCGATACGCTGGGGAAGGATCTCGGCAACGTGCTGCAGCTGCGTCCCGAGTTCCGCGCCCTGGAGGCGGGGGCGCGGCAGGTGGACCAGCAGCGAAGCGCGGATCTGTGGCGCTGGGCGCCTTCGATCTCCGCGTTCGGCAACGCGCGCTGGTTCAACTACGACAACTTCGTGCGCCAGCACCACTCATGGGCCGTGGGCGCCACCCTGGACTGGGTCATCTATGACGGCGGCACCCGGGACGCCGATCGCCACCTGCAGATCGCCAAGCTGACCGAGGCCATGGCTCGCCAGGACGTGCTGCGCGAGAGCATCCGCGATGACATCGAGAACGGGAAGGTGCAGGTGCGCACCAAGCACCAGGCGCAGCTGACCGCCGAGCGCTCGGTGGGCCTGGCCCAGGAGACGGTGGAGTTGACGCGCACGCAGTACGAGGCGGGCAGCGCCACGCAGATCGACGTGCTGCAGGCGCAGGACGCGCTGGTGGCGGCGCAGGACGAGCTGGCACGCGCCCACTTCGACGTCGCGCTCGCCGACCTGACCCTGCGCCGAGCCGCCGGCACCTTCCCCGGCGAACGATAAACCGGCAGGGGTTGCCCCCTCACCAGGAAGCGGTGAGGGGTAGAACCCCTCACCGGCTTCATGCCGCCCGGAGGGCGCTACTTCCTTCGCTTCACGCTGGTGCCGTTCTGCACCGGCGTGGGCGCAGGGCGGGCGCCGGCCGGTACGCCCATGTTCCGCTGGGGTGGACGAGCCATGGTCGGAGGCGCGGCCGGCGGCTGGCGCGCGGGCTGCCCAGCCGGCGGCTGGAACCCGCCGCCGCCCGGCGGACGGAAGCCGCCACCTGGAGACGGAGCGCCGTTGGGCGCACCCATGCCGGTGTGACCGGCCGGCTCGGGGGGACGAAAGCCGCCGCCTGGAGGAGGAGCGCCGTTGGGTTGCCCGAAGCCGGTGTGGCCGGCCGGCTCACCTGGGTGGAAGCCGCCGCCTGGAGGCGGAGCGCCGTTGGGCTGGCCCATGCCGGTGTGACCGGCCGGCTCGGGGGGATGAAAGCCGCCGCCTGGAGGCGGAGCACCGTTGGGTTGTCCGAAGCCCGGGTGGCCGGCGGGCTCGCCGGGGCGAAAACCGCCCCCCGGAGGAGGACCGGCGGGCTGCCCGAAGCCATTGTGTCCGGCGGGCTCGCCCGGGCGGAAGCCGCCGCCCGGAGGAGGGCCGGCGGGCTGCCCGAAGCCATTGTGCCCGGCGGGCTCGCCGGGACGGAAGCCGCCGCCGCCCGGAGGAGGCGCGTATCCGGGCCGCCCGCCGCCCGCGGGGCCACCGAAGGGCCGGCCGGGACCACCGCGGTTCACCGGGGCGGGTCGGCCGTAGTTGTAGTCGCGCCGGTGGTCCGGGCCTTCCCAGTAAGACTGGTGATAGACCCAGTGATTGCCCTCGTAGATGTAGCGGGGGCGAATGTAGAGATAGCCGGCGCGCTCCGGGACGTAATAGCCGTTCGTCCAGGCCCAGTCGTAGCCGGTCCAGTCCCAGTAGCCGTCGACCCAGTAGTAGCCGTATCCCGGGGGCGGCGGCCGGTACTCCACGATGGGAGCAGGCGGCGGGACCGTCGGATAGGCAGGACCGTAGTCCGGGGGCGGCGGCGGGCCCTGCTCGGGCTCGACGACGACGGGAGCGGGTTGCGCGCGCACGACACAACCTGCGCCCACCAACGCCACTGAGCCTGCTACCAACCACAGATACCGGTTCATGTATGTTCTCCTCAACGGATGGACGGAACGACCCGCCAGAATATTTGATAGCCGGGCCGCCAATGTAGCAAGGAAGCTGTCCGGAATGTGAGCATCGCTGCCCGGTCTCGCGCGGCGCGACGGCTTCCCGTGCTAAACACGCGCGCATGGAGACCGTCTTCTCCGGAATTCAGCCCACCGGTGAGTTGCACCTGGGCAACTACCTGGGCGCCGTCCGCAACTGGGTGGCGTTGCAAGGTCGCTACGAGTGCTTCTTTTGCATCGTCGACTATCACGCCATCACGCAGGCCTATCAGCCCGAGGACATGGCGAAGCGCGTGCGCGCCATGGCCATCGATCTGCTGGCGTGCGGGCTCGATCCCGAGCGGATGACGCTGTTCGTCCAGTCCGACGTTCCCGAGCACACCGAGCTGGCCTGGGCGCTGGCGTCCGTCACGCCCCACGGCGAGCTGGAGCGGATGACCCAGTTCAAGGACAAGGCGGCGCGCCATCCGGAGAACATCAACGCCGGCATCTTCACCTATCCGATCCTGCAGACGGCGGACATCCTGCTTTACGACGCGAAGCTGGTCCCGGTGGGCGAGGATCAGCGCCAGCACCTGGAGCTGGCGCGCGAGATCGTCCGCCGCTGGAACGCCCGCTTTGGCGAGACGTTCGCCGAGCCGCAGCCGCTGTGGTCGACCACGCCCAAGATCCTGGGGCTGGACGGGCAGGCCAAGATGTCGAAGAGCGTCGGCAACACCATCGCGCTGTCGGAGTCCGACGACGCCATCTGGGCGAAGCTGCGCACGGCGGCGACCGACCCCGCCCGGGCGCGCCGCACCGATCCGGGCAATCCCGACGTGTGCAACATCTTCACGTTGCACAAGTTCTTCTCCAGCGAAGGGCGACAGGCCGAGGTGCGCCAGGGCTGCACCACCGCCGGCATCGGCTGCATCGATTGCAAGAAGTGGCTGTTCGAGGGGGTGAAGGCGGAGCTGCACGTCATCCGGGGGCGCGCCGAGTCGCTGCGCGCTCATCCGGAACAGGTCGACGAGGTGTTGAAGCAGGGCGCGACCCGCGCGCGGGCGCGCGCGCGGGCCACCATGGCCCGGGTCCGGGAGAAGCTGGGCCTCGCTCCCACGTCCTCGGCGCCATGAAGATGACCGCGCGCCCCAGCCTGTCGCGGGCAGTCGGGCGTCGCTGGCGCGCGGTTCCGTCGCTGGCCGTGGCTTGCCTGGTCGCGACGATGCTGGGCTGCTCGGCCAGCGAACCGGGAGCGTCGCCCGAAGCGGCGGTCGCCCAGCTGATCTCGGCGGCGCGCTCCGGCGACCGCGCCGCCGTCTATCACCGCCTGGGCCCGCGCACCCGCGGACACATCGAGGACATCCTGGCCGCCGCGCGCAAGTCCGGCGGGGCGCGCCTGCTGCGCGCCGAGGATCTGGTGACGGTGGGCTGGGTGCCGCCCGCCTGGGAAGCGACGTCGATTCACGAGCTGCACCGCCAGGGAGACGAGGCCGAGGTCGACGTGGCGTCGGCCGCCGGCGATCACCAGGCCATCACCGTCGTGCGCGAAGGCAAGCGCTGGATGGTCGAGCTACCGCTCCGCTGAACGCGCGAGCTGGCGACGGCGGCGACCAAGGATGACCAGCGCGGCGACGGAGAGCGCCACTGCCCCCCATCCGACGCGTGGGGGCCGTGAAGCCAGGTTGCATCCGTAGGTGGGATCGGCCGTGGTCGCGCCCGGGACGGGGGAGTTGGGATCGGTGCCCAGGCGTAGCTCTTCGACGTCCGAGGTGCCGTCGCCGTCCGAGTCGGTGCCGTCGCTCTGCATCCCGTCGAGCGCGCTGTTCAACGAGTCCTCGGAGTCGGTGAATCCGTGCGCGCGCAAGGCCATCGCGAAGGGGGTGACCACGGTGATTCCCCCCGTCTTGCCCTCCAGATGGCAGATGCTGCAGGCGGGAACGACGCTGGCGGACAGATGGTGCGCGATGTCCGGCGGGAACTCGGGCTTCGCCTGCCCAAGCCTGGGGATCAGCGCGGCAGCAGCGATGACGATGGTCGCGACCAGCGCTTTCATAGGTAGACGTGTCCTTGCAAGACGAACGACGTCACCGAGAGCTGCTGGGGACCCGCCCCGACGAGCTGGCGAACGAAGTCGGCCCGCACGTCGATGTGGGACCACACGAACCAGTCGACGCCCAGCCAGCCCGACCACGAGCGCTCGCTGGTGTTCAGGCCCGCCGACAGCGCCTCTCCCGCGCCGATGAGGTGCAGGCCCTGGCGTGGCTCGACGTCGGCCTGTAGCAGCGTCACCCAGCGCCGGCTCGAGGCCACTCCCGTCGGCGCGTCCAGCAGCACGTCGAACTCCGCCAGCAGCACCAGCGGCGTGACCGGCGAGACCCGCGCGAACAGGCCATGCGCCTGCCTGGTGTTCGGGACGTGCAGGTTCAGATCCAGGTCGGCGCGGGTCACCAGGCTGCTGACCCCCACGCCGGCCCACGGCCGCGGAGCGAACTCCAGATAGGCGCTGTAGCCATGTTCACGCCGCGCCGCCGGGCTGATCTGGTAGTTGCCCGCGATGCCCATCGCTTCCCCCCGCAGCCACTGGCTGCAGTAGGCGACGGCCAGCCCGTCCTGCTGCGTGTCGTTGATGTCCGTCCGGGTTTGCTGTCTGGCCCAGAACGTATGCTCGATGGAGCGGATGCCGAAGGGCACGTTCAATCGCCCGGCCCGCACGATCACGGTGTCGTGGTCGAACGCGTATCCCAGCCAGTGCTCGCGCGACACCAGGTTCCCGGTCAGCGAGGCGGGCGAGCTGTCGACGGTCACGATGCCCAGGCTCGCCGAGGCGCGGAACCCGCCGGCGCGAATCCCGGCGCGAAGATCCGCTTGCATCAGGACCTGCTGAACCGACATCGCTCCGCTCTCGACCTTCACGCCCACCAGGCCGGGCCGAAAGCTGGCTCCCAGCAGCAGCCAGTCGGGCGGGCCGACGAGCCCCCAGGCGAACGTCGCGCGGCGGGCCAGCGTCTCATCGGACGGGGGCGCCCCGTAGCGCATGGGCAGGACGTTCTCACCCTCCTCGCGACCGTAGGCGGTCAGCAGGCCTGCGCCCGACGGGTCCATGTGGCACTGCACGCAGCCCGGGTGATCATGGCGAACCATCCACGGATAGGCCTCGGCGCGCGACGCGACCAGACCGGCGGTCAGGAAGCTCAGCAGCGCGGCCGCGCGGGCCCAGCGGGCCAGGAATCTCACGCGCCTGCGGCGACCGGTGGCGGACGAATTCGGGGGGTGGGACGGAGAACGAGTGCGGAGCGGCGACATCCTGGTCGGGGTGGAAGTACCCGCAGACGCGCCACAGCAGGCAGGCACGATCCCATCACTCTCCCGGGAGGACCTTGGTTGCCCGCCTCGATATTTCGACAGACCTCCGTCCGACCATCAGACTTCTGAGTCGGTCCGTTTCGGGGCGAGACGCAACTAACGGCACCGCAAGCGCCGGTCCCGCCGTCCCGAGGGCATCAAGCTTGCTGGAGCTTCTTCAAATGCGAATTCTTTGCGTGTCGATCGTGGTCGGCGTTCTCTATGCCGGTTGTGGCTCCAGCGGGGGCGATGGAACCGGCGGCAGCGGAGGACAGTCAGCCGGAGGCAGCGGTGGAGTAGGCACCGGCAGCGGCGGCGCCACGACGGCGACGGGCGGGGCCGGTGGCCATGCTGGTCACGTGGGAAGCGGCGGCGTGCTCGGAACCGGAGGCTCCGGGGCCGGAGGAATCGCCGCCGGCTCGGGTGGCAGGGGTGAGGGTGGACACGGAGGGAAGGCCGCGAGCGGCGGCGCCGCCGGCGGCGGAACTGGCGGAACTGGCGGTTCGGGCGGCGGTGGCCATATCGGCACCGGCGGCGCGGACGGTTCGAAGGGCGGGTCGGGCGGTCACGGCATGGCGGGCAGCGGAGGGGGCGGCCGGGCTGGCACGGGCGGCGGCGGCGGCGGCTCGGGCGGCGGCGCAGGAAAAGGGGGAACCTGCGGAGGACTGCGTGGCCTCGTTTGCTCCAGCGACGAATGGTGCGACTTCGGCGGAGACTGCGGCGCGGGAGATCAGACCGGCATCTGCGAGTCGCGGCAGGTGAGCGGCGGCTGCACGGAGGTCGTGGTCTGTGGTTGCGACGGAAAGACCTACCCGAGTCCGTGCAGCGCCCACCAGAACGGCACGGATACGATGGCCACCACCTCGTGCATCCGCGGGAACGGAGGCAGCGGTGCCGCCTGCGCCGCGGACACCGATTGCGCGACGGGATTCAAGTGCTGCACCACCGGCGGTGCCGTGGGCTCACCCATCGCCTGCCGTCAGGTCGCCGCTGGCAGCCAGTGCCCGGCGCTGCCCTGAGGTGGCGACGCTGGTTCACGGCGCCATGATCCGGCCGGGCGCGCCGTTCGCGCCGGCGGCGGTGTGGCAGGCGTTGCAATTGCCGACCGTCTGGGGGGACATCATCGCGCGCACACCTCCCGAGGCGTCAGTGACCTGGGCGGTGAACGGCGCAGCGATGGCGCTGCCGGCGTAGAAGTTTCCGGACAGCGGACTGGGCGTCAGCGTGACGACCTGGCCGTCAGCGCCGGTGATGACGACCTTCAATCCATTGGCTGCAGTCCCGTCGCAGTCGTTCACCTCGTGCCCGGTCGGGAAGATCGTTCCGGCGGCTGGAAACGAATGACAGGCCAGGCAATCGTAGCCGGGCGCCATGTCCGGCCCCATGCCTCCCGACCAGGTCTTCCCGCTGGTGCACGGGCCCGCAGCGCCGCCCGAGCCCACGGCGCCGCCGCTGTCCCCGACGAAGCGGCCACCGTCCGTACCGCTCCTGCTGCCGGCATCCGGCGCCGGATCGTCGCGCGTCCCTCCACAAGACAGCAGAGTTGCCAGAGCCACGAGCGGAAAGATTTTGTCCATCGGGACGCAACGGAGAGGTACCGCCGCCACCGATCCGTCAGGCATCCACGCCGCCTGGTGAGCGTGGTATGCGCCCCGTCACGCGCCGTTCCCTACTGGGGCTGCACGCACTGGTTGGTCGTCGGATTACAGACCGTGCCGCTTGCGCAGTCCTTCGAGCTGACGCACTCCACGCATCGCCCGGCGAACGTTTCGCAATGCGGGGTGGGGGCATGGCAATCGCCATCGGACTGACAGGCCACGCACAGCCCCAGGTGCCCGCAGATGGGGCCGGCCACTCCGGCGCCGCTGCAGCCCTGGGGAAGATCGTCGCCGCACTGGACGCAGATGCCCGAGTCGTCGTCCTCGCAATAGGGCGCGGCCGATGGACAGGACGAGTTCGGTCCTTCGCCGTCGCAGATGGTGACGCAGTGATGGAACCGGCAGCCGCGGCCCTGGCCGCAATCGCCGTCCAGACCGCACTCGATGCAGCGGTGGGCCGCCGTGTCGCAACGGACGCGCGCCGTCCCCAGCGCCGCGCACTGGTCATCGCCGGTACACTCGACGCAGGTGGCGGTGGGAAGATCGCAGTGCAGCGTGGCGAGCCCGCACTCGGAGTCGTCATCGCAACCGCCCTGGTCGAAGAGGACCTGCCGGTGACAGGCGTCGAGCAGCGCGAGCACGAGCGCGCCGAGCGCGAGCTTTCCGCCCGCGAGTTCCGCCTTCCGCGAGTGGGGTCGCGCGCGCCTCACGGACCGTTTCCGGCCAGGCGCCGGGCGTCGGCGCGCGCGAATCCGTCGGGATAGCGGGCCAGGTAGTCGGCGGCGGCGCGGCGGCCCGCCTGGGGATCAGTGGCCGCCAGTAGCTTCATCTTCTGCGCGGTGGCACCTTCCGCCAGCGGGCCGTCGGGCGCCACCTCGATCAGGCGCGCGAACAGGCGCACCGCCTCGTCCGTACGGTGCTCGCGCTTGGCGCGCACCGCGGCCGCGAACAGATCATTCGCCAGGGACAGTCCGGCCGTCTGGCGCGCCGAGGCCTGGGGCGTCTGAAGAGCGGGGAGCGGTCGGCGTCCAGCGGCCCCGCTCACCGCCAGCGGGTGCGCCGGGGGCGCGGCTGCCGGCGAGACATCGGCGACGGGCGCGGTCGCGGGGCGCGCACAGGCGGGCCAGCTGTCTCCGGCGGCGACCAAGGTCTCACGTCCTCCGGCGCGCACGCTCACCACCCCCTCCGTCACCGAGACGCGCGTTCGCCGCCCCTCTTCGCAGCCGGGATCTCCGTCGGCCAGCGCCACCCGGAACACGGTCCCGTGCACCTCGACCTCGGCGTCATCGGTCGCGATGAGGAAGCGCTCGCCGTCGTGCAGATGGGCAACCTGCGCGCGGACCGCCCCGTGCCGCAGGGCGAATCTGCGCGTCGCCGACTGGTCCACCACCGACAGCTCACCGCGCGCCTCCAGCGTCAGGATCGTTCCGTCGGCGCTGCCGATGCGGACCGGTGCGCTGTCCGGCGCCTGCAAGCTGATGCCGGTGCCCAGCGCCGAGCGGCTGCTCGCCGCGGGACCGCCCCCCACCTGCGCCGTACCCAGGATCGAGAACGGGTGGGAAGGGCTTCGCGAGGCGAGCGTGGCCGGCGGCGATGCGGAACGACGCCACGGGCCCACGGCCAGCGCCAGGGCGGCCGCCGCGCTCAGCGCCACCGTCCCGAGCGCGACCTTGCGCAGCACCAGGCGCTGCCGCCGTTGCGCCAGCGCGCGCCGCGCCACGGGGACCAGCGACGCCGGATCGCGCCCCGGCAGCGCGCCGATCGTCTGGCCGTGGCTCCGCCGCAGAAGCTTGGCGGCCAGCGACGCATAGCGGGTCACTTGGCGCCCTCCTCGACCCGCAGCAACTCGCTCAACTCGGGGTCGGCGGAGATGCGCTCGTGCAGGTCGCGCCGGCCCCGGGAGAGCCGGCTCTGCGCGGCAGCCACCGAGCAGCTCATCATCTCGGCCACCTCGGTCAGGTCGTAGCCCAGGCCGTCGTGCAGCATGAACGCCCAGGCGCGCGCGGAGGGCAGGCGGTCCAGGTGGGCGGCGGTGCGCTCCAGCAGGCCGCGGGTGATGGAGGCGCGGTCCAGGTTGAACGGACCGGGATGTCCGTCTTCGGCAAGCAGACCGGTGAAGATTCGCCGCTCGAGCTTGCGGCGGCGCAAATGCTTGAACACGACGTGCGCCGTGACGCTCTGGACCCAGCGGTCGAGCGTGCAGTCGCCGCGATATCGTCCGATCGTGTGGATGAGCTCGATGAGGCAGAGCTGGGCGATGTCCTCGTGGTCGGAGTCCAGCCGTCCCAGCAGGCGGCGGATGGTGCGATCGATCTGCGGCGCCACCCGCACGCACAACGCCGACGCGCTGCGATCGTCCCCCGCCGTGACGGCCCGGATCAGCGCCTCGTCAGAGAGCGGCTCGGTCCGTGGGAGCGTGCCCTGCTGAGCGTCGCCGCGCAGCAGACGGAGCGTTCCCTTGTCGTTCGCGGCCATCCGCCCCATTGTACCGTGGGCGCTTCCGGGGCAGGCACCGCGCGCGATGTGTGCCAGGGACTGCCGTGCCGGACCCTAGTCGTGCCAGCGTACCCCGGCCTGGGCGGTGAGGCGGACCGCCGGAATGGTGGCCACGTGGCGGTCGGCCACCGTGACATCCGTCGTCCCGAACGCCGCCTCGGCGCCCAGACCCAGGAACAGGTCGACGGCGTCCGAGGCCAGGTACGAACCCTCGACTCCACCCGTCATCCCCGCGACCAGGTGGCCCTGATGCAGATAGCTGCCGCTCGCCGACTGGTGCGACAGATCCTGGTACTGGCCCAAGGCTTCCAGGGTGACCGCGAGTCCCAGGTTGCTTCGCGCTCGTTCGGGCGTCCAGGGACGGAAAGCGAGGCCGGCGCTCAGCCCGGCCAGGGTGTCCTCACCGTCGAGACCCGGCACGGGCCCCGCCCGCACCGCCGCCCCGACCCGGGCGAAGAACTTGCCGGACAGGCGCAGCTCCGCGTGGACCGCCGCTCCCAGGCTGCGCGCCGGCCCGCCCACGCCGGTGACGGCCAGAGCCGCGAGATCGATCGCGAACCCGCGCGTACGGGAGGGCGGAGCGGCAGGCGGCGCGGGGGACGCGGCCTGCGCGACCACGCTGACGGGCGGCGCGGGCTTCGTCGTCTCGACCGGGGCCGGTGGCTCTGGAGCGGGGGGCGGCCGGGCGGCTTCCGGATCGGCGAGGAGCAGCGCGGCGAAGGCGAAGCCGACGGTGCGACCGCGCTCGGCGCGGCTGTCGGCGCTGGAGAACGTCATCCGCCGTTCGAACCAGCGATCGCTCGCGCGCAGATGGGCCCGCAAAACGGCGAGCGTCTGCTCGGGCCCGTCCCAGCTGACGTGCGCGACGGCGTCGGCGCCCAGCTCGCGCTCGATCGCGAGCGCCTCCCTGTCCGACGGCACGGACGTCGTGCGCAGCACCAGCGACGTCTCGGGGCCCAGGGCCTGCGCGACCGCGCCGGTCATCGCGTCCGTCGTCGCCGCGGTGCCGGGCGACGAGGCCTCGCCGACGGCGATGAGGATGGCGACGACGGTATTCACTGCCATGAGCGCAAGTCGGTGCCTGGCCGACGTGATGAAAAGGTACTTCCTCCTGCCCTCACACGAAACGGACTCACCGTACACCCCTTTCCGCGAGACCGGAGGCCCCCGAATGAAAAAAGCGTTGCCGTTTGTCCTGGTCGCACTGGCGGGTTGCATGGGTACCGGCGGCGACGGGGGGGACTCGTCGGGTAGTGGCGGCCAGGGGAGCGGTGGAACCACGCAGACCAGCAGCGGCGGCGCGACGCAGACTGGCAGCGGCGGAAACAACCAAGGCAGCGGCGGCGTTCAATCGACCGGCAGCGGGGGCGTCGTCGGTAGCGGAGGTCGTTCGGGAACGGGCGGGCAGACCGCCAGCGGTGGCACCGTCGGGTCCGGCGGCGTCGGCACGGGCGGCAGCGCCAGCGGCGGCAGCGCGAGCGGTGGCAGCGCAAGCGGTGGGATCCTCGGCAGCGGAGGGAGACTGGGCAGCGGCGGCGCCGGCACGGGTGGCATGGCCGGCCACGTCGGCAGCGGCGGGATGGGCATGGCGGGAGCGGTCGGCTCGGGAGGCCGCGGTGGCAGGAACGGCTCCGGCGGTGTCGTCGGCAGCGGCGGCATGATGGGTTCGGGCGGCATGGTGGGCACGGGTGGCTCGACGGCGCCCGTCTGTACCAGCGGAAAGACCTGGAGCAACGGCAACGGCCAGGACATGCGGCCGGGGATGGATTGCAAGGGATGTCACTCGTTCACGATCGCGGGGACCGTCTATCCGACGGCGCACGAGCCGACCAACTGTGACGGCACGGCGGCGGGCGGCATCAAGGTCGTCATCACCGGCGCCGACGGCACCACGACGACGCTGACCCCCAGCGCGACCTCGGGCAACTTCTACAGCAACACCGCCATCAAGACGCCGTTCACGGCGAAGGTGACCAACTCGGCGGGCGCGGTGCGAATGATGGTGGCCAGCCAGACGGCGGGCAACTGCAACTCGTGCCACACCCAGGACGGCGCGAACGCCGCCCCGGGCCGGATCATGGCGCCCTGAGCCGCGGCGCCAGCATGCGCGCCCGGGTCAGCCGTTTTCGTGCGGCTGCTCCGGCGCCAGGCGCACCATCGTCTGCTCGACCGGTTCCACCTCGGCGGCCTCGATCTCGATGACGATGTCCTCGAGATCGGCGAGCGCGATGTGCGGATCGGTGTCGCTCGCTCCCGAGCGAGGCGGGACGCGCCGCTCCCCCACCCGGCGCTCACGCGGGAAGATGCGGCGGTCGACGCCCTCGCCCCGGCGCTCGCCGGTGCGGCGCTCGCGGTTCAACAAGGCGCGGATGCCGGCCAGCGTCGGCGGGACCGCATCGATGCGTGACAGGCGGCCCGAGCAGCTATGGCAGAACGGGTGCGAGCGGCCGTGTAGCTCCATCAGCCGTAGCTCGCTGCGCCGCCGTTCGCCGCACACCGTACAGGCGGCCCCTTTGCCGACCGGACGCGCCTCGCCCCAGCGCGTGTAACAGCCCCAGCAGCGGCCGCGCCGCAGCTCGGTCACCCGCGCCCCACAGACGCCACAAGGAAGCGTCGCCCGATCGATTTCCACGCTCATGAAACCAGTAAAGCCCCGGCCTCGCGTCGAGGCAAAAAAACGACCGTTCGTGGCTGGTCCGGGGCTGGCGTGAAAGTCCGGCCCGCGCGCGGGAAGTTCGCCAACGGCGATTTCAAACGCTAGGCTGCCTGGGCCGCGCCCCCCGCGTGCGGAGTCCAGTCAATGCGCCGCATCCTGCTGCTCGAGAATGACGAACGCCTGCGCCGCGAGGTGCTGCTTGGCCTGCACGGGCACGACATCGACGGAGACGGGCTGGCGGACGCGGCGGCCATCGGGGCGGTCTGGCAGCAGGGGGATGGCGGGGTGGTCGTGGTCGGCCCCGGCAGCCTGGACGCGCTCGCCGACCTGGTGCGCGAGCTGCGCGCGCTGGGCGCCGCCGGCAACGCGCGCGGGGTCGCCGCGCGCGAACCGGCCCTGGTGGCGCTGGTGCCGGACGAGGCAGCGGGCCTGGAGGCCATCCGCCAGGGGGCGCACGACTTCGTGACGGTCGCCGCTGGGCCGGAGGCGCTGGTGCTGTCGCTGCGCAAGCAGGAGGCGCTGCGGGGACGTGCGACGAGCCGCGCACCCGGACCGGCGCCGGCCGAGGACGCCAGCGTGGCCGCCGTCGAGCGCTTCGTGGGCGTCAGCCCGAAGATCAACGCGCTGCTGGCGCAGGTCCGTCGTTTCGCGGCGGTGCCCAGCGCCGTGCTGGTCGGCGGCGAGTCCGGCACCGGCAAGGAGCTGATTGCGCGCGCCCTGCACGAGCAGTCGCCCTGGCGGCGCGGGCCCTTCGTCCCGGTCAACTGCGGGGCCATCCCCGCCGGGTTGATCGAGTCCGAGCTGTTCGGCCACGAGCGCGGCGCGTTCACCGACGCCGTCCGCGACAAGCGCGGGCTGTTCGAGGTGGCCGACGGGGGCACGCTGTTTCTGGACGAGATCGCGGATCTGCCGCTGGGCTTGCAGGCGAAGCTGCTGCGCGTGCTGCAGGACGGAACCGTGCGCCGCGTGGGCGCCACCGAGGACGCGCAGGTGCGCGTGCGGATCGTGGCGGCGACCGCGCGCGAGCTGACCGCCGAGGTGCGCGGGGGCCGCTTCCGTGAAGATCTCTACTATCGGCTGGCGGGGCTGGAGATCCAGATTCCGGCCCTTCGCGAGCGTCGCGAGGACATCCCGCGCCTGGTGGCGCATTTCCTGGCCCGTTCCTGCGCGAGGCTGGGGCTGACGCCGCGACAGGTGGAGCCCGAGGCGATGAAGATCCTCGTCGCCTACGACTGGCCGGGCAACGTGCGCGAGTTGGAGAACACCATCGAGCGGGCCGCCGTGCTGTGCGCCGAGGATCGGGTCGACGTGAGCAGCCTGCCCGAACGATTGCTCGGCGCCGCCCGGGGCGCGGATACGACGGAACCGGAGGCCGAGCGAGGCACGGAGGTGGTGATTCCAGGCCCCGAGCTGTCGATCAAGCGAGCCTCGCGCGAGATCGAGGAGAGCCTGATCCGGCGGGCTCTGGCCCGGACGCAAGGGAACCGCGTGCGGGCGGCCGAGCTGCTGGAGATCAGCCACCGCGCCCTGCTGTACAAGATCAAGGACTACGGCATCGAGATCGAGCCTCGCCGGCGGGGCGCTGCTCCCAAGTCCGACGCCTAGACCGGCAGCCGAGCCTTTCCGGACCTCCAGCGGCCGCTGCGCCGCGTCTCTCCTCCAGAAATCGGCTTTCTTGACGGGAGATCAGCGAGTCCTACAATGTAGGCAAAGATGGGATTAAAGTCCACACTCGTGCTCTGCCGATCCCTGGGGGCCGGACGCTACCGGGCCGCCGCGGAGGCGCGTCGTGGCTAGCTCGTGCGTGGGGCTCGACATCGGCTCCAGCTCGATCAAGGCGGTGATCCTGGACGCGGGCCGGCGGGGGACGCGCCTGGTCCACTTCGGGATCGAGTACCTGCCGCCCCAGGCGATCGTGGACGGGGCGCTGATGGATCGGGCCGCGGTGGTCGAGGCGCTGGAGCGTTTGAAGGGAGCGCTGGGCATCGGGAACCGACCGGTGGCGACCGCCATCTCGGGCCATTCGGTGATCGTGAAGAAGATCCAGGTGTCGCCCATGAGCCGGGACGCGCTGGCCGAGCGCATTCCCAGCGAGGCAGAGCAACACATCCCGTTCAAACGCGACGAGGTCGACATCGACTACCAGGTGGTGACGCCCAAGGACGGCGCCAAGGACACCTCGAAGAACGCCTCGGGCACCATGGAGGTCATCCTGGTCGCCGCGAAGAAGGAGATGATCGCCGACTACGCGCAGGTGCTGCGCGACGCGAAGTTGCAGCCGGTGATCATGGATGTGGCGGCGTTCAGCGTGCAGAACGCGTTCGAGCTGGCCTACGCCGACGTGAAGATGCCGGGCGCGGTGGCGCTGGTCCATCTGGGCAGCGCCATCACGCACGTCAACGTGATCAGCGGCGGCGTCAGCGTCTTCGTCCGCGACGTCACCGTGGGCGGCGCCGCCTTCACCGAGGAGCTGCAGCGCCGTCTGGGCGTCAGCTACGACGAGGCCGAGCAGCTGAAGGTGGCGGCCAGTGATCCCGACGCCCTCCGCCCTCCGCCCCCCGGGCTTGCCGAGGTCATGAAGGAGATCGCCGAGAGCACCGCCACCAAGGTGCAGCGCTCGCTGGACTTCTTCCTGGCGTCGGCGCCCGACGTGCATCTGTCCCGCGTGCTGCTGTCGGGGGGCGCCTCGAAGGTGGCGGCGCTGGCCCACGAGTTCGAGCAACGGGCCAAGGTGCCCGTCGAGGCGCTGGATCCTTTTCGCAAGACGACGGTCGACGCGGCCAAGCTGGACCCCGGCTTCGTGAAGAAGCACGCGGGCGAGGCGGCGGTGGCGCTGGGGCTGGCCCTGCGCCGGCCCGGGGACGGTGGCGACGCATGATGCGCATCAACCTGATCCGGGCCCGCAAGGGACCGCGTCTGGCGACCAGCGATCGTCCCCTGGTGGCGATGGCGGTGGTGGTGGTGCTGGCCGTTGGTGGGATGGTGTCGATGACGACCAGCCTCGCGGCCGAGGCCGATCGGCTGGTGCGCGCGAACAACGCCACCAAGGACGGCATCGAGCGGCTGAAGGGCGAGCTGGGCGACTACGACAAGGTCAAGGAGCAGCGCGCGGATCTGCTGAAGCAACAGAAGACCATCGACGCCCTGAAGACCGGCCGCACCGGGCCCGTCTACATCATGCGCGAGCTGTCGGAGATCCTGACGCCGCACAAGACCCCGACCTTCGATCGACCGACCTACGAGGAGCACCTGCGGCGTGACCCGAACGTCGGCTTCAACGCGGGCTGGGACCCGCGACGCCTGTGGCTGGAGAGCTTCGACGAGACCCAGCGCAAGGTGAAGATCCAGGGCGCGGCGCGCACGAACGAGGACGTGGCCGAGTTCCTGAAGCGACTGCAGCTGTCGGTGTTCTTCGCCGAGGTCACGCCCGAGTCGACCACGCAGGTGGGCGACAACAGCGCCGCCGCCGGGGCCAAGCGGGTCAACTTCCACGTCAGCGCGCGGGTGGTCTACTGATGGAGGAGCTGCTGCGCAAGCTGCGCAAGCTGACCCCCGCCAAGAAGGTGGGGGTGACGGTGGGCATCGTGGTGCTGGCGGCGCTGATCGACTATCAGTTCTTCTTCTCCGACGCCGCCGCGCGCATCCTGTCGGCGCGCGCGCACGAGGCGGATCTGCAGGACGAGATGAGCAGTTACCAGCGGCGGCGCGGCGAGTACCTGGGCTTCCGGGCCGAGCTGGAGGATCTGCAGAAGGAGCAGCGCGAGCTGCTGAAGGCGCTGCCCAAGCGGGCCGAGATCCCGACCTTCCTGGCCAGCGTGCAGGAGCAAGCGGAGCTGGTGGGGCTGGAGGTGCTGAGCGTCGACATCGGTCAGGAGACGCCCCAGGACCAGTACCTGCGCATCCCCGTCAAGATGGAGGTGCGGGGAAGCTACCACCAGGTGGCGCGCTTCTTCCGGAACGTGAGCGAGCTGCAGCGGATCGTCAACGTCGAGAACCTGTCGATCGCCCCCGACAAGGACAAGACGACGGGGGGAGACGGGCAGGGCGCCGCGCCGCCGAAGCTGCGCGCGAAGTTCGTGGCGGCGACGTTCCGCTTCAACGACAAGGCCGCCGCCGCCGCGGGAGCCACTCCATGAGCCCCTCGATGACCAGGAGCGCCCTGCGAGTCCTGATGCTGCTGGCGCTGGGGGCGGGCGTGATGGTGCGCGTGGCGCGCGCCACGGACACCGCCGGCGTCTCCGGAGCGGCACCGGTCGTCGCCGGGGCGGGCGGGGCTGCGGGGGGGACCTCCGACGCGGCGGCCGCCAAGCGCATCGCGGCGCTGCGCCACAAGGTCCTGCACGACGACGACTTCGTCGAGAACGAAGAGACGAACCGCGATCCCTTTCATTCGTACCTGCGCCTGTTCACCGAGCCCCACGGGCCGGTGAAGAGCAGGAAGGTCCCCTCCGCGTTCGAGAAGTCCGGGCTGGAGGACCTGACGCTGATCGCGATCGTGTCGGGCGCCGAGCCGCCCCGGGCCATGTTCCGCGACGGATCCGGCTACGGCCAGACGGTGAAGCGGGGCGACTTCATCTCTCGCAACGGCGCCCGCGTCACCAAGATCCTCTCCGACCGCGTGATCGTCGAGATCACCGAGACGACCGGCGCGGGCGAGCCGCGGGTCGTCGAAAAAGCGATTCTAGTCAACCCCGACGAGGCGCCATGAACAAGCTTCCCTTCTGGCAATTCCCCAGCGACCCCCCGGCGCCTACGAACGAGCGCCGGGCCTTCAGGCCGCGCGCGCGGGGTCGAACGATGGCCGGGGCGCTGTGCCTCGGGTTGCTGTTCGGCCGGTCGGCCGGCGCCGACGACGTCCCCACGATGGGCACCAGCAACGCCACCGCCGCGCCGCCTTCGGTGGGGGTCAACCCGACGCCGGCGGCCCCGGCGCCGGAGAAGCCGACCGCGCGCATCACGACGTCCAACCCCCGCTACGACGCGACGGCGCCCGCGGGCACGCCTCCCGCCGGTGGCGCATCGTCCCCTTCATCACCCTCGCCCGCGACGCCCGGGCCGGGCACCGGCTCGGCCCTGCTCGGCACCAGCACGCCGCGCGCGCCCCGGCGGCGCTACTCGGGCCGCCGCATCGATCTCGACTTCAAGGGCGCCGACATCCACAACATCCTGCGCCTGCTGGCCGACGTCGGTCAGGTCAACATCGTGACCTCCGACGACGTGAAGGGCGAGGTCACCATCAAGATGCGCAACGTCCCCTGGGACCAGGCGCTGGACGTGATCCTGCGCTCGAAGCTGCTGGGTCAGGTGCGCGAGGGCAACCTGATCCGCGTGGCCCCGCTGGTGGTGCTGGAGAAGGAGCTGGAGCAGGAGATCGCGCGCCAGAAGCAGCTGGCGGACGTGGCGCCCACCGAGACGCGCATCATCGCCGTCAGCTACGCCGAAGCGAAGAACCTGCAAGAGCGGGTGCACGATCTGCTCAGCCCGCGAGGCCGGATCTCCGTCGACGAGCGGACGAACCAGCTCATCGTGTCGGATCTGGCGTCGAACCTGAACCTGGTCGAGGAGCTGGTGCGCAACCTGGACTCGCAGACCTTGCAGGTGGTGATCGAGGCGCGCATCGTCGAGGCGAACTCGAACTTCACGCGCGAGATCGGCGTGCAGTGGGGCGGCTCGGGGTACGCCGACCGGTCCCACGGCACCAGCACCGGGCTGGCGTTCCCCGGCAACGTCGCCGTGGGGGGCGGCGGCATCACCGACGCCGTGACACCCACCGCGGGCGTGCTGGGCGCGGGGGCCGCCAGCCCGAACTTCGCCGTGAACCTGCCCGCCAAGGTGGCCACCGACTCGGGCGGCGCCGTCGGCCTGTCGCTGGGCTCGCTGGGCGGCGCCTTCAACCTGAACCTGCGCCTGTCCGCCATGGAATCGACGGGCGAGATCCGCATCCTGTCGTCGCCGCGCATCTCGACCATGGACAACGTCGAGGCGGCCATCGAGCAGGGCGTGTCGATCCCCATCTCGATCATCAGCGCCCAGGGCATCCAGACGGTGTTCGTGGACGCCAAGCTGAACCTGACCGTGAAGCCGCACGTGACGAACGACGGCACCGTCATCATGACGGTGCACGTGACGCGCAACGAGCCCGACTTCGCCCACACCGGGGCCCGCGGCGATCCCACGATCCTGAAGAAGGAGGCGAAGACGGTGATGCTGGTTCGCGACGGCGACACCGCCGTCATCGGCGGCATCTACCAGCGCACGTCGACGTTGCACTACGACAAGGTGCCTTTTCTCGCCGACATCCCCATCATCGGCTTCTTCTTCCGGCACAAGCTGGACGAGGACGATCGGACCGAGTTTTTGGTCTTCATCACGCCGCGCATCGCCAACCGCAACGAGGTGCTACGGGCCGATGCCTCGGGGACGACCAGCCCGCTGGCCCCGCCGGCCCGCTGAGACGGTAGACTGCCAGGGTGTCCACGTTCGAGGGCGAAGGCGACTCCTCCGGAAAGCAGGCGGTGAAACCAGCGGGCGCGCCGCTTTTTCTCGTAGGCTTCATGGCGTCGGGCAAGAGCACGGTGGGCCGTCTGGTGGCGGCGCGCCTGGGGTGGGAGTTCCGCGACCTGGATCGGGTCATCGCCGACGCCGCCGGCCGCACCATCCCCGAGATCTTCGCCGCCGAGGGTGAGGAAGGCTTCCGCCGGCGCGAGAGCGAGGCCCTGGCCGAGGCGGCCGCGCTGCGCCGCACCGTCATCGCCACGGGCGGCGGCGCCGCCTGCCGCGAGCCGAACCTGTCCCGGATGCTGGCGGCCGGACACGTCGTGACCCTGGCGGTGTCGCCCGAGGAGGTGGTCCGGCGCACGCAAGGCCGCACCAACCGTCCCCTGCTGGATGGCGCCGCCGATCCGCTGGCCGCCGCCACCGCGCTGTTGCGCGCCCGCGAGCCGTTCTACGCGCGCGCGCATGCCACCATCGAGACGCAGGCGCTGACGCCCGACGAGGTTGCCGCCGCCGTGATGCGAGTGTTAGAGGCAACGCGATGATCACCATTCCGGTACCCCTGGGGGCGCGCGCGTACGACGTGCGCATCGGCGTCATCGGCTCGGCCGAGGCCGCCGACCTGCTGGTCGCCGCCATCGGCAAGCCGAGCGGCGTGGCGGTGCTGGTCGACGGTCAGGTGGGCCGGGTGTCGCCGCGGGTGGCGCCTCTGATCGAGGCGCTGAAGCAGCGCTTGCCCAGCATCAATGTCCGCCGCTACGACCTTCCCCCGGGCGAGGCGTGCAAGAACCTGTCGCAGATCGAGGCGACGGCCGAATGGATGGCCGCCCAGGGGTTCGACCGCGGCGCGGTGGTGCTGGCCATCGGCGGCGGCGCCACCAGCGATCACGCCGGCTTCGTGGCGTCGATCTACCTCCGGGGAATCCCTTTCGCGATCTGCGCCACGACGCTGCTGGCGATGGTCGACGCGTCGGTGGGGGGCAAGACGGGCGTCGATCTGAAGGCGGGCAAGAACCTGGTGGGCGCCTTCCATCAGCCGCGGGCCGTCCTGGCCGATCTGGGCTTCCTGGGCACGTTGCCCGCGCGCGAACGCATCGCGGGCCTGGCCGAGGTGGTCAAGTGTGGCCTGATCGCCGACGCGGCCCTGCTGGATCGGCTGGAGGACGAGGCCCAATCGCTGGCCAGTGAGACCGACACGGCCGCCCTGGCTACCATCATCGCCGCCGCCGTGAAGGTGAAGGCGGACGTGGTGACGGAGGACGAACGCGAGTCGGGGCGCCGCGCCATCCTGAACTTTGGCCACACGGTCGGCCACGCCCTGGAGGCGGAGTCCAACTACGAGCTGCTGCACGGCGAGGCGATCGCGCTCGGGATGATGGCGGCGCTGACTCTGGGGGGCACCCAGGGCCTGACCCCGCCGGCGCTGCGGGCACGCACGGGGCGCCTGCTGGCGAAGCTGGGCCTGCCGGTGGACGTCGAGCGGCGCCTGTCGCCGGCCGTGCTGGGGCGCATCGACGTGGACAAGAAGCGTCGGGGCGAGTCCGTACGCTTCGTGTTCGTCGCGACGCCGGGCTCGGCCGAGCTGCGGGATCTGCC
>Ga0105238_10001389_pt1 | contig 24277 bp, 20 predicted proteins | sample KBSC34metaG_FD_81526 | JGI IMG/M metagenome (GOLD analysis project Ga0105238, IMG submission 81526) | Corn rhizosphere microbial communities from Kellogg Biological Station, Michigan, USA - KBS C3-4 metaG | ecosystem: Host-associated > Plants > Roots > Rhizosphere > Soil | place: Michigan, USA...
CCGCCCATGAACTTCCACTCCATGGCGCAGATATTGACGCGCCGGCCGTCCAAGGAACCTGCCGCCGTTAACACTGCGTCGGATGACTGGGTGGCTTCCTGGGCGGTGGCCAGCTTGGCGCGATAGGCTTCATCCAGGCGCAGCGGATCGCAGGACGTCATCCCGGTATCGAACTCTTCGAATTCGCCGTCGAACAGGATGCCCAGTCGGGTGCGGGCGTCGATCCGAAAATGAAACTCGCACTTGGGGCAGCACTGGAGGTTCTCATCCAGAGCTTTTTTCCAGATGATCTGGCCGCAGCTTTCGCACTTCAGCCACAGACCCTCGGTGCGGAGGTGCTTTTCGCCGTCGCCCGGACCTTCGTCCATGCCGGTTTTTTCACGAGTGAACCACGCCATACGATACAGCTTCTAGCGTAGCAGGCGAGGGGTTAAAGCCCTACTTCATCTCCCAAACATAAGCCGCGAAATCCCGGGGATTCACGAATCCCATGCGCTCGTAGAGCTGAATGGCGGAAGCGTTGGACGTAGTCACGGTTAGACTTACCGTCCGGCAGCCGTGGTCGGCAAGCGCCACCAGGCTGCGGCGAAGCAGTTCGTAGCCGAGCCCGGTACCGCGAAACGCGGGCGAGACGCAGACCTGAGTAATGTGGCCGACATCGTGCGCCACCATGCTGGTGAGGCAGACGCCGTAGAGACCGCGGCCGGTGGCTGGAATCGCGACACAGGCGGCGGGTGGGAAGAACGTTCCGCAGCCGGGGTACTGAACGATATTGGTCAGAAAACGGCGTGCGCCGCTGGCGGAGCGGTATTGATCGTTGATGTAGCTATCGACGTGGCCGGCGTAGGCGGCTGCAATCAGCCGCGCGGCATCTTCCTGGCGGCCTTCGGCCCAAGGCGCGATGGTGACCTTGGGCTCGCGCGGGGGCAGGGAACGGATCGCATCCACGGACACTTCGAAGAACTTACGCGGGAACGCCCGGAACCAGCGCGGATTCGGCATGCTGCGGGTGAGAGGGGAACTGAGCATCATCAGCTGCGCTTCCACGCGGCGCGTGCCCGGTGTGCGCCACATAGAATCCAGGATGGCGTTCAGCAGTATATTCTCGTTTTCGACGGTGCGGTACCGGTGTCCGACGTATAGGCCGCCGATCAGGCCCTTGCCCTCTTCACATACGTAGTATCCGTACCCGGCCACTTCCTTCTCGCCCGGCAAAGTGAAACCGGTGAGCGCGCGCATATCCACGAAACGCCGGACCAAGTCGGCCGAGGGGCGGTAATCCCAGTTCAGCTCGGTGCGCCACTCTTCGATCTCTTCGTGAAGCAGGGATTCCAGTTGAGCGGAGGTGACATCGCGCAGGTCCACCAGCGGGTTGGGGAACCGGTCGAAAAGCGCGGCCATGGCCTGATCTTAGCGCGAGCCGGGGCCCGCATGCTTTTGATAGACTTTGGCCATGTTTTGGTGGAGAGCGTCAAGGCTGGGTATATTCGCTCTCCTTCCGCTCGCGTTTGCGCAGAATCCACCGGAGCCAGCGGTCTTTCATTCTGAAACGCGTCTGGTCGAAGTGGAAGTGGTGGTCCGCGACCAGCGGGTTCGGCCGCCAGGACTCGAGGCGTCGCTGGCTTATTATCTTGATTCAGGGCCGCCGTTCGGGCCTGCCGGGACTCTGGTCAAGAGTCTGACAAAGGACGATTTCACGCTGCTGGATCAAGGCAAGCCGCAATCCATCGCGGTTTTTCGCACCGGTGCCATCGGCGAGGTTAAACCCATCACGCTGCCTCCCGGCGCCGTCTCCAACCGCCAGGACAGCCGCGGCCAGCCGGTGAATAACGCGACCGCGGTCTTGGTGGATTTCCTGAACACCGGATTCGACTACACGGGCTACCAGCGCGTCGGGCTGACCAATCTCTTACGCTCTCTCGCTCAGATCGACAGCAACATCGCTCTGTACACGCTGGGCGAGAATCTGCACATGTTGCACGACTTCACGAACGATTCGCAAAGGCTGGTAGAGATCGCCGCAAAATTGGGGCAACCACATGGCTCTCTTCCGGCCGACCTCAAGAGCGCCCTTCGAGACTACGGGGATCTACTGACCCTGGATCAGGATGAGGTCGCCGGCATCGCGGCCCAGGTCCATACTCGGATGACCGTGAACGCCTTGAACCTGATCACACAGCATCTCTCCGGAGTACCCGGACGTAAGAACCTGGTTTGGCTGATGGATGACCCCAATAACGTGCCGCCCGCGGTGATGGCGATGGTGCAGCGAGCGAACATTGCTCTATATCCCGTACTGGTGCGTACAGTCCGTGTGGTGGGGGGACCTCTGCTGCCCGGGAATTTCGGCGCCAAAGCTCTGGCCGCCGCCACGGGGGGCCGGGCCTTCTTCGACGCCCGGGATCTCACCTACGCCGTCGAGGCTGCGGAGGAGGATTCGCACACGGCTTATGTTCTCGGATACTACGCGTCTGCCGACATGCTGGACGGGAAGTATCACCAGATCACGGTCAAAATCCATGGAAAAGCTCCTGATAAACAGCCCTTGGAAGTACACTATCGGCCGGGATATCTGGCTACCAAGGTCGCAGTCCCTGCAACGGCCCCAACACTCGAGGAGCTTTACGGCGGTCGAGTCAAATCCGCGAGGATCGGCCTCGTAGGGCAAGCTACGCCCGACGAGCAACATCCGGGTTTGTATGAAGTGCGCGTGACGGTGGATCTCCACGACATTCAGTTGGACCGTAAAGACGGCCATTTCATCGGGGCGTTCGACGTGGCTGTCGTGAAACCGTCTTCCAACGGCAAGATCATGACCGGCACCGCTGCGGTAAATCTAACGGATGAGCAGTTTGCGAAAGCTCTGGAGAATGGTTTCCCGGTTAAGGTCGCGGGGGCGGAACCGGAGTCGGGCGAGATCCGCGTGGTGGTACGCGATCGTGCTACGGGCACGGCTGGATCTCTTCAGGTTCCGGTCGCGCCACAGTGACCGTGCCCGAGGTCTAATTCGGCGTCGCTTCGCGATCGAACGAATCGATCACGATTACTTCTTGCGGACCCTTGATTTTCCGCAGGACAAGTCCTAACTGATCGCGCATGGATGGCTCGAGCGGCGGATCCAAGTGCTCATCGTTCGCCGGCGACTCGCCGCGAGCATCGAAACGCAGGTAGAAATCGTATTGCCCGGTGAGACCCGTGAGGTTCACCACGGGGACGCCCAGCCACATGTCCAGAGCGGCCGCGAACTCGTCCATCGTCGTGTGGACCCGCTGCAACGAAAACCTGGGGCCGTTGCCCAAGAAATTAGTATTGACTCCGCGTGGAAACGTCAGGTATCCGTCAGGGGTGCGTGTAAAGGAAGGAGCGGTCGTATCCGCAGGCTCATTAGCGGCTGGCTTCAGCTTAGGACCTCCGGGCGCGACTCGCAGTTCATATAAGGGGAGCTCGCGCGTCTCGCGATGGTACTGAAGATGAAAGCGCTGGATAAGCAGGTTGCGTAGCATCGCGCGAAACTCGGCTTTGTTTGCGCCCGCTGGCACCACTGCGGCGAAGTCATATTTGTCGTCGGGAACCTTGTTCGCATTGACGAACGCGTAGGACGGCAACCCGAAGGCCTCCCGCAGCAGCACCTGTATACCCCAGTGCATGCTGGTGCGCGTAGGCGATGACGTTCCCGGCCCGCCGGTTAAATCGTTGAAGATGTGGTCCTCGGCTATCTTCTTCAGCGACGCCGCTTCGAACACGGGTCCTTCAACGGACTGTGCGAAGGCCGGCGCGAGCGCAAGCAGCAGGAAGATGCGGCGCATGCTCGAATAATCCTATCAAAACTGTGAAACGGGCCGGCGCTAACGGACCTGGCGGACAATGAGGTATGCGAGCAGACATCGTTCCCGGCGCTGTTTTCCCGAATTATGAATTAACCGATCACGCGGGCAAACGCCGCAAGTTGTCGGACCTGCAGGGGCCCGATCCGATGATTCTGGTGCTCAGCCGGGGAGGATTCTGCCCGAAAGACCGACGGCAGGCGGAGGGACTGGTCCAGCTGCATCGCGAAATGGAAGTGGGGTACTGCCGACTGGTGACCATCAGCACCGACAATTTGCTGGAGACCAATGAGAACCGGACCGCCGTGGATGCGCACTGGCCATTCCTGTCGGATGCGGGCCGCACCGTCCAGAAGGATCTGGACATCGCCGAGTACACCGATCCGGGACACAATCCGATGATCCCGCACACCATCGTGCTGGAGCCGGGGCTGGTCGTATTCAAGATCTACAACGGCTATTGGTTCTTCGGCCGCCCGACGGTCGAGGAGCTTCGGCAAGACTTGCGGGCGGTGTTGAAGAAATGCCGTCCGGATTGGGACATCACTGGTCCTGAGATAAAGGCTGCGTGGGCGCGCGGCGAAAAGGATCGCTTTTATCCATACGGGAAGAGCTATGCGAAGGTACTCTCGGAGCAAGAATAATATCCGAGGCCGCCCACTGACGTTCGCGGTTCGGTGCTAGGAGAATATTCGGACCTCCGTCGCACTTATAGCCGATGCACATAGCAGCACCGAACCGCGAGCGCCAGCGAGTGGCCTACCTGATTGCCCTTTGTCTGTTACGGGGCGTGGTTGCATGGACGGGCAGGTTCGATAGATCACGAGCACAACGCGGTCGGCTCACCGCGGCTGGCGGAATCTTCCCGCGGCTAGCTTGGGAACGTCGATTAATGACTCAAGCTCCGTACGTCTTGGACGGCCGGCGTCGCGCAGCTACGCTGGAGGGTGTCAAAGGAGCTTGCTCGCGTCGTGGCCAAGGCTCTAAACGAATCCGGATGTGATGAGCCGAGTCGGCGCCGGTGGGCGCGGCGCGGGGGGCGCTGGCTACTTAGTTTCTTTCGGAAACCACTCGCGAATCAAGTCCGCCAGCTTCAGAAAATCGTCATACTTCGAGGGCTTGCAGAAATAGGCGTCAGCCCCATTTAGGATGACATCCTGCCGATCCTTGGCGGCGTTCGAGCTCGAAACCACAATGACGGACGCTCTCCGGCACCGATGACTCCGGCGCAGGTGCTGCAGGACCTGGACGCCATGTTTTTTAGGCAGGTTAATGTCCAGGATCACCAAGCTCGGGCAGGGAGCCGCATTGTCGCGGTCCGCAGTATCGAAGAAACGCGTTGCCTCTTCACCATCTTTGACGATATGGAGGGGGACCTTAATGCCACTAGCCTCGATCGCTTCCCGAATGAGGAAAACATCGGCGGGGTTGTCTTCAATCACCAGAATAGGAGACTGAGAATCACCCGCCGCTATCTCTTGATCGAGGGATGGTGAAACGGAAGCTAGACCCTCGTCCGGGTTCCGACTCGACCCAGATCCGGCCTTGATACTCGGCCACGATTCGGTGACAAATGGCGAGCCCGATACCGGTGCCGGAGTATTCCTCGTTGGTATGCAGACGTTTAAAGAGGCCAAAGACTTTCTCCTTATATTCCGGTGCGATGCCGATGCCGTTGTCGGTGACGGCGAAGGTCCATCCTTCGCCCTGGCCTTCCCCAGCGATGTGAATCTGGGGCGTCCGCTCCCGGCTGCGGTACTTAATCGCGTTTCCGATGAGATTCTGGAACAGTTGTTGGAGATGCGCGGCATGCATCGGCACCGTGGGCAAAGGCTCGGAGGTGATGCGCGCGCCGCTTTCGGAGACCGAGCCAGCCATGCTCTCGAGGACGATCGCCAGCGCTGCATTCGCATCGACCGTTTCCGAGCGATCCTCGCGTTTAGCGATCTGAGTGTAGCCGAGCAAGTCGCTCACCAGCGCTTCCATGCGCGTTGCGCCGGCTCGCACGTATCCGAGAAATTCCAGGGCTTGCCCGTCCAGTCTGTTGTTGTAGCGCTGGGTCAGAAGCTCGCTGTAGATTTTGACGCTGCGCAGAGGTTCCTGAAGATCGTGGCTGGCAGAAAAGGCGAATTGCTCCAGGTCCCGATTGGCGCGGAGGATTTCTGCCTCGGCACGACGGCGCTCCGTGATGTCCCGGGCGATTTTAGAGGCTCCGACAATATTCCCCTTCGCGTCTCGCACCGGCGAAATAGTCAGGGAAATATCCAGTAGCTTGCCGTCTTTCCGGCGGCGGATCGTTTCAAAATGATCCACGCGCTCGCCGGCTTTCAGGCGGGCAATAATTCGGGGTTCCTCATCCAGCCGCTCCGGAGGAATCAACAGGGTGACCGGCCGACCCACGATTTCCTCGGCGGTGTATCCGAACAGCCGCTCGGCGCTCTTGTTCCAGCTGGTGATCGTTCCATTTAAGTCTTTGCTGATGATCGCATCGTCCGAAGAATCGACAATAGCGCTGAGCAATAGCGCGGCTTGCTCCGCTTGCTCTTGAGCACCCTTGCGGGCAGTGATATCCACCAAGACATTGATTCCGCCGGTGATTTTCCCTCGCGCGTCGCGCAAGACGGCGGGATAGGGTGTAAACCAGAAGCGGGTCCCGTCCGGCCGCTCCGCAAGGCATTCGATCCCTTCGACGATTTCGCCGCCTTTAAGTGCCACGGCCATCGGGCACTTATCGTGGGGCAACGGGGTGCCGTCGGCCAGAAAGATTTTCCAAGTCACGCACCATTGGTCCACGCCAAGCTGGGGGCTGCGGCCGGAGAGCTCGGCTGCGGCGGCGTTGAAGTAGGTCAGGCGGCCTTCTGAGTCGGTAATATATACGGCCACGGGTAGAGCGTCGAGGACTTCACGGCTGGCTGGATCAGATCCATTCCCGAGCTGTGTCAACGCTTTAAGCGCCTGTGCGGTCACTTTTCGCCTCCCCCAATCTCACTGCTCAGGGACGGGATTTCCCGCACCTCGCCCATGCTGATCGAGCATGTTTCGTACCACCACACCTAGCTTCAGGAGTTCATCCAGGGTCGATGGCTTCGAACAGTAAACCATGGCCCCGTCCTTTGCAGCATTATCCTCGATCCACTTGGATGCGAGGGACGTCATCACAATGACGGGCGTTCGCGCATAATGCCGGGTGGATCGGAGCCGTTTCAGTACGGTCTCGCCGTCATGCTTGGGAAGGTGCATGTCGAGAATCAGCAGGTCGACCGGCGGCTTATTCGGATCGTTGTCGAGGTTATCGATCCGAGCCAGCGCTTTTTCGCCGTCAGTGAGGACGTGTAGGACGCAGTCCACGTTATTGGTCGCGAGCGCTTCGCGCACCAGGACCACATCGGCGGGATTGTCTTCGGCTATAAGAATTTCGAAAGGCTGGGCCACACAACATCCTTATAGCTGGCAGTTCTAAAGTCAACCCTTCAGGTTGCCCTTACGGGTCGCCGTAACTTCCGCCTACGAGTTCAACATCTTCTTGATCCCCGCCGTCGCCTGGCGCGTGCGTTGTGGATTCTCGATCAGCGCAAACCGCACGTGCCCTTCGCCCATCGGTCCGAAGCCGATACCGGGCGACACCGCCACCAGCGCCTTCTCGAGCATCAGCTTCGAAAACTCGAGCGAAGTCAGGTGCTTGTGCTTTTCGGGCAGCGGAGCCCACACGAACATGGTGCCCTTGGGGGGTTCCACCGGCCAGCCGGCCTGGTGCAATCCCTGAATCAGAACGTCGCGGCGCTTCTGATACATGGCGCAGATCTTTTTGGTATCTTCCTCGCACTCGCGCAGCGCGATAATCGACGCGATCTGGATGGGCTGGAATACGCCGTAATCCAGATAGCTCTTGATTCGCGCCAGCGCACCGATCATCTTGGGGTTACCCAGGCAAAAGCCCACCCGCCAGCCGGCCATGTTGTAGCTCTTCGACATGGAGAAAATTTCCACGCCGACTTCCTTGGCGCCCTCGACCTGCATCATGCTGGGCGGCTTGTAGCCGTCGAAGCCGAGGTCGGCGTAAGCGAAATCGTGTACCACCATGGTGCCGTGATGCGCGGCCAGCCGGATAATTTCTTTAAAGAAATCCAGATCCACGCACTGCGTCGTCGGATTGTGCGGAAAGGAAATCAGGATCATCTTTGGCGCTTTGGACGACTTCTTGTATAAATCATTGAGCGACTGGAGAAAATCCGCCGGCGTCGGCATCGGCAAGGTGCAGGCGTGGCCTTCGGCCATGATGACGCCATACTGATGAATCGGATAGCACGGGTTGGGCGAGACCACTGCATCGCCAGGACCAATCACAGCAAACAACAGGTGCGCCAGCGCGTCTTTCGCCCCGATAGTCACAATCGCTTCCTTCTCAGAATCGAACGTAACGCCGTAATTCTTCTGGTAGCGCTTGACGATTTCCTGGCGCAGGTGGGGGATGCCCTTGGACATCGAATAGCGATGGTTGCGCTGGTTGCGCGAAGCTTCCACCAGTTTGCTGACGATGGCGCGGGGCGTGGCGCCGTCGGGGTTTCCCATCCCCAAATCCACCACATCCAGCTGTGCCGCGCGGGCTTTTGCCTTCATCTCATTGATGACGGCGAAGACGTACGGCGGAAGCTTCTGGATGCGGTAGAACTCCTCATTCGGCTGCATTAAATCCATTCTACGGCAGCGGCGTGTGGTGCCGCCGTGGCATCATGGAATTTGGTTCGCTCTCCCCTGCTCGCCATTTTCCTGATTGTCGCCGTGGACGTGCTCGGCCTCACGATCATGATCCCCCTGCTGCCGTTTTATGCGGAAAAGCTGGGCGCGAGTCCTCAGGAAGTGGGCTGGCTGATCGGGATTTACGCGCTGTGCCAGCTGTTTTCCGGTCCTTTATTGGGCCGGCTATCCGATCATACCGGGCGCAAACCCCTGCTGCTGGTGAGCCAGGCGGGGACCTTCGTCGGGTTTCTGATCACGGCGTTCGCACCGTCGCTATGGATCTTGTTTGTCGCGCGCGCAATCGACGGTTGTACTGCCGGGAATCTTTCTCTGGCGCAAGCTTATATTTCGGATGTCACGGAGCCCAAGGATCGCGCGAAATCGTTCGGCATCATCGGCATTGCCTTCGGGCTGGGATTCCTGATCGGCCCGGCGATTTCCGGGTTGCTCGCCAAGTACGATTATCGATATCCGATCTTCGCCGCCGCCGCACTGTCAGCCACCAGCATTCTGAGTACGTATCTCCTGTTGCCGGCTGTGCAGCCGGCAGGAGCAGGGAAGGGCATCGCGGGTCCCGGCGGAAAACGTCTCTCGCTGGTCCAGTGGGGCGCCTACATCGAATATTTTCGCCAGCCGGGTTTAGCTTCGAAGCTATGGCAGTTTTTTAGTTTTGCCTTCGGCTTCTCGATGTTTATCGCAGGCATGCCTCTGGTGCTCGAACGCCGCCTGACGTGGGCGGGCATGCCATTCGGTCCGGAACAGGTCGGCTACACCTGGGCCTTTGCGGGCTTGACGGGGATCGGTCTTCAGGGCCCGGCATTAGGCCGACTGGTGAAGCGCTTCGGCGAGCGCACCTTGAACCGCGTCGGCTTCCTCGGTTACACCTGTGGATACGCTTTGCTGGCCTTCTGTCATTCGATCCCGGTGCTGGCGTTGGCCACGCTGGTGACGTCGATCGGCGGCATGGTGCGGCCTACGCTCACCAGTCTCATCACCCAGGCGACTCGCCGCGATGAACAAGGCGTGGTCCTGGGCTTGACGCAATCGCTCAATTCGGTGGCGTTGATTATCGCTCCGCCGCTGGGTGGATATTTGATCGAGCATGGGTGGCTCACGGCCTGGGGACTCGCGGCGTCCGCGGTCGCGTTCATCGGCCTGATGCTGGCCTCGGGGTCTTCGGATGAGCTGCGCGAAAATCGCCCCGCAGTGAACGCCACGGCTCCCTGATAGCCGCTCGCTGGCGCTCGCGGTTCGGTGCCACTGCGCCATAGTTCCAACGGATTAGCTGAATCGACACTTAGTACCTATCTACCAGCCCGCCGTGCGTCGATTTATAAAGCAAAGGCAAACCTATTGAGCCGTATCTCTGTATTCGCGTGTGAGTCTCAGCCCGTCGTTCTCGAAGGGTTGGCTAAAGTATTGTCAGGGTGCGAGGACTTGGACCTCATCGGTTCGGCGTCCGCGCTGACAGATGCGTTCGCCGCAGTGCGGCAAACCCGGCCCGACATCGTGTTGCTGGATCATGCAGGCGGCTTGAAGGCAGTCTTCGAGTTCATCGCCGACGTGAAGAATGCCGCTCCCTCATCCCAGCCGGTTCTGTGGGTTCATGACCTGGCCGATGTTGACTGCTTCCGTGCTTTACGCTGCGGGGCGCGCGGCATCCTGAAAAAGACTTTGCCGGTAACGGCGTTGATCGAATGCCTCCGGGCAGTAGCTGCCGGAAACGTCTGGATCGAAGGATCGGCCGAGCAATCTGCCGACGGCTCCGAGCGGCGGTCGGCTCCGCGCCTGACCCCCCGCGAAAAACAGATCGTCCACCAGATTTGCGAAGGTCAAAAGAACAAGGAAATCGCCAACACTCTTTCGATCACCGCCGGAACCGTAAAAGTGCATCTGATGCATATTTTCGAAAAAACCGGAGTGAAAGACCGCTTCGAACTGGCCATTCAAGGACGGAAATTGCTGGGGTTAGACACCTCCGCAGTCCCCCGGATTGGACCCGCTTCCGAGAATCTCCCTGAACCGGCGCTAAAGTACACGCACGTCCAGGGCGAATAACTAGGGAGTGATTCCCACGCAAATCATTTCGGCCATCGCGCCGGAGGTGCAGAGCTTGAGCGCAACCCGGCGCTCCGTTCCGCTATACGCCATCCTGGCCGTGATCGCGTTCTGTGCTTTGTGGATCCTGGTGGGAACGATCGTCGCCCCCGGAGCCCGGCTGCATGACTTCCTGAACCTCTATACCGGGGCGTCGCTGGCGCGCGACGGCGCTTTCGCCAGGATGGATGCGCCCGAGGTCCAGCTCCAGCGGGAGCGGGAGTATGCACCGCAGCTTCCCGAACTGGTCCCCTTTGTGCGTCCGCCGTTCTACGCGCTACTCCTTGCCCCGCTCGCCTGGATCCCGTTTGGACCCGCGTTCTGGGCCTGGCTGGGCTTGCAATCCGCCGCACTCGTAGGAACCTGGGCTTGGGCCTTCCGGCGCTGGGGAGCTGACGCGCTGATCTTCGGCTCGATGTATCTTCCCACTGCGTTGGGGATCGCGCATGGCCAGGACTGCGTGCTGATCTTATGGATCGTGCTGGCGACCTTCGCGCTGGCCGAGCGGGAGCAACATTTCTTAAGCGGCGTGATCCTGGGTGCGGGTTTGCTCAAGTTTCACCTGTTTCTGTTGTGGCCGGCGATGCTCCTCATCCAGCGGCGTTGGAGGATGCTCGCAGGCGCCTGCGCCGCCGTTGCGGCCGAAGTGCTGCTATCGCTGGCGTTGGCCGGTCCCAGCGGGCTGACAAAATATGTCGCACTCCTGCGCATGACCGACTTGCGCCACTTGAGTCCGTCGCCTGAACTGATGGTCAACGCGCGCGGAATCGCCCTGAACCTTGGTATCGACAACATCGGCGTTATCGGATTGGTGACGCTGGCGGCCTGCTGGCGTGCACCTCTGTGGCGGGCGATTGCCGCGGCCAGCGCCGGATCGCTGCTGGTCGCTCCGCACGTATACGGGTACGACATGGGACTGTTGCTCGCCGGTTTGTGGCTCGCGATGTTCGAGAGCGGTACACAATCCCCGTCACGATGGCCAAGAATCGCGGCCGCCGTGCTGCTCACACCGATCCCGATGCTGCTGAGCCTTGCCGGATCACCCTGGGCCTCGGCCACGCCGCTGGCGCTGCTCGCGTTTCTTGCCAGCCTCGCTTGGATGAGTCGATCGAGCACGTTTGAAATGACCCAAGAGGTGATGGCATGACGCCTCCGCAGACGCTTACCGCGCTTCGTCCGTCCGTGCCACGGATGGATACGGTTCTCGCCAACCGCTGGGCGCGTGTATTGATTCCCTCACTGTCCGATTTGTTCTTCCTGGCGGTTCTCATCTTATTGTTCATGACCTCGGGAGCGGCCGGGTGGGAAGGTTTGCTGTCGGACGCTGACGTCGGCTGGCACATCCGGACCGGAGACTACATCCTCGATCATCACGCCGTTCCATACGTGGATCTGTATTCGTTTTCAAAGCCGGCGGCACCCTGGTACGCCTGGGAGTGGCTCACCGACGTGATGGACAGCGGTCTGCACCGGATCGCCGGACTCAAGGGCATTGTTCTGATGGCGGCTATTCTCATTGCGCTGTTTGCCCTGAGCATGGTTCGACGGATGGTTGCCCGCGACGCGCATCTGTTCATCGCACTGGCGGTCGCACTGGTGGGCGTGGGCGGATCCAGCATGCACTTCCTGGCGCGGCCGCACCTGCTGACCTTGCTGTTCCTTTCGATCTCGGTGTGGGTAATCGAAGAGGATCGTAGGCGGCCCAGCGCGCGGATCTGGTGGCTGGTCCCGCTGGCTGTTTTGTGGACCAACCTGCACGGCGGATTCCTGGCGCTGATTGTCGTGCTGGGCCTGGCGACCGTGGGAACCGCGATCGAGGCTTGGTTCAACTTCCAAGGGACGATTCGCGATGCCGTGCGTTACGGCAAGCTCACGCTGGCATGCTCCGCCGCGACGCTGGTGAATCCCTACGGCTGGAACCTGCACCGGCATGTGGCCGAATATCTGCGCTCGGATTGGATCCGTAATGTTATTCAGGAATTCCAGTCCCCCAGCTTCCGCTCGGAAAACATGCTGCAATTCGAGGCTCTCCTGCTGGTCGGCTTGATTGTCGCTGGGGCGCAATTCCGCCGCTGGAAGGTTGTCGAAGGACTGTGGATCGTCTTCTGGGCGCACATGGCGTTGGGCAGCGTGCGCCACGCCCCGCTCTTCGTGGCGATAACAGCGCCGATCATCGCTGGACAGTTGAGCACCTGGTGGAATCAGTGGACGGCGCACGTGAAAAAGAACTCGCTGCCAGGAATTTTGAACCTGATGGCGGCCGATGCGCTCAAGGGGTTCCGGCGGACCAGCGTCTGGCCTGCCGTGGCGGTGGTTGTTCTGATGCTTATGGGCGCGCCTATAAAGTGGCCCCAGGACTTTCCCGAATTCGTGTTTCCCGTGAAGATCGTGCGAACTCACACCGACCTGATCCTCAAATCCCGCGTCCTGACCACCGATCAGTGGGCCGACTATCTGATCTACGTCAATCCGGCCCAGAAGGTCTTCATCGATGGGCGCAGCGATTTCTATGGACCGGAGGTCGGCAACGATTATCTTCGCCTCACCAGCGGCGCCTGGGACTGGCGCCAGTTGGTGGATAAATACCGTTTCAATCTGGCTCTGTTGCCAGTGGATTCGGCTCTGACGCAGATTCTGAAGCTGGCTCCCGACTGGCGGGTGCTTGAGGATGACGGTAAGCGAATTCTCTTGGTTCGTAGTACCTCCTAAGTAGTCCCGGCGGCCCAGTACGGGGCGGAACTAAGGTTCTAAGCACTATAGGCCCTTTAGCAGCCCAGGGCTAATGAAAAGCCCCGACGCCGCCGAATGAGTACAGGTAGGAGCAAACAGCGGAATGGTGGAGAAGGGTGGGGGCGGGCGCGGCAGCAGTATGGATCGTCGTCTTCGCGCCGCGCGTATTTCTCGGATCCCGATTGAGTGGATGGATCCGATGAGCTGGCGGCTTCCGTCGGGAAAAGAACTGGCGGAGTTCGCGCTGCAATCCGGTTTTCTCGCACCGATGATGTTGGAGCGCCCGAATTTGAAGCGCAGGAAAGCACCGGCTCCGGCTCCAGCCGGTCCGGTTGTCGCGGAAAGACAAGGGGAGGTGCCGGAGCATTCCGGCAGCTTTCGAGGGACCCGGTGAACGCTCAAGTGTGGATCGCAATTCTGGTGGGGCTGGCGGCGATGATCGATGATCTCGCGCGCCGTCAGATCGCGAATTGGATTCCGTTGTCCGCACTGGCTGCCGGTTTCGGCTGGCAGATCGGACAAAGCGGGCTGACCGGTTTGTTGTACGCGGGTATCGGAACAGTGGCAGGTTTCGCCGTGTTCCTGATTTTCTACCTGCTGGGCGGAATGGGCGGAGGCGACGTGAAACTGATGGCGGGCTTCGGCGCTCTGCTGGGGTTTCGCGGCCTGATCACAGCCGCGCTTTGTACCGCCGCGGTGGGCGGCTTGATCGCGGTGGGAGTTTTGAGCGTGCGTGCTTTGAGGCGCGCCTTAGGTAGCACGACGACAAAGGAAAAGGACCAGGAATCGATTCCTTACGCTCCAGCCATCGCGCTGGGCGTCTGGTTGTCACTGCTGGTACCCAAGAGTTAACGAGTAAGAAGGCCGAGCTTTAGCAGGCAAGAGGGAAGAGGAGAACAAGTATGGATCGCAGGTTTCTGACGGTATTGGGCGTCAGTCTGGTGTTTGCGCTCGTGGTGTCGAGCGTGTTTTATCAGATGACCTCGCGTGGGAACGCCCCCAGGAAATCCGAGCCGAGCAACATGCAGGACGTGGTGGTTGCCACGCGTCCCCTGGGCATCGGGGTTATGGTCAAGCCTGCCGACGTAAAGTTGACCAAGGTCTCCATGGATTCGTTCCCCAAGGGAGCGTTCTCGAAAGTGGAGGAAGTTCTGGACCGGCCGGTGGTCTCCAACATCCTGTTGGATGAGCCGTTGCTCGAAGGCCGCCTGGCGGTCAAGGGAAGCGGTCTGGGCCTGGCTCCAACCATTCCCGTAGGTATGCGCGCGGTGACGGTTCGAGTCAACGACGTGGCCGGCGCGGCGGGATTCGTCCTGCCCGGTTTGAAAGTGGACGTGCTGGTCACGGGCCACCCTCCAACCGGCGACAGTAATATGACGAGCACCGTTCTGCAGAATGTTCTGGTTTTATCGGCCGGACAAGCCATGCAGTCGGATGCGCGCGGCACGCCCGTCTCGGTGTCCACTGTGACCTTGCTGGTGACGCCGAACGACGCCGAAACGCTCACACTGGCCAACGGCGAAGGCCGCATCCAGCTCATCCTACGGAATTCGAGCGATGAGGGTACCGTGAAGCCGCCAGGACGCTACGTTGCCGAGTTATATGGATCCCCGCGCAAACCGGCTCCCGTTGCTGTGGCTGCTGTTCGCAAGCCTGTGGTGATTACACCCCAGCCCCTCGCGGTGCCGATCGCGCCGCCCGCGCCCGCTCCGCCGGACCAGATCGTTGTGATCCGGGGAACCACGAAGACCGTGGAAGTGATCCCGAGAGGCAACTGAGGCCCGAAACCATGCAATCCAAGGAAACCACTATGACCTCTACACGCGTGTTTGACAATGCCATGGGCGGGCAAATCCGCCGGGTCGCGATCGCGGCTGCGCTGCTCGCGCTGGCAGCGGGACCATTCCTGGCGCAGAGTGCCGAAGACTTGCGGATCACTGTGGGCAAGAGCATCGTGATCGACTACCCGGGAGATATCCGCCAGATCTCCACCAGTAATCCGGAGGTGGTGGATGCCAGCCCGGTGACGACGCGGGAAATCCTCATGTCCGGCAAGGGCCTGGGCTCGGCCACCATGGTGGTCTGGAGCAAAGCCGATCAGCGCATGTTCTACAACGTGACGGTGGAGCTCAATCTGGAGCCGCTCCGCCGCATTCTGCAGGATACGTTCCCTGAAGAGAAGATCGACATTCACAGTTCACGCGACTCGATTACGTTAAACGGCACGGTTTCCAACAAAGACATCGCGGATCGTGTGGTGGCGCTCTCGGCGACCTTCGCAAAAACGGTGGTGAACAACCTGCAAGTCGCCCCCGGTCCGATCGAAAAACAGATTTTACTGCGCGTCAAATTCGCTGAGCTGGATCGCTCGAAGGCCCAGCAATTCGGCGTGAATATCCTCTCCAGCGGTGCGCTCGGAACCATCGGAGGCGTAAGCACTGGACAGTTCGGCCAGGCGAATACGGTGCAGAGTTCGACCGCGCCAGGCCCCAACGGCACCGTTAGCCGGGGCACCATAACGGTGACCGATGCGCTGAACATTTTCGCGTTCCGTCCGGACTTGAACATTGCTACGTTCGTCAAAGCGCTGGAGCAGGAAAACGTCCTGCAGATCCTGGCCGAGCCGAACCTGGTGACGACCAACGGAAAAGAAGCCAATTTCCTGGTGGGCGGCGAATTTCCGGTACCGATCCTGCAGGGCGTGGGAGCTGCCGGAGCAGTCACTATCCAATTCAAGGAGTTCGGCATCCGCTTGCTGTTCACTCCGGTGATGACCGGGAACAAGACCATCAAGCTGGCCCTGCGCCAGGAAGTATCGACGATTGATTTCGCCAACGCCGTCACGCTACAGGGCTTTGTGATTCCTGCCTTGTCCACGCGCCGCGCCGAGACCAATGTGGAGCTCGCCGAAGGTCAGACTTTCGTAGTGGCCGGGCTGATGGATCACCGGGAAACGGATGCGTTTTCGAAGATTCCCGTGATCAGCAGCATTCCGGTCCTGGGCTCACTTTTCAAGAGCAAGATCGAGAACAAGAACAACACCGAGCTGGTGATGCTGGTGACCCCGGAAGTAACCGAAGCTTTGGGGCCCAACGATCCTAAGCCGCAGCCGACGTTCCCCAGGGAGTTCCTCAAGAGGATCGAGCCCAAGGATCTGCCGCCGGCCAAATCCGGGGGCAAGAAGTAGGCGCGGCAGGTAAGCGCCAGGAGTAAGCGGATACGAATCCGCCGGGAATCGGAATCGGGAGCTTCGAGTGAGCCTGTTACTACAAAACGGTCCGGAAATCACCGCGCTACTGATCGCGCCCGATCGCGAGCTTGCGCAGAAGTTTCTGGAGACGGTTCCGCAGACCCGGGGTTTTCAAATCCTCGCGGATCTGAAGAACTATCCTCCTCACCAGACCCTCGAGATCCGGGCCAGGCAGCTCAAACCGCAAGTGGTACTGCTCGATCTGGGATCGGATCCGGCGATGGCGGTCGAGCTGGTGCGTTATATCGCCTCCCTGAACCCGCCCATGCAAGTAGTGGGTCTGCATACTCACAACGACTCTCAGATGATCCTGCAATGTTTGCGCGCGGGAGCCGTGGAGTTTCTGTACGCTCCTTTCGATCTGCCGACGCAGCGGGACGCTATCTCCCGTCTACGCCGTTTGGTGGCGCCGGAGAGTGAACAGCGCACCGAAGCGGGCCATGCGGTCGCCTTCAGCAGCTGCAAGCCGGGCTCCGGAGCGTCCACCGTGGCGACGCAAACAGCCTTTTCCTTGCACCGTCTGACCGGAAAGAAAATTCTTCTAGCGGATTGCGATCTGACCGGGGGCACCATCGGGTTTTATCTGAAACTCACCCACAACTATTCGCTGGTCGATGCCCTGCAACACGTGGAACATCTGGATGGGGCTTTGTGGAATTCGCTGGTTGTCAATTACGGCGGGGTCGATATTTTGCCGGCGCCCGCGGTTCCCTATGCGGATCCAGTGGACGGCGCCCGCCTGCGAATGCTGGTGGAGCAGGCCCGCAACATCTACGACTGGGTGGTTCTGGATCTTCCCACCGTGTTCAGTCCCACGAGTCTAATGGCGACGGCGGAATGTGAACGCGCATTTCTGGTTTCAACCGCGGATCTTCCCAGCTTGCATCTGGCGCGCAAGGCGCTGACCATGCTCAACCACCTGGGTTTTCCGCAGGAACGCTTCCATATCCTCTTAAACCGGCTGGACCGGCGCGAAGAGATCGGGATCGCGGACATGGAAAAGCTGTTCGGCTGTAGCGTACACGCCAGCCTTCCCAACGATTATTTTGCCCTCCACCGCGTAGTGACGCTGGGCCAGCCGTTAGGTTCCGAAAACGATTTGGGCCGGGCGATTGAGAACGTCGCGCAGCGGCTATGTGGAGTAGCCGGGAAAAACGCGCTTGCGGGCTCGCGCGAGTTGCGGCCGGCACTGTCACAGGCGTGAGGGTTTGAAGAATCGCAGGGTTTAGAAGAAATCTTATGTTTACGTCCTTAGAAACCGCCAACAAAAACAACCAGCAGATCTCCTGGGAACAGCGGCTGCTGAAGAACGCCGGCCGGCAAAAAACCAATCTGAAGCCCGAATACCAGGAGCTTAAGTTCACGCTGCACCGCAAGCTGGTGGACAAGATCAACCTGGAGGCGCTGGCCACCATCGATAACCAGCGCGTGCGGGCCGAAGTCCGCCAGGCGGTGATTCAGCTGATCGACGCCGAGCCGACGCTACTGAGCTCGCTTGAAAAGCAGCAGATCAGCGACGAGGTTCTGGACGAAGTATTCGGCCTCGGACCACTGGAACCGTTGCTGCAGGATCCGGGCATCTCCGACATTCTGGTGAACACTTTCCGCCAGGTGTATATCGAAAAGAAGGGTCTGCTGGAGCTGACCAACGTCACCTTCCGCGATGACCAGCACCTGCTGCGGATCATCGACAAGATCGTCAGTCAGGTAGGCCGGCGCATCGATGAATCCACACCCATGGTGGACGCCCGCCTGAGCGATGGATCGCGCGTCAACGCCATTATTCCGCCGCTGGCGGTGGACGGCCCGCTGCTCTCTATCCGCCGTTTTTCGACCGACAAGCTGATGCCGCCGGACTTGGTGGACCGCAAGGCCCTTTCGCCCGGCATGATGGAGCTGCTCGAGGCCGCGGTCAAGGCCCGTTTGAACATCATCATCGCGGGCGGAACCGGCTCCGGTAAAACCACGCTGCTGAACGCACTATCCTGCTTCATCAATGCGAAAGAGCGCATCGTCACCATTGAAGACGCGGCCGAATTGCAATTGAAGCAGCCGCATGTGGCGCGTCTCGAAACCCGTCCGGCCAACCTCGAAGGCACCGGAGCGGTACGCCAGCGCGAATTGCTGGTGAACAGCTTGCGTATGCGTCCCGACCGCATCGTCGTCGGCGAAGTCCGCGGCGAAGAAGCCCTGGACATGTTGCAGGCCATGAACACCGGTCACGACGGCTCGCTGACCACGGTCCACGCCAACACTCCGCGAGACGCCGTCAGCCGGCTAGAGGTCATGGTATCGCTGGCCAACTCCAATATGCAGCTGGTCTCCATCCGCCAGCAGATCGCCAGCGCCGTGAACATTCTGGTTCAGGCGTCGCGCATGAGCGACGGCTCCCGCCGGGTAGTCTCCATTACGGAAGTCACCGGTATGGAAGGCGATGTCGTCACGCTGCAGGATTTATTCGTGTTCGACAAGCGCGGACTGGATCCGGACGGTAAGGTGTTGGGCCGTTTCGCCGCGACCGGTATCCGCCCGAAATTCTACGAAAAATTGTTGAGCGCCGGCATCCGCTTGCGGCCGGACCTGTTCGACGAAGTAGTGGAGGTCTGACGTCATGGGATTCCTGACCGTCGCAATCATGATCTGGCTGGTCGCCGTAGCGGCCTGGTTCCTGGTCACCAAATATTTCAAGAGCTCCGACGCGGACAAGATCAAACAACGGTTGACCGGCATCGGGAAGGCCAAAACCAAGGCCAAAGATAGCAAGGGCGGCGAGCAGTCCATCATCCACACCGTGCAGGGCGGCAACAAATTTGCCCAATTGCTGGTGGAAAAGTATCAGCTGGGCCCGAAGATGCAGTTGCTGCTGGAGCAAGCCGGCTTGCGCTGGAGTCCCGCCCGCCTGGTGCATTTGAGCATCATGGCGTTCGGCGTGGGATTCGTTTTCGGCTGGGTGATCCTGCCGATCCCGATGGCGTTTGATTTGTTGATCGGCCTGGCAATTGCGCCTGCTCCATTTGTGTACGTGCTCTATCAACGCAAGGGCCGTTTGAAGAAATTCGAAGCCATCTTCCCGGAGACCTTGGAGTTCATTTCGCGCTCCATGCGCGCCGGGCATGCCTTTTCCGTTTCGCTCGAAATGATCTATCGCGAATTCGCGGAACCAGTGTCCGGCGAGTTCCGCCGCACTTTCGAAGAGCACAACCTGGGATTGCCCATCGAAGTAGCGTTGCAGAGTTTGTCCAAGCGCGTTCCTTCGCTGGACGTGCACTTCTTCGTATCCGCGGTGCTGCTGCAAAAGCGCACCGGCGGCAACCTGGCCGAGATTTTGGACAAGCTGGCGTACGTTATTCGCGAGCGCTTCAAGCTGCGGGGGCGCATCCGCGCGGTCAGTGCGCATGGACGTATGACTGCGACGTCGCTGAGCTGTATCCCGATCGCGGTGGCCGTTTTGATGTTCTACACCAATCCGGACTACGTGAAATTCTTCTTCACGGATGAAGTCGGCAACATCATGTTGGGTATCGGCGTCGGCTTGCAGGTGATCGGGTATCTGGTCATGAAGAAGATCGTGAACATCGAGGTCTAGCTATGTTTCTGCTCACCGTTCTGATATTTGTTGCGATGGTCGGGCTGGTAACGGCCGTCGGCACGAAGTTGTATATCCGGCCGAAAGAGGCCATGGAGCGCGTGGCGGGCGTGATAGGTCCCGCCGATGTCCAGGCCGATCATCCCAGCTTGGCGTTCCACGAGATCATCAAGCGCCTGGGCAACTTCGTTCCGCAGTCCCCCAAGGACGTTACGGTGATGCAGCGGCGGCTGATTCGCGCGGGCATCCGCAAGGAAGGCGCGCTCAAGGTTCTCTACGGGGCCAAGGTTGCTACCGGAATAATCTTCCCCATACTAGTCCTAACGGTAATGTCCGGAGTCTCCACCGATTCCGGAAACAGGATCGCCGTGGCCCTGGCTGCCGCCGCGGTAGGCTTCTTCGGCCCCAACGAATATGTGCGCCGCCTCGCGGCCAAGCGCCAGCATCAGATCGCCCGCGGATTGCCGAATGCGCTGGATCTGCTGGTGGTTTGCGTCGAGAGCGGATTGGGTCTGGATCAGGCCATTTTGCAGGTTTCGAAGGAATTGGAGCACGCCCACCCGGAGATCAGCGAAGAATTCGGCTTCGTGAACCTGGAGCTGAAAGCTGGTAAACGGCGCGTCGAGGCGCTGCGGAACCTGGCTGAGCGCACCGGAGTGGACGATCTCAAAAAACTGGTTGCCGTTTTGATCCAAGCCGACCGTTTTGGAACAGGCGTTGCCCAGAGTCTTCGAGCCCACGCCGATTTCATGCGTATTCAAGCCCGTCAGGTGGCCGAGGAAAAGGCCGCCAAGCTGGGCGTCAAACTGATTTTCCCGATTTTCTTCTGTATTTTGCCGTCCCTGTTTTTAGTAACGGTGGGGCCGGTGGCGATGAAGATTGTCCGCGAACTGGTACCAATGATGACCAATCTCTAGTACTTGCCTAAAGGTCAAGGCTAAGAAGGTCGAATTAATTCATGTCAGGAAAGGAGAAATAGCGATGTTGGACGCTTCCACGGTTCGAGTTGTTTGCGCAGTTTTGGCGGTCCTGTTTCTAGGGATCATCGTGCTTCGCCGTAAAAAAAGCGCTGAGTAACGCGCCGTAAGAGCGCGATTTTGTGGCGGTGGCGAGGGCTGGATGCAGTTCTTCGGCCCAACCATGTGCGGGAGCACCGCAGAAAACCGGGGTTGCTGGTGGCCCAGGCGATCTGAGGACGGCACAAGAGTAGAAATTGCATGGCCGGCACGCCGCGTTCATCACTCACTGCGAGTGGAGCGCGGCAGTCCGGAAGAAGACTTTTTGGAGGGGAACGGAGTCAGTATGCTTCGAAAGCTTTGTTGGCTGGCGATATCGAGCGCGTTTCTGCTGGGCCATACGGCCATGGCCGGGACGTTCGGGAAAGTGGTGTCGATCGGGGGCGCCTCTTCGGACGTTGCGCTCGACGAGCCGCGAGGCGTTCTGTACATTGCGGATTTCACCGCCAATCGCATTGAAGTGATGTCGCTGGCGGCCAAGACTATCCAGACCGCTCTCAACGTGACCGCCCAGCCGAGCTCGATCTCGATCTCTCCGGACGGACACTGGCTGCTGGTGGCGCACTACGGGAACATCGCGCTGCCGGGCTCTCCAAATAATGGTCTCACGCTGATCGACCTGCGCAACAACTATGCCAAGCAGACGTTCGTATTGCCGGATCCGCCCTTGGGACTGGCTTTTGGCAACGACGGTAAGGCGCTGGTGGTCACCACCAAGAACTTCCTCATCTTCGATCCCGGCTCGGGCACAACTCAGGTTCTGATCTCCATTCCGGACCAGGTCGCCAAAACCATCCCGCAGCCGCCCCAGAGTTTTCCGCCCAATATTGTGGCCGCCTCTGTAGGTGCGTCCGGCGACGGAAGTTGGATTTACGGCTTCGGAGACAACTTGGTATTCCGTTATAACGTTCCTTCCCGCTCGCTGACGAGCTTCCTATATTCCGCGTCGCCGCCTCTTGGGCCGCGGGCTGTCAGCGTCGCCCAGGATGGATCCTACGCGGTCACGGGTTGGGCCATGACCGACCTGCAGGACCGCAGTTTTGCGGAATTCCCGAATGCTCTGGGCTTGCTGAACGTTGGTGGCCATGCCATCGATTCGGTGCGCGGGCTGATCTATTCGGAAGTGCCGCAGCATGTGACCGATCCGCCGGTGCTCACCGTGCGCGACGCCGATAACCTCACGCTTCGCGAGAGCCTCCAGCTGCCGGAACACCTGGCGGGGCGGGCTGTCCTTTCGAGCGATCGAAACACGATGTACGCCTCTTCGGATTCCGGTGTGCTGATCCTGCCGGTGGGCAATCTGAACCTATCGCCGCGTTTGTCGGCGTCGGTCGAGGATCTGGTTTTCCGCGGAAGCTTCTGCGACCGGGTTCTGGCTACGCAGACTTTCGTTTTGGCGGATCCGGGCGGGGCCAAAGTTCCGTTTACCATCACGTCTTCCGATCCGGGTGTTCACGTTTCACCCAGTTCAGGGACCACTTCGGCTACCGGCACAGTGATCACGGTGCGAGTCGACCCGAACGCGTATGCCGACTCCAAAGGTACGTCCGCCGTTCAGTTGAGATTCACCTCCTCGATGGCTGTGAATCTTCCGAAGAACGTGCGCGTTCTGATAAACGCTCGCGAACCGAACCAGCGCGGAACGTTTATCGATATACCCGGAACGCTGGTGGACATGATCTCCAATCCCACCAAGGATGAGTTTTACGTGCTGCGCCAGGACTTGAATCAAGTTCTGGTTTTCGACGGGACCAAGAATACCCAGAAGGTCGCGCCCCTGCGCACTTGCACCAAGCCCATGTCGATGACCATCACCTGGGATCGCACCAAGCTTCTGGTGGGCTGTGATAACAGCCAGATCATCAGCGTGTTCGATCTGGGTACGCTACAGGCGCTCGACCCGATCGACGCGCTGGGAACCTACGTGCAATCCATTGCCTCGTCGGCCAAGGCCACGCTGGTGCTGGTGCGCGACGGCGGCGGCGCGAATCCGCATATCGATAAAGTAGATTTGAACTCGCTCACGACTTCCGAGTACAGCCGGCTGGGCGTCTGGGAAAACAAGCTTCCGCTGAATACGGTATTGGCGCCGGCGCCCAATGGCGCAAGCATCATGGCGGCTTCGTCGGATGGCAGCGTGATGCTGTACGACGCCACCGTCGATACCTTCACGGTTTCCCGCAAGGATTTTACCGGGCTCGCAGGTGCGTATGCGGCCTCGTCCTTCGGACAATACGTGATCGGCAACATGGTTTTCGATTCATCTCTGGTGCAGATGGCCACGATTCAGCCGACCACCGGACTCTCTTCGGGGTTCACGTTTGTGGATCAGAATGGATTCTTTCTCTCGGCCCCCGACTCGGCCAGTCCCGGCGTGCTGGCGCGCGTCAATGCCGCGGACGGCACTGCGGTACTGCCGACCGGTGTCGTGGAAGCGGGAATTCTGGGTTCGGGTGGCCAGGCCTTCACGCGCACGCTGGCGATGCTTCCCAGCCGTAGCGAAATTGTGGCCCTGACCACCTCGGGGATCACTATACTGCCGCCGAATTATGACGCCTCGGTGTCCGCGCCCTTCATCACCAGCGCGGTAAGCGCGGCGGATCTCAAGTCGCCGGTTGCGCCGGGCGGGCTGATGGCCGTTCTGGGAACCAATTTGAGCGGGACCAACCAGGCCACTAGCGAGGTGCCGCTGCCCACCACCATCGCCGATAGCTGCCTCACTGTGAATGGCGCCCCCACGCATTTGATGTTTGTTTCTCCGACGCAGGTCAATGCGCAGGTGCCGGCGCAGACATCCGGCAATGTCGCTCTGGTCATGCATACGCCCGGCGGCGTGAGCAATACGTTCTTCCTGACGCTACTCAGCGCAGCGCCGGCGGTGTTTCTCACTACCCTCGATGGCGTGGCGAATGTTCCGGCAATCGTCCGCTTCAGCAATGGTCTGGTGGTCACCTCCACCAATCCGGTGCATCGCGGCGACGTTCTCACGATTTATCTGACCGGACTGGGCGCGGTGAATCCGCCGGTGAACGACGGA